>Ga0209526_10003694_pt1 | contig 10423 bp, 11 predicted proteins | sample JacPinW_OM2H0_M1_FD_188566 | JGI IMG/M metagenome (GOLD analysis project Ga0209526, IMG submission 188566) | Forest soil microbial communities from Algoma, Ontario, Canada - Jack Pine, Ontario site 1_JW_OM2H0_M1 (SPAdes) (version 2) | ecosystem: Environmental > Terrestrial > Soil > Boreal... | reverse complement strand
GCATGGGGAAGCTTAACCAAAGGGCGCACCGACCAAAAGCGCCGAGGTTTTCGCCCTGCTGCAATGGGCATATCACGCCGACAGAGCCCTTCATCCACTCGCCCTGTCCCCGTGTCGCCTCCTTAAGTTGACGCGCATGGGCAGCTGCCGGGACCGCTACCGAAGACAGGAGCCCTCCTAGCTTCTAGATTCTAAATTCTAGTTTCTAATTCTTCGGACCGCTGAGTTCGTCCACCTGCTTCTCCAGCGCGCGCACCCGACGAATGAGCTCAGGTAATTGGGTGAGCGCAACGATCTGGCGTTTAGTCTCTCTTTCTGGTCCTGCCGGCGTCCACAAGACTCTTCCACCATCCGGGACATCTCGCATCACGCCGGATTTGGCGCCTACCATCGCCTGGTTGCCCAGCTTTAAATGTCCCGCTATTCCCGCCTGCGAGGCGATTACGCAATAATCGCCTAAATTGGTACTGCCGGCAAAACCAGCTTGTCCCATGATGATGCAGTTTCGGCCGATGACGACGTTGTGGGCGATGTGGACGAGATTGTCGATTTTAGTGCCTTGGCCGATGACGGTGGAGCCGAGCGTGGCGCGGTCGATGGCAGCGTTAGCGCCGATCTCGACATCGTCGTGAATGATGACATTGCCAACCTGCAGCATTTTGCGATGGCGGCCCTCATCTAACACATAGCCGTAACCGTCCGAACCAATCACGCTGCTGGCGTGAATAGTGACTCGGTGTCCGATCTGGGATCGGGCGTAAATGACCACATTCGGGTGAAGGCAAACACCATCCCCGATCTGGCAGTCTCGGCCAATGTGGTTGCCGCCTAAGAGCACCGAACGCGCTCCGATTTTCACTCCGGGGCCAATCACGCAGTGTGGGCCGATGCAGGCAGTGGGCTCGATGGAGGCGGTGGTGTCGATCACTGCGCTGGGATGGATGCCCGGTCCATAATTCTCCGTTGGGTGAAAGAGCGGCAGCACTCTAGCCATGGCAACGCGCGCATTCGGCACACGAATGAGGACCTTCTTAGATGAAGCGAAATCGTGACTTATAAGTATCGCAGCGGCTGCACTCTGCTCGGCTGCGGCAAAGTAGGTCGGTTTCTCGGCAAATGTAAGATCGCCCGCCTTGGCGCTGTCGGCCGGCGCAAAGCCGGTCAGCCGGACCGAGCCGTCTCCGACGACCTCACCTTGGAGTTGGTCTGCAATCTGAGCCGCGGTGAAAGAGATAGAGAATGACATGGGTAAATGACCGCGCTACGTTCCGTCTGCAGACATCGACGCGCAATCGTCTATTCCACCAAAGTTGCGCTTCTAACCGCCTCCCTCGTCTCCCTCGTCTCCGCGAGACCGATCATCTGTTGGGATTCAACGTCCCAAACTTTCAACCGGAGACAACGAAAGATTTCGATTGGATTGAGCGACGTAGTTTTGGGCGTCTGCAACTCCTCTATGCTTTTGAGAACTTCCGGTAACCGATAAAATGGGATTCGGGCATTCAAATGATGAATGTGGTGGTAACCGATATTGGCGGTAAACCAGCTCATCACGAAATCGGTTTTCAAAAAACTCGACGATTCTAACGCTGCTTTCTCGTAGGTCCATCCGGCGGCATCGTTAAAAGAGACCCCAGGAAAGTTGTGCTGAGCGTAGAACAGATAGGAGCCAATGGCGCCCGCGATAAAGTAAGGGATGATTAGAGTCAGCAACAGCGCCGGCCAGCCAAAAAACACGGTCAGCAAAACACCGATTATGATGTGGACGAACAAAGCGGCCAGGCAGTCGTAGTGCTCTCGCGGTTCATCAACTAACGGAAGAGCGCACATTCCGCCGAGAAAAACGAAAATATACCCAAATAAGATAACCAGCGGGTGACGCATGAAAAGGTATTGGCGGCGTTCCCCTTTCGATGATTTCAAAAACTGATCCTTGGTCATTATCGGAAACGACCCGATGTGAGAACCTCTAAGCTTGGAATTGTGGTTGTGATGATGATTGTGTGAACTCCTCCAAATGCTGGTGGGACTCAAAGCAAAGATGCCAAAGATCCTCATGAAGACGTCGGCCAAGCGAGAATTCGGTAAGATCGCCTTGTGCTGCTGGTCGTGATAAATGACGAACAGTCTTAAAATCAGCAGGCCGGCGAGAAGGCTGCAAACGATCTTCCCCAAAAACGGAAAATGCCAAAGAGTTCCAACTAGGGCGGCTATCAGCAGGAAGGCAGTGGAAAGAATGCACCACCAGCTTCTGAGCGTTCGATCAATTGCAAACGGTTTGGTGGCCAATATAAGTTCTTTGCCTTCTCTCATGCGCTCCCGGCATGCTTAGGGAGCGCGAGGTGTTTGTCAAATTTAAGACTCAACGAACGGCCAGCGCAGCAAACACGGCCCATCCCTCTCGCCCCTCAAATCTCTTCCTCTTTTGCATTGGCCCGAAAATTTCTGGCCGAGGAAGGAAGAAACCACGCTCAAGCCGACTCTTGTCTTACGAAGCCGAGCAAATCCAAACCCAATCCCGAAAAGAAATTGTATCATGAAACCATCTAAAGCGGTGATCACCGGAGCAGCAGTTGCCGGGCTCTTCACCGGTTCCATTGCAGTGCGGGCGTATGCCGCGAGCGCCTCCAATATAGCAGGCTCTTCCATTCACAATCTTGTCGATTCCGACACAGGAAAACACTCTTGTAAGGGCCAAAACGATTGCAAAGGCCAAGGTGGATGTAAGACCGGAGACAACGGCTGCAAAGGCAAGAACTCCTGTAAAGGCAAGGGCGGTTGCAAGACTGCAGATAGCAGCTGTAAGGGGAAGGATGGATGTAAAGCCAGCAAGCGTGTTTAGCGACATCGCCGGATCGCTTTTCCCGCTGGGTCATTCCGCGGGAGTTGGTGAGCGGTGAGTAAGCAGCTGCAAGCGGTAAGTAATCAGCAGTAAGCAGGGCCCAGGCGTGAAAACGCGCTCTGCGTTCCTCCTCGGATCAGATCGCGTTCATCACTTGTTTGGCATTTGAATTTATGTCTGCTAGGGCATAAAAGGTACTGATCAGCCCTCAAACTAAAAAGCTTTGGCGCTTTTTCTTCGATTTTCGGATTCAGGATGCGAAGTTCGCCCGAAAATCGGTCGCGTTAGAAAGGCTTGCTCCTAACTCTGAATTGAATGCCCGATGAGATATCTTCGCCTCCCCACTCCGGTAATCCATATCATTGTTCTTCTTTCACTTTCGCTAGGAAATCTCGCCGTAGCTCAGCAGTCGTCACCCAGTCCACAAACGTCCCCCGCGCCAAGTCCAACGCTTGAACAACGGGTAGCTGGATTGGAAGCCTATCTCAATAATGGCGATCCATCGAAAGCTCTGCAGGATAAGGACGGGAAAGTTCCAGATAATCTCACGATCCCCGCTCTGAACACCTCTGGTCCCGGGCACAATGCCTGGATGATGACGGCATCCGCCCTCGTGCTTTTCATGACGTTACCCGGTCTCGCTCTTTTCTATGGCGGATTGGTGCGCAAAAAGAACGCATTATCGGTACTCGCGCAGTGTTTCGGCATCACCGGGTTAGTAGCGATTCTCTGGTGGGCATTTGGGTATAGCCTGGTCTTCGGCAAAAGCTTTAACAATCCGTTCTTCGGCGGATCCGAGTACTTTTTCCTCAACAACGTCACCTCGGTCCCTAATACCGACTACGGCTTTTGGGTATCACAGAACGTCTACGCAATGTATCAGATGATGTTCGCCGTGATCACACCCGCCTTGATCATTGGTGCCATCGCCGAACGAACGAAATACACCACGCTCATGATCTTCATGGCGTGTTGGATGTTTGTGGTCTACTTCCCGATGGCGCACATGGTCTGGGGAATCAGCGGTTTCATGAACGGCCTTTGGAATCCGAATTCCACGATTAAAGCCATCGATTTCGCCGGTGGGACCGTGGTGCACATGACATCCGGCTGGAGCGCGCTGGTATTGTGTCTTCTGGTCGGACCGCGCATTGGCTACAAGAAGGAACCGATGGCGCCGCATAGCTTGGTGCTCTGCATGGTTGGTACCGCGATGCTCTGGGTCGGATGGTATGGTTTCAACGCGGGCAGTGCTGTGGCGGCAGACGCGATCGCGGCAAACGCGTTCACCACCACTACGTTGGCAACGGCAATCGCCGCATTCACTTGGGCATTGATAGAAAAAATCTTCCGAGGCAAAGCGAGCGTCCTCGGCTATTGCACCGGCGCGGTCGCCGGCTTGGTCGTGATCACGCCCGCCTGCGGATATGTCTCATCTACCGGAGCCGTGATCATCGGCCTGCTTGCAGCGGTCGTGCCGTACATCGCCGTTTCGATCATAAAGCCAGCGCTCAACTACGATGACGCGTTGGATACCTTTGGGGTACATGCGGTGGGAGGAACACTCGGCGCATTGCTCACCGGTCTTCTCGCAACCAGCAAAGCGAATAGCAATCTCACCGATAAGTTGCTGGGCACACTCTTTGTTTCGCAAGTGGAAGCCGTCATTGTCACGATTATCTTGTCGGTCGTCGGGAGCGCGATTATTGCTCTGGTTCTGAGAGCACTTCTCGGCCTGCGAACTGATCCCGAAATTGAGACCAGCGGCCTGGATATCGCCGAACACGGCGAAGAGGCCTATATCGACTAAGATGGTCTTGGCGCTGTCGATGTCATCCACCGGACCCATGTTGAGGCATGGGACCTAGGTAACGAAGGCGGTGGAAGCCTGCTCGGTTCTCCCGGTCCTGAAGTTCTGGGCTACTATCATCTGTCCCCCAGGCGGGATAAGCGCCCTACCAACTATCCGCTTTCCGAAAATCTGGCACGAAGACGAAAAAATTTCAGGCAAAATGCATTTAGACTGCAAGTAGGTGGCCGCTCGGCTACTTACTAGGTAAGTCACGGATCGAAACCAGTAGCATAACGGAGTTCTTAGTGAAGCGAATGCCCCAAAGAACACGTAGTCATGTTGTCAGATTCCATCTTACGCACGCTTTCGCAGGCGTTAGTAGAACTACACCGGTCGGGAACGGACACCGATTTCCCTAATCGCGTTTTTGCCTGTCTCCGGTTCTGCTTTTTGTGTGATTTCTATTCCTACGACGAACTCACCGAAAACGACAGTCAGCGGATTGAAATATATCCGGCTTTGAACGTCAACGTTGGCACCTTAAGTAAATGGTTGAATCGGCGCCCTAATATCGGTGGCGTCTACAAGCACAACGGCTCCCTGAGAATCGTGCGCTCTCCCTCGCCTCCTCTTGGCTTGGGCCCCGAATTGCACCACGATCTGTTGGCTCTGCTCCGCCAAAGGCATCACCTCGGCCTCGTTACTTTGGAGGGTCGTGCTCGACTCAACCTCATATTAAGTCGTTCCAGTAAGTCTTTCTCGGAAGAAGAACGGAAAATGTTGAATATCTTGCAGCCGCACCTGACCCAGGCCTATAAGGCGACTAAGCTAAACTCTCTCTTATCTGAAGCGGTTGGAATTGCTAACGTTGGTTTTCTGGTCGCCGACCGTGGCGGAAAAATTCTTTATGCGACGGCCAAAGCGCGAAAGCTATTAAAAGAATACTTCTATCCAGATCCGCAGCCTAGGCTGCCCGCTCGCATACAATTTTGGCTCAGCGAAAAAGTGAATCCGGTTGTCAGTTTACCGCTAACCGACCTCACCATCGATCTCGGCCAGAAGAGCCTAGTCGTGCAGACGATATCGAAAACTGAGACTCCAGAGTATCGTCTATTGCTTCGCGAGACTGTTCAGGTTCTTAACGCTCTTCCCTTGCAAAAACTCGGCTTAACTAACCGGGAAGCAGAAGTGTTGCTCTGGGTAAGCCAAGGAAAGAGCAATGCCGAAATCGCGATCATTCTCGCTTCCAAAGTCCGGACCGTTGCAAAACATTTAGAGAGAGTGTTCGCAAAGCTGATGGTCGAAAACCGCACGGCGGCAGCGCATGCAGCGCTCGCGGTGTTGACCGCAGCATAAGGAACGCCGAGATCGCCTCGCTTTTCCTTCCTCCACCAACCCAAGTTTGCTTGTTTTCCTTACCAATCAGCTTTCACGGCGCTCGGGGATGACGGCGCTCCCGGCGCTCCTATTCGAGGATCGACTCCGTTTTCGGCGAAGGGCGCCCCCAATCAAGACATGCGCAGGCAATAGCAAAACTATTCCTAGTCCGATCCAGGCATGCCACTGACTAATCAGAGATCGCAGCTGTTCATCCCCGGCATAGTAGAGACCGTAACCGGTTACAACCAGAAACAGAATCACGAGAACCAGCGTGAGTCCCGAGGTCCGATTCTTCCGAGATTTCCAACCTTTGCGCATGTGGTTGATCAAGGCTCCCAGGAAAATCAGTGACACCATCGCTGCTCCTCCATGCAGTTTCAACATTAAGCTTGAGACGTGATTCCCCTCGTCCAGCCTTGCCTGAAAAACCATCCAAGCAACCCCGGTAACCAACAAAATCCCGAATACCAGATAGACGAAAAATTCGGTAAAGAGACTAAGCCGCAGCTTTGAGCGTTTCATGCCAGTTCGGAGTGCATAGGACGGATCCCTTCGAATCGAATATCAGTGCCGCGGCGGAAAGCCGCTGGAGCAGGGCCGGGGATTGCGCAGGATCAAGCATCACTACTTTAGTAAGCGCATCTGCTAACATTGCGTTCGAAGCGATCACGGTTACCGAAAGTAAATCACCTTGGAGTTGTCCGAAACGCGGGTGCACGAACGGACCAGTTCGCGCTCCCGGTCTAAGTCGATCAGCGAAATAGTGAGCCGATGTCGCAACCGCCTGATTACTAATTGCTAAAGCAGCAAGCGTGTTCGCTGGCCGGCACGGATGTCGAATTTCGACTGGAAAAAGGTGACGACCAAAAGCGCGGAGATCGCCGCCGGCATTTACTAATCCACTCTCAAGGCCTGCCGTTCGCAGAGCGGTTATCGCTTCATCTACCGCAAAGCCTTTGGCAATGCCGCCGAGATCGAGTCTTACCCCGGCATGACGAAATTGTACCCGGTTTCCCTGAAGCAATTCCACATCGGTAAATGATACTCCGTTTCCGGCCGCCTTTCCGAAGCACCGCGGCAAAAATCCGGTGCGTTGAAGATAGGGCGCGATCGTCGGATCGAAAACTCCATTCGAGAGCGCGTAGAGATCGCGCGCCATTCCAAGCACTTGAAAGGTTTTTTCATCCACCGATATCGGTCGAGCGGATGCCTCAGCATTGACGCGTGACAGCGTGCTGTTCCGATCGTGAAAACTCATTCGTCGTTGAACCACCGAAATTGCAGCAAACGCGCGGTCAATCGCTCGTTCCGCGTCTGGCTTGCGGCTCGAGCGAGCTGTGATTTCGACAATCGTGCCGAGCAGCGGCCTCGCTCTTCTCAACTCATCGCAAGGCGACTTCATAGGTAGCCAGCAAGCGCTTTACTCCCTCTGTGATATGGCGGCTCGAGAGCGTCGCTCCGCTGATGTTCCGAATGTCTCCGTCCAGCTTGAGCGGAGCCTGAATTGTCTTACCGACGAACTGCTGACGCCATGCTACCTCCCGAACTTCGTATCCATACGTTTCCCGATAATCCAGGATTTCAATTTGCTTCACCGTCCCACCGGCGTTTAAGCCCAGCGCGTAGGTTATATACTCGTGCTTTCCCAACACTTCATCGACAATGAACCACCCTCCCCCGCTCACCTTCCAGACCTTGAGATCGCGGGATCGTACTCGGACTCCGGACCGGGACTCGATATTTTTCTGCTGGTCCGGGGTAAGCGTGATACGCAATTGAGTAAGCGCGGATCCCGGGAAGATGGCCTGCTGGGCTTGTTCTACCGTGAGATAGGTGTTGGCAAAACCAGGTACGGCGGCACTAGCCAGAGCGGCTGGCGCCGTGACGAAAGGGATCCAATCTTTCATAATAATTGAGCGAGATAAGATTTGAGCTGATCCAGTCGCGGCCTGACTAGAAATTGAGTCCAACTTTCAGACGGATCTCGTTCCTTACCTCTTCTGCGAAGGTCTTCCCGTCGGCCGGTTCATCTATTCCACTACCGTAAATCTGGTATCCGTAACTCAGCGTTACCCACCATCGCTCGGCACCGGAGTGGAGGCTGGGTCCAGCAAAAACGACGGTGTGTTCATTGTTACCAAACTCAAATAGCGGATACTCGGAGCGGATGTGACTCTCTACTCCGAAATACCAATTTGGCGCGAATCGGTAGGAAACTCCTGCTCCACCAGTCATTGACAGTTCACGAGGGTATTGCTCAGCCGGTCTCTTTCCCCAGGCGAATTCCACTCCCCCGTTGACGTCAAAAATGAGCGTATCATCAAAGTAATTCTCTTGTAGAATAAGCTGCGGAGCGATGTAGCCCTCGGTTTGCTTAAGGCCATCGACCTCATCATGGGCCAGGTAACCGGCCTCTAGGCGCACCGCAAATCCGACCGGGTCCTTAAACGGACTGAGTAATCGATATTTTCCGGCAAGAATCACGCGGCCGAACCGGAGCCCATTCGTATTATTAAGTGCATCCCGTGGCCCATCGACACCTTTGTTGTAGAAATAATGATTCTCTAACGAGAGACTCGCCTGAAATTGATCGGTAAATCCGTATTCCACTTCCGTCTCGGAATCCCATCCCAGGTAAGTGCCTTGGGCTTTACCAGTTCGTAGTGTAAGAAATTCATAGGCCTCCGCGTGTTTGCTGGGGAGGGTCTCAGCACCCAGTACCCAGCCAAAAAGGTGTTCGTCGGCGAGAGCGCTGCTGGGGAAAGATCCGGTAATTGGGAGAACTAACAGGGCTAGGGGTAAGATCCCTGGAACAGAGAAAGCAAAGAAGGTAGGGATTCTTGAGGTTTGCATTGATGAGATTGAGAATCATTCTCATTAGTCGGTCAAGTCGTTTTTTCTTTGGCTCGCCTCAAACAGGACGCCGCTGATTGTACGGAATCGATTACGCCGACAGAGCGAAACCAGCTCAACCGGTAAAGGTCAAACCGGGGCGAGAGTCAGCTGTCAGCGGTTCTTCTAATCTCTATTTTGTTCTCGCTCGTGCCACAGAAACCACGAATAGAGTTCCTGATTCTCGTAAGCGTCGAGAATGTAGTGGTCGCGATTGGGTAAGATCGTCAACCGGACGTCATTCCCCAGAGCCGTGAGCGCATGAACCAAATCTTGGATGTCGGAACAGGAACAAGTTCATCCTTTTCACCGTGAAATACCCAGATCGGCATCTCCTTTAGACGGGAAGCCCACGCGGTGATGACCATTGGAGCGCTCATCGGTGCGATCGCGGCAAATTTCTCGGGATGCTTGTATGCTAGATACCAGGTTCCGAATCCGCCCATGCTGTGGCCGGTCAGGTAGACTCTGCTCGCGTCTACGGCGTATTTATTCATAACCTCGTCGAGAAGAGCGATAACAGCCTCCGTATCAGTCCAGTATTCACCCTCAGGACAGAGAGGGGAGAGCACGATGAACGGGAACGATTTGTTCTTTTCGACCATTGCCGGCAGCCCATAGCCCGGTTCTCTGAGTCTCTCTATATTCTCTCCCCGGCGCGAGCCGCCATGGAGATAGACTATCAAGGGCCATATCTTACCTTCCGCCTGCTCATACCCCTCCGGAGTGAACAGTAGATATTGCATCTGCACATGGGAGGTGATGCTTGCGGCGAATTCTCCTGGATGTTGTCCTGCCTGTGAGAAATAGGGACCAATTAGCAAAAATAGGCAGATCGTCCTTGCGAAAAATCGATCGCACATGGGTTATCTGAGACTACCAGAACAGGCTGGCAGTGCGAACTCAATGGCTGAAGCAAATTGGGTCTGGGGACGAATCCTCTCCGTATGCGCTCTCCGCTGCCAAGAATTCCGGCGTGGATAAAGTCGGCCGCCCGTAGTTGAATAACATCCACGCCTAGTCAAAACCTACCGATGAAAACCCTCCTCCTCCTGCTTTCTCTTGGCCTCACATCATTCGGCTACGCCGTGGAAATCCAGCAAATACCTTCGCCGGATAACGCGAACGCTCTGCAAATTGATAAATCGGGTCGGCGAGACGTGATTCAACTACGGTCAGGCGTCAGAGTCAGCCGCCTTTTTTACGATGATATCGATTCGCTAAAGCCATACATCGCAAAAACCTACAACGTGCCGGTGTCAAAAGTGGGCAAGATTGTGCTGCCAACGTTTCTTTCGGCCAAGTGGCTCTCTCCGACCGAAGTAGAAATTACGTGCAACAGCGCGGTCACAATCGGTGAAAACGAAACAAAGGAATTTAATTTCACCGCCTTGGTTTTGTCGTCAGGTAACGTAGAGAAGGTAACGATTACCAAGAAGGAAACCGCAGCACCGCAGAAAAAGGAGAAGACAACGGTGACGAAGAAGAAAAAATAGCGAATTAGAGAGAATGCAGAA
>Ga0209526_10003693_pt1 | contig 10424 bp, 10 predicted proteins | sample JacPinW_OM2H0_M1_FD_188566 | JGI IMG/M metagenome (GOLD analysis project Ga0209526, IMG submission 188566) | Forest soil microbial communities from Algoma, Ontario, Canada - Jack Pine, Ontario site 1_JW_OM2H0_M1 (SPAdes) (version 2) | ecosystem: Environmental > Terrestrial > Soil > Boreal... | reverse complement strand
GCATATAAAGCTTTGTGACCGGCGGCGCACACGCCTCGCTTGATTTTGAGTGGATCGTTTACTCCCGCGAGTACCGATGGAATGAAGTCGGCCAACTCCACCCAACTATAAGCGGCGTCAAACACTTCAGGAGATGATTTGAGGCAATGCCAGATCTTGCTCCAGAACCATTCCGACGAATAGGTGTTTCCGCATTTGGCGATAAACTGAGGCCGATGTTTAGCGGCTAGCTCGGTTATTCGAGCCGCTTCTGCATAGCTGGTGTGATCCTTCCAAAGCCAGCATTGTGCGCCGAGATTATCTTTCAGTTCAGGTGCTATCCCAATCGGAACGTTTTGAAGATCGACTGGCAGCGGGCTCGACCCGGTGGTGTCAACGCCGATCCCGATCACTTCGCTGCGGCTGAATCCAACTACCGTTGACGCTGCTGCCAACGCACCTTGTACCGACCTTTGTAACCCATAGAAGTAATCCCCGGGATGTTGTCTAGCTAAATTGGGATCACGAGGATCCAGCAGAACGCCGCGTTTTCCACTGGGATAGTCGATGACCCGGCTGCCGATTTCTCGACCGTTTGAACAATCCACCACGACAGCTCGAACAGAATTTGTGCCGAAGTCGATTCCGAGCGTGAATGCCATATTTTTCAGGTATCTAAATTAATCTTGAAGCATGCTGATGGGCGAATAGCAAATCCAGTTTTGCGGAACCAGCGAACCAGCAAGACTTCTTCGGGGGGTATCATGATCCGGCCTGGCGACCGGATTCTTTTTGATATACTGGGGCCAAGTAGGTGGTCAATTATGAATAACAAGCCGCCCGGAAAATCTAAAACCAAAGACTCGATGCTTTGCCGGTTTTGTGCTTACTGTACGGGAACCAGCGACCAGGGCGGGAAAGGGATAAATCCTGCTTCCCTCCAGGCGCATCACCCGCTTGGTTTGCTTACCGAAAATCGCCATCATCATGGATAAGCCGATTGGAAGCTTCGGAAAACAAGTCGTCGGATTCTACGGTTTTCTGGGCGCGATAAATCTTGCTGGCTGGGCGTGGGCGTTCATCGCTTTTCGAGATAATCCGGTTCTGCTGGGAACAGCTCTGATCGCTTATACCTTTGGACTCCGCCATGCCGCGGACGCTGATCATATTGCCGCTATTGATAACGTGACGAGAAAGCTTATGCAGGAAGGTAAGCGGCCGATCGCGCTTGGGTTCTATTTTTCTCTCGGACATTCAACTGTTGTTCTGCTGGCTTCGTTGGTGGTTTACCTCACTGCGTCCGCTCTCCAGAGTCGATTCAGCGCCTTCAAAGAAATCGGGAGCGTCATTGGCACGTCGGTATCAGCGATTTTTCTTTTCGGAATTGCGCTGGTGAACGTGTTCATTCTCGGCAACGTCTACCGAACGTTTCAAAAAGTGCGCGATGGCGGGAGTTATGATCACCAAGATGTAGAGGCATTGGTCGGTCAAGGAGGAGGGTTTGCCGCCCGCATATTTCGGCCGCTGTTCAAGCTTCCTTCCCGGAGCTGGCATATGTATCCGGTCGGCTTTCTGTTTGGACTGGGATTTGATACGGCCACGGAGGTGGCGATTCTTGGCTTGTCCGCCGCGGCAGCATCAAAGGGGCTTTCGATCGGGTCGATGATGGTGTTTCCGGTCCTATTTACCGCAGGAATGACTCTGGTTGACACGACCGATGGCATTTTAATGATCGGCGCCTACGGCTGGGCGTTCGTTAAGCCGATTCGAAAACTGTACTATAATATGACCCTCACTTTCGTATCGGTTGTGATGGCTCTAGCGATCGGCGGTGTCGAGATAATTGGCTTGGTTCGAGAGAAGCTTCAGCTTAGTGGCGGCGCGTGGGATTTTATCGGCCACCTAAACGACAACTTCGGGAATGTTGGCTTCGTCGTTATCGGTTTGTTTATCCTGAGTTGGATTGGATCGATGGTGTTGTATCGCTGGAAAGGCTTTGATCGCCTCGGCTAACGGTCGGGATCGGCTGGGACACCAATCGTTACGCCTCTACCGGTGAGCAAAACCAGAGTTTATTACCCTCACTGTCTAAGAAACTACCGACGTAAAAATCATCATAGGCTTGCACTGGATCGGAGACAACTACGCCGCGATCACGCAAAGCTTTCTCTGTTGCTGGTGCATGTTCGGTTGCAATGGTAACGCGGGGATTGGGCGCTTCGGTAGGAGGTGCATACCAGTTGGCCTTCGGCATCAGGATAGTTTGACCCAAAAGATATCCGACTTGTTCGGTTCCTTCGTATGCCGGGGGTAACCCGAGGGTTGTACCGTAAAAGGTGTTTGCTCGATCAAGATCAAGCACTGACAGTGCGATGACTTTAACGCGCAGAAAACCGAGGGGGGAGGGGCTCATTTTTCTAGGATACAACATCCAGAACTAGGAGCGAGAAATTAGGAGCTAGCCTGATGCTTCTTAGGTCATCTCTTCACGACGGACAAAATAACGTCCAAAAGTTGCCTTGGGCTAAATGGTTTCGAGAGATGCGTCTCGAAACCAGTGTCTTCGGAGCGCTGACGATTAGGGTACTGTACCAATGCGGTCATCGCGATAACTGGTACATTTCCTCCATTGCTAGCATCGAGAGATCGAATGTCGTTGAGCAGGTCAAATCCGTCACGCCCCGGCATGACGAGGTCACTCAGGACCAGATCTGGATGATGAGTTTTGACCGCTTCCAATCCTTCGAATCCGTCGGACGCCGAGATGACATTAGCGCCTTCCCGGCGCAGAAATGCGCCGATGAGAGCACGAGCATCAGCATGATCTTCGACTACAACGATTGTCAGATTGTCTAAAGCACTAGGCGGCATAGAACCAACACCGGGGGCAACGAGGGCAATGAGTACTACTTAAGTTTCGATCCAATTGGCTCAACTGGATCGGCGAACGCTCTAATTATATTGAGGATGTGAGCACTAGCAGAGATCTTGTCGCGGACGATATGCGCATGATAACTGCCATTCAGGAGTGGCCCGGCCGCAGACTCGTCTGTTCAGCCCAAGTTTCGCGCAGATTGCATGAACTGGATTTGGCGAAGAAAAATGAGGCCGGCGCACATGTACCGACCTCGAGGCATCCGTGCCGAAATGTCCGAATCATAGTTCGCGACAGAGAAGGCAACCGGATCTAGGCATGTGAATCGCAGGAACGGAGTCGTCCAATCGAGGGCTCATGAAAAAATTCCAAAGCCCGACTACGGTTGTCACAACCATGGCCATCCGGAAAAGCGTATCTCTTCTATAATATGAAAAGCGCTCGACTCATATACGGAAAACGAAGCGTGTCCCTTAATTGGGCGAAGGGTAGTAGACGTCGGTGGGAAAAAAACCGGCTCCCTCCGGCGAATTTGGCTGGATCCGAGCACCTACCATGTAGAATTTGCCGGTGTTCGTAGCGGTTGGTTGTTTCCGCGCACCTGCGTTGTACCCGCTCGGGATATCAGAATTGATGAAGAGAGCGACCTTATTCGGCTGGAGCACCCCCCCGAGCATTCATTAGCAAAGCTCCACATGCCAATCCCAAAGGCGAATTAGCGGAAATCGAAAAGGAGGAAATCGATGCCTATTACGGATATTTTGTGCCTCTTCGCCGAACCAGTGGCATTTAAGAAATCCGTTCCGGAAGATGCACTGAACGGATCAGGTTTACCCATGCCGAGAGCAACCGTTGACGAATTGTTACTTCATGGCGAAGCCAACAGCGCAGAATCTAGGAGCTAGAATTTAGAATCGAGAATCTGGAATGTTTGTAGGTCCGCGTTTCACCGACATGGTGAAGTGCTGATGTTGAGCCGACTTCAGGAGACACAGCACAGTATCGCCGCCTAGACCGGACGGCTCCGCTGTTTTGTAGATACTAAATTCCAGATTCTAGAATCTTTCCCCTGCTATACGGCCGGAGGCCTGCCGCGAAAGATGAGCGAGATAATAAACAGAATCAGAAAGATGACGAACAGAACGTGGGCAATCCACGCGGCTTCACCGGCAACACCGCTCAGTCCTAAAAGCTCTGCGATGACAGCGATGATAATGAATATAATTGTCCATTGTAGCATAATTCGGCTTCCTTTCTTACAGTTCGCGCCGCGCCAGAAAGCGGATCTCTCCCATTTCCCGGTCTTAGCTTCCGAATAGGTCCAGGAGCGGCGACGGTTAAAATATTGAGCCGCAGGAGTATGCGGTTAAGGTGGAGGGGAAGGAACTCGAGTTGATGGCAGAATGGTGAGCGCCGCTTACGAATATGATGCGGTCGTGGTCGGCGCCGGACCAAATGGTTTGGCGGCAGCGATCAGAATCGCGCAACACGGCTTCTCTGTTCTGGTATTGGAACGGAATAAAGGCGTTGGTGGCGCCTGTCGAACCGAGGAACTGACCCTCCCAGGTTTTCAGCACGACGTCGGTTCGGCCGTTCATCCAATGGCTTTGGGTTCGCCGTTCCTTTCATCTCTTCCGCTTGAAAAATATGGTCTGGTCTGGTGCCAGCCCGAGATACCTTTGGCGCATCCGATCAATCGTACCGAGATCGCCACGCTGCGGCGATCAATCAGCGAAACCGGAAATACTTTAGGGAGAGATGCTAAAGTGTATCGAAAATTGTTCGAACCAATTGTCGCACGCTGGCGGAGTTTACTGGAGGAGTTTCTCCGGCCGATCATTCACTTCCCCCAACACCCTTTCCAAATGGCGACCTTTGGAAGTCTGGCGCTGTCATCCGTCGACCATCTAATCCGAAATCGCTTTTCACGCGAGCCGGGGAAAGCGCTCTTGGCGGGTTTAGCTGCGCATTCTTTTTTGCCACTCACTGATCCTGGCTCGTCAGCGTTCGCCCTTATTCTAGGCATGCTGGCCCATGCCGTCGGCTGGCCGTTTCCGATCGGTGGAGCTCAAGCGATTGCTCGGGCTTTGTCTGAGCATCTGCAGGCGCTAGGGGGTAAAGTCGAGACGGACGTGTCGGTTATGACCTTGCGCCAGTTGCCGGAATCGCGAGTCGTTCTGTTTGATATCACCCCGCGGCAACTTCTTAAAATCTTAGGTAACCTCCTTCCATCGGGCTATCGGCGAAACCTGGAGCGATTCAAATACGGACCGGGCATCTTTAAAATTGATTACGCCCTGGATGGTCCGATTCCATGGTCGGATCCAGATTGTGAGAAGGCAGGGACAGTTCATCTGGGAGGGACATTCCGGGAGATCGCGCAAGCCGAGCATCAAGTTTCTCGCGGGAGACACGCAGAGCATCCGTTTCTTCTTCTGAGTCAACCGACGGTGGTCGATTCCAGTCGGGCGCCATTAAACCGGCACGTGGCTTGGGTCTATGGCCACGTGCCCAATGGATCGTCATGGGATATGACGAAGTCATTTGAGAGGCAAATATGCCGGTTTGCTCCTGATTTCAAAGACCGCATTCTGGGCAGCCACATCACCTCTGCCGCCGAACTGGAAAGCATCAACCCCAACCTGATCGGAGGAAGTATTACTGGCGGTGCCAACAACCTATGGCAACTGATTGCTCGACCAATCCTAAGTTCCGCACCTTATCGTACCCCGCTCAAAGGTGTTTACCTTTGCTCCTCTTCAACTCCCCCTGGAGGAGGAGTTCACGGAATGTGTGGCTTTCATGCGGCCAACGCCGCCCTCCGGGATCTGCAGCGGAACATTTCCCGTTAACGGTAGGTCGACGGGCGCTTGACAAGTGGATAGGGCGGGCGATTGCTATCTTTGTTCGCTTAGAAACGAACAATGGAACAAAATCCACTTTCGCAATTGGCCCCGGAGTCGCACCGTTGATGCTGTTGAAAACTGCAGTCACCATGGTTCGCCATGGCCGGGGATGCGCAGCTCCAGTTTAGGCCGCACAACGCTCTGGGCCCAATTCCCGGGCGTCATCCGAAAGGCTTAGCGGGACAGTCGCCGCTACCAATCACAGATCACAAATCACCTCTCGATGTTCCCGTGCTTCCCCGAGTTCCCGCCGTCAATCACCAACGGCCGATAGAGATTCTTCAATCGTAAGAAGTGGACTTCGAAGAATTCATATGAGACCAAGGCCAATAGGGTCGTACCGATGATAGATACTGCAAACAGCGCAATGCTCTCCAGATCGATTCCAGCCTTTCCTGAGATTGGCAGCTTCATCAGCTTTTGTACAGGCAGATGGAAGAGATACATACCGTAGGAGACCCGTCCTAACCGTTGGATCGCTGCGTTTCCGAAAAATGGGAGATCTTTGGTCTTCAATATCCCAATCAGAAAAGCCGAAGTGAGGTCAATCAAACTGTATGCCCAAACCGAGGAATGAAAGTCAGGCAGATTGATGGGATATCCCAAAGAAGCCGACGGAATGGGCGACCCTTGCAGATGAGAGATCAGAGTAAGGCTGAGGCCCGCAAGCACCGTGATACCGGCAAGTGCTATAAATTTCTGACCAAATCGAGAGCGAAAGCCCGGAATTCCCACTGATACTGCAGCTCCCGCCGCGAATGCGTCGAGATGAGAAAGCGGCGAATTGTAGATTGCGTTACCGATAGCTTCAGGATCTGAATAAACCGTTGAGGTTTGCAGCTCGGTCAGGAACCGAAGGAGTGGTGCCGTCGCCAGCAGGAGATAAATCAGGATCGGTAACCGCTCGCGGCTGGTGAAATAGATGAGCAGGGGCCAAAGTAGATAGAACTGCATCTCGACCCCAAGACTCCAGAGATGAGTGTACGCCTGGTCATTGTTAAACCATGGCAGGAGCCGCGCGATGTTCAGCGTCAACGTCGATAGGAAGGGAATGACTTGAGGCAGTGATGACGGTTGCCGAGTCAACCAAAACACACCGGCCAGTACGAAGACATAACCAAAATAGGCCGGAAAAATGCGGAGTGCTCTTCGCCATTGAAAGACCAGAAAGAAATTCCTGGCATCATATTTCTCTTTGGCCTGCGTTAGGATGCCGGTCATCAAGAATCCTGAAAGCACGAAAAAAGTCTGCACGCCGATCCAGCCAAACTGCAAGATGCCCTGCCAATGAAAGCACATGACGCCGAACACACAAAGTGCCCGTAGTGCATCCAGCCTTGGATTGTAATTCATCATGGTTGTAAAATTGCCCTTCCATGTAGCTCCGGCCTCCTACCGGAACGGTTACGAGAACCTAAAGGTCCTCTTAGGGTTTTGACGATGACGTAGCGGATTTATTTGGCCAAATATGAAGGGCGAGACTCGGGACTACGGGCAAGGTTCCCATCGAAAACGGCTATTCTGGCCGGGTACACCGTCCGAGAGCCGTTTCGCCCGGGCCAGTCAGCTTATTTGTCATCATGCTCACTATGGCCCTTTCTTGACCCGTCCACCGAGCGTATGCCGCGCGAAATAATCTGCAATGAGCGATGTCGAAGATTATCCCGGGCCTAGCCACCAACCAGCGAAGCAGGGACAAGATCCGCGCGGACGAGCGGACGAAGGAATGGTCAAACCTCCGGTCAGCCCCGGTCCAAAAAAGGGAAAATCCGGGAAACAAAAGCGAAAGCCATAGCGGCAGGCGAGGCTGGACATTTAAATCAGGAGCGAAAAGATTCTGGAGGGCGAATCGGTGCGCTTGGTACACTATTCTATTCTGCCGAAGCCGGGGGGCTGCTTGAGCTTGGCAGCTTGTTGGGAAAGGTCGACTTGGAACGACGGTTTTGAGCTAGGCCAGTTTTTCTGAACGCGATCGGCGCAGTGGCTTCGCGGTAATTTCAACTTTCTTCAGAGTCTCCTCTACTTGGTGCACGGCTTGATCGAGCTTGTCCGCTAATGCCGCGACTTGTTGTACCGATCTCTTGGCTTACCGGAGATTGCGCCTGAAGGAGGCTGACTTGGTTTGCAAACGCTTTGATAAAGGCTCCCTGGCAAAAGATTTCCTCATACAGATCTTTCGTTTGCTTACGAATTGCTGGATTGCGAATTCTCCGCGCAGCGGATAGTTTTTCTTTGCTGCGAAAACCGCAGTGGGATCGGAAAGTGTTTCCTCAGCTCATGATTGCCAGAACGCCTCCTAGCTGTGGGTTGCTACATTCCGGCGATACACCCCAGCTATCGGCATCATGCATTTGACGGCAACAGAAATTGTGGAGGCACGCTTGTCTCTTTCTTCATCCGATTCGCTGTAGCCCTTATGTCCTGCGGAAGATGAGTAACGATCCAGAAAAAGCAAATGCCCAGGTCGTGTCTTCCTTGCCAGAGGCAAATGCTCCCTCTCGAGTGGTCGGAATTGGAGCATCGGCAGGCGGGTTGGAGGCCTTTTCTGAACTTTTACGGCATCTTCCTAAGAATACGGGAATGTCGTTTGTTTTTGTCCAGCATCTCGAGCCCAAGCAGACAAGCCGACTCACCGACATTCTTTCGCGGATAACGGATATGCCAGTAGAGGTGGCCATCGAGGGACGACGGATGCAGCGAGATCGGGTTTATGTTATGCCGCCGGGTCTGGACCTGACGGTGTCGGACGGTATACTCAAGCTTGAGCCGCGTACCGATACCGGCGGACGCCATTTGCCAATCGATCATTTTTTTCGTTCGCTCGCCAGAGAGCAGAGAAACAAGGGAGTTGCGATCATTCTTTCCGGTATGGGAAGTGATGGGACCGCCGGACTAAAGATGGTCAAAGAGAGCGGGGGAATGACCTTTGCGCAGGACGAGCCGTCGGCCCAACACCAAGGCATGCCCCGCAGTGCGGTCGATTCCGGTGTCGTGGACGTCGTTACGACGCCTCGGAAGATTGCGGAGGAACTTGTGCGTTTGGCTCTTAGTCCGACTTCCAAAGTTGCGAAAAAACGTCCCGGCTCCGAAAACAGTCTTAAGAGCATCTTTATCCTGTTGCGGTCGAAGACGGAAGTAGACTTTAGCCAATATCGGAAAACAACTGTTCGCCGGCGGATCCAGCGCCGGATGGTGGTTCATCGGCTCGAAAAGCTGGGTGATTATCTGACACTTCTGGAGCGTAATCCGGACGAATTGGATGCGCTGTACGAAGAGCTGTTGATCCATGTGACCAACTTTTTCCGCGAGCCGGAAACATTCGAGGTCCTCGCGACCGTAGTCCTTCCTAGGCTTTTGCAAGAGCGGGGATTGAATGATCCGATTCGGATTTGGCTGCCTGGCTGCTCGACCGGGGAGGAAGCCTATTCATTGGCGATCGTCGTAACGGAATTTTTCGATGGCAAGCAGGAGCCGCCCGGAATTCAGATTTTCGCCACTGATGTGAGTGACCGGGTGCTAGGAATCGCGCGGAAAGGAATCTTTGATCAAAGCATCGAGTCCAATGTCTCGAAAGAACGGCTGCGGCGATTTTTCTCCAAAACTGAACACGGCTATCAGGTCAAGAAGCAGATTCGCGATCTCTGTGTTTTCGCACGCCAGAATGTGCTTCGTGATCCTCCGTTTTCCCGGTTGGATCTCATTAGCTGCCGAAACGTATTAATTTACTTTGAGCCGGCCGCACAAAGAAAATTGATTCCGTATTTCCACTATGCTCTGAAGCCGGGAGGATTCCTCTTACTGGGCGGGGCAGAAACCGTGGGGAATTTTTCCGATCTTTTTCAGCCCGTGGATCAGAAGACCAAACTATTCTCCAAGCGATCGGTCCGGAGTCCGTACCTGATGAGGATCGAGGGTGGGCTTCCCGACCCAACCAGCGCAGATGTTTTGAGAGATTTCGCGGCGCAGACCGCCCTGATTCAACCCGATCCTCTTCGGGAGACAGATCAACTTCTGATGGCCAAATACTGCCCGCCGGCCATCGTGGTGGACAGCGGAATGAGGATTGTGCAGTTCCGCGGAAATGTGGCCCCTTTCCTCGATCCCGAGCCCGGCCAAGCTAGTCTTGATCTTTTCCGAATGGTGCGAACGAATCTGGAGATACCCCTGCGTTCATTGCTGGCCGAAGCGAAGAAAGGGGAGCGGCCAGCTCGTAAAGAGCGGATACTAGCCGAGGGGAGCGGGCTAGCTACTTTTCTCAACGTAGAGGTGGTGCCAATGTCAGGTTCCGCGACCCGCGAGCGCTGGTTCGTCTTACTTTTTGAAGAGAGCCAGGTGCCAGTTCAGGAGGTTAGCTCGCCGCCATCGAAACGATCCGGGAAGAAAGCGAAAAATACTCGAGTCTCTCAGATCGAGCAGGAACTCGCTGCCACGAGGGAGCATCTCCAAACCCTGATCGAAGAGCAGGAATCGATTAATGAAGAACTCCGCTCCGCCAACGAGGAAATTCAATCCAGTAATGAAGAGCTCCAGAGTACCAATGAAGAGTTGGAGACTGCCAAAGAGGAGCTGCAGTCCACCAACGAGGAACTGATCACGCTCAATGAGGAGCTCAAGAGCGGTAATGTGGAATTGAGCGAATTGAACAACGACCTCACGAATTTGCT
>Ga0209526_10003692_pt1 | contig 10424 bp, 5 predicted proteins | sample JacPinW_OM2H0_M1_FD_188566 | JGI IMG/M metagenome (GOLD analysis project Ga0209526, IMG submission 188566) | Forest soil microbial communities from Algoma, Ontario, Canada - Jack Pine, Ontario site 1_JW_OM2H0_M1 (SPAdes) (version 2) | ecosystem: Environmental > Terrestrial > Soil > Boreal... | reverse complement strand
TTCCGCCAGAAAATTGAACAGCACACCAAACTGCAAAATTGGCTTGGGCAGAAAATGAAACCAGCGACTCAGCGGGTTGGGACACGGCTGCGTTTCAAAGTAGTAATAGAGCGCGGTGAGATCGCGCCAACAGGAATCTCCCCGCAGTTTGATCAACGCAGCGCCGACCAGCAAGCGAAAGAGTAGCCAGCGAAAAAGCCAAATTACCGGGACCGGGACTGGGCTCTTGGAGAATGGGCGGGGATCAAGGAACGGAGCAAGGAAGATCGCGAGAAAACCGGTTTCGCAGAGCTGTGATTCCCAACCGTATCCGTACCAATCCTGACCGACGTGGACAATCGACAAGTAAAGGAACCAAAGTACTGCGAAAATGATCGAGTTGCCGAAGCCAGCGACCACAATGCAGGCGAGGGCAAACCCGGTCCAGGAAACGACCAATAAGGCCGTATCTGAGTGATCTATCCAGAAAATCGACGGGACCTTCAAGAATCCCGTCCAATCGGAACCCAAAGCGTCATGAACACGCTGGAAGAACAGATTAACCGGTAAAAGGCCATGCGATCCGATCAGAGGGATGAGTTGCTGTGCAGCGACGAGGAAGGCGACCGCGTATACGATTCCGATGAGCCGAAGAAGAATGAAACGGGTGATTTGATAGGTCGACCCACTGCGTTGAATTTCAACCGTTTCTGTTTCCACCAGGAGAGCATTCTGTCGAGAAAGCTAGGTTGATTCAAACATGGAAACGGGAAGCAGAATCTAGAATTGCTCGATTCGGCGAGCTAGTATCGCCGTCAGGGAGAGTTTGCAATTCACGAAATCCTCTCTCATGAACAAACGGCGCTCGTCCGCCGCCCGCTCACTCGCCTTATGGGCTGGATTGAGACGCCCTGCGCACGCCGCCCGTACCCAGGATTAACCGCTTGGCTCCTTGATTGGCCGCTGATCGGAAATCCGGCACCGTTCAGCCCAACAACATGTCACAACTTGTCGAGAACAGCAGTAACCGGAAACCTACTTGGACACGTCTTCAACAAAATCATTTTGGCATCCATGCGAAAATCAACCGACGATTTTGAATCCAAGCACCCCGGCGATTTTGTTTGGAGATGGGCATGAGTAATCGGATAACGGAGCTTCAACCTTCTCCTCTTCCGCGGCAAAAGACGCCGACATCCGGATGGGGACGAAGACTGGCTCGCCGGCTCGGCGGAGTAACTTTCCTGGTCCTGGTGTCGGTGGCCGTTTGGCTCTGGCTGTCTCACCGGCCGTCTAGTGGAGGCGGAGCGGCAACCCGTTTCAGTACAAGGATGACGACGACGGTAGGGATCGCTGTCGCAAAAAAGGGCGACATTCGGATTTTTCTGAACGGACTTGGCACGGTGACTCCACCTGGCACTGTGATGGTAAAAACGCAGGTTAGCGGACAATTGGTTCAGATCGCATTCACCGAAGGGCAGCACGTCAAGAAAGGGGACTTTCTGGCCCAAATCGATCCGCGGCCTTACCAAGCCGTTCTGGACCAGCAAGCGGGGCAACTGGAAAGAGATCGTGCGCTGCTTGAAAATGCGCGGGTCGACTTGGCTCGCTATCAAAAGCTAAGTGCGCAGGACTCGGTTGCACGCCAAACACTGGACACGCAGGTCGCGCTTGTTCATCAGTACGAAGGGACGGTGAAGGCCGATCAAGGCCAAGTCGAGAGCGCACAGGTGAATCTCAATTACTGTCACATTGTCTCGCCCGTCGATGGGGTCGTCGGGCTTCGGCAAGTGGATGAGGGCAACTATGTGCAAACGAGCGATACCTCTGGTTTGGTTGTGATTGCGCAGATCGATCCGATGACCGTGATTTTTACCGTAACGGAAGACGATATCTCGAAAGTCACTGCACGATTGATGGCGGGCGCGGTTCTGCCCGTTACGGTTACGATCGAACGAATAGCATCGAAATTACCGAGGGCAAATTGGAGTCGGTGGACAACCAAGTGGATGCGACCACTGGGACAGTGATTTTAAGCTGTCTTCGATAACCGGGACGGGAAGCTATTTCCCCAACAATTTGTCAACGCGAAAGTACTTGTTGATACGTTACGGGATGCGGTCATCGTCCCGACTGCCGCCATCCAACTAGGTGCACCGGGGTCCTATGTCTATGTAGTGAACTCCGATTCTACCGTCTCAATTCGTGTGGTCAAACCGGGACCAATCGATGGAGAGCAAGCCGCCGCCCTTTCTGGACTAGAATTGGGTGAAACCGTCGTCAACGACGGTGTCGACCGATTGTATGACGGCGCGAAGGTGCAGCTTCCCGTAAAGCGTCCGTCGAGTAATGATGCGGAAAGGTCGCATCGATTTTCCGGAAGACCAAACGGATCGCCTCGCGAGCATCATTATGGCGGGAACGGCAACGAGCAACGCAGTCATCCTCCGGACGCGCCTTGATATGCAGCAAGTTCTTCGGTTACTGAGCAGAACGCTCGCTCCGGCCATCGACTGATGAATCCGTCCCGCCTGTTCATTCTCCGGCCGGTTGCAACCTCGCTGTTGATGCTTGCGATCATGCTCGCGGGGGTGGTTGCGTACATGTTTCTTCCTATATCAGCTCTGCCGGAAGTGGACTATCCAACCATTCAGATTCAGATGTTTTATCCCGGCGCAAGCGCAGAGGTGATGACGACCTCGGTCACAGCTCCGCTCGAACGGCAGCTTGGCCAGATGCCCAGCCTCGAAGAAATGTCTTCTTCGAGTTCGGCTGGGGCTTCGATCATCACTTTGAGATTCAATCTAAATCTCAGCCTGGATATCGCCGAACAAGAGGTCCAGGCAGCAATCAACGCAGCTAATAACCTGCTTCCATCCGATCTGCCGGCACCTCCTATTTACGCAAAGGTGAATCCTGCGGATGCCCCGATCCTGACACTCGCGCTAACGTCAAAGACGCTACCGCTCCCTGAAGTGGCTGATATGGCCGACACGCGATTGGCGCAGAAGATGTCGCAAATTCCGGGCGTCGGCCTGGTTCGGATCAGCACCGGCCATCGGCCGTCGGTGCGGATCCGGGCTAACTTGCACGCCTTGGCCGCGTACGGTCTGAACATCGACGACCTGCGCACAACCATAAGTAACCTAAACGTCAATACGCCAAAGGGGAATTTTGATGGTCCTTCCCAGTCCTACACGATCAACGCGAACGACCAATTGCATGATCCGGAGGAGTACATGGAATCGATCGTGGCCTACAAAAACGGGCGGCTGGTTCGAATGCACGATGTCGCCGATGTGACGAAGGCGGCGGAAAACAGCAAGCTCGGCTCCTGGATGAACTCTACGCCGGCAATCATTCTGGAGGTTCAGCGTCAACCGAGCGCAAATGTGATCAACGTCGTGGACAATATCAAGGCGTTGCTTCCGATGCTCGAAGCGACACTTCCTGGATCCGTTCAGGTTTCAGTGCTGACCGATCGCACGGTTACGATCCGTGCTTCCGTCAAAGATATAGAGTTTGCGCTTTGCCTTTCCGTAGTGCTGGTCGTGCTGGTTGTGTTTTTGTTCTTGCGCAATCTGCGCGCCACCATCATTCCGAGTTTATCGGTACCGCTTTCCCTCATTGGCACGCTGTCGGCCATGTACCTTCTCGGGTTTAATCTCGACAATCTTTCGCTGATGGCTTTCACCATCGCGACCGGTTTTGTCATCGACGACGCGATCGTCGTGATCGAAAACATCAGCCGATACATCGAGATGGGCGAAAGCCCTTTGGCAGCGGCGCTCAAAGGATCAAAACAGATCGGCTTCACCATCGTCTCGCTCACCATTTCACTGATCGCCGTCCACTTTCCACTATTGTTCATGGGCGACGTTATCGGTCGGTTGTTCCACGAATTTTCCGTCACCTCAGTCGTAGCAAGCAATATGGACGAGTGCTGGCCTGCGTGTTGCGTCATCAGGGTTTAACGCTCCTGATCGCAATCGGCACGTTGGTACTCACCATCTGGCTCTACGTCATAATCCCCAAGGGATTTTTTCCGGTTCAGGACACCGGGCTCATCCAAGGGGTTACGCAAGCGCCTCAGTCGACCTCTTATGGGGCAATGGTCAAGCGGCAGGGAGAATTGGCTAAGAAGATTTTGCAGGATGCCGATGTGATCAATCTATCCTCATTCGTTGGCGTCGATGGGAGCAACACAACGTTGAATAGTGGGCGGTTCCTGATCAGCTTGAAACCGCACGACCAGCGACAACAAACGTCTCAGGACATTGTCCGTCGAATCGAGAGGGAAACTGAGGGAGTCGAAGGAATCACTCTGTTTCTGCAGCCGGTTCAAGAACTGAGCACCGACACCACCGTCAGCGCAACGCAATATCAATTTGTTCTTGAGAATGCAAGTCTGGACGAACTGAGAACCTGGGTTCCGAAATTGGTCAGCCGATTGCAAAACGTGCCTGAGATTACGGATCTTGCCAGTGATCTCCAGCAGAGCGGCTTATCGGCGTCTATCACCATCGATAGACAAACCGCCGCGCGTTTTGGTGTTACCCCGGCTACGGTGGACAACGCGTTATACGACGCGTTTGGCCAACGGATTGCGTCGACGATTTTTACCCAATCCAATCAATACCGGGTAATACTCGAGGCGGCTCCGAATCTTCAGCGGAGCTTGGATTCGATCGGCTCGATTTACGTGCCAAGCTCGTCCGTCTCAACGGGCTCAATGTCCGGGGCCGGCCAAGTGCCGCTATCGGCAATTACGACTGTCTCGATTAAAGAGACGCCGTTGCGGTTTGGGCATCTTGGCCAGTTTCCGGCTGCGACGATTTCGTTTAATTTGGCGCCGGGCGCGTCGCTGGGAGACGCTGTGCGCGAAATTCGAGCAGCGCAGCAGGAGATAAAACTTCCGACCAGCTTCATCGCCAACTTTCGTGGCGCGAGCTCCGCGTTCGAATCTTCCCTGACCAACGAGGTTCTTCTACTACTGGCTGCGATTGTCACGATGTACATCATCCTGGGTGTTCTTTACGAGAGCTTCATCCATCCGATTACGATCCTCTCCACCCTGCCTTCAGCGGGGGTGGGAGCGTTGCTTGCCCTGATGCTGACCGGATGCGGGCTCGATGTCATGGGTATTATCGGCATCCTCCTACTAATCGGTATCGTTAAGAAAAATGCTATCATGATGGTGGACTTCGCTCTGGAGGCGGAGCGCGATCATGGCAAATCGCCGCAGCAAGCGATTTACGAAGCATGCCTCTTACGGTTCCGCCCGATCCTAATGACTACGCTCGCGGCTTTGCTCGGAGCGTTGCCGCTCATGCTCGGAACGGGTACCGGAACTGAACTTCGGCGACCGCTCGGGATCTCGATTGTCGGCGGCCTCATCTTGAGCCAGATCCTGACGCTGTTTACCACGCCAGTGATTTATCTTGCTCTGGATCGTCTGGGTCGTCGATTCTTTCCGCGTCACGCGAACGAACCACCGGAATGAACTTCAGCGAAATTTTCATTTCGCGTCCCGTCGCGACAACACTTTTGACGATTGATATTGCCTTTGCCGGCATCTTGGCTTTTCTGCATCTTTCTGTAGCGCCGCTACCTCAAGTCGATTTTCCGACATTGATGATCCAAGCATCCATGTCGGGCGCCAATCCGGATGTAATGGCAGCCACCGTCGCCGCTCCGCTCGAACGTCATCTCGGCTTTATTTCCGATGTCACTGAAATGACGTCGCGGAGTTCGCTCGGCAGCACGCAGATTACGTTGCAATTTGCTATTAATCGCGATATCGATGGCGCCGCTCGCGATGTCGAAGCGGCCATCAACGCGGCCCGCGCGGATCTTCCCTCGAATTTGCGGAGTAACCCGACTTACCGCAAATACAATCCGTCGGACTCGCCGATCCTGTTGATGGTGCTGACCTCTTCGACACGGACTTCAGGTCAACTCTACGATTCCGCGGCGACGGTGCTGCAACAGAAGTTATCTCAAATCGAAGGGGTCGGGAATGTTGATGTGGGAGGAAGCTCACTACCGGCTGTTCGCATCGAGTTGAATCCGGATGCACTCGCGCACTATGGCATCGGTTTGGAGGATGTGAGAGCTGCTCTTGCTTGGGCCAATGCCAACAGCCCGAAAGGCGCGATCGAAGAAGGGAATCGCCATTTTCAGATCTACACTAACGATCAAGCAACTCATGCATCCGATTACCGCGGATTGGTCGTCGCCTATCGCAACAATCGAGCGACGCTCCTATCGGATATTGCCGAAGTGAACGATTCGGTACAGAGCCTGCGAAATGCTGGTTCGATCAACGGCCAGTCCGCGGTGACGCTGGTAATCTTCAAGCAGCCTGGCGCTAACGTAATTCAGACCGTGGATCGTATTAAGGCGATCCTGCCGGTCTTGAAAGCGTCGATGCCGGGTGGTACGGAAATGATTGTAACGGGTGATCGGACCGCGACGATTCGGGCATCTCTTTCCGACACAGGCCAAACGCTGGTGATTGCGGTGGCGCTCGTCATTTTGGTCGTTTTTGTGTGCTTGCGAGACCAGAGGGCCATGCTAATCCCTGGCGTCATGGTGCCGATCTCGATTATCGGGACATTCGCTGCCATGTATCTGTTCGGTTACTCCCTGAACAATTTTTCGCTGATGGCGTTGACGATTGCGACAGGTTTCGTCGTAGATGACGCGGTCGTTGTCCTCGAAAATATTGCCCGCCACGTGGAACTGGGCCGATCGCGGCGGCAAGCGGCTCTGGAAGGAACCAAAGAGGTGGCGTTTACCGTGTTCTCGATCAGTTTATCGCTCATCGGTGTCTTTTTGCCGATTCTTTTGATGGGCGGAATTATCGGTCGGTTATTTCGGGAGGTCACGATCACGCTTTCGGTGGCCGTAATGATTTCTCTGGTGCTCTCTTTGACGGCGACGCCGATGATGTGTTCGAAACTGCTGCGAGGAGAAAAGACCTGGCCGACGAACTGGTTTTCCCGAATCACCGAGAGCTGCTTCAACCGAATGTTGCGCTTTTACGATGAGACTTTGCGTTGGTCGTTGAGACATTCGCTACTGATATTTCTGGTGCTGCTTGGCTGTACGGGACTGAATTTTTATCTCTTCAACGTGGTGCCGAAAGGCTTCTTCCCTCAAAAGGATTCCGGAACGTTGCTCGGTGGTGTCCAGGGTGATCCTGGTATTTCGTTTCAGCTCATGCGGAAAAAGCTGGAACAAATTCAGACCATTGTGCAAAACGACCCGGCGGTTGATAGCGTGGTGGCGAATACCGGCGGGCGTCAAACCAATTCCGGTAACGTCTGGGTGACCCTGAAGCCGCTGCCGGAAAGGGATTCCGTTGCCGTCGTCAGTGCGCGTCTGCGCGAAAAACTGGCTCAGGTTTCGGGCGCGAGATTGTATCTTCAACCGATGCAGGATATTCGCATCGGGGGCCGTCAAAGCTTGTCGCAATATCAGTTCACCCTGCAAGCCGATGACACCAGCCAAGTCCTGGCCTGGACCCCGAGGCTAGTGGAAGCACTCAGAAAGTGCCCCGAATTGACGGACCTGAATTCCGATCAGCAGCAAAATGGATTGCAAGCCGATCTCAAGATTGATCGCCTCACGATGAGCCGCTTCGGACTGCTTCCGAGCGCTGTCGATAACACGTTATACGATGCGTTTGGAGAACGCCAGGTTTCCACGATCTACAATGCAATGAATCAATACGCCGTTGTTATGGAGGTGGCCCCAGAATATTGGCAGAATCCTGATACTTTAAAAAAGTTGTATGTCAGCACCTCAGGCCAAATTGCGAGCGGTACCCAGTCCTCGAACGCGGTTTCCGGCACTTTCACCGGCGGTTCGAACAGCAACGCAAGGAATGGGAGCAGTAATTCAGCTCGGAATCAGGCAACGAACGCGATTGCCGCTAGAGGAAGATCAAGCGCGTCGAGCGGTGCTGCGGTGACCACCCAGGTGGAATCAATGATTCCGCTCGCGGCATTCAGTCACTATGAATTCGATCATGCTCCCCTTTCGGTGAACCATCAGGGGCTTTTCGTTGCATCGACAATCTCGTTCAATCTAGCGCCGGAATATTCACTGAGTGATGCCGTGACTGCGATTCGAAAGACGATTGACCAAATTCAAATGCCTGGTGCAATCCACGGCACATTCGCCGGAACAGCCGATGCGTTTCAGTCGTCGCTAAAAGACGAACCGATCCTAATCTTAGCCGCCTTGGCCGCCGTTTATGTGATTCTCGGAATTCTGTATGAGAGCTACATTCATCCGCTTACCATTCTCTCCACATTGCCTTCGGCGACGTTAGGGGCGTTAATCGCGCTTCTCCTATTCAACATGGAGTTCAGCATTATCGCTATGCTGGGCATGATTCTCTTAATCGGCATTGTTAAGAAGAACGCAATAATGATGGTCGATTTTGCGCTTCAGGCCGAACGGGATGAGCATTTGACTTCGTACGATGCGATTTGCCAAGCGAGCCTTGTTCGGTTTCGGCCGATCATGATGACCACTTTCGCGGCGATCCTCGGTGCACTGCCGCTGGTGATCGCTGGCGGAGCTGGATCAGAGCTCCGGCGGCCGCTGGGGGTATCGATCATTGGAGGTTTGGTCATTAGTCAAATCTTGACACTCTATACGACGCCTGTGATTTACCTCTATCTCGACCGGCTTCGTCTTTGGCTCAGCGATTTCCGAATCTATCCAAGACTGGCAATGGGGAAGGCACGCGAGTGGAAGACTGAAAGATGAGTCTGATCAGGGTGATCCGACAATCGGTTAACTGCGCGGTGTTGCTTATATTAGCAGCGGGTTGTTCGGTCGGACCAAATTATCACCGGCCGTCTGCCCCAGTTGCACCCGCTTATAAAGACTTCAAAGGATGGAAGGTGGCTAGGCCCAACGACACGATCGACCGGGGTGCCTGGTGGTCGATCTATCGAGACCCGACCCTCGATCGACTGGAAAGGCAAATCGACGTTTCTAATGAGAACCTGAAGCAATTTGATGCTGCCCTGCGAGCAGCCCGCGCCGAGGTACGAGAACAACAATCGAGTTTCTTTCCTTCGCTCACAGTGACACCACAGGTTCAGCGCCAAAAGAACGCGTTAAGTGCGACAACCTCCTATACGTTGCAAGGTACTGCGACCTGGGAACCGGATGTCTGGGGAAAAGTTCGCCGGAACGTCGAGAGCAGCGTTGCTAGCGCACAAGCGAGTGCCGCGGAGCTCGCGGCGGCCAGGCTATCCGCGGAGGCTCAGCTTGCGACCGACTATTTTGGGCTGCATTACTCGGATTCGCTCAACGATTTGCTGGACGCAACCGTGAAAGGCTATCAACGATCTCTCGAGATCACCCAGAACCAGTACGCGGTGGGAATGGTCGCGCGGTCCGACGTGATCACTGCTCAAGCCCAACTGTTGGCAGCCCAGGCGCAGAGGATCAATGTCGGAGTGCAACGAGCCCAATTCGAACACGCGATCGCGTTATTGGTAGGGAAAACCCCGGCCGAACTTTCGCTTTCCCGAGCGCGATTGGCTGAACGTGTTCCCATCGTACCGACCAATGTCCCTTCAACACTGCTGGAGCGTCGCCCGGATATCGCCCAAACCGAGCGAGAGATGGAACAGGAGGATGCGCTAATTGGTGTCCAGATCGCTGCCTACTATCCGGATATCAACCTTTCAGCGGTGTATGGGTACGTAGGGAATCCCATCATCGGTCTCTTCTCTTCTTCTAGCGAAGTCTGGTCGTTGATGGCTAGCGCCACTCAGACGGTGTTATCTGGCGGACAACGTTCGGCAGCGGTAGCTGTGGCTCGCGCCGACTACGACAAAAGTGTTGCCAATTATCGAGAAACTGTCCTGGCCGCTTTTCAGAACGTTGAGGATGAACTCGCGAGTTTACGAGTCTTAGGGCAGCAAACCGGGGTGGAGCAGGCTGCAGTGCAGTCGGCACAACGAGCCGTCGAGATTACCTTAAACGAGTACCAAGCCGGCATCGTTCCATATACCACGGTTGTTACCGCCCAAGCGACACTGCTATCCGACCAAGAGACTGCTCTGTTGGTCAAGGAGAATCGGCTGATTGCCAGCGTAGCGCTGGTTCAGGCTCTGGGAGGCGGTTGGGACGTCTCGCAATTGCCGAGTAAGCGCGAAATTCAGAAACTTCACCTTGTTCCAGATTGATTTCGTGCAAGTCACCCCTCGTAACCCTCGTTTGTCTGGTGAAGGACATGAAGACTCCTCACCGCAAAACGCCCAACTTGACGTGAGTCAGGACTTTTCAAACACCCTCTCAGCTCATGCCCGCGTGGGCGCCATCTGCGACACTGGCGCGTTTTGCTCGATCAGATTCTGCGCTTTGAGATCCGCCCAGAACTCGGCGGGGATCTTCGTCTGCATGGAAGTGTA
>Ga0209526_10003690_pt1 | contig 10424 bp, 8 predicted proteins | sample JacPinW_OM2H0_M1_FD_188566 | JGI IMG/M metagenome (GOLD analysis project Ga0209526, IMG submission 188566) | Forest soil microbial communities from Algoma, Ontario, Canada - Jack Pine, Ontario site 1_JW_OM2H0_M1 (SPAdes) (version 2) | ecosystem: Environmental > Terrestrial > Soil > Boreal... | reverse complement strand
TCGACCGCGACGGCTCCGCGTACGGCCTCGTCGGACGCGGGTTGTTCGGTCCCGGCGGTCGCGTACGCCGCGCAGAGCGTGAGCGCCGGGCGGATGCGCTTCCCCCCGGCCTTGACCAGATGGACCGCGACCTCTCCCAGGAACTGGTCATCGCTGCGGACCGCCTCGCGCAGCCCCTCCTCGACGCGCGCCAGATCGGCCGGAAGCGGCGGGAGGCCCAGGCTGGCGATCGGGTTCACCGGTCCGCCCGGGGGGTGCGGCCCATGAGAGGAGGCTACGCATCCAAGGGAACAAACTCCAAGCTGAAGAGGTTGTCTCGGTCCGAATCCCCGCAGCGCGCCGAACCCCTGGTGTGGACCTTCAGGTCACCCGCTCGGCGACCGATCAGTCTTCCAGATTCAATGCTGGCGGCAGGGAGCGGACTTCGGGGCCGATTACAATCCCACTACGAGCCAACGTCCGGCTCGTCTCCCGTTGCGAATCACCTCCTGAGGCAAAGACAGGTGGTACGGGTAACCGGAGAGGTGCCGGCACCGACACGCTCATGAGAGGCGGAAGAGAGTGTTCGAACGCTTCACCGACCGGGCCAGGCGAGTCGTGGTTCTGGCGCAAGAGGAAGCGCGCCTGCTGAACCACAACTACATCGGTACCGAGCACATCCTGCTCGGTCTCATCCACGAGGGCGAGGGCGTCGCCGCGAAGGCGTTGGAGTCCCTCGGCATCTCCCTCGAGGCCGTTCGCGCCCAGGTGGAGGAGATCATCGGTCACGGTGGCTCCGCGCCGTCGGGTCACATCCCGTTCACCCCGCGCGCCAAGAAGGTCCTCGAGCTGTCACTGCGCGAGGCGCTGCAGCTCGGTCACAACTACATCGGCACCGAGCACATCCTGCTCGGCCTCATCCGCGAGGGTGAAGGCGTCGCCGCGCAGGTGCTCGTGAAGCTGGGCGCCGACTTGTCACGCGTGCGCCAGCAGGTGATCCAGCTGCTGTCCGGCTACGCAGGCGGCAAGGAGTCCGCGCCCGCCGGTGGTGGCAGCGAGAGCACGCCGTCCGGCTCGCTCGTCCTCGACCAGTTCGGTCGCAACCTCACCCAACTCGCCCGCGAGAAGAAGCTCGACCCCGTCATCGGTCGCGAGAAGGAGATCGAGCGGGTCATGCAGGTGCTGTCCCGTCGCACCAAGAACAACCCGGTGCTGATCGGTGAGCCCGGCGTCGGCAAGACCGCGATCGTCGAAGGTCTCGCGACCGACATCGTCGAGGGCGACGTGCCCGAGACGTTGAAGGGCAAGCAGCTCTACACGCTCGACCTCGGCGCGCTCGTGGCCGGTTCGCGCTACCGCGGTGACTTCGAGGAGCGCCTGAAGAAGGTGCTGAAGGAGATCCGCACGCGCGGCGACATCGTCTTGTTCATCGACGAGCTGCACACGCTCGTCGGTGCGGGTGCCGCGGAAGGCGCGATCGACGCCGCGAGCATCCTCAAGCCGATGCTCGCACGCGGTGAGCTGCAGACGATCGGCGCGACCACGCTCGACGAGTACCGCAAGCACCTCGAGAAGGACGCCGCCCTCGAACGGCGGTTCCAGCCGATCAAGGTCGAGGAGCCGTCGGTCACGCACACCATCGAGATCCTGAAGGGTCTGCGCGAGCGCTACGAGTCGCACCACCGCGTCACGATCACCGACCAGGCGATCGTCGCGGCGGCCAACCTCGCCGACCGTTACATCTCCGACCGGCACCTGCCCGACAAGGCGATCGACCTCGTCGACGAGGCCGGGTCGCGGCTGCGCATCCGCCGGATGCAGGCCCCGCCCGACTACCGCGAGCTCGAAGAGGAGATCGCGAAGGTCCGCAAGGAGAAGGAAGCCGCGATCGAGGGTCAGCAGTTCGAGCGGGCCGCGAAGCTTCGCGACCGCGAGAAGGAGCTGCTCGACCAGCGCGCCGCGAAGGAAGCCGAGTGGAAGGCCGAGGGAATCGACCTCTTCAACGAGGTCACCGAGGAGTCGATCGCCGAGGTGCTCGCGTTGTGGACCGGCATCCCGGTCTACAAGCTCACCGAGGAGGAGACGGCCAAGCTGCTGCGCATGGAGGACGAGCTGCACAAGCGGATCGTCGGCCAGCACGCGGCGGTGAAGGCGGTGTCGCAGGCCATCCGGCGCACGCGTGCCGGCCTCAAGGACCCGAAGCGCCCGTCGGGCTCGTTCATCTTCCTCGGCCCGTCGGGTGTCGGGAAGACCGAGCTGGCCAAGACGCTCGCGGAGTTCCTGTTCGGTGACGAGACCTCCATGATCCAGCTCGACATGAGCGAGTACATGGAGAAGCACACCGTGTCCCGTCTCGTCGGCTCACCTCCGGGTTACGTCGGCTACGACGAGGGCGGTCAGCTCACCGAGGCGGTGCGGCGCAAGCCGTTCTCCGTCGTGCTCTTCGACGAGATCGAGAAGGCTCACCCCGACGTGTTCAACGCTCTCCTCCAGATCCTCGAGGACGGGCGCCTCACCGACGCGCAGGGACGAACGGTCGACTTCAAGAACACCGTCATCATCATGACGTCGAACTTGGGTACCGCCGACCTGCGCAAGGCCAACATCGGGTTCGCCAAGGCGGACGAGGCGGTCACCTACGAGAAGATGAAGGAGAAGGTCACCGAGGAGCTCAAGCGCCACTTCCGGCCCGAGTTCCTCAACCGGATCGACGAGGTGATCGTCTTCAACGAGCTGAGCCGTGACGAGGTCACCGAGATCGTCGACCTCCTCATCCGGCGGGTCACCGAGCAGCTCGAGGGCCAGGGCCTCGGCCTCGACCTCACCCACGAGGCGAAGCTGTTGCTGGCCAGGAAGGGCTACGACCCGCAGTTGGGCGCCCGGCCGTTGCGCCGTGCGATCCAGCGGATGGTCGAGGACCCGCTCTCGGAGAAGATCCTCTGGAAGGAGTTCCACGCCGGCGAGACGGTGCACGTCGACGCCGACGGCGAAGAGATCGTCTTCCGGGCCGTCGAGGGTGTCGAGCCCCCGCCGGTGGAGCTCGCCGGAAGCGGCAGCGAAGGCTGAGCGGAGGCCTGGGCGGAGCCCGGGAGGCCGAAGCGGAGCCGGTCCGTGTAAAAGAAGGCTGAGCGGAGGCCTGGGCGGAGCCCAGCGAGGAAGCGAACGATCGATCGGCGGACGGGCGACCGTCCGCCGATTCGCGTGTGCGACAGACTGAGGCCAATGGCAGCGCGGCGCGGGGTGCTGGTGGTTGTCGTCGCCACGATGCTCCTCACCGCGTGCCGGGTGGACACGACGGTCGGTGTCGACCTCCATCGCGACGGCAGCGGGCTGGTGCGCGTCCACCTGGCATTCGACGACGAGGCGGCTCGGCGTGTCCCGATCGCCACGATCAAGCTCGACGACCTCCAGGCCGCAGGCTGGCGCGTGTCGCGCGACGCCACGTCGATCACGATGGAGAAGGCATTCGGGCGGCCGGCCGAGCTGGGACCGACAGTCCGCGAGCTCACCGGCACCGGTGGCCTCGCGAGCGGCGTGTCGGCCACGCGGACATCGTCGTTCTTCCGTACACACTTGGCGGTCCGCCTCGACGTCGACCTGCGCCCGCTCGCGGTCGGGCTGCTCGCCGACCGCGACCTCGTGAACGGACTCCGCCTGGTCGGTGTCGACCCGGCCGCCCTCGAGCTCAAGCTCGACGCCCCGGTACGCGACGCGGTCGCCGTGCGGCTGCTCGTCGCGCTTCCCGACGGTCGGGTGCGGTCGTGGACCGTTCCCCTCGGCGGTCATGTCGACGCGCGAGCGACCGCCTCGGTCGCGAACGGCGGGCGATGGTCGTGGCTCATCGCCGCACTCGCGCTCGCCGGAGCCGCGGTCGTGCTCCTCGGGGTGTCGTGGCTGCTGCCGGGTCGCCGTCGCACGCGTGGGCGCGACGAAGAAGCGACCGCGCCGGACGAGGCGCCGGCGGAGACGGTGGAACCCGCGCCCGAGACCGTGGAACCCGCGCCCGAGAGTCCCGCGCCTGAGGCGGCCGCACCGGAGCAGGCCGCGGCCGAGGGCGCGCCTCGCGCGCCCGGCGCGCCGGAGCAGGCCGCGGCCGAGGGCGGGTCGGCGGGGGAGGCATCGCCGTAACGGTCACACCCCGTCGGTACGCTCCGAACGACATGTGCGAACGGAGCGCGCCGCGGAGGCCGGTGACGACGCGGAGGCCGCGGACGACGCGGACGACGCGGACGACGGGGAGGGAGCGGAACACATGACCAGGGCCCGCACCCTGCACCGCTGTCGCGAGTGCGGGTCCACGACCCCGCGCTGGCTCGGGCGCTGTCCCGACTGCGGCGAGTGGGGCACCTTGGTGGAGGAGCGCGAGCAGGCGCCGACGCCGTCGATCTCACTCGCCGGTGAGCGCCCCGTCCCGCTCGCCGACGTCGACCCGATCGGGGCCACACGCCGCAGCACGGGGCTTCCGGAGCTTGACCGCGTGCTCGACGGCGGGCTCGTGCCCGGGTCGGTCACCCTGCTCGGCGGTGAGCCGGGCATGGGCAAGAGCACGCTCGTGCTCCAGGCCCTGGCCGCGATGTGTGGACACGGTGCCCGCGCGCTGCTCGTCACGGCCGAGGAGTCGAAGGATCAGGTGCGTCTGCGCGCGTCGCGCCTCGGCGTCACACCACCGAGCCTGTTCGTGGTGGGCGAGACCGGGCTCCCGGCGGTGCTCGCGCACGTCGACGAGCTCCGCCCCCATGTGCTCGCGATCGACTCCATTCAAACGGTCGCCGACCCCGATCAGCCGGGGGCCGCAGGCTCGGTCGGCCAGGTCCGTGACTGTGCCGCCCGGCTGGTGCGGATGGCGAAGGAGTGCGATGTCACCGTGCTGCTCGTCGGCCACGTCACCAAGGACGGCTCGCTCGCCGGACCGCGCGTGCTCGAGCACATCGTCGACACCGTCCTCGCCTTCGACGGCGACCGCCACCACGCGCTCCGCATGGTGCACGCGCTGAAGCATCGGTTCGGGTCGACGCAGGAGCTGGGCCTGTTCGAGATGACCGGTGCCGGGCTCGCCGGGGTAGCTGATCCCTCCGCGCTCTTCCTGGCCGACCGACGCACCGACGCGCCCGGTTCCGTCGTCGCTCCCGTGCTCGAGGGCGCGCGTCCGTTGCTCGTGGAGGTTCAGGCGCTCGTCGCGCCGACGAACGCGCCGATGCCGCGACGGAACGCGCAGGGTCTCGACGCGAGCCGGCTCTCGCTGCTGCTCGCCGTGCTGGAGCGCCGCACGCACCTGGGCTCCCTCGGCTCATTCGACGTCTGGGCCAGCGTGGCGGGTGGGGTCCGGGTCGGCGAGGCTGCCGCCGACCTCGCCGCCGCCATCGCGGTAGCGAGCTCGCGCCTCGAAGCCTCCGTGCCGGCGGAGACGGTCGCGGTCGGTGAGGTCGGCCTCGGGGGCGAGGTCCGCCAGGTCGGCCAGCTCGGACGCCGGCTCGCGGAAGCAGCCCGACTGGGATTCCGCACCGCCATCGCGCCCACGTCGGCGCCCGACGTCGGCGGGATCCGCGTCGTACGCGTGCCCGACCTGGCCGGCGCGCTCGAAGCCGCCGAGCTCGGTGTTGCCGCCACCGCAACGGCCTGACCGGAGGCCGGAGTCCACGCGTTCGCGTGGGACAATGGCTGGTACATTGCCCCTGAATTCTCGAACGATCCGTCCTCGTTCGTTCGAATCCTCACCAGGAGGTGAGATCCCGGTGCCCGCACAGCCGCGTTCGGAGGCCATGCTGGCTGCGCTCCGGCTGGTCGCGCCGGGCCGGCCGCTGCGTGAAGGTCTCGACCGCATTCTCCAGGCGAAGATGGGCGCGCTCATCGTCGTCGGCGACGGGCCCGACGTCCTCAGCGTCTGCTCCGGTGGCTTCCTGCTCGACGCGGAGTTCACGCCCCAGCGGCTGTCGGAGCTGGCCAAGATGGACGGGGCGATCATCCTGGCGGCCGACACCTCCCGGGTCGCGCGGGCCAATGTGCACCTGGTGCCCGACCCGAACATCCCGACGTTCGAGACCGGCACCCGTCACCGCAGCGCCGAGCGCGTCGCCCGCCAGATCGACGTGCCCGTCATCACGGTGTCGGAGGACATGTCGGTCGTCGCGATCCACCGCCGGGGCCAGAAGCACACCCTCGAGCCTGTCGCCCGTGTGCTGGCACGCGCGGATCAGGCCCTGCAGATCCTCGAGCGGTACAAGGCGCGCCTCGACGCGGTGAGCGGCTCCCTGTCGGCACTCGAGGTCGAGGACCTCGTCACGGTCCGCGACGTCGCCACCGTGCTCCAGCGGGCGGAGATGGTCCGCCGGATCTCGGACGAGATCGAGGGCTACATCATCGAGCTCGGCAGTGACGGCCGGCTGGTGCTCCTCCAGCTCGAAGAGCTCATGGGCGGGGTCGGCGACGACCGCCGCCTCGTCGCCAAGGACTACTTCGTCGACGGACCCGACTGGGAGCTCCAGGACGTGCTGGAGCGCCTGTCGGATCTCGATACAGAGCAGCTCGTCGACCTCCGCGAGGTCGCGGCGGTGCTGCGGCTCCCGACCGACGCCGACCTCGACACGCCGGTGCAGCCCCGCGGCTTCCGGCTGCTGCACAAGGTCCCGCGGCTCCCCGAGACCGTCGCCGATCACGTCGTCGACCGGTTCTCGAGCCTGCAGAAGATCATGCGGGCCGGTGTCAGCGACCTCGTCGAGGTCGAGGGCGTGGGCGAGGCGCGCGCCCGCGCGATCAAGGAGGGCCTCTCGCGCCTCGCCGAGACGTCCATCCTCGAGCGGTACGTGTAGGAACGGGATCGCGCCCTTCCCGTCGGCGCCGACGCTAGGTTTCCGCCGTGGCCGCACTCGCCGAAGGTACGCACGAGCCGTTCGTCGAGAGAATCACGATCCGGAGCGGCGACGGGACACTCGTGCCCGCCATTCACGCCCGACCCGAAGGCCTGCCGCTCGCGGCCGTGGTGCTGCTGCCCGACATCATGGGCATTCGCCCGTTGTTCGACGACATCTGCCGCCGCGTCGCATCACACGGGATCGCGGTGGTTGCGCCCGAGCCGTTCGCGCACGTCGATGATGCGGCGTCGCTCGACGTCGACGCACGCATGGCTCACATGTCGCAGATGCGCGACGATGTCCAGCTCGACGACATCGCGCGCGCCGCGAACCGCCTCGTGGTCGACGACGACGCCGACGATGTCGCGGTACTCGGCTTCTGCATGGGCGGCATGTACACGCTGAAGGCTGCCGCGACCGGCCGGTTCGACCGCGCGGTGCCGTTCTACGGGATGATTCGCCTGCCCGACGCGTGGCGTGGACCGGAGCAACGCGACCCGCTCGACACCGCCGCGATCACCTGCCCGACACTGGCCATCTTCGGCGGCAACGACCCGTTCACGCCCACCGAGGACATCGACGCGCTGCGAGCCCTATGGAGCGGTCTTCCCGACCACGAGGTCGTCGTGTACCCGGGCGCGGAGCACGGGTTCGTCCACGACCCGGATCGCCCCGCGCACCGACCCGACGACGCGGCCGACGCGTGGCGCCGTGCGCTCGCGTTCTTGCTCTCGTAAGTCGTTCCTGCTGTTCGAAGCCGCGCTTGCTCTCGTGTGTTATGGGTTCGCGCGTTGCTCGAGCGCGACGCGGTCGAGCAGCTTGTACCGACCCCGTCCCTTCGCCTCGACCCAACCGAGCCGCACGAACAGCGCCAGCGCCTTGTTCACGCGCTCGCGTGACGCGCCGACGAGTCCGGCCAGCTCCTCCTGCGTCATCGAGAGCTTGAAGTCGTCGTCGTCGCCCGCCGCCTCGAGGAGGCGCTTCGCGGTACGGGCGGGAACGTCGAGGAACTGCGCGTCGGCGAGAGCCTCGTCGGTTGCGCGCAGCCGTCGGGAGAAGAGGCGCACGATGATCCACAGCAACTCGGGCCGCTCCCGCAGCACCTGACGTACCGGCTCGTAGTCGAGCGCGATGAGGCGCGCCTCGGTGAGGGCGCGGGCGTCGGCCGAGCGCGGGTCGCCGTCGAACAGCCCGAGCTCACCGAAGAGGCCGCCGTCCTCCAGCACCGCGACAACCGATTCGCGTCCGTCGGTCGACCGGGTCGCGATCGCGATGCGACCCTGCAGCACGACGAACAGCTCCTGGGACGGATCACCCTGCGCGAACAGCAACTCGTTGCGGCGGAGGTTGCGGACCCTCGCGAGCCCGCTCAGCGCGTCGAGCACATCCGCCGGCAGCGCAGCGAAGAGCTCGGTCGTGTCGAGAAGCCTTCGCTCGGGCACTGGTACCTCCACGCGCCGCCGTCTTCGTGGGGGAGCGTACCGGCCCGGCCTCAGGCGATTAGGGGGACCGCCGTTCGTCCGGTATCCTTCTTGTTCCCGCCGGCGCGTCTCGCCGCGGGAGCGCACCGCATCTTCCGAGGAGCACCATGGGCTTCGACGTCGGCGACAAAGTGGTCTACCCGCATCACGGCGCGGCCACGATCGAGCGTCGAGAGAAGAAGGACGTCTTCGGCGAGAAGCGCGACTACCTCGTCTTGCGGCTGGCGTACGGCGATCTGACGCTGATGGTCCCGGCCGACAACGCCGAGGAGATCGGCCTGCGCGACGTCATCAACGACGAGGAAGTCGAGGAGGTCTTCGCCGTCCTTCGGAAGAAGGAGGCGAGGATGCCGACCAACTGGTCCCGCCGCTTCAAGAACCACGTCGAGAAGCTCAAGAGCGGCGATATCTACCAGGTGGCGGAAGTCGTCCGGAATCTCACCATCCGTGAGAAGGACAAGGGCCTCTCGGCCGGCGAGAAGCGGATGCTCGGCAAGGCCCGCCAGATCCTCGTCTCGGAGCTCACGTTCGCCATCGGCGTCGACGAGGAAGCCGCGGAGCGAAAGCTCGACGAGGTCCTCGCCAAGTAGGTCCCGGCACAGCGGCCTGCCGACCGGGCCCCGAGCACGCGTTCAAGACGCCACCTGCGGGCGCCGATCCTTCTCTCACCGCGAGCCTGGTCTGGGAGGAGTCGCAGTGTTCGTCGAGGTCGTCCGGCTCTTCATGGTCGTGCTGTTCACCGCGGCCGGCTACTTGATCGGTCGCGACGCGATGACGACGACGCCGGGCCTGGCGGCCATGCTCGGCTGCCTTGTCGGCTATGCGTTCGGTGGCCTGTTCGGCCGGTTGCTCGAGCGGGCCGTGGGCGTGGTGGAGCGCCGCGTGGAGCGGCTGCCCGCGGCGCAGGTGCTGGCCGGGTTCGTGGGCGGGTGCGCGGGCGCGCTGGCGGGCGCGACCCTCGGGGCGCCCATCGCGCTGGTCGCCCCGCCGCAGCTCGCCCTGCCGGCGGCCGGGATCCTCGTGTGGACGACCGGCTACCTCGGGTTTCGTCTCGCGGCGAACAAGAGCACCGAGCTGTTCCACATGGTCGGGCTGTCCACCCGTCCGCTCGTCCGGGCCCATGCCTTCGACGGGCACGACGGGTACCTGATCGACACCTCGGCCGTGATGGACGGCAAGCTGCTGGCTCTCGTCATGTCGGGCCTCTTCCACGACGACGTCATGGTTCCCCGCTTCGTGCTCGACGAGCTGCAGGGCCTGGCCGACGCGTCGGAGCCCACGAGGGCGCGGCGGGCCCAGCGTGGTCTCGAGGTGCTCGACGTGATCAGGCGGGAATCGATGTTGCGGGTGTACATCCTCGACGACGAGGTCCCGGAGATCGCCGCGGTCGACGCCAAGCTCGTCGCGCTGGCCAAGCGCCTCCAGCTCCGGCTGCTCACCACCGACACGAATCTCGTGCGCGTGGCCGAGGTCCAGGGCGTACCGACGTGCAACCTGCGGCGGTTGGCGGTCGAGCTCGGTCCCGACGTGAACGCGGGTGAGGTGCTCGAGGTCGGCCTGACCAAGCCCGGTCGTGAGCCGGGTCAGGGCGTCGGCTTCCTCGACGACGGGTCCATGGTGGTGGTGAACGGCGGTGCCGAGCTGGTCGGCACCGGACGGGTCCCGCTCGTCGCGACCTCCGTGGTCCCGACGTCGGTGGGCCGCATCGTGTTCGCCCGACCGATCAACGAGGCCGCGGAGACCGAGCAGCAATACTGACCGGATGCCGGTCTGGGGGATCGTGGTCGCCGCGGGTCGCGGCAGCCGGTTCGGAGCGCCGAAGCAGTTCCTCGCGCTGAACGGTGTGCGTCTCGTCGACCGGGCCGTGACCACGGCGTCTGCCGCGTGTGACCACGTCGTCGTCGTGCTGCCGCCGGGCGAGCCGTGGGCCGGGCCACCCGTCACGGTGACTGCCGTCGGCGGGGCCACGCGCAGCATGATCGTGAATGGGCTCGGCGCCACCGCCACCGCCATCACGGTGGCCGTGGTGTTGATCGCCAAGTTTACGGAGGGCGCCTGGATCACGCTGTTGTTGATTCCGAGCCTGATGCTTCTGATGCAGTCGGTGAAACGACAC
>Ga0209526_10003689_pt1 | contig 10426 bp, 7 predicted proteins | sample JacPinW_OM2H0_M1_FD_188566 | JGI IMG/M metagenome (GOLD analysis project Ga0209526, IMG submission 188566) | Forest soil microbial communities from Algoma, Ontario, Canada - Jack Pine, Ontario site 1_JW_OM2H0_M1 (SPAdes) (version 2) | ecosystem: Environmental > Terrestrial > Soil > Boreal... | reverse complement strand
CCCGATCGTCGCCGCCAAGCAGGCCACGACCGTCGACCACATCACCAACGGACGCTTCGCCCTCAATGTCGTGTGCGGCTGGTTTACGCCCGAACTCGAGATGTTCGGCGTGCCGCAGATGGAGCACGACACGCGCTACGACTATGCGGCCGAGTGGATCGAGATCCTCAAGCTGCTGTGGTCGCGCGAGGAGGAGTTCGATTTCGAAGGCAAGTTCCTGCGCATCAGCAAGGGCTTTGCGATGCCGAAGCCGATCCAGAAGCCGTTGCCCGCGCTGATGAACGCCGGCGGCTCCGGCAAGGGCCGGCACTTCGCGGCCAAATACTGCGACATGGCTTTCGTTGTGCTGTCTTCACACAATCTCGAGGACGGACGCGCGCAGATCGACGCCTACCGCCGGCTTGCGCGCGAGGAATACGGCCGCGAGCTGCAGATCTGGGGCAACTGCTACGTCGTTCACGGGGACTCGCAGAAGGAAGCCGAGGCAGAGCTCAACCGCTACGTCGTGGAAAAAGGCGACGAGCGCGCGGTCGACCTGCTGACCCAAGTCATGGGTCTGCAGTCCCTGGCTCTGCCGCCCCAGGTCCTCGATCAGTTCCGGTTCCACCTGAAAGGCGGCTGGGGCGGCTATCCGCTGGTCGGGACCGCCGACCACATGGTCGATCAGCTCGGCAAGCTCAGCGATATCGGCTTCGACGGAATCCTATTGAGCTGGGTCGACTACCTTGCCGGCCTCGAACGCTGGAACCGGGAGGTCATGCCGAGACTCGAACAGGCCGGGCTGCGACGAGCGCCGCGGCGCCGGGCGGCTTTCGTACCGGTCGCCGGCGCAGCGGCGTGAGCGTTACGATCAGATATGAGGGAGGCTTCATGCGACGATGCTGGGCGGGTCTCGGCCTTGCGCTGTTGCTGCCTGTTGCCGTGGCCGCCGAGGATGCCGGCCTCTATCCAGCGTCCCCCGTCCGGTTGATTGCCGCGGCGGCGCCCGGGGGTAATCCCGACGTGCTCGCCCGGCTGCTCTCGCAGAAACTGTCCGAGGCATTCGGCAAACCGTTCATCGTTGAAAATGTGCCGGGCGCGGGCGGCGTAGTTGCGGCCAAGATGGTTGCCGCCGCACCGCCCGATGGTCATGTGTTGATGCTTGGCGATTCCGGCGCCTTGGCGATCAGCGTCGCGATCAATCCGGATATTCCTTACAGCCCCATTCGCGATTTCACGCCCATCACCGCATTGGCGACCGTTCCGACCGTCCTCGTTGTCAATCCTTCGGTGCCGGCGCGGACATTGCAGGAATTTGTGGCGTTGGCGCGCGCAAAGCCGGGCCAGATGAGTTACGGCTCGGCCGGGCCTGGATCCGTCCACCATCTCACGATGGCGATTTTCGCCGACCGTACTGGAATCGATATGGTGCACATTCCCTATCGCGGCGGCTCCGCGATGGTGAACGGGCTCCTCACCGGCGAAATTCAGGCCGGCTGGTCGGGCTTGCCAAACGTGATCTCGTTGATCGAATCGGGTCAGCTGCGCGCCTTTTGTCTGAGCGTGCCGCGGCGATCGAATTCGCTGCCGAACCTGCCGACGTGCGCCGAGCTCGGCCTTGACGGCTTCGACATCGCAACGATGATCGGTCTGCAGACGTCGGCCGGCGCCTCCGACAGAATCGTCGCGCGCCTTCAGTCCGTGGTCGCCAAGGCCATGCGCGAGCCCGACATGACCGGGCGGATGGCAACCCTAGGCATCGAAATGCAGGAGAACGGGACCGCAAGCTACCAGCAATTCATAAAAGACGACCTGGAAAAATATGTCGCGGCGGTCAGGAAACTGAACATTCAAGTCAAGGTCCAATAGGCAGTTGTCTGCTGATACGTCGATGCCGCTGATTCTGACTGATCGGGGCCGCGAAGTCCGGTATGATGGCTGCGATGCGGGCACTCTGAACCGGGGCGTGCTGCGCGATGCGGCAATATTTGGCGAATGCGGTCGCGATCGTCGCTTTCGTAGCGCTTTGCGCGGCCTTTGTTCTGCAGGTCCTGAATGCTACCCAGGCACAACGCGTGAGCGCGGCGGCCCGATCCGCCGCGCCGGGAGCCCCCTGGGTTTGCCCCATCTTGGGAGAATGCGGACCTCCTGGCACGCCTGGATTAGGTCGGTGGTGAGGCTCCTGGCAGTTCATAGGATGGGTTGACCCCGCACTTAATGCGGGGGAAACCCATGTCCTCGGTTTGACGGGCTCGCGAAGGGTTTCGCTGGCGCTTAACGCATCCTGCATGGGGACGCATGAAGGTCGACGGCAAGCACATGCGCACGATCTGGGTCGAGGCCGATCGCGCGGTCGGCATCGTCGACCAGACCCTGCTGCCGCACCGGCTCGAGACCCGGCGGCTCGAGACGCTCGCCGACGCCGCGCGTGCGATCAAATCGATGCAGGTGCGTGGCGCGCCGTTGATCGGCGCCGCCGCCGCGTACGGGGTCGCGCTCGCGCTGCGCGCGGACGCGTCGGACCAAAGTCTCGCGCGCGCCTGCACCACGCTCGCCGCGACCCGGCCGACGGCGGTCAACCTCGCGTGGGCGCTTGCCGAAATGACGGCCGCGGTGCGCGACCGCGCGCCTGGCGTTCGCGTCGATGCGGCCTACGCGCGTGCCGCGGAGATTTGTGAGGAGGATGTCGCCAACTGCCGCGCGCTCGGCCGCCACGGGCTCGCGCTGATCGAAGCGGTCGCGATCCGCAAGCGCGCGGGTGAACGGGTCAACGTGCTCACCCATTGCAATGCCGGCTGGCTCGCGACCGTCGACCACGGCACCGCGCTGGCGCCGATCTACGCCGCGCACGACAAAGGCATCGCGGTGCACGTGTTCGTCGACGAGACGCGCCCACGCAACCAGGGCGCTTCGCTCACCGCCTGGGAGCTTCTGCACCACGGCGTCCCGCATACCGTGATCGCCGACAATGCCGGCGGCCACCTCATGCAGCATGACCAGGTCGATCTCTGCATCGTCGGCGCCGATCGCGTGACTGCGCGCGGCGACGCCGCCAACAAGATCGGCACCTACCTCAAGGCGCTGGCCGCGCGCGACAACGACGTGCCGTTCTATGTGGCAATGCCGTCCTCGACGATCGACTTTGCGCTCGGCGACGGCGTTGCGGAAATTCCGATCGAGGAGCGCAGCGCCGCCGAGGTGACGCACATGACCGGCGCCGCCGCCGACGGCCGCATCGAGACCGTGCGCATCGTGCCGGAAGGCTCCGCAGCGGCGAACTACGGATTTGACGTGACCCCGGCGCGGCTCATCACGGCACTGATCACCGAGCGCGGCGTGATCGAGGCGACCCGCGCGGCGATCGCCGGCGCGTTTCCGGAGCGCACCGAAGCGCGCGCTCCCTCGCCGGCATGACGCGCCAATCCTTGGCTGGGCCCTGATTAGGCCGCACGCGCCTCCAACGACTGCAGAACTTGCCGCAGCGTTTGTTTGAGGTCCTCCGGCATCTCGATTTGCGGGAGAGGCTGGTCAGGCGCGGCAATCTTATTGTTGAATCTGATGGGAGACTGCCGCAGGTCCGCAATGCCCGCACCCCAATCGGAGCCGCGTTGGCGCACATCGATCCGCTGCCGTCCAAACGCCGATGAAAAAACAACGCGGGCAAACACGCCCGCGAACGCCAGCACGGCCGGCACGATCAAGAGCATCCGCGTGGACGCGGGCGTCGTGGGCTTTGCGGTTTCCGTTGCGATCGTCGCTTGACCCGCAGTCTCACCGGCGGCATCCGGCGCCGCGATCGCGGAAGAAGCTGCCTGCGCGTTAGGACGGTCCGTTACCGATTGCTCGGCTTGGATCGCATTCGCGCTCGCGGGCGCGTCTGAGGTCTGCGCCACAAACGCAACCGTCGGCGTCTGCTCGCCCGGCGTCCACGCTGGTTGTGTCGGTTGCGTCTCGCGTTCGACTTGTTCGATCGGCGTTGATTGATCGACCGCAGTCTGCGTTGCCTGCGGCGCCGGCGTTACCGCAGTTGGTCGCATTTTTGGCGGAGCCGCACGCGTCTCCTGACGCTGCTCACGCACATACCAGCATTTGTGCTCGGTCGAACGCTCCAGCCGGTAATACCAATGACTGCCTGCGGGCGCCGGCGCGTTCGGCGCGGCCAGACACTCGTCGACAGCAAACGCCGGATTGCTGCTCAGGATGATGCCGTAGATGACCAGGAGGCCGGCAACAGCTGCCGGCGCGATGGCGGTGATGTTTTTTCTCGACATGACGTCCCCCAAATCGATCGAGCGGCATCCCCAGTTTGATCGCCGTCTCGATCGCCCACGCTCAAAATCTCGTCGCTGAATCTGGTTTCAATAGGTCACAAATCCGACATTCAGGAGGGCAGCGATCAAACAAACAAACCAGGAATAGGTTCAATAATACTGGCAGCGCACGCGCGACGGTTTGATGCCCCGGTATCGATGTAGGAAATGGGCCCCGACGCGATCAAACGTTGCGGGCGCCGGGCACGCTTCGATCTCCGACCGAGAAAGCCCTCGACCTTTGCAGATACTCACGCGCTGCCCGGCGGGCCGATGGAATCAGTTGGCTTCCATCGTATGCGGACGAAGCGTCCAAATTGATCCGATGCAGGTCCTCGATCCACTCCCCGCCATCGGAGATCGGGAAGCAGACGATGTGCCCGCTGATGCGGTGTTTGACCCAAATTTCCTGGTCGTCCTGGAATTCCAATGAGAACGGTTCATCGTCAAACGGCATCACGGTCCCTCGTTCGTTGTTCTGATCGATCAGCACGCTACACGTCGCGCTAAGGCGCCCGCGCGCGATCCTTCACCGCGAGAAGGCTCGCGATGTGCCGGCCACGCCGACGGCCGGTTGCGATCAGAGTCCGTATTTTGCGATCGTTGCCACGGTTAAGACGGCTGCCGACATAACCGCGAACTCCGCAGCAGCGAACCACAGCCGCCGAAGAGCGGAATACCTTTTTCCCATTGAAGTCCCCCACCACATGACCCCAGCGAAATGGTAAACGCCGTCGGTGGATAATGGTTCCACCCCGGTTTTTGCGTTGCACCAACAACGTCTTGGCCCGGCGCGGCACGCGCGCCGAGGCAAGTCGGCAAATGGCCGTGGGCGCCGCTAGCCGGGCAGCATGCCGCTGACCAGCGCCTGCCAGGTGATCGGGCCGACGATGCCGTCCACCGCGACCGAGGGAATGTCGAGCGACAGGGCGTGTTGAAATCCGCGCACCGCGGCGTCGGTTTGCGGGCCGAAAGCGCCGTCGATTTGCACGCCTTTGGTGGCATCGCCGGACCCGTCGCGGAACTGAAATTCCTCCTGCACGCCGCGCACCGCGTCGCCGCTCGCGCCCTTCTTCACCTGGACGATGAGCGCCTTCCAGGTGGCGGGATCGACGGTTCCGTTGGCGGTGAGACCTTTGCTGGTCTGGAACGGCTTTACGGCGGCGTCGGTCTGCGGGCCGAAGACTCCATCGACCGCGATCGTGTGGCCGCGCGCGCGCAACAGATCCTGCAGCGTCCGGACCGGGTGTCCGTTCGATCCAGCTGCCGTAACGGGCCATGGGCTGAGACTGCCGGGCATGATTACCTCCTCATTCAAAACAAGGTGGCAACAAGGGAAAGCTACTGCCGGCGTGCGCGCCCGTGCAGTGATCTCGCACACATCGATTGGAGTGAGATGAGAGTAACGCGCGGAGACGAGAGCTGCGCACAAGAGACGCGAGAACGCCTTGCCTGACCGGGCGGGCGTTGCCGCCCCGGACGCATTCCGCTATTTGAGAGCCGACGCGCCCGTAGCTCAGCTGGATAGAGCGTTGCCCTCCGAAGGCAAAGGTCAGAGGTTCGAATCCCCTCGGGCGCGCCAACAAAATCAAATATTTAAGACAAATAGAGAGTTGGCCTTCGTTTACAGGTAAGCGGGGGGTAAGCACACGGGCACAAAAGGTCCTCTGAGTGCGATGGAGGGCCAAGTGAGGTTCGTTGCTTTGTTGCTATGCTACTCGGTGCGTCCCGAAGCCGCAAAGGTGTATGTTGAGCGCTCGGCGGAGAATCGGCAGCGAGCAAAGGCATAGGGGTCATAGGGGCACGGACCGCCTTTTTGAGTTTGTGAATAGCTGGTGGCAAATTACGTTTGATGCCCCCGATCAAACCACGTTGTCTTGGTTAATCGCCGCTAAGTGACCCACCACTAACAATTTTTCCTTGATATTCGCGGCGACCCTGTCCGCGCACCAGCAGTGATCAGGTTTCCAGGCGCGCGGTAGGAATCCAGTTTCCTACCCCCCACCCCGGATGCCCTTTGTGGCCGTCAGAAAATGACCTGCCCCCCCGGCCGGTTTGCGCGCGGGCAACCGGCGTTTTGGCGTCGTGTGGGAGTTGTTGGCCGGACTCGAGCAGCTTTGGTTTTTTGGGCATGCCACCCACCTCCTCCCCCTAGTGGGCCTGACGTAATGTTGAACATTTCGGGAGCTCATCAGCCGAGCACTAGCGCTCTGCGATGCCGCAGCGTCGCTGCCGGCCGTTCGGTGAAGACTGGGCTCCGACCCAAAGGCATAGGGGTCATAGGGAGCACGGGTCGCCCTTTTGAGTTTCTGAACAGTGATGACAACTGATGACCCCGATGGTCCCTATGATCTTTCGGCTTTGTCCCATCGAAACGACGCCGGGGAGCCGATCGCCTTCAAACCGACACCTCTTCCCTCGCGCGCGCGATGTCGCAGTTGAGGCACTTGCTGAGCGAGCGATTTTCTCAGATCGATTCTGCGGGTCCGACCCCCTGTCGGGCCCTTGCCGGCGTCAGCTTGGGGGCGAAAGTGGTGGAACAGGAATACGCGGATCGCCGAGGAAAGGTTGCTCTGTGTGCGGCTATTGTCGATCATTGAGACCAGCGCTGACATCGTAACACCTCGCTCGGCGGCGATTTCTCGAAGCCCATCCGCAAATGCATCTTCGAGGCTTATGGCGGTTCTGCGCCCTGAGACGACAACTGACCTTTTGAGTCGTTGTGGCTTTTGCATGAGGGCCATCACACCGGCAAGCTGCCCCTGGACAAGTAGGACGGGGGGTCGTCGGAACTGCACTAAATTCGGAGCGCAAGCGACGTATTCAACCATGCCCGACTTGAGGAATGCCAGCGACCGATTCGAAGGGGACGTTGAACCGCGACCCGAAAGATGGATGTCCGCAATGGGTCAAAAGCTGACATTGCCGCCTCACTTCCAAATGTCCGCTCTACCCCGAAAGATGGGGTGATTGCGTGACAACGCACATAACTCCCGTCGCTACAACTAAAAACTCCCAGTAGCCGACAAGAGGCTGGTGCGAAATGTTGGTATAGGCAACGCCCGCGATAGCCAGAACCAAAACGGCCAAGTAAGGCAATTGGCGTCGCAAAAAACTCGCGTTCCTCAAGCGGCCCGTAAACCAGTTCGGCTCTTGCGCTAAATCATGATTGCTCATCGTCATGCGCTTTCGTGCCGGTATGATAAGGGACGACTCCGGCGACGTCCTCAATCGCCTACTCCCACGAACTATGCTCCGATTTTGTAGCCTTCGCCAGCATTGATGAAGAGCCGATGCGTCGTCTTCAAACAGTTAATCCGCCTGACGTGAGTTGGGGCCTTGCTGCCAAGCGCGCAACCCATCTGTTATTCGTTCATGAAAGTTAGACAGCCCCACGATAGCTTCTATCCCGGCAAGCCGCATATCGTCTCGGACAACGTCGCGTACACGCGCGAAAGCGACGGTGATACCTCGGCTTTGCAGCTTTTTGATAAGACTCAACAGCTCGTCACTTGCACTAACGTCGATGAAGTTGACGGGACCGAAATCTAGGAGCACTCGCTTGACGTCTTGCCGCACAGTCAGGGACGCTATCAACGCGTCGCTTACGTGGCCGACGCTGGCAAAGAAGAGATCGCCGCCTATTCGCCAAATCATCAATCCCGGAAAAACAATTGCCTCGCGGTGACGCTCAACGTTCCGATAGGCCTCTGTATCGGGAAGTTGGCCGAGCGCTGCTCCGTGCGGATGGCTGGTTCGATAGATCAAAATCAACAGCGACAGCACGACACCTAGGGTAATGCCCTGCAGCACGCCCAACGTGAGCTCGCCGGCGATGACAATCATAGCGTTGGCAAAGGACTCGCGGCTCCGCGCGAACAGCTCCTGAAAGTATTTGGGTTTCGTGAGATGCAACATTGCCACAATAACGACGGCGGCGAGCGCTGGTCGCGGCATGTTTCGGAACAGGGGTGTCAGTAGAATCAGTGTAAGGAAGCACAAAACTGCCGCGACCAGATTGGCGACCTGGCTGCGTGCGCCTGCGGCCGTGGCCACCGAAGTCTTCGATAGGCTGCCTACAACGAGGAATCCTCCGAAAAGGCCGCTCAAGATATTTGCTGGTCCGTGTGCCACCAATTCTTGGTTCGGATTGATGTAGTCGCCGCTCTGTATAGCTGCCGCTTTTGCTGCGCCGAGCGCCTCCGCGTAGCCGACCAGCAGGATAGCGAGCGCACCAGGCGCCAACTCGTACAATATTGTAGGATCTAGGTTCGGTGACGTTAGGTGGGGCAGCCCGGACTGGATATGGCCAGCCACCTCCACACCGGTCGCCTCTCCGCCAAGCACCCCGATCACAATTGTGGAGATGGCTATGACGACGAGCGCCGCTGGTATGGCAGGTGCCATATAGCGAAACAACAACATCGCTATGAGGCAGAGGATGCCAGTTAGTGCTGGTCCAACCGAGATGTCCGGCAGATGCTGCAAAACGTTCCAGATTTTTGCGAAGAAGTTGCCCGACGCGCCGCTGATACCAAGTAGATGCGGCACCTGGCCGATAATGGTGACGTAGACGAGACCTTCGATGAAGCCCCGCATGACTGGCGTGGGGATAAAACTGGCCACCCAGCCCATGCGCATGACCCCCAAAAAAAAGAAAAAAATACCGATCAAAACAGCGAGGGTGGAGGTGAGCGAATTGAACTCCGCAGTGCCCTGAGTTGCAACGGCGCCCACGGTTAGCGCGGAGATTAGTCCCGTAGCGGTGTCTGGTCCGACAACGAGCTGACGCGACGTGCCAAGGACCGCGTAGGCAAGTAACGCCGGCACTATTGTGTAGAGCCCCATAACAGGCGGCACACCGACAATACCGGCGTAAGCCATGCCCTCAGGCACCATGACCGCCCAGAGCGCGACGCCGGCAAAAATGTCGGGCAAAAGCCATTCGTGTCGGTAGCCAGGGAGCCAACCGAGGATCGGTAAGATTCTGCGGGCCGTAGACGCAAGGCCAGCCGAAGAGTTCGCCATAGTCCAACCTACTGCGCGTGAGCCAGGCTAGGTGGGGCGCTAAGTCCCTCAATATTGACTGCTCATCAGCGCAGAGCAAGGCGAACTTCGTCTGCCTCCAGAACGGCTGCCGCCTCTCGACAGGCCCAAGTTCATCGCCGACGAAACCGAGAAGTTGGGCAAGGTGAACCGCGCGGCCAACATCAAGCCTGAATGACCACGCGAGTTGCATAACTTCCGTTCCGCGAATGTGTCCCGAAGTCCGTTGTGGATCAAAAGCGAAATGCTCATAAGCCAATGATGTCCGCTTTTACCCCGTTAGCGACATTTGAGCGGACATGCCGCGATGTCTGCTTGGTGCCAGAAGCGGACTCGTGCACCGCAGCAAAACAGCAACTCATTCAATCCCCATGAGAGGCGACGCAGGGTCACAGTACTTCATGCCGAGCGCTTCATAGTGCAACGAGGTCGAACGCTGTCGGCTGCTTTATACCTACTCAAATTGGAAGACACGCTTCCAATCGTCTTTCATGCTAACCAGTGTCCAGTTGCTTTGCTTCGCTGCATCTAGTGCCTCGTCGAGGTACCCAAAATACGACATCCGATCGTAGGCGTACTCGCGGGCAGCGTCAGTATGATGCACGATCAGCCCAAGGCGGCGTCCGCTCGACATCGTCGCCCATTGCAGCATCTGGAAATCGCCGTCGGAATTTCCGAACGCCGCGATAGGGCGCCGGCCGATATGCTGGTTGATGCTGACCGGCTTGCCGGCGCCGTCGTCGATGAAATTGATCTCAGGTAAGTGTATCAGTTCCGCTCGGCCGTCCTGTACAGTGAACCGGGTCTCGATGCTTGAGCCCACCATCTCCTCAGGCGGGACCCCGTAGACCTGCTCGGTCCACGATCGCATAAATTCAATGCCTCCGCCCGACACGATGAAGGTCTTGAAGCCGCTGTTGCGCAGGTAGGCGAGCAACTCCAGCATTGGTTGATAAACCAGTTCTGTATAGGGTCGATTGAACCTGGGGTGGCGCGCGGTCTTGAGCCAGCCAACGCAGATCTTCTCGAAATCCGCTGTGCTCATGCCGGCATGAGTGGCCATGACGAGCTCAACCAAACCTCTCTGGCCC
>Ga0209526_10003688_pt1 | contig 10428 bp, 8 predicted proteins | sample JacPinW_OM2H0_M1_FD_188566 | JGI IMG/M metagenome (GOLD analysis project Ga0209526, IMG submission 188566) | Forest soil microbial communities from Algoma, Ontario, Canada - Jack Pine, Ontario site 1_JW_OM2H0_M1 (SPAdes) (version 2) | ecosystem: Environmental > Terrestrial > Soil > Boreal... | reverse complement strand
CGAGATTCCCGATCGTGATCCAGTGACCGCCAGTTCAGCGGTAGAGTTCGATGGACAAATCGTCGCGCTGTGGCCGGAAACCAGCGGCCATGCCGCTGCCGCAATCGTAAAACGAAAAGACACGGGATGGTATGAGGCGCATCGCGTATCGATTTCTTGCGGCAATTAGCGCCGCTTCCGTTCGTGTGGGGACGGGCGCCCTGGCCCGTCCAAGGTTGCGTAGCGACAGCCGCACCGGCTGTCCAAGCCGAGCGCAGCTCGGCACCTGCCTGCGTTCTCGACAACTTTGGATCCGGCAAAGACTGCTGTGCGCGGCCCTGATGACCTTGACGTCAATGATCGCGTTCACCAACGCAACCGGAGAAACCCGGCCACACTACGGCGGGACCTTGCGCGTCATGATGCAATCCGCGCCCAACGCGCTCGACCTTCCCTCGAACGCCACGCCCGCCGACTACTGGGATGCTGCCGGCATCCTCTCGCTAATCGGCGACACTCTCGTAAAACTGGATGCGCAGAGCCGCCCCCAGCCCGCGCTGGCCGTGGCATGGCAGGGTGACCCGAGCGCCCGGCATTGGCAACTCACGCTGCGCCGCGGAGTGAAGTTCAGTGACGGTACTGCGGCGTCGCCCGCCGCCATCGTGCAGATTCTCGGCGCAGTCCATCCCAAGTGGAATGTGCGGGCATCGTCAGATTCGGTGTCCATCGATAGTGAGACACCCATGCCGTCGCTGCTCGCCGAACTCGCTCTGCCGCGCAATCTCGTGCTCAAGCGCAATGGCAATGGGAACGATAATCGCGTTCCCATCGGCACCGGCCCCTTCCTCGTCGCCGAGTGGCAGCCCGGGAAACGGCTTAAGCTCGCCGCCAATGAAGAGAGCTGGGCGGGGCGTCCTTTTGTGGACGGGGTCGAGATCGAATTCGGAAAATCATTGCACGACCAGGCACTCGCGCTCGAACTCGACAAGGCTGACGTGATCGAGGTGGCGCCGCAGGCGACAAACGGATCGCAGCGGCACGGCACATCTGCATCATTGTCGTTGCCAGTGGAATTGCTCGCGCTGGTTTTCTCCCCGAACTCAAAGGCTCAGGACCCTCGGCTTCGAGAAGCGCTGGCACTCGCCATTGAGCGCAAGCCCATCCAATCCGTCCTCTTGAAAGGCGCGGGAGAACCCGCCGCCAGCATTCTTCCCAACTGGATGACTGGCTACAGCGCAGTCTTTTCAGCGCAGGCCAATCCGCAACGTGCCCGGACAGTGCTCGCAGGCTCGCGCCAACCCGCGCTCAATCTCAGCTTCGATCCCAGGGATCCGCAAGCCCAACTCATCGCCGAGCGCATCGCGCTCGACGCGCGCCAAGTTGGCATCACCGTCCAAGTATCATTGTCGGGAGCGGAGGACCTACGCCTGGTGCGCGCAATGCTACCGAGTCCCGATCCAGCCACGGCGCTCGTCGAAGCCGCGCGGCAACTGGGATTGCAGGAGCCCGTATTCCCGGCGGCACCCCGTGGCAACTCTCTAGACGATCTGTATCAAGCCGAGCGCAGCTTGCTCGATGGATACGCGGTCATCCCGCTTTTTCATTTGGCGGTGGCGAGTGCGGCAAGTGCGCGCGTGCGCGGCTGGGAACCGGATCGACTGCGGGAGTGGAGCGGAGCGGGGCTTTCGCTGGCAGATCTTTGGTTGGCTGATTCGCGGCTCGCTGATCGGCGCACGGAAGATTCGCGACCCGCAGACTCGCGACCCTATGATCCGCACTCCTATGACGCGCGGCCCGAGGCGGGCGCGCGATGAGCTTCCGCAAGAAACATCTCCTGCTTTTTGCGGCGACGGTACTGCTCTCGGTAGCGGTCATATCAGCGTCGGTGTACAGCACCATCCGGCGCTCGTTCGAGCAGGCAAACCAGGACCGTGCGAATGCCATCGCCGCGCAGTTTCGATCGGAGTTCAAGCGCCGAGGGTCCGATGTCGTGCGCAAGGTCGAGTCAGTTGCCGCTGGCGAAACCGTGCAGCGCATCGCTCTCGATCTGAACCGCGGAGCCACTGACTCTGGCGAGTACGTAAGCGCAGCACACACTCTGGCCGGTCAGCAGCAGCTCGATTTTCTGGAACTCGTCGACTCCCGGGCCACCATCCTTTCCTCCGCGCAGTGGCAGGCGAAGTTTGGATATCCTGAAGCCGCAATTCCCCCAGCGGCCATTGCCCCTGCCGGAGCGTTCCTGAAACGCGAGGAACTGCCGGATGGCGCAACCCTCGGCCTGTTTGCCGTGCGGGCGGCGCGCGTCGGAGAACAACCTCTGTACGTCATTGGCGGCGAACGGCTCGACCAGGGCTTCCTCTCGACGCTCGACATCCCAACCGGGACACGCGTGCTCCTCTATCAGAACCTGAACGCAAAATGGAATCCGAAATCGCTGCTCGATTTGAACGGGCCGGCCGCGGGAGCCGACAAGATCGCTCCCCTGGTGGCACAGGTGCGCGACACTCTTCAAGAACCTCAGGGGGTGATCCATTGGACTTCGGATCCCGCTGACGCCGAAGTTTTTCACGCCATCCCGCTGACCGGACCCAGCTTGAGCGCGGCGAATCAGAGTTCGGCGAGTCAAACGTCGGCGAATCAGAACGGCGCGAATCAGCAGCTGATGGGCGTTCTGCTCGTCGGCAGTTCGAGGCGTCCGCTGATTGAATTGGAAAGGCAAGTCGTCTCCACCGCGATGCTGGTCGGCGGCGCAGGAATTCTAGTGGCGGTACTGGCCAGCCTGTGGTTCGCGGCCCGCGTCACACGTCCAGTCGTGTCGCTGGCTGCGGCTGCTCGCCGGGTCGCTGCAGGTGATCTCGGGACAAAGGTCGAGGTCGAATCGAGCGATGAACTCGGCGAACTCGCTGCCTCGTTCAACCGCATGACGGAAGATCTAGTGCAGCAAAAAGACCGCACTCTGCAAGTTGAACGCGTCGCCGCCTGGCGCGAATTGGCGCGGCGATTGGCACACGAATTGAAGAATCCCCTCTTCCCCTTGCAGGTCACCGTCGAGAATCTAATGCGCGCGAAACAAAAATCACCCGAGATGTTCGAGGAAGTTTTTCACGAGGGAACCGCGACTCTCCTGGCGGAAATCAACAATCTGAAAACCATCATCGGCCGCTTCAGCGAATTCTCCAGGATGCCGCAGCCCCAGCGCCGTCCGACGCAGGTGAATGATGTGGTGCACTCGGTGCTGCGCGTCTTTCATGCGCAATTGCACAATAACGAATTAGAGAATAACGATAAGGATAAGATTGCTGTGCGCACCGAATTGGCCGATGCGTTGCCCGAAATTTCAGCCGATCCCGATCTGCTGCATCGCGCGCTCCAAAACCTGGTGCTCAACGCAATCGACGCCATGCCGCAAGGTGGGGAGTTGACGATTCGCACCGCGATTCTGCGCGATCGGATTGAAATTTCGGTCTCCGATACCGGCAGCGGCCTGACCCAGGAAGAATGTGGGCGCTTGTTCACTCCTTATTACACGACCAAGCAGCATGGCACGGGTCTCGGACTGGCGATTGTGCAGTCGGTGGTGAGCGATCACGGCGGAAAAATTGCCGTCGAAAGCACGAAGGAAAAAGGAACCACGTTTCGGATCGAATTATCGCGCGAACCCCAGCCGTGGCAAACTGGACAAAATTAATACTCGCAATGGAGCGCCGGGCGTCCCCGCCCGGCCACGATGCTGCATGTGTCGGCGGGGACGGGCGAGGGCCTGCCCTGAGCGTCCCGGAGGGACGCCCGTCGCTCCATCGCTGTTGAACAGGAGAAAACCGTGGCGCAAAAAGCGCACCTACTGATCGTAGACGACGAGTCCAATACTCTAGCTTCGCTGTCCCGGGCGTTCCGTCTGGAAGGCCATGAAGCCACCGTCTGCGACAGCGCAAACAAGGCTCTGGAGCTGGCCAAGTCGCAATCGTTCGACTTGATACTCTCCGACGTGGTGATGCCCGGCAAAGATGGCCTGACGCTTCTCGAAGAACTCAAAGCGCAAGGCGTGCCAACTCCCGTCGTCATGATGTCGGGCCAGGCCCACATCGAGATGGCTGTGAAAGCGACGCGCCTCGGCGCACTCGACTTCCTGGAAAAACCAATCTCCACTGAGAAACTTCTCCTGACCGTAGAGAACGCGCTGAAGTTAGGCCGCCTCGAGCGCGAGAATCGCGACTTGGCGCTCCGTCTAGGCAAACACGAGATCGTCTGGAAGGGCGAGACCATGCGGCGCGTGATGGCGCAAGTGGAGCGCGTGGCCGCAAGCGAAACGCGCGTCTGCATTCTCGGTGAAACGGGCACCGGAAAGGAACTGGTGGCGCGCACTCTGCACGAGCGCAGTCCGCGATCCGGAGCTCCTTTCGTCACGCTGAACTGCGCCGCAGTTCCGGCGGAGCTGATTGAATCCGAATTGTTCGGCCACGAAAAAGGATCGTTTACCGGCGCGGCCGGCCGCCATCTCGGCAAGTTCGAGCAGGCCCAGCACGGCACGATTTTTCTCGATGAAATCGGCGACATGCCTCTCACCATGCAAGCCAAGCTGCTGCGCGTGCTGGAAGAGGGTGAAGTCGAACGCATCGGCGGTGAGCGCCCCATCGCCGTGGATGTGCGAGTCGTCGTCGCGACCCACCGCGACCTCGAAGCGCAGGTACGAGATGGCAAATTCCGGCAGGATTTATTTCATCGCGTGTTTGTCTTCCCCCTGCGCCTGCCCCCGTTGCGCGAGCGCAGCGAAGACATCCCGGCGCTGATCGAGCACTTTGCCCTGCAGGTAAGCGCCACCAACGGATGGAAGCCGATGCGCTTCACCGCGGACGCGATGGCCGCACTGCAAGAGCATCCGTGGCCGGGCAACGTCCGCGAGCTCAGAAACGCAGTCGAGCGCCTGATGCTGCTCGGAACCTCCGATGAAGTCACCTCTGAAACGGTCGCGCTCGCGCTGCCCGCTTCAGTTGCCCTAGCCGATTCTGGCTCGTCAGGCACCGGCCCGCTGGCCGATCGCGTCCGCGCCTTCGAGAAACAAACCATTCTGGCGGAGTTGAAGCGCAATCACCACCAGATCTCGAACACGGCGCGAGCGCTCGGACTGGAGCGTTCGCATCTTTATAAGAAGGCCGAGCAGGTGGGGATTGATTTGAAAGCGGTCAAGAACGAGGGCGACCGCTGACACCTCGTATCATTTTGCGTCGTCGAATTTGAGGGATACCACACTAAGCCGGTTTGCAATTTCCCCGCCTCACAGACGACAATCGATCCGTGCCCAGCACTAGCTTTTATCAGGACCCGCAAGCTGTCAGCCCATTCCGTCCCGGCGCGCTCGTGATCGCGACCTTGACGAACCCGCGCGAAAAATTCTGGGGCGCGATTCTCCATCTTGCGGGCGAAGGCCTAAGCCTGCGCGGCGTCGATGTGGCATCGTTCGACGATCTGGCCTCGCAGGTCAAGAACGGCGAACCCTTTACCTCCGGCGTCGTCTTCTTTCCCATGCACCGAATTGAGCGGATGGAACTCGATCTTCCCGAGGGAGACCTCCTCTCACTCGCCCAGCGTTTCGCGGAAAAGACCGGGCAGGATCCCGCCCCGATCCTGGTGAGCGAATTTCTTGGGAGCGCCACAGGGACCGCCGCAGGAAGAGCCGGAGGAGAAAAGTAGCGGTGAACTTCCGGCAGATCCTGACCGCGCCCAACCAGCTCACGCTGCTGCGGATGATCTTCCTGCCGTTCATCGTCATCAATGTGGTTAAGCACGATTTCAAATGGACGCTGGTGCTGTTCATTCTCGCCGGAATGAGCGACGGGCTCGACGGCCTCCTCGCCCGCACCCTGCATCAGCAAACCCTGCTCGGCCAATATCTCGACCCGATCGCCGACAAGTTGCTGATGAGCACCATGTTTCTCGTGCTCTCGATCGAACGGATGATTCCCTGGAAATATACGGTCGTGGTCTTCAGCCGCGACGTCTCCATCCTGCTGATCAGCGGCGTGCTGTTCATGATCGCAGGCCTGCGCGATTTTCGCCCCAGCATCTTCGGCAAAGCCAACACCTTCGCCCAGGTGGCCGCCATTTTCTTCGTGCTGCTGCTGCTGGTCGAGCCCGTACGCTGGGTCTGGATTGCGCGAACCATCTTCCTGCGCGCGACGTTTATTTTCACCATCATCTCCGCCCTGCACTACGCATTGCTGGTGCAGCACCGCCTGCATGCGCCCGCGCCAACGACAAGGAGCGCAATCAAGTCTTAGCCCCGGGGTAGCCTCGATGGAGCGCCGGGCGTCCTCGCCGGCCACGATGCCGCATGTGTCGGCCCGGGACGGGCGTAGATGCCCGTGGCTCCATCGCCATCGCACCCCATTTGACCCGTTTTCCAGCACGCCCCTAAAATGAAAGATTCGCACCTCGCTCGCGAACTCATCCATCATCCATGGCACTTCGCCTCTATAACACTCTTTCCGGGAAGATCGAAGACTTCCATCCGCTCGACGATAACCGCGTCCGCATGTATGCCTGCGGACCGACCGTCTATGACTACGGCCACATTGGCAATTTCCGCACATTTATCGCCGTTGATCTTCTCTATCGCTTTCTGCGCCAGAGCGGATACGACGTCCGCTACGTCATGAACATCACCGACGTGGACGACAAAATCATTCGCAACGCCGCGCGCGACGGCGTCAGCGTGCAACAGTACACCGCGAAGTTTATTCAGGCATTTCTGGATGATTCGACGACGATGGGCATTGAGCCACCGGTCCTGGTGCGCGCTACCGAGCACATCAATGCCATGGCCGACTTCATTGCCGAACTGGTGAAGAAAGGCTTCGCTTACCGCACCGACGATGGTTCTTACTATTTCCGCATCGCGAAGTTCCCCGAGTACGGCAAGCTTTCGAAAAAAGATTTTGCCGGCATGACCGACGGCGCCCGTGTGGACGTCGACGAATACGAGAAGGACAGCGCCCGCGATTTCGCCCTCTGGAAGGCTCCGAAGCCCGGCGAAGCTTCGTGGGACACATCGATCGGGCCGGGGCGGCCGGGCTGGCACATCGAGTGCTCGGTGATGTCGATGGAGCAATTCGGGCCGAGTTTTGACCTGCACGCTGGCGGCGAAGACCTGATTTTTCCGCATCACGAAAATGAAATCGCGCAGTCGGAGGCGCTCAGCGGAACGCAGTTTGTGCGCTATTGGTTTCATGCCCGTTTTCTGCTGGTCGAGGGCCAGAAGATGTCAAAAAGTCTCGGGAATTTTTTTACCATCCGGGATCTCGTGCTGCGCGGGCACAAGCCGTCATCCATCCGCTGGCTGCTGACGCAGGTACCGTATCGCAATCAGTTGAACTTCACTTTCGATGGCTTGAAGTCCGCCGCGAGTTCCGTGGAGAAGTTGCGCAACTTCCGCTTCCGCCTGACGAGCACGCAATTCCCCGCGGGCGCAACCCCGCCGATGGCGCAACTGGCGGACGAAACCATCGCGCGAATAAAGAGCGCCCTCGACGATGACTTGAACACCGCCGAGGCGCAAGCCGCCATGTTCGACATGCTGCGCAAAGCGAACACGGCGCTCGATGCCGGGGAAGTTCGCCGGGACGACGTGAAGCCGCTGCTCGGAGCGCTCGGAAAGTTCGACGAGATATTCGGCGTGCTGAAAGATGACGACCAGCCTAAGATGAGAGTGATTCTCGACTGGGCCCGCGCCGAAGGCCGGGAAAAAGAAATAAGCCCTGAACTGATGGAGATCGCCGGCTCCGCCCAACTCGCCGACGAACAAGTCAATCAGAAGCTTGCCGAAATGGAGGCCGCAAGAAAGTCGCGAAACTTCAAACTCTCTGACGCACTACGCGCCGAACTGACCGCTGCCGGCATCATCGTGGAGAACACAAAGGATGGAGTTCGGTGGCGAAGAAAGTAGCGCCGCGGCATCTTGCCGGGACGGCGGCGCTACAATTCAAAGGTCATGACTTTAGACGAATACCTTCTCCAAGCCGAACAAGCCCACGGCCATCTCTGCGCCGGGCAGGTGCTGGGTGTCCGCCTGGCCATGCTAGGACTCGAGAAGTTGGGCATCGAAGACCCTCGCGGAAAAGATCGCAAGCGTCTGGTCACGTTCGTCGAAATCGACCGCTGCGCCACCGACGCCATCGCCGTCGTCACCGGATGCCGTCTCGGAAAGCGCGCCCTGAAATTTCGCGACTGGGGAAAGATGGCCGCGACCTTCGTCGACCTGAGCACCGGCAAAGCCATCCGCATCGCCGCGAAAGAATCGTCCAAGGCGCTGGCGCGCTCGATGCATCCCGAAATCGAAAGCAAGAATCAGCAGCAGATGCTGGCCTATCGCGAGATGCCGGAAGACGACTTATTCACCAAGCAATGGGTGAAGGTCGAACTTCCCGCCGAGGAGTTCCCCGGATACAAAGCCGAGCGCATTGTCTGTGCGGAGTGCGGCGAAGGCATCAACTTCCGCCGCGAGATTGTGCACAATGGGCGGGTCTTATGCCATGCCTGCGCGGGCGAACGGTACTATGAAGTTCTTTAGAACGGATTCGGGCGTTGCTGCGTGCTCGTGGAGTGACGGGCGCGCCGCGGCAGGTTCTGCGCAGGGACAGCCGCCTCGGGCTGTGCAGCGGAGCGCAGCTCCGCACCGATCTGTGGTCGCAGGAACTCTGGGTTCGGTATAGAAACTGGCTCGCTTCGCTTGCTGGACAGCCGAAGGCGGCTGTCCCTACGCGGGCTTTCTTGACTGCTCATAGGCATGCGCAACCCTCAACAACGTCGCCTCATCAAAGTGCCGCGCAAACAACTGTAGACCAATCGGCAGCTTCTCATGATTCTCGCCGCACGGAACTGAGATTCCGGGAATGCCCGCCAGATTCGCAGTTACGGTGTAGATATCGGCGAGATACATGGCCAGCGGATCATTCACCTTCTCCCCCAACCGGAACGCAGCTGTCGGGCAAGTCGGCGCGACGATCACATCCACTTTTTTGAAAGCCTCATCGAAGTCGCGCGTCAGCAGCGTACGCACTTTCTGCGCCTTCAGATAGTAGGCGTCATAGTATCCAGCGCTCAGCGCGTAAGTGCCGAGCATGATGCGGCGCTTGACTTCCATGCCAAATCCGCGGTCGCGGGTCTGTCGATACATTTCGGAAAGCGTGCTCGCCTTGGCGCGGAAGCCATAACGCACCCCGTCATAGCGCGCCAGATTCGACGACGCTTCCGCCGTCGCCACAATGTAGTAAGCCGGAATCGCATACTCAGTATGCGGCAGACTCACCGGCACAACCTCGCATCCCAACTCCGCCAGCTTCTGAATCGCAGCCTCAACCGCAGCGCGCACTTCGGGATCGAGCCCGGAGCCGAAGTATTCTTTGGCCACGCCGACCTTCAATGCTTCGCCCGAACTCTTGACCGGCTTTTCCAATTCGGCAACGTAATCAGGCACGGGCACATCTGCGGAAGTCGAATCCATGGGGTCGCGGCCCGCAATCGTGCGCAGCACCAGTGCAACTTCCTTCACCGTTTTCGCAAACGGCCCGATGTGATCGAGCGACGAAGCAAAAGCAATCAGCCCGTAGCGCGACACGCGTCCGTAGGTTGGCTTCAAACCAACCACGCCGCAAAATGAGGCCGGCTGGCGAATCGATCCGCCCGTATCGGAGCCAAGCGTTGCGACGGCCATCTCGGCGGCAACCGCCGCCGCCGAGCCCCCCGACGATCCGCCCGGCACGCGGCTCTTGTCGCGCGGGTTGTGGACCGCGTGATAAGCCGAATTCTCGGTGGACGAGCCCATGGCAAACTCGTCGCAGTTGAGCTTGCCCAAAATCACCGCGCCCGCCGCTTCCAGACGAGCGACCGCCGTGCAGTCATAAGGAGGAATAAAATTCTCAAGAATTTTCGAACCGGCGGTGGTGCGCACACCGCGCGTCACCAGGACGTCTTTGATCGCGACCGGAACTCCCGCCAGCGGCGGCAAAGGCTGGCCCTCCGCGGCCATCTGGTCGATCAGCCCCGCCTGCTTCAGCGCGCGCTCCTCGCAGAGAGTCAGAAACGCGCCAATCTCGGAATCTTCTTTCCTGATGCGATCGTAGAACTCGGTCGCGAGCGCGGTCGCCGTCGTCCTGTCCTCGATAATCGCGCCGCGGATCTCATCGATAGTGAGACCGACGGCATTTGTTTTTCCCGCGATCTCTTTTCCCGCGGTCATCACGCTATCTCTCAATCACTTTTGGAACCTCGAAGAACGACCCGTCGGTGTCCGGCGCATTTTTCACGGCTTCGTCGTGCGGCAGCGATTTCCGCAGACCGTCCTTCACGTCATCCCGGATGGCGTACGCGAACCGGTCGCTTCCCTGCCGCGACTCGTCGACGCCGTAGCGGTCCGAGACCTGAGCCATTGGCGCAACTTTGCCGGTCTCCAGTTCA
>Ga0209526_10003687_pt1 | contig 10428 bp, 9 predicted proteins | sample JacPinW_OM2H0_M1_FD_188566 | JGI IMG/M metagenome (GOLD analysis project Ga0209526, IMG submission 188566) | Forest soil microbial communities from Algoma, Ontario, Canada - Jack Pine, Ontario site 1_JW_OM2H0_M1 (SPAdes) (version 2) | ecosystem: Environmental > Terrestrial > Soil > Boreal... | reverse complement strand
TGACCTCATGCAACACTCGCAACCGGTCCCGTTCTTGTTGACTCAAGGCAATGCGCTCCGTTTCCATTGGCCCCCCGGCCACCCATGAAACCGGACATTCTCATTTTGCAGCGACAGCAGAAACGTTCACCTTGCCAGACGCACCGGATCGGCAGAAAATGGTCCGTCCAACCGGGAGCGTATTGCATGTCAAACCGCGTGAAAGTGGAAATCTACGGTCAGAGTTACACGATGGCGGGGGACCTCGATGAAGGCTATGTCCAGAAGCTCGCGCGGTACGTGGACGAAAAAATGAGCGCCGTGGCCGCAGCGACGCAGACAGTGGACTCGGTGCGTGTGGCAGTCCTTGCGGCAATGGCCATTGCCGACGAGCTGCACACCCTCCAGCTGGAAAAGGGCAATCGAGACGAAAACTTGCGGGAACGTGCGGAGCAGTGCCTCACCATCCTGGAACGCGCGCTGAAGCAGACCGCTTAGTGCCGAGCACCGCCCTCCGCGTAATTTGCATGCCTAAAGCGCCTGCTGTTCCGGCGCTAACCGATCTTAAATTCATCGCTTCCGATTCCTCGAGCTGCTACGGGAATCCGCAATTTCCCGAAGGCCGCGTCGAGAGACTTAAAACGTTTCCGGCAGGAGAGCAGCCATGAACCTGAAGTTGAGGGCCCGAAAATGGCAGTCTTCAATTGGGCTCTCTGCTTTGGCGCTTTTCACCACAGCAAGAGTGGCAACGCCGGGACACGCCGGGCTGCATAAGATAAATTTTTCTGAATTTTAAGGAGTGACGCAATGGGAAAAATTATTGTCGTTTGGACTGCGATTTTACTGCTTTCCGCGGCGGGCGGCGCCCAAGAAAGGCCGTCCGCCTCTGAATCCCTGAACTCAGGAAACACCAAGGTGTCAACGAATCCTGTATCCACGGAAGATCAGCGGATCAAAATATTGGAAGACCAGGTGCAACTGTTGACTCAACAGCTTTCGCTCCTGCGAGGAGAATTCACGTCCCTACGCGAGGCGAACGCGGCTGCCGCGGAACTCGGCCCGCGCCTCGTTCTGACATCTGTTCATTCCGAGTCGGCAACGCTTTCAGAGGCGCTTGGTGCCAATACTCCCGCCGCGGCCAGCCCCACTCCGCAGGACAATCCGATGCAACCGTCAGCGCTGCAGACCTATGGAGGCGCGACGAGCAACGCGAAACTCCTCAATCCCGATATCAGCATGATCGGCGATTTTATCGGTACAGTCGGCCACAATAGTGTGGTTCCTTCCAGATCACTTGAGCTACACGAATCCGAATTGGGTGTGCAGGCCATCATTGACCCGTACTCTCGTGGTGACTTTTTTCTCTCGTTCGGCGAGCAAGGCGTGAACGTAGAAGAGGGTTACGTCACATTCACCTCATTGCCAAAAGGATTCGTCGCCAGAGTGGGCAAAATGCGTGCTGCCTTTGGCAAGGTGAATACCATTCATAACCATGCGCTGGATTACATTGACCGGCCGCTGGCGACCGTGAATTTGCTGGGCGGCGAAGATGGAATCAACGACGCGGGCGTTTCCGTTACACGCATTTTCGCAGGCCCGAAGGACTGGTTCCTGGAAGGTACGGCTCAGGTTTTCCGCGGCGATTCGGCTGATGTCTTCCAAGCCAATGACCGCAAAGATGTAAGTGTCGTGGGACACTTCCGCGGTTACAAGGACCTGAGCGAATCCACCAATCTTGATATCGGCTTTTCCTACGCCCGCGGTCACAACAATATGGGCTCCGCCTTCCTGACGAACCTATATGGAGCGGATACGACGTTGCGGTGGAAGCCACTTCGGCGCGCCGTCTACAATTCTTTGATGTGGCGTAACGAGTTTTTCTGGAGCAACCGCGATCAGCTCTCCAGTGCAATCACGCGCGTGACAGAACATGCCTTCGGTCTATACAGTTCACTGAATTATCGAGTCAACCGGCGATGGACTGTCGGAGGCCGTTTCGACCGTAGCGACCGCGCCACGAATTCCGCATTAACTGACACTGGTTTCTCCTCCATCGTCACCTACTGGCCAAGCGAGTTCAGCCAGATCCGCGGTCAATACCGCTTTGGGCGTTACGCCGAAGGCGTCAATGCCAACGAATTCCTAATGCAAGTTTTGTTTGTTCTTGGAGCGCATGGCGCGCATCCATTCTAGGAGGGCTTTTAGGAGGTTTTATGACACGCATTGTCCCTATTCTTTGGAAAAGGATTCTCTCGGGCCTGCTGATACTCGCCCTGCTAAACTGCTTCCCTGCGTCCGTCCCGGCGGCGAATAAGCTGAGTGTGGTGACCGCGACTACCGACCTTGCCGCTCTCGTGCAGGAAGTTGGCGGTGATCGGGTCGAAGTGGATTCCATCGCACGTGGTTACCAGGACCCGCACTTCGTCGAAGCAAAACCGAGTTTCCTGCTTAAGCTGCGAAAAACCGACTTGCTGGTGATCGTTGGCCTCGAACTTGAAATCGGATGGCTCCCGCCACTAATCCAGCAGTCGGGAAATCCGAAGATCCAGGTTGGAGCGCCCGGGTATCTGGACGCATCGCGTTTTGCGACGATATTGGAGATACCTACAGGCCAAGTCACTCGCGCCGAAGGTGACGTTCACCCCTTGGGCAATCCACACTATTGGCTGGATCCGGAAAACGGGCTTCGCATCGCGAAAGGGATTAAGGACAAACTCATCGAAATGCATCCGGCAGATGCGGACTATTTTGCGCAGCGATATGCCTCTTTCGAGCAGCGGCTCAAGCAGGCAGACCAGCAGTGGCTAGCTGAGATGAAACCATACGCGGGGCGAAAAATAGTCACCTACCACCGTTCCTGGCCGAATTTTGCCCAACATTTTCATCTCGATGTGGACGGTTATGTCGAGCCGCGCCCAGGCATTCCCCCTAGTCCGCAGCACACCGTCGAGTTGATCCAGCTCATGAAGCGTGACGGTGTAAAGGTGATCGTTGTGGAACCTTACTTCGACCTGAAGACTCCAAACTCCATCGCACGCGAGACCGGAGGGCAGGTTGTCGTCCTGATGCCCTCGGTCGGTGGTGAAAAAGAAATAACCGATTATTTCAAGCTGTTTGACTACGACATCGCGAAGCTCAAGCAGGCGTTTGACACGACTAAATAGGAGACCTCCCGATGGAAATGTTCCTGTTCTTGCTCGCTCCTTTTGTCGCGAGCCTGATTTTGACGGGCATTCACGCCTACCTTGGAGTGCATGTGGTCGAGCGCGGAGTCATCTTCGTGGACCTGGCTCTTGCGCAGATCGCCGCCCTTGGCGCAACAGTAGCCATTGTCGTCGGGATGAACCCACATGGTGCCGGTTCGTATTGGATCAGCCTCGCTTTTACCTTCATAGGTGCGGCCATTTTTGCTCTTGCCCGTTCGCGCCGAGGCCGGATCCCACAGGAAGCATTCATCGGTATCACCTATGCTGTCGCCTCCGGCGCGGCCATCCTACTAATGAGCAAGGCCACTGGAGAAACCGAGCATCTCAAAGACATGCTCGTGGGCAACATTCTTGCGGTCTCCTGGGGCGACGTGCGCAAGACCGCACTGCTGTACGGCGCTGTTGGTCTGTTTCATTACATTTTCAGGAAGAAATTTCTGCTGATCTCGATGAACCACGACAAAGAAGTGGATCTCGGATTCAACGTCCGGCTCTGGGATTTTGCTTTTTATGCCTCATTCGGCTTTGTGGTCACGTCCTCGGTAGCCATCGCGGGTGTACTGTTGGTCTTCTGCTATCTAATCGTGCCCTCGGTCGGCGCCATGCTCTTTGCAGAGCGCATTGGGCGACGGCTGGCCATTGGTTGGACCATGGGCACTCTTGTTTCAGCTCTTGGGTGCTTTCTGTCGGTTTGGGGTGACCTTCCGACCGGGGCGACGATCGTCGTGAGTTTTGGAGGCGTGCTGATTCTAATGTTCCTGGTGCACTTGGTCGTACACCATGGCGGCGCTCGGCAGTTGAAAGAGGCACCTTCAGCGGAGCACGAAGTAAAAGCTTAAAACAAAAAAGGCTGCGACGTTTCTAATCAAGCGCGGTTGCGAGGACGTGCAAGGTGGCTCGACCGACTCCGCCGAGCCGTTATCATTTGGGCCAGTGTAACGGGCAACGCTTTACGCGCGTCCCACATCACGTTACTATTGCCAGGGGGTTGTTCCTAGTGTCAACTCCACCGAAATGACAGTGCGGAAGACGATTCGTATATTCGGGGTTTCGCTGGCGCTGATTGCGCTGCTGGTTTTTGCTACCGGCGTCGTCAGCGATTGGCATCATTCGGATTCCACCAATGATGCGCATTGCCCGTACTGCCATCTGGGTCACCAAACTCCCATTCAACCCGAAGCTCCTCTATGGGTTGGGGTTCTCAAGCCGGTTGCTGCTCTGCCTGTGCTGGAAGAAGTAGTCGCAGCAACAGCTCCTGTCTTTTCGCAAATCGCACCACGCGCACCGCCCTCTGCGTAAACAAGAAGATCTCCTCATTCACAACCTGATGCGCTGACCGAAGGTTTGGTTCAGCGCACCCGCCCATTTTTTATTGGGGCGGCGACACGCGGCCACCTACTGACTACGTGTTCCCCTAGGGGACAGAGGAGAAATGCGAATGACTTTCCGCAAACTTGCACTATTTGCTTTGGGACTTATTTTGTTTTTATGCGCGACATCAAGTTGGGCACAATCGTCTGGTTCCATTCAAGGTGTTGTGAAGGATGCTTCGGGTGGCGTTTTGTCCAATGCTACCGTCGAAATCTCCAATCCAGTCAGCGGCTTTAACAGACAGACGATCACCGGGGACGCGGGAGATTTCCGATTCACAAACGTGCCTTTCAATCCGTACCACCTGGTCGTAAACGCAAAGGGATTCTCGTCTCACATACAGGACGTCGATGTCCGCTCGACCGTTCCCACAACGATTGAAGTCAACCTGAAGCTCGGTACCACTTCGGAAAACATCACGGTTGAGGCCACTGGCGCGGATCTCCTGGAAACTGAATCGACCCCTCACACCGACGTAGACCGCGAGCTCTTTGACAAGTTGCCTCTTGAGAGCCAGTCTTCTTCGCTGAGCTCGCTCGTGACGCTGGCGTCACCCGGAGTCGTCGCGGACTCCAACGGACTCTTCCATGGTCTCGGGGATCATGCGGAAAATTCCTTCTCTGTCGATGGCCAACCCATTACCGATCAGCAAAGCAAGGTTTTCTCCAACCAGATCCCGGTAGATTCGATCCAGTCGATGGAGGTTATCTCCGGCGCGCCGCCCGCAGAATACGGGGACAAGACAAGCCTGGTGGTAAAGGTTACTACGCGTTCGGGCCTGGGCCAGACACAACCCACGGGAAGCATTACGACTTCATACGGCTCGTTTGGGTCCGTGACTGCCGGAGCCAATGTTGCTTTCGGAAGTGCAAAGTGGGGGAATTTTATCTCGGCAAGTGGGCTAAATACCTCGCGATTTCTTGACCCACCTGAGTTTCAGGTCATGCACTCAAAAGGCAACGAGGAGAATGGATTCGATCGTCTGGACTTTCAACCCAACGGTGCGGATTCGATCCACCTGAACTTAGGCTATACGCGCTCTTGGTTCCAGACTCCGAATTCTTTCGATCAACAGGCGGTGGGGCAGGACCAGCGCGCACAAGTTCAAACGTTCAATGTCGCTCCGAGCTGGACTCATCTCTTCAGCTCGACCACGTTACTTACCGTCGGAGGATTTGGCCGTCGGGATAGCTTCAACTTCTATCCCAGCAACAATCCCTTTGCCGACCTGCCCGAAACTGCCGCCCAGCAGCGAACGCTTACCAACCTGGGAATTCGAGCAGACGTTTCCTACGTGAAAGGCATTCACAACATCAAGGTGGGCGCCACGTTTCAACATACGCTCTTGACTGAAAACTTTAGCCTTGGTCTCACTGATCCAACGCTCAACGATACATGCCTGTCTCCGGGAAGCAATCTTGATGGTTCCGATGGCCCTGCCGGCAATCCCAGCATCAATGATCCCTCCGGATGCGCGGCAGCGGGATTGATTCCGAACGACCCGACCAACCCCTTGGACACCAACCCCGGAGCAAGTGTGGTTCCTTTCAATCCTCTCCTCGGCTGCATTGACCTGAGCAGGCCGAACGCTACGTGCATCGGTACGACGCGCGGGCTGTTTCACTTCCACGGCCATGGAGACATCAAGGAGCTCGGACTTTTCGCTCAGGATACGATTACGAAGGGTAATTGGTCCTTTAATTTAGGCGTTCGCGGCGATATCTATCGTGGATTGTCGAGTAATTCACAAGCAGAACCTCGAGCTGGTATTGCTTATAACATTAAACGAACGAATTCAGTTCTCCGCATCTCCTACGCTCGCGTCATGGAGACCCCATTCAATGAAAATCTAATTCTTTCCAGCGCTTCAAGCGATCCTGTTGTCAGCGCGTTTTTCGGACAGACGTCAGTGGCAGCGATCCCTCCTGGACAGCGCAATGAGTTCCATGCAGGCTTCCAGCAGGCGTTCGGAAAGTTCTTGGTCGTGGATGCGGATTACCTGTGGAAGTACACCCATAATGCCTATGACTTCAGTGACTTCCTCAACACGCCTATTTTCTTCCCGATTGCCTGGCACAACTCCAAGATCAGTGGGTTTTCGCTTCGCGCGAGCGTTCCGAACTTTCACGGGCTGACGGCGTTTGTCGTTCTGAGCGGAGTGGCGGCCCGCTTCTTCGATCCACAGGTGGGCGGCCTGGGTTCGGCACCGCCGATCGGGGTCTTCCGCATCGACCACGACCAGAAGTTTCAACAAACGACACACATCCAATATCAGCCGCGTAAAAGCTGGCCTTGGATTGGCTTCAATTGGCGATATGACAATGGCTTAGTGGCCGGACGAGTTCCATGCTTTAATTCGGGTCCCAACAGCGTTTGCAATGGGACGTCACTTTTGATCGGGGGCGTTCCTACGGTGAACCTGACCGGCCTTTCTGGCGACCAGCAGATGCAGGCTGGCCTGTTTTGCGGGAGTGTATTTCCGACTCTGGCAGCTCCTCTGACTTCTTGCGCCGCATCTCAATACGGGTCCACCCGAATAAAAATAGCGGCTCCTGGAACCGAAAACGACGATACCAACCCCCAACGGATCGCTCCGCGCAATTTGTTTGACGTTAGCGTGGGAGATGACAACTTGTTCCACAAGGACCATTACAGGTGGAGCTTGCGCCTTACAGTCATCAACCTGACCAACAAAGTCGCCTTGTACAACTTCCTTTCAACATTCAGCGGAACCCACTTCGTCACGCCACGAACCTATACGGGCGAACTGGGATTCCACTTCTAGGCAGGATTCGTGCTGCCCGGGCGGTCCTTTTTCGACCGCCCGGGCAGCCTCGCGAGAGCCAAGCCGCTTTGACGCATCGTTCAGCCTAGTTGACCGACATCCCTGGCCGCCTCGTGGTAACACCCGGATCGTATATTGCGCTGCGAAACCCCGGCCTGCCGCTCTGCCGCAGCCGGGGAGCGGATTTGCTAGAATGTAACTCGGAGTTGGCCTGCAACGCAGGTGATGGCGCGAAGATCTTTTGAACCAATACTGGATCTCCGGGGGCCCGTGTCAGACGGCTGGTGTGCATGGCCCGCGGCGGATTTCGGTCCGCGGCGGGAAAGCCTAAAGGCCGGCGCAGGGCTCCCACCTTATACAGGAGGTTCAGGATCTAGCTCCACACGGCGAAGTGGACCGCTCCATTTTTGTGTGCCGCCGCTATTTGCATTTTCATTAGGCCCAGGCCCGGAATGGGTACCGCGCCCCGGCAAAGAGAGAAAATGAAGCTTCTATTTATTGGCGACATCGTAGGTTCGCCCGGCCGGCAGATCGTCGCCGACCGGCTGGCGGATATTGTCCAGACGCGGCAGATCGACCTTGTGATCGCCAACGGAGAAAACGCCGCATCCGGGTTTGGCATTTCACCCCGGCTGGCTGATGAACTATTCGAGGCAGGGGTGGAAATACTGACCGGCGGGAATCACATTTGGGACCGCAAGGAAATTCTTGATTACTTTCCTACACACCCGAGGCTGTTACGTCCGGCGAATTTCCCGGATATCAATCCGGGCAGCGGGCTGTACGTTGGCACGGCCCGCAACGGCGTGCCCTTCGCAGTGCTGAACCTGCAGGGGCGGGTATTCATGGCATCCAATGATTGTCCCTTCCGGGCAGCCGATCGGGAGATTGCCCGCATCCCAGCAGAAGTCCGCGTCATCTTTGTCGATTTTCACGCGGAAACAACCAGTGAAAAGGAAGCCATGGGTTTTTATTTGGACGGACGCGTCTCTGCCGTGATCGGCACGCACACGCATGTCGCAACGGCGGACGAGCAGATCCTGCCGGGAGGCACAGCGTTTCAGAGCGATGCGGGCATGACCGGGCCGCACAACGGCGTGATCGGAATGGACAAGACCGCTATTCTGCGGAGGTTTCTCGACGGCCAGCCGGCGCGGTTTGAGGTGGCCACGGGCGACGTTCAGATGAACACGGTTCTGATCGACGTGGACGAAACGACGGGCCGAGCTCGCGCGATCGAACGCCTCCGCTTCCGGGCCGATTGAATAAGGACGAGGAAAAACAAATCTCCATGGTTCGAACGATTTCCCTTTGTGTCGTAGTTTTGTGGGTCGCGGCGATTGCCGTTCTTGCGCCCGCGCCATTCCGCGCGCAGGAGCAATTTCAATTCGAGAGCGAACTGTTGGGGCAGCGGAGAGTTTTTGAAGGTGCCGGGCCGGGCTTTCGCGCGATTCACCGCGGTCCGAACGGAGATTACTTCGTTCTGACTGCGCCGTCCGCCGCAGTGCAGATTTATGACGCTGCAGGCAAGCGAATCGGGCAGGTTCCGAGCCAAACGGCGGCAAAGGGCTCAGCTCTGGTTTATGGCGAATCATTCGACGTGGATCGCGACGGTCATGTGGCCGTTTCCGATCGCGGCGCGAATGCCGTGAAACTCTACGCGCCGAACGGCTCGCTCGCCACGACGATCCCTGTTTCCGGACCGGCCTCGGTGGCGCTGCTGCCCGGTGGCGAGATTGCAATCGCCAGTCCAAGTAAACCGCAGCTCGTAAGCGTGTACGACCTCGCGGGAAAACAGGTGCGAGAGTACGGAGATCGCGAAGAAATCGCCGACAGCGCCGACATCAATAATCAGGTGAACCTCGGCCATCTCGGTGCCGATGAAACCGGAAATACCTATTTTGCGTTTGCTTATTTGCCTGAGCCGACGGCGCGAAAGTTCGATCGCGTAGGCTATCTCATGATGGAAATATCCCTCAAGACGCTGGAATTCCAGCCTGCGGCGCAGGCGGCGCGACGCGCCATCGCCCGCTCCGACAAGGGGACGCCCGCATTGCACCGCATCATTACGGCCCTCGGCGTGGATCCTCAAACGCAGGAGGTGTGGCTGGCCATCGGTACGCTGCTGATGCGCTTCGACAAGGATGGCCAGCGGATGGCGAGCTTTCGCACCTACATGCCCGGCGGCGCGCGAATCGAAGCCTCGACAATTCTGGTCGAACGCGACCGCCTGTTGATCGGCGCCGACCCTCAAGGAATCTATGAATTTCCACGTCCCAGTAAACCGTAGCGGCGAATGTTAATTCTATGTTACATCATTAGTAACCTGTGTCAGTGTCTGGTACGACTATTCCTCGCTTCCTTGTCACGCGCATTTTGCATTCGGGCCTCAAAAATCCAGTGCAAGAAGGCCCCATAAAAGGTAACGCCTTTATTTGTATAGTGATGAGTGGTTGTGGAAAACTTGTGAATCTTCTGTGGGAGCCGGGTGCTCGATCGTGAAGTTTTCCCTTGCTGCATTGGGCGCGTTCGGAGAGAATCCACCCTCGTCTTAAGCAAGTCTGTACGAAAGCTGACACCGCAGTGAACGCCGTGAAGCGAACACGAAGATAAAACGCGACGGGGGAAAGTCGCGGGTCATCCTGGTAACCGAATAGGCCCGAGGTCGGGTCATGTGCTGTTGTTATTTCCACAGGTTTTCCACAGACTGTGGAAATAACAACTGAGAGACATTTTGCTCTTTTTGAGGGTTCTGAGGGAATGAATTCCTGGGAAAAGATTCTGCAGCATATGGAGCGGCGGGTTAACCCGCACAGCTTCTCCACTTGGTTTCGCCCCACACGTCAGGAAGGCGCGGAAAACGGCAAGCTCGTCGTTCGCGTGCCTTCGCGCGTTTTTCGGAAGCGCCTTACGGAAACGTACGGGGAACTGTTGCACGCGGTTCTGGTGGAAGTCGGCATGAACGACACGCACCTCGAATTTCTCTGCACGGAGAATGACCCCTTGCCTGCTGGAACTTCCGCCAAACAAACGCGCCTGGACTTTGATTCCGTCGATCATCAGCTGAATCCACGATATCTGTTTGAG
>Ga0209526_10003686_pt1 | contig 10432 bp, 7 predicted proteins | sample JacPinW_OM2H0_M1_FD_188566 | JGI IMG/M metagenome (GOLD analysis project Ga0209526, IMG submission 188566) | Forest soil microbial communities from Algoma, Ontario, Canada - Jack Pine, Ontario site 1_JW_OM2H0_M1 (SPAdes) (version 2) | ecosystem: Environmental > Terrestrial > Soil > Boreal... | reverse complement strand
TGTGGAATTGGAAATGAAAGCGGCGGGTATTCTGGATTTCGGAACCGAACTGGTAAACCCGAATTTTGCAAAAATTGCGGAAGGCGCGGGGCTGCTGGGACTGACGGCGGAAACACCCGCTCAGGTGCGACCGATGATTACGGAAGCGTTGGAGCACGATGGTCCAGCTTTGGTCGAAGTTGTAGTAGACCGGCAAGAGCTATCGATGCCACCGACGATCACCGCAGAGCAGGTAAAGGGATTTAGCTTATTTACGCTCAAGGCAGTTCTGAGCGGCCGCGGCGACGAAATTGTCGATCTGGCGAAGGTCAATCTCTTCCGCTAATTTTGTAGCGACTGCCGTTCCGCGATTAGAGGGTGTCTCTTGGTCCGTTCACGGTAATGGAGCGCGCTCCTTTCAAGGAACGCCGCTCAATGAGCCGGGCCAGCTCCCCCCTCCCATTTGGTTTTGGCAACGCGCTGAGTGCAGGGTGGCAAAAGCGCTTTGCGTCAATCTCTTTCGTCTTCGTCGGTGGTGACTCCCAGGCGTTTTACAGCGTAGCGATTCAGGTGGCGGGGATCTTTGCCCTTCGCGATGGCGAGATATTCAAAGTGACCTTTCTTGTCATTTGCTTTCCAGGTGTAACGTAGATTGCCTTCTGCACCGGAGCGCGTTGCGTCGGCAAGATTTCCCACATCGGCGTAGTTGACCGGTTGTCCATCAGGGCGTGCAAGAACGGTGACGTAGCGCACGGTGCGATCGCGATCAAATCCAATGATCACGTATTGATAGTGCTTGTCGTGGCTAAGCGTCCAAACCTGCTGCCCCTCATCCTCTGATTTGAATTGGCCAATTTCGTTGAGACGAGCGTAGGCGCGGCTATACGACATTCCCAGCCGGAGGCCAAGAATTTCGGGAGCAGGTTGTTTGCCGACCGCCGAGGCGGTCAGACTTAGAACTAGAAATACAAGAGATGCGGATCTGGTCATTTTTTTTGCGACGAAGATCCCCTTTGTGCTCAGGAAGGCGGGGCAGTTTCCTCGATGCGCCGCTCTGGAGAAGAGTGAATCGTCAGGGTCGCAATGGAGTCGAGTCATAGCTCTTGAAGAGCCCTCGGCCAGTTGACTGGCGAATGATGGTGGCCTTGGTGGCCTGATCGTTATCGAGACGTGTATGTGTTCCAGCGGCGTTGTTGCCCTTGGCGATGCAAGCAGCAGTGACGCAGCCGTCGGTGTACGCAGTAAAGACGCGGCCGTCCTTGTCCACGGTAATGTCATTGAAGTCCAGAAGGTTTCGCGTTCCGTTGGGGCAAGTAGTTCCTTGCGTACAGATCACGCCGAGTTGTACGGGGTCGCCCGGCGTGGCATCCACAGTGAACCAACTGCGGCCGCCGTCGTAAGTGGTAGCGATGTAGCCATGCCACACGCCATCAAACGGAGTGCCAGTGTCCGCGCCGGTGGCGTTGCCTGCCGAGGGGGTGCCGAGGAAGAAGTAAGACGCACGGTCGTTGTCGCCAGCGGCGACTTCTGGAAAAGCTGCATTGTGAATTGCGAAAGGCACGCCGACATCCAAATCGTGACGCCAGGAGCGGCCCTGGTCGTCAGAAACGGAAATGTGTGGATGACCGTCGCCGCCAATGTAGCCAAAGTAAACGCGCCCCTTGGCACCAATGCCCACTGACGGATCACTAGTACCTGGAGTGCTGCCGGTAACGGGCTGCACCGCGAATGTGAGTCCGTTATCCATGGAGACGATCAAACCTTGAACGCCCCCGCAATTTTTATTGGGGACGTAGATGATGCCGCTTTTTGCGACTTTGATATGGCCGTGCAAGCCGCCGCAATCCACCAACGTGTACATGGGGTGCGCGGCTTCGTAGGTCAGGCCGCCGTCCTGACTCAGTGCCATCTCCGCGTCGCCAATATCCTGTGAAGCGTAGTAGACCGCGTGAGGATACTGGGTGATCGGACCGCGCGCCGCTAGCTGCGCGCAGGGCACCGGAGTGGCAAGCAACTGGTTCGCGGTGCATAAACGGAACGGCCCGCCACCAATAGTCTGATGGTCGATCCCTGAGGCGATACCGCCACCCTGACTTACCGTGTAAGTCGCGCCGTCGTTATCCGTGAACGCGGACAGACTAGTCGTGCCGAACAGTTGTGAGACGACCGTGCGACCCGTCTGAGAATCCGTAAACAGGATGGGGTCCAAGGTCGTGATGGTGGTGTTCGGACCATTTTTCAGGAGCCAAGTTGGAGTAGCGGGCGATGTGCTGGTGTTAAAGGAAACCTGCAAGGTATCAAACACTGCCTGGGTCATGATTCGGCCAGAATTAAAATTGGCGCCAATCGATGGCTCGCCGGAGCCGTCTCCGAGGCCCGGGGGTGATTGGTAGTTCGCGTAGGTTGGCGCCGTGCCGCGTGCTTGCGAGTCCGTAGCCGGAGTAGTGATCCTGGCTACGCCGCTGTAGGGGTCCCCGGGAGCTACGGCAGAATCGACGATATGCACGGTGTACACGCCAGTGCCGGAAAGGGTGGGGTCGATCACCACAGACTCGCTAGTTTCGGGGGCGCCCGCTGTGGCGCTGGCGATCACCGGGCCACTCAGCGTGCCTTTATGAACGTAGATATCGTAGTCATTGAGGCTGACGGAATGCGCAACGCTGATAGCTAAGACAAGGCCTTGGTAGTTGCTAGGAGAACCTGTAAGGGTGACGGTAAATAAGTCGCAATCGGTTCCGTCGACGCAAGTAGTCTCGTCTGTGGTGGCTCCAGCGATCCCGCCGCCCGACCAAGTTATGGACGAGCCATTGGCAGGGGTTAAGGTGCCGGAAGGCGGAGTCGAAGCAAAGGCAGGAAAGACTAGCGCAAAAGACAGGGCCAGAAAAAATGTCACTCTTAGTTTCAAGTTTGCGGGTAGTTTCAAGTTCGAGAGGGCCGCGCTGCTAGAGAACAGCTCTAAAATTGTTGGGCACAAAACCGCGTCTCCTTCCGAATTTTTGTGGCCAGGAAACTGCTTTGTGGCTCGCCCTACGGAAGCAGGCAACAAGGCTATGTATCGCCTACTACTTTGTGAATAGGGTGAATACCGTATCCGCGATACGCGATTTCAGTCAGTATTGATCTTTCGCAGGTAGAACTATACGGGCATGCGCGCTGGGAGTAGATGAATGCGAATCGTCAAAATGTATTCCGGAATTTTCGCTGCAGGCAGAGTTGCTCAACCTGCGTATTTTCGGTTACACCAAATTTCGCCAAACTGTCTCTAGGTATTGAAAAAATAGCGGACGGGCCTATAAGCCGGAATCAATTTCATCCTGGGTTTTTTGTAGGACGCCGGCAATATACATCAGGCTGTATGAAAGTAAAGACTGTTTTCAGCTAAATTAGGCGTGATAAATCTCGACAATCGACCATTTTATGTTGGTACATCGCAACATTTAAGAACCCTCCGTGCCAACATCTCTGAGACAGGTTTAGTACTCTTAATTAATGAGCAGAAGGGCGAGAAAGCAGAGATCAGAGATGAGCGGGAATTCTCTTGGTGTTGTTCCTTCTTCTGGGGTTTGGCTGCCGCGGAACGAAGCGAAGGCTCGCCTCCTGGCGAGCCGCAGCGCAGTGGAGCGGCAGCCAAAGCGGGCGCCGATTCTCAGAGTTTTTTTCGGTGGTACAACGAAGAGCATCGTCACTCTGGGATAGGCTTGTTGACGCCAGCCACGGTTCACTATGGCCAAGCGGAAAATGTCTTGCGGCAACGCCAGGAAGTGCTCGATGTTGCTTATCGACTTCACCCGGAGCGCTTCGTCCGCAGCGCTCCCAAGCCACCGGCTCTTCCCAGCGAGGTCTGGATTAACAAGCCGGTTTCCACTCCGGAACTGCTGTCTGTGTAGGTGGATACAGAAATGGTACGCCGGTCACTAGAATTTCGGTGACCAAGCAGTAGAACCAGGAGGGGTGCGATCATGTTTCTTTGCAAATCCTTCGTAACACTGATTCTCGCAGTGACCCTTGTAGGGAGCCAGCCGATTCCACAAGAAAATGTGGGGGCGGTGCCAACATTCGGCGAGCTCTTGAAGCGCCACAATATTCAATTAACACAGTCCGCCTTGGTTGACGCTCTGAGGAACACTGACCCGGAGGTGAGATCTTTAGCGGCGCACAAACTTGCGGAGGACAAAGCAGTCGAATCAATACCAGCTATCAAAGACGCCCTAGCGTCAGAGAAGGTGCCCTGGACACGAATGAATATCGCATTAGCGCTGGCCGGCATGGGTGAGTCCATTGGTTTCGACACTTTGGAGGATAACTGTAAGAACAAAGGTACGAGCGGAGACATTCGGACACGTTCTGCGGAATATCTGCTCAGATTCAACCGCGACAGTACGGCGTGCCTGAGCGGCGTTCTTGATTTGTTGAAAGGCGGGAGTGACGGAGACAGGATTGCGGCCGCGGAACTCTTACCAAGATATCACAACGTTTCCAAGGAAGACTCGGAGACGGTCTTTACTGGACTCGTAGAGGCTTTGCATGCTCCGGCCCCCGCGGTGCGAATGGCCGCTGGGCAGGGTCTCGCTGATTTGGGAGACACACGTGGCATTGCGGAATTGGGGCGTGCGATCGGAGGTGAACAGGAGCAAGTCGTACGTTCACGACTGGAGGAAGATCTGGGGGTACTAAGGAACAAGATTCGTCAGTGAGGAGGCACCACACGATCTTGAGAACTTGCGAAAAGCTGCCGAAGGAATGAAGGAATCTGAGACCGCGATCTGGACTCACCGGTACGGTGCAGATGAAACAGCAGCAAGCTACTTTGGAAAAGCGAAATGCACCACGTAACAAAAGTGGGGATGCTGTGGGTCGACCGAGTTGCCGATCGTCGTTGCTGGGCGATCCCGGAGCGAAATTTCTTGTCGAAACTGGACACCGCAATCGAACAACGAAAAACTCACTAAATTATGTGAGCACCTGTCTCAAGGTCGTTGACACGCGCCGGAACGTATCCATTAGTGTAGGTTGTTTTTTCGAACAGTTCACTTTACTTGCCGCCGGCCCCTCAGCGCTAGAATCTCAAGCAGTCAGAATATTACGGCGACAGCTTCCGAAGAATTTTAGCGAACTTCACAGTTTAGATTTATTTATTTGGCGAAGAGGCTGGGTAGGTTGAAATCGACGGCTGCCTTGTGATACAGAGTCAAAAAGTTGAAACTCAACCTGCGCTATTCCAAGTCTTTTTAAGTGGGCATTGTTTCGGTCCCAAAGCAAGAGCCTAGGAGCAAACAAGAATACATGGAACGCCTCAAGCCCGTTGATGTAGTGATAGTTGGTGGCGGTTGGACAGGATTATTGATGGCGAAGGAGATCGTTCATCGAACCCCTCTGTCAGTACTGGTCCTCGAACGTGGTGGACCTGCCCGCCAGGATGCAGCTACGATGGACGAACTTGACTATTTGATTCGGCTGCGGCTGATGCAGAACATTGCAGATGAAACGGTAACGCACCGTCACTCAATCACCGGCCGCGCCGTTCCGGTTAGGCAATACGGCTCATTCGATCCGGGTACAGGCGTAGGTGGCGCTGGCGAACACTGGGGTGGAGTCTCCAACCGTTATCGTGCAGATCAGTTTTCCCTCTTGAGTCATCTACGCGAAAAATATGGCCGTGAGGTTCTTCCTGGAAATCTGACGGTCCAGGATTGGGGCATCACCTATGACGAACTTGAGCCGTATTACTGGCGAGCCGAACAGATGATGGGTGTTTGCGGGAAAGCGGGGAACCTCCGCGGAACTATCATTGACGGGGGTGATCCTTTCGAAGCTCCACGGTCTCACGAGTTCCCAAATCCACCGCACAAGATGAGTTATTTTCCCACCATCTTCCGAAACGCAGCGATTGAACTCGGATACCGTCCGTACCCAATACCCACAGCCACCCTCAGCCAAAGCTATCGCAATCCAGATGGGATCACGCGGCCTGGTTGCGCTTATTGCGGGTTCTGTTCTAGATATGGCTGCATGATCGGAGCAAAGGCACAACCAAGTAACACCCTACTGCCCCTGCTGGCCAACAAAAAGAGTTTCAGGCTCCAGACCGGTGCTTGGGTGCGGCGTGTGATTCATCGCCACGGCAAGGTGGAAGGTGTCAGTTATGTTGACGCGTCGGGGCAGGAGAAGGTGCAACCGGCGAATGTTGTAATGCTGGCTTCTTGGACGATGAATAATTCGAGGCTGCTGCTGCTGTCGAACATCGGGGAGCCTTATGACGCGCTGTCAGGACGCGGTACTCTGGGCAAGAATTTAACTCATACCGTACTACATCAGGTTCAGTTATTTTTTGATAAACCTTTAAATCTTTTTATGGGCACAGGTGGACTCGGTTTTGCGATCGGTGAATTTGCCGGCGATCAGGTTGATCGAGATTCGGGCATTCTGCGCGGAAGTGAAATCAGGGCTAACACCAACGGACAAGGGCCAATCTCCGCCTTCGGGAGAGTGCCGCCATCGGTCGAGGTGAATTGGGGTCCGGAGTGGAAAAAAGCCTCATTGAACTGGTATGACAAAGTAGGGCAGATCACCTGTGAGGCGGCGCACTTCGCATATCGGGAGAATTATATCGATCTTGATCCTACCTATACCGATAAGTTAGGCGATCCATTGGTTCGCCTTACTCTCGACTGGACTAATCACGAAAAACGTCAGAAAGCGTATCTGGAGAAGGTCATGAATTCACTGGGGAAAGCGATGGGCGCCCAAGTTGGTAAAGCGCTTCGGGCGGCTGAGGACCACTACTCGGCGACGCAGTATCAGAGCACCCATGTTCAGGGCGGGGCAATAATGGGGAATTCGCCGGAGGAGAGTGTCGTTAATCCATGGCTTCAGCATTGGCGTATTCCGAATCTCTGGGTGATGGGTGGTTCGGCATTTCCGCAGAACGAGTCAGCTAATCCTACACTGACCATCCTTGCCATAACCTACCGCGCCGCGGATGCGTTTGTCGATCGTTACGTCAGTCGTCCGGGGGCACTGGGATGAAACGTCGAGAATTCATAACCCTACCTGCGAAATGTCTGGGTGGCTTATTGATGTATACGTTAGCTGGCGTACCAGTTCGCATAAACGGGGCCAGCGGTACTGTTCGTTTGCCATTGCGGTTCTTCACGGCCCACGAAGCGCTTATCATCGCGGCTGCTGCTGAACGCATCTTTCCCAGCGACGAGAGCGGCCCTGGCGCAACCGAAGCCGGCGTAGCAATCTACATTGACCGACAGCTTGCAGGACCGTACGGGCACGATAAATACCGTTATACACGGGGGCCTTTCGTCGAGTCGGTTCCCGAGCACGGGTATCAGGGTAAGGCGAATCCGCAGGAAATTTATCGGGATGGGCTCCAAAAAATCGGACCAGATTTCACCAAATTAGATGCGGAGAAGCAGAATGACCGGCTCCGTGCAATTGAAGGCACCACGTTTTTCCGGATGCTACGCGCACATACAATTGAAGGGATGTTCAGCGATCCCATGCACGGTGGAAACGCCAACATGATCGGGTGGCAGCTAATTGGGTATCCAGGCCCGGTAATGAGTTATCGCGATGAGATCGATAAGCATTACGGCCAGGCGTTTCGATCCCAAAAACCTATGAGTCTCGCGCAGGTGATTGGACATCCCGTCAAAGGCTGGGAGGAAGAGCGTAACTAATTCAGCCCGGCATACCTGACAAGCCGTTTCGGGGCGAACTCAATGACATTGTCGTGCAGCCGACACTTATAACAATTGGTGGTGGGGTGTTCTACAAGTAGTATCGTCCATCAGCAGAGGTGCACGGGCGGAGGCGGCTTCCTTGTTCCCGTTCATTAAACGCAGACATTATCGCAATCTTCGCCTATCTTTCGTACCACTATCGAATTGGGCGAAGATCTAGTGAATTCGCATGTCACAGTTATGTCCACAATTTCGGCAAAACTTTCCGTAAGTTATAGAAAAATAGCGGGCGAGCCTGTAAGCCGGATTCTGCCTAGTCGCGTTGTAACGACGTAAGTTACTGACAAATATTGATTCCACGACATCTATAACAGTCAAATCTGTTGGGGATGCCAGCTTTTACGGTTAGGCAGTGGTTAGGCAAGCTTCTGAAACGGTAGTTCGCCGTTCGAATCACAATTACGCCGCCTCCCACATTTGTCGGGCCGTCGTATCCGCAGAATGCTGTCCTGCGCCAGAGTTGTCAAGCCCACTCGACGCAAGATCGATGCTACCGCAGCCCACGAAAGGGTCCACAGACTATCCACACGCGCTATCAAAAATATCTTGAGAACAGGACTCAGCGGTGTAGAGTAAAAAACTCAGGACGCCAGATTCAAAGTCTGGAGTCTTAAAACAGCAGGGCCGACCCACCGGAACCCGCCTCTGTCGCTTATCAGGCGACTGCTGGTCCCGGCGTGGTCGGCCTCTCCACCCGATTTCTCGGGCTACTTCGAACCTATCGACACACTGCGACATCGTCAAGCACAAGAAATTTATGGTAGTGGGTAAGTTTCCGATAACGCGACTTATCGGGACTTAGCACTTTGGCTGTGATATTTTTCCTAAAATACAGTGATGAGCGAAGAGGCGCTAACATACGACAGCGTTCGTGGAGCATTCTTTTCCGCGTTCCCTGGGCTGTTGGAACGGATTTGGAATACCTTCAGTTCCTACTACGATCTAGAAAAAGGAACGCCGGAAGAAACACCGGACGCATATCCCATTTTTGAAGATGTCGTACAAAAGTTACTCTTCGAACTGCTTGAAACTGGTCGGGAAGAAGCCTTACTGATACGTCTGTTCGACTTTTTTGAGAACATGGCCAATTCTCCAGACCCACGCGTTAGTAGAGATTTGCTGGGTATTGCGATACTCGAACCCTTGGTCTACGAAAAGGCACGCGTCCGAACGGCTTGGAAATTTATGGGCCCCAAAATGAAGGAATTTGCAGTGATTGAGGCCAGTTATCAAGGCAGGCACGAAAATCTCCCAGAGTAGGCAGTCCACGATAACCGCGATTGAGGAACACGTGGAAGGTCGAGCCAAAACAACTTGTCCGGTAATGCGACAAATCAGGATCTGGCGGAAGGGTGCCCTCAGCCTGTGATGGCTCAACTAAATAAAAAATCTTTCAAATGCTGTTTCCTTCGATGCCTTAATTTGAAAAATGCCCAAAGTAGGCGGCTTTTTACTGGTTTTCCCGTGACCCTTGATGTGTCTACCTTTACGGTTAGTTTCACGCTTCCATCCTTCGGCCAGACTCCCTGTGGCTCATCCTCAGGACGCCTCGGATACCAGACGTAACAGCACGTCGATGCGTCCATTTCGCAAATCGTGGACATGAGCAAGCCGCGGCCGTGCGACACACCTTCCTCATACGTACTTCGGGCCACCGTCTCGTTCGCATCGGGAATAGGAACGCGCACGTAGACGAAGTGTTTCCCCACCAATAAAACGTCGTCGGCCATTAACCAGACGATAGTCTCGGGATATTTGTTTTGCCGCAAGAGTTGCTGGAACCGCGCTAGAGTCGAACCGAAATTTACATCATTCTGTTTCACATCAAAAGTTTACATCGGCCTGCGGTCAGAGATAAGCCCTGATTAACGCGGTTCCCGTCAATGTGAAGTACTACTTTACTTCTCCGATTTCGCGACAAATCAGATGGAGTTAGAGACCAGAATCCTCTGGCAAACTCGACGGTAAGCGGATTTCAAAGAGCGTCACACAGTAGAGATGGGCTGTCGGCGGATTGTCGAACCCACGTAGAGTAGGAGTACACCTAATCCTGCAGGCGTCAGCACAAGCAACAAGTAAATGCTGTGCCATCCACTCTGCCGAATAGAAACGGCTAGGTCAATTACGAACGCGGCGAGAACGATAAGGCCAGCGAGCGTGACAGCCTGGAAATCATTCTTATTTTGAGAGTAGGCGTACCCGAGCGTTTTCCGTGCCAGCGCTGCACCCATGGAATAGGCCAGCGAAGAATAAAACGGCATAGTGATTAACAATTGGTCTAAACAGTGTGCCGCTGGTTGGCAGCCCGACCCGAAGTAGTGCGAGAACCGAGATTGGAAAAGACCAGGACTGGCGAATACCGAGGTTGGGATTAGGACTCTGGCTGTAACCAGCGAATATCCAAGTATTGCCAAGGGAAGCACCCAAACCCAAACCATTGACCTGTCGCGAAGGGTGCGCCCAAGCAACCATCCTAGAATCAATGCGAAGATGATTTGGACTGGAAAGTAAGGCAGCTCGCTCGCTATCGAGTAGAAAGTCCTCCGTGGAAAGTTGTGAACGAAAAGGAAGAGAAACTTGAAAGCCAAGCTGAATACCACAGGTGCGGTATAAGGAATACCGTACATGCCGATGAACTGATGGAGACCGAAAGTGAGCGCGGATTTTGTCAGGGGCTTCGTTCGAAACCGCGCAATAGA
>Ga0209526_10003685_pt1 | contig 10432 bp, 18 predicted proteins | sample JacPinW_OM2H0_M1_FD_188566 | JGI IMG/M metagenome (GOLD analysis project Ga0209526, IMG submission 188566) | Forest soil microbial communities from Algoma, Ontario, Canada - Jack Pine, Ontario site 1_JW_OM2H0_M1 (SPAdes) (version 2) | ecosystem: Environmental > Terrestrial > Soil > Boreal... | reverse complement strand
GACCGCGCCAAGTGGTCCAACGTGGCCTTCATCGCGGGATTGAGTTCGATGGCGGGTGCGACTCTCGGCATGCCTCACTATAATTCAGGCGCAGATAATATAAATAACTATTTGTACGATGTACTAGTGTCCAACAGTTCGTCCCCGCGCCCGTAGGTGGAATAGGTGCGGAAGATCTCGCCGGTCTCGTTCTTGTAGAAGACGCTGACGCCCGACAGTTCCTCGCTCAAGAAGTCGCAAGTTTCTTAATTGTAATAAACCTCGGCCGTGGCGATCTCCCGTGTGAACGACACGTGATAGTCGTAGTTGAAGCCGCTGTCGTACGAGGAAGGCCATTTGAAGTTCCAGCCCATGCGTTTCCTGAATGCTTCAATCTCCGCCAAGGGCGCTCGCGAGATCGTTACAAACGAATATCGTGATGCTCAAGGTGCATAAGGGAGCTATCGACGTGGTCAGAGCGGAACGAGCAACCCACACAGCCCTCCTTCCACCCGGGACCCAACATGAAATGTGACAAAATTAGCTGCGTTCGGCCGCCGAAAAGATCTCCCAATGTCTCCTTCCCGTTTGGCCCGTCGAAGACATAGTTTTCTCCGACCTTAACCCACGGCAGTTCGCGACGGTGACGACTGAGCTCATCGCGTTGACGAGTTAGTTGCTTCTCTCTGGCCAACAGCTCCCTTAGAAGCCATTCCGCTGGCGATACAATTTTCGGGCGTTCTATCGTGCTCGTTACCATGATGCATTCTCTTCTTCGATTGGGGTTGTGAGGATTTTCGGAACCTTGCAATTCGCGCGAAGCCGAGCGTACTTAAGGCGCTCGTCGATGCGCCAGCAACTGCCAGTGCCACAGATGATACGCATGCGGGACACATCGAAGTCCTCCTGCCACCGAACTCATTGGTTGTGGCTGCTGTTGGTCAATTCCTTGATTGGCCGCACTTTGACGCCCTCCAAGGCGTAACGACGGGATCCTGGACGCTAGTTGAATGGCCTCGTTGAGACCCCGAGCGTCGATCAGGATGAACCCACCTATTTGCTCGTTCGTCTCGGCGAAGGGGCCGTCGGTAACGGCCACTTTGCCGCTCCGCAGCCGGACAGTGGTCACTGCGTGAACCGGTTGAAGCGCCTGGGCGGCTATGAAGTGTCCGCTCTGCCGGAGCACATCGTCGTAGGCCAGGCTCTCGTCAACCAGCACGTCGGACTCCTTCTTGGATAGAGCATCCAACTTTTTCTCGTGGAAGAAGATCAAGCACAGGCATTTCAAGGCGTTCTCCTGATCGGGGTGGCACTGCGTTATTCACTACATAGTCGTTCCGGAATGCCCGAAATGGACATCAGGGCCACCAGCAGCAAAGGGTTTTCTTGAGGGCTAACAACCGATGGTCTGATCCGGCTACCCACTCCTGGATTGTCCTGGTGCAGCTGAACTACGATGTGGATCTGTCATTCACGGAGAAACCAAGAGTCGGGGATCTTCGGGGCGGACTCCTTTTCGGCGACGCAATATATCTGGTCGATCGCGCCCTCTTCGTGCTGAGCCATGCAGCCGGACCCGAAGAGATCGAGTTCGAAGTGCCTCAGGGGTTCGCTGTTGCCACACCTTGGCACAAGATCGCTGATCATCGGTTTCGCGCCGCCGACAATCGCGACTTGACTGAAAATTGGCCTATCCTTGGGCGCTTCCCAATTGTTGAATTCAAGGAAGGCGAATTCCAGGTTACGTTTGCGATGCCGGGCGTAACTGCTGGCGAGCAACAGCTCTTGCAGCCATTGTTCAAGCCGATTCTGCACGAATATCTGCGAATTTGCCGCAGACCCCCGCCACTCATCTGTTTTTTGCATTTTTCCATGGAGCCGAAGAAAACGGCGAAGGATTCCTGAATTCCACCACGGTTACTATGGTAGATCCCATAACACCTCGGGATCGCATTCTCTGGACGAATCTTCTGGCGCACGAAATCTTCCATCACTGGAACGGCGGTTTCATTGTGCCTCGCGATGACGAAAAAACTTCGTGGTTCACTGAAGGCGTGACCGAATACATGGCGAACCGTACCATCAGTCGTACCGGCCTTATCAGCCGGAATCTGTTCCTGAAGAAACTAGAGGTCCACGTTGCCATGTACGATTATTGCATGTGGGCGCCGCCTTTCCAGAAATCCACCATCCAGAACGCGGTCCAGGATGCAGGAGGTGATAAAGATGTCAATCGTCCAGGCATCTACAGCGGCGGTGTCGTCGCTTCTTTCTGTTTGGATACCATGATCCAAAAGGAAATTTCAGGGCAAAAGCTCTCGAAGACCTTCGGGGGCTGACGATGACGCGCTTTACGGACTTACCGGCAAGGAGTGGACACCTGATGATCTCGTCCGCGACGCATCCGAGGTGGCCGGGACGGATCTCACGGGCTTCTTTTCGCGTTACATCGCGTCGCGCGAGCGACTGCCGATTAGAGAATGTCTCGCGGACACAGGTCTCGACGCTGTCCTCGCAGATTACGCTGGCGAAGCATTCATCTCGCCTCAGGCCAATCCCTCAGCTTCGGCCCGCGCGATTCGTGAGTGCCTCATCTCTCAGCCTGAGGCCACCGCAGTTGGGCAGATTGACCGTAAGCAATAGTTGGCCGGTCGCCCGCTGCTGCAGCGGGGCACAGGCACAAGGAAGATCAGAAGAGGTGCGCCCAGTTTGGTCTTCCCCAGAAGAATCAGCCCCGACCAGGGTTGAATCAATTAGTCGAACCCCAGTTACGGATGTATGGTCGGCAACTCTTCCCCATCCGACAATGTCCGAGTGGCCGCGAACGGGAGCAACACTTCTCGACCAGCGGATACACCGCGGACGGATCTTCTCAGGCCCTTGGTGAATCTGATATTAGAGAGTATCGAGGAGAATCTGCGATGTTTCTGACTCTGACCGCCATTTGCGTCGTCGTGCTGTGCCTGTTGATCGTAATTTGGATCAAACGTACAAGAGACCGACATGAGCTGGAGCTGCACAGCATAACACCAGAGGCCCTTCATACATTGCTTACCTCAAAACAAGAGGTACTTCTCTTCGATGTTCGCCAGCCGCTCGACTTGCTTGCTGATTCTGAGATCATCCTCGGCGCAACGAGGATTCCCCCAAAGGAACTGCTTGAGAATCCATTGCTTATCCCGAAAGAGAAGGACTCGGTCGTTTACTGTACCTGTCCTAGTGATAAAACCAGCCGAGCCGTCTTGCGTCGAGCTCAAGCCATGCATTTCTTGCGAGTAAAATTCCTTAAAGGTGGACTGGCAGGCTGGAAGGCGAAGGGCTATCCGGTCGAGCGATACGAAAAATCCTTCCGCCTCGATACTAGAACCTAGTTCCACATCTCAGGGGAGACTTCCGAAACGTTGGCGCCGATTCTGACTGGTCCTGTTTGCCCGTTAGAACGAAGCCGCTCGCGCGGCGGACGCTAGCGCGTGTGAGATGCCGGTGGTCTGAATGGTCTGAACTGTGGCCTTGAATAACGGACCGCCCCGCGTTAGACGTGAATGCGAGAACCACCACATCGATGAGCATCAATAACAACGTTTTTGCCGAATCCCGCTTCTGACAATGACTTGCAAGCCAAAATCCATTGAAAATCCATAGGCCGCGTCCCTCGCACCCGCGAGCGGCTTCCTTCTGACGGTTTTTTCGAAAGCGCGCCAGATCGTCCTGCCATCCCCCACTCTCAAATGCGCGCTTCCGATAAAACATAGCGTGATCTGGGTACAATCCCGAGAAGCCTTCCGCATTTCTATTCGAGCCGCCACGGGATAACTCTTGTACGTGTTGGCGACTCGGAAAGTATCCAGCGGCCACATGGCCGTGTAGGCGCCGCCAAATCGGAAACTGAGTTTGGCTCGCAGCGGACTGTCTCTTCCATCAACGAAGTCTCTGCCTCCCCGGGGATGAGCACTTTTGCTCAGACGAATGCCATGTGGAGTGCTAACGTCAGGGTGTGCTTCCCGCCGAATCGCCGAGGAGCCTGAAAGTCGCTTGGCGCTTTGCAGGATCGAGCTGTCGTGAAGCGAATTACACCAATCCGGGTCATTTCTTTTTTTCTGTTGGCTGCTTGCGGGGCCTTGTGTCAGAGCGGACGTCCTTCAGTTGACTTGCTTCAGGGGTTACAGTTTGAGGACTCAAACTCACCCGAAGTGCAGCGTCAGGAGATGCGTACGTGGAGATCACTTCCTGATGCTCCGTCGGTACAGCCTCCAACACAAGCACAGAAATTTCACACGTTCGTCGATGAAGCGCTCTCGCCTTTGACACTTGGCGCGGTTGGCATCAACGCGGGCGTAATGCACGAAACAGAACTGGTACCCGTCACTCCCGGACCGCAGCCCAGCTTAACCGCTCTCTATAAAGTGGTGTTTATTCAAAAAGAGTCCAGCGCCTTTTTTGGTAAGTACCTGTATCCGTCGTTGCTCAAGCAGGACCCGCGTTATTACCCTTCGACCAGCGACAGCTTTCTGGGCCGGGCCACCTACGCAGCTTCGCGCATTTTAATCACGCGTAACGATTCCGGAAAGAGGACACTGAACACGTCGTATTTCCTCGGGTTGCTGACTTCGGTCGCCATCGCCACTGCTTACCGTCCATATTGGGCGCGATCCTCTTCGGCGATGTTCAAGACTTTTGGTTCGACGATTGGTAGCGACGCGGGGATCAACCTCTTGCACGAGTTTGGGCCTGGCATCCGGCGAATGGTAAAGGGCCACGCGCCGAAGTTCGTGTCTAGGATCGAAGAGCGCATCACCAACGACCAGACCCCGAGGGAAGTCGTCTCCACTCCGGCAAGATAAGGTCCTGTCGTCAAACCATTTCACTATGCTATGTCATTGCTGGGGCTACTGGCCACGTGGATTCCAGCGCGACGCGCGCTTTCGGTTGATCCTATGATACTGATGCGCGAGGAGTGAACTACCGCGGCACATGCTGAATACATTCTTCGACTCGTAAAATGAAAGCCGCGCTTCTCCACCTACGTTCTCTGGCAGTGTCCCCTCAAGTCAGTTGTTGCCAACGGGCCATTCTCCTTATCGAGGCGGTCTGGAGTGTAGTCGGGTTACCGTCAAATGGATTACTTCCAAGTGGCCCGTGAGAACGAAGCCGCTCGCGCGGATGTATGGTCCGTTTGTCGCAAGCAAAAATGAGATGACAGGTTGGTGTGCGTCAATAGGACCGAAGGCGTTGTCAAAGACAAAGATCTCCTTGACGCTGGTTCCAGCAACGCTCAGGCGAGGGATTTAGAGACCAACGCTCGAGCCAATACTTACAAGTGAGAGTGTTCAAATAAGGTTCGGGCCGAGTTCGGGCCGAGTTTGCTCCGAAACAGAGGCAAGCGAGCTATTCCGCAGCGCGCTCCCTTCGCCCACGCTTCTGTCAAACTACCTTTTCTTCGAATGGGTTGGACTTCTGGTGCCGGGAACAGGATTTGAACCTGCACGCCTTTTGGGCATTGGATCCTAAGTCCAACGCGTCTGCCAATTCCGCCATCCCGGCCCAATAACTTACAGTCGACCAATTTCACTGGTGCTAGTTATAGTGTCAGTTCGATTTTCAAGTTTCGCTGCTGCTTTCACAAAATCATCCGGGCTGACGATATTGTACCTGTCGAATACTGATCTGGTCTTGTGACCGGAGATTTTCATCGCAACGACTTCTGGAATTCCCGCCCGTATCATGTTACGCACTGCCGACCGGCGTAGATCGTGGAAGATCAATCCTTTCCATTTTGGTTTCATGTTCTCGCCGGTAACGAACTTGCCAAGATCAGCTTTTGTGCAGAGACTCCACCATGCTCCACGGAAATCCTTCACCCGTTCATTGCCGCTTCGGGTAAAGACGGAATCGTCATTGGCTTTACCTTGGACACATTCAGAGATCAGCTCATGGACTGCCTTGGTCATCACAACAATACGTGCGTCATCATTCTTGGTTGTGCCAGCGGCTAATGCGATGGTGCGGTGGTTCAGGTTGACCTGACGGACTTTCATTTCGGTGAGTTCACTGCGGCGGAAGCCGAAGATGTAGCCCGTCGCCAAGATCGACTTCAGCCACAACTCCTCCGCACCAGCGTTGAGCACCTGATACTGTTCATTCTCCACAAAGCCGTCGCGGGGTGCATTCTCCTTCAGCCGTTCATATCGTATGACGTCATGTACACGCCGGGGCTGAGCATCGTAAAATTCGCGGCGGACGAGCGAATTTCAGAAATTGCCGAGGAGGCTGTTGCGTACTGTTCGTATTGGCACAACCCGCGCATGAATGAAAAGTTTTTTACCTGGGCGAAAGCCAATGATGATGGCCGGATGTGGACCTTCGCGCTCTTGGATTCTTTGTGGAATGAGTACCAAACTGGCAATGCGATTAATCAGCTCGACCGGCAACCCGAAATCACGCAGGCCGATGTCGTGGAAATGGCCGAAGGCATGAGCGACGAAGCCCTTGCCGCCACAATCGCCGAAGCTCGCAAGTTACGCAACCAGAGCCGCTATTAAACAGCAGAACTAGAGCAGAACTGCCGGGCAGACACACCAGGCAAATAGGCAGACCCTGGATATATTTCTCCGCTAGTTCCGGTTGTGTACACTGTCAGATTCTGGAGTCGACATGGACATCGAGGATCAACCGGCGGCCGCACACCGCTTTAAGCGACACACTCTGTCTTCGTCGGTTTAGCCTTTTGCAGTTTCTTTCCAGCAGCAGCGTGATTGCCATAAAGCACTTCGGACAGCTTCGCAAGCAGGATATTGGGTGATTCTGGTTTTTTCATAAATAGCACTTCTGACTGGAACGTAATAATCAGAAAGACAGTCCTGTGCATCGATGACCAAGCGCTTCCCCTGCTAAATTCGCAAAATATTGTTAATTCATGCTGGTTATGCAGTTTTGGCCGCCGAGGCTCCGCTGGTGGGGCTACAACTATTCGCATCCTAGGAGGTTCGTGCGGTGGTTCTCCACTATTCCCGCGGAGATATGGACTGCGGTGTTGTGGCGGATCGAATGAAACACCTAAAGCCGGAGACACCCAGCCAGTTGATGCGGTTCCAGCGGTTGACGTCTGTTGTGTCAAGCAGAGAAGAATGAATTGCAGAGAAGCATGAATTGTGACCGAAGTTATTGTTCAGCCTTTCGCCAGTACTTGGTTGCGTAAGCGCTCAGCAATAGGTTTGGTGAGAAAGAGGCGAGGATATTTACTAATACGATTCCTCTACGTATCGGGTTGGGAGTGTTCCGCGTATACTCGGCGTGCTTTGGTTGGTCGGCATTTCGTTCCGCCATCTGCGAAATCAAATTGGGAGAAATGATAATGCGTGGGCTTGGGAACGCTCTTGCGAAGGTTTCCAAGAGTTCCACGCTGTTGTTTGAGACCCGTTTTTTGTTCTTAGGTCGTCCGTTGGACGAGCTACACACCCCGCCCGAACTTCGATTCTGTCCAAGAGAGGTTACCCCATGAAGAGTTGCCGTAGCAAAGAAAAGGAGCAAGGAAGAACGTTGCTTCACTGGTTCTTAATTACGATGCTGATGCTGTTGCCTTTGGTCATGGCGATCAACGTGCGCGCCCAAGAGGAGGCCGTAGGGGTGGACGTCACCGCCGCCGATCGAGTAGCCGCCACTTACGGTGTTTCAAACCTCGCCTATCACATTTTCCCATCCAAAACTCAAGCGGGAAGAACAGCGCTTGCTGCTCACAATCTGGGCACAGCAGGAACATCCCCGACCAAGGCCGGAGCCGTTGCGGCAACCATTCCTCCTGTGCCCTCTCCGGGTTTCTACGGCGAGGACCTGGTTTATTTCGGCGGCCACGTTTTAAAGACCACAACCTCAAATGCGGTTTATGTCAACATGAGCAGTTGCGGTACGGTCGCGCAATGCTGGGGGAATCCGGAGGGATTTCTCTCCGATCTGAGCAACAGCAACTTCATCCACCTAACCGACCAGTACCTGGGTACAACGGCTCACAATCGGTATCCGGTCGGCAAGTCGGTACAAGCCACCATACCGCTCTTCGTGTCCAACGTCGTTAGCCAGGCAGATATTTTCTCCGTGGTACATGCGGCAGCCAAGGCTAACGGCACGGGATACGGCCACATCTATCATGTGTTCCTGCCAAAGGGTGAGGATACGTGCATCGACCTAACGAGCATTTGCTATTCCCCCGACAATCCCCCGTCGTTTTTCTTCTGTGCGTACCACGGAAGCCTGGATTTCAATGATATCGGACACGTGCTCATCTCGGTCGAGCCGTACCAGAATGTGGCCGGTTGCGATGTCGCGCCTCCTAGCCCGAATGGCATGCTTGCCGATTCCACTAACTCGGTGCTATCGCACGAGCAGGTTGAATCCATCACCGATCCCGATCCTTTCGGACCCGGAGACCCGAGAAGTGGTTGGGTTTCGTTCAAAGGCTTTTTTGCAGCCGGAGCTGAGATCGGAGACTTATGCATATCCCTGACCAATGGTGCCCCGAACTTCCAGACCCTTGATCCTAAGGTGAAGCTCAACGGCAAGACATACCAACTGCAAGGGGAGTACTCGAACCACTACCACGCCTGTGCCTTCGCGCCGTAAGCTTAAGCAGGGGAGCCCGGTTTTTTCAGCTTGATCTCGGGCCCTGCCTTTCGGCAGGGCCTTTCTTTCGGGCACTGCTGTTCCGAAACCGGCAGTTCAGCACGGCCATTAGCAAAAGAGGGCCAGAATAGTAAGCCCTGATGGATAATTCAGGGAAGTCTACTAACCGACCGCCAGACTCGTATCGACAAGCTAGAACAGCTTAGATCTTGAGACTTCCTTTTTTGTCGGGGCCTGCCACCGCCAGCGGTCAATCAGTCCCCACCATGCCAGCCGCAGCCACTCGTAGAGGTTCGTCTTGGCCCACTCGCGGTGTTGCCACCATTGGATCCCAAAACTCGCGCGGGATCCTTGGCGGTCGCGACGAATAACAAACCAGAGGACAAAATGAGCGAACAAAGTGAAGCGGACAAGTGGGAGCAATCGCTGATGGTTTCGCCTTTGTGAACTCTGGCCCATCCGCTTTTGCGCACCGTTCGCGTCGCCCGTCTCGTATGAAGGCGGCGGTACGGCGACCACTTCTGCGTTCGCAAACTACGGTCTAGATCAAGGGGTTTTTAGGGGCGCGACTGGCGGCACTGGGTCGGGCAAGATTATTTTTGGCTTCCGCGATACCCAAGCTATCATTTCTCGCGCACCGCTTGACTGCGATTCGGTTTTTGGGGACCGCATAATAGCGGCGTCGGAGAACATGAGCGACGAGGACCTGGCAGCGACTTTAGCCGACGTCCGAAGTTTGCGCAGCCAGAGACATTGAAATTGTCCGTGGGGCTATTAACCCACGGCAAAGGTCCGGGGAAGCCAGGCCAGGCAACTCCGGATCGAATCTCCCGCTTGCCTGGGACTCAAATTCTCAGACTCCTATAGTTGCTTGACAAGCGCACGCGATTAGCACAGAATCTGGTGCATTTCAGGGGTGAGCGTCAGCCACTTCGCTCATTTCACACATTTGTGGTTCACAGCAGACTGCCACCCACCCGTAGATATTCCTCAGCGTTGTCCGTACTCAGAGATGTCTGGAAGTGGAGTGTGGTCGCACACAGTCGCACGACTACGCAGACTATCGATTGAGGAGGCGCATGATATTGCTGAGTGTGCAGTGATGCTTTGCGCTCATTCTCCGGAACTAGATTCGTGAGGATAGGCATCATGTTAAGGAGGAGACTTCTCATGGCTACAAATGACACCGGAGACTGGCGCGACTCTTTGATGTCGCGTTGTTTGAGCTGAACAAAGTTAAGTTGCGACAGCGTATCGAACACGCGAGGCACGCAATAAACAACCGGCTCAACGCTTTGATGAAAGACCAAGAGGAAAACGGGAGAAGCATTTCAGAACACATTGCGCTCCGCGACGCACTAACCACGCTCGGCTACACAAGATCGCCTATGCCCGGAAGCCGAGCGCGAGTATTAGCGGCGAAGGTGGTAGAGCTGCCGATGCGGGACGGTAAGGATTTACGCTCGGAAAGGCTCACAGATCGCGAGCAGGAACTTAGGCGCCTACTCTCTGGGCTTCGTCCGTCATCCGGGCTGCGGTACGCCGATCACCTTGAGCACATGGCACACCGCTGTTTCAGCGTGTCTGCGAGATGGATTTGGACGGCATCGTAGCCAAGCACAGCTCTGGACCCTACGTCACGGACCGGGAGCGAAGCACGTGGCTCAAGAGTCGTAACCGCAATTATTCTCAGATAGAAGGGCGCGAAGAACTGTTTGAGCGCGAGCGCCACAACGAGCCCGCCCCGGGCTGGCATTGTTGCGAATTAGCTTGTGCGGAATTGGAGCAAGCAAATGTTTCACTGTCAGGTGGAATACGGGCAGAGTGAAAGAACCGATAC
>Ga0209526_10003683_pt1 | contig 10436 bp, 10 predicted proteins | sample JacPinW_OM2H0_M1_FD_188566 | JGI IMG/M metagenome (GOLD analysis project Ga0209526, IMG submission 188566) | Forest soil microbial communities from Algoma, Ontario, Canada - Jack Pine, Ontario site 1_JW_OM2H0_M1 (SPAdes) (version 2) | ecosystem: Environmental > Terrestrial > Soil > Boreal... | reverse complement strand
ATCCCGACGCTGATCCAGTGGGCCGACGACAGACATCCGGTCGATGCGCTGGCCGACGATCGCATCGGCATCGTGACGATGGCCGGCGCGCACCCGGAGCCGGGGACCATCCGTGCCGCGCTTGGCAACCTGGGCGTGGCCGATATGCTGAAAGTCACTTACGCGGTGACGCCGCGTCTTGCGGTGATGCTGCGAACGCCGCGCGGAACGGTAACGCTGTAGGGAGGTTCGCTCGCAGCCAGTCTGCTAGAGCACCGCACCCCGCGCGCTCACCGGCCAGACGCATTCGACGCGCCCCTTTCGCACGCCCACCAACCAATCGTGCAGGTTGACCGTCGGATCGCAATGCCCAGGCACCAGCCGTATCTTGTCGCCGACACGCAAGCCTTCGGCACCGGTCGGCACCCGCAGCACGCCGTGCTCGTCGGAGGCCTTGGTGCATTCCAACTCCGGTCGGTCGGCCACAAGCGGCAGGCCTGAGTCGACCGAGAAAGCCTTGAGCCCGGCGTCGACGATCGCGCGGTCGGCGGCGGGCGCGCTCATCACGGTGGTCCAGACGAACAAGCTCTGCGCAAACACCGGCTCGCTGGAATTCAATTCGTTCCGACCATAGTCCGCATCCATAAAAATATAGGATCCCGGCTGCAGCTCGGTATAGACGCCGCTGTTGCGCTCGAGCAGGAAAGTGCCGGTTCCCGCGCCGGTCACCGTGGGACATGCTATGCCCGCGCTTTCGATCATTAGCTTGGTATCGCGCGCGCATTCGACAGCACGCGCGATGGCCGCACGGCGCTCCGACGGCCTGCGCAAATGCTGTGCCGCGCCCTGATACGCGTGCAGCCCGCCGAAGCGCAGCCCCGTCCCGGCGTGTGACGCGACGGCGCGCGCAAGCTCGAGCGCGCTCCCGCCCGGGGCGACTCCGCAACGATGAGCGCCGACATCGATCTCCACCAGCACTTCGAGCGTCGAATGCGCGTGCGCCACGGCCGATGCCAGGTCGGCAATGTTGCCGGGATCATCGACCAAAACGCCGATAGAGGCCGATCGGGCGAGTGCCGCAAGCCGCGCGAGCTTGTGCGCACCCACGATTTCATTGGTGACCAGCACGTCGCGGATGCCGGCCGCGACAAATGCTTCGGCTTCGCCGACTTTCTGACAGCAAATACCGATTGCGCCGTGAGCGATCTGGCGCTTCGCGATCTCCGGACACTTGTGGGTCTTGGCGTGCGGGCGCAGCCGCACACCATTGCCGCGAATCGCTTCCGCCATGGCGGCGAGGTTGCGCTCGAAGAGGTCGAGATCGATGACCAGCGCGGGAGTGTCGACTTCGACGAGGAGGTCATCCACTTGCGCCGGCATGCGCGCCGCCAAAGGAGGATTTTCGGATCTCATTTGCCTCAGCTCACCTTCAGCTGCCGTACGCCAAGACGCGGCACCAGAGCAGATTGCCGAGGATAATGTATCAGGACCGGCAGCGGCTGCTGGCCGGGCTCGCTATTTCGGCGCCGCGGCGTCGGGCGGGGCAAGCTGCCCGTAGACGAGCCGCGCGATGGACAGCAGCTGCGCCCGTTCGAGCTTGCCCGACAGGGCGTAGCCACAGGCGTCATCGATCCAGTAGAAAACGCCGACGCCGTCCTCGTACGCGTAGCGGAAAGCCGTTTCTCGCGTCCGCTCATCGTCCTTGCGAACGAAAAGCGAAATGCGCTGCTTGTCGGCGTTTTCATACATGAACAGCGCACCCGGCTTTTCGTTGCCGGCAACCAAGCGGCCGCCAACGAGCGCAAATCCGACCTCGTTCAGATTCGGTGCCCGCAGCGGAAAGCTGAGTCGCTTCGACAGCCAGCGCACCATCCGTTCTTCTTCGTTGGCCCAGATCTCGACCGGACGATTCGCGTCGGCCGCATACAGCGCGTGGGTAAACGCCGCCTGCCGAGGAAATGTGACCGGTGTGCCGGCCTGCTCGAGCATCTCGCTGCGGAATTGCCAGCCGAGACCGATGCCGATGAACAAGAACGCCGCCGCGGCCAGCACGATCACCGGCCATGCGCGACGTGCCCGTCGAGCGCGCCACGAGCGCGGAGGCTTGGCGGCGTCGACAAGCTCGCGCGGCAGTGCCTCGTCAAGCCAGGGATCGAGCGCGGCGCGCAGCATTGCGCTCTGCTGCCGGATGTCGGTCAGGCGCGCAGCAAGCGCCGGTTCGCGCTCGAGCGCGTCGCCGACTTGCGCCGCGCGCTCGGGCGAGAGCTGGCCGTCCGCATAGGCGTGAAGATCGTCGCCGGTCACCGATGGCGCCGCTTTCATTTCACCACCTTGAGCGGCGCAGAATAAGCGTCGCCGGTCATCCGCCGCAGCCTCTCGCGCGCTCGGCTAAGCCGGGACATCACCGTGCCTATCGGCACATCCAGCACCTTCGCGATGTCCTGGTAGCGCATTTCCTCGACCGCCGCGAGCAAAAGCACTTCGCGCTGCTCGTCCGGCAGCCTGCCGATCTGCACAAAGATCTCCGCCAGCTCCACCCGGTCGGATTGCGTCGCACGCACCGGGATTTCCCATGCACCCGCCCCCTCGTCGGCATCGAGAGAGATTTCCGAGAATTCACGCTGGCGCAACGAAAACTGATTGATGTGCACGTTATGCATGATGGTGAACAGCCACGCACGCAGATCGCTTCCTTCCTGCCAAAGCTCCCGTTTTGCCCAGGCACGGGTCAGGGTATCCTGTACCAGATCATCGGCGCGATTAAGGTCCCCGGTCAGAACGCGTGCGTACCGCCGCAATCGCGGCAGCGCCGCGATAAGATCGGGATCGGGTAGGGTGTCGGACATCGCGCGCCGGCGGCGCTCGAAGCCGTTTGTGGTCCGGCCCGGCGCCCTTGTCTCCATCGTAGATCAGTCAGACGCCGGAATCCTGGCGTTGTTTGTAAACACCGTTTGGTCGAATTTTATTCCGCTTGAGAGGCGACAAGTCTTCATTTGGGCGGTCCCACGCTAAGGCAACTCCGCCGAGGGCATGCGCGCAAGAATGATCGGCACCTTGCGCGCCAGCCCTTTCGAGTTCGGCGTGCTGTCGTAGTGACGTGGATTGGGCGCCATCGCCGCCAGCCGAGCCGCCTGCTCGGCGCTCAGTTCGCCCGCGCCAATGCCGAAGTAATGACGCGCGGCGGCCTCGCTGCCGAAGACCCCGTTGCCCCACTCGATGACATTGAGGTAGAGCTCGAAGATGCGCCGTTTGTCGAGGATGGCTTCCAGCATCACCGTGATCGCGGCTTCCTCGGCCTTGCGCCAGTAGCTTCGCTCCCCCGAAAGAAACAGGTTCTTGGCCAGTTGCTGCGAAATCGTGGAGCCGCCGGCGACGACGCGTCCTTTGCGGATATTCTTGTCCATCGCCAGCTGAATGCCGTCCCAGTCGAAGCCTTCGTGGTCGACGAATTTCGCGTCTTCGGCGGCAATCATCGCCTGCTTGAGCTTGATCGAGATGCGCTCGTAGGGAACCCACACGTATTGCAGGCGCGCTTGCGGCCGCTTGGCCTTCAGCTCGGAAAGCCGCACCGCCATGAACGCGGTTTCGCGCGGCGGGTGGTCGCGCCACCACCAGATGTGCACTGCGTACCACGCCTGCAGCAACGCGAGAAACGCGAAAACCGCGAAAATCGTCCAGAGGAGCCAGCGGCCAAGCTTGCGCATGTGTCAGCTTCCCGGCCGCAGCATGGCGAACACGGGCGGCGTCTCCGGGCGCACTCCGCGCCACACAACAAAGCTTTCCGCCGCCTGCTCGATAAGCATGCCGAGACCGTCGGCCATTCGCTCTGCGGACTGCTCGGATGCCCAGCGCAGGAATGGCGTGGGCGCATCGGCATACACCAAGTCATAGGCCAAGCCGCCGGACGCGAAGGGGCGCCGCGGCCAGAGGCTTTCGGGAACGTCGCCATTGATGCCGATGCTGGTGGCGTTGATGACCACATGGAATTGCCTGCCATTCAACTGCGCCGCCGACATTGCCGCGACCGGCCCGTGTCGCATAAAGGACGCCGCGAGCTCCGCAGCCCTGCGCACGGTACGATTGAGCACGACCACGCTCCGCGGTGTCTTCGCCAGCAACGGACCCATGATTCCTCGCGCCGCACCGCCTGCACCGAGTACGAGCACATCGCGGCCCGCGAGGGCCTGGTGCAGATTGTGGGTGAGATCACGCATCAATCCGACGCCGTCGGTATTGTCTGCGTACCAATGATCGCCGCGCCAGGCCAGCGTGTTGCACGCCTGTGCTTCTTCGGCGCGCGAGCTCCTCTCTTTTGCCATCGCAAACGCGTCGAGCTTGAACGGCACCGTGACATTGAGACCCCTGCCCCCCTCCACTACGAAACGCTCAACGGTCGCAACAAAGCCGTCGAGCGGGGCGAGCAGGCGCTCGTAACTCATGCGCTGGCCGGTCGCTCGCGCAAATGCCTCGTGGATCAGCGGCGACTTGCTGTGGGCGACGGGATTGCCGATGACGGCATAACGGTCCATGAAACGAGCCCTGATCGGAGATTCAGCGAAACAGCGCCGCTAGTGTCAGTGCACTAAACGACCAGCTGCCATGCGCCGATACCGACGTCTGCACGCCGGGGGTCAGTGCGAGGTCAAGGAATCGCCGGGCGCGAAGCTCCATGTTCGAGTGATGTAGAGGATATCGGTGTCGCGGCTGATGCTGGGTGGAAACGCCGCGTAAGGTCCTCCCATCTCGACGATCCGGATCGCGGCGAGGTCGAGTATTTTCTGGCCGGAGGTGCGGTCGACGACGACGGTTTCGATACTGCCATCGGCGCGAATGCCGACGGTCAACAGCAGGCTGCCGTAGAGTTTTTGTACGCGCGCAGCCTCCGGATAGTTGCGGTTGCCGATGCCTTCGACTTTGAGCCGCCAGTCCTCGATGTAGCGTGCAAAGCGATATTCTTCGGCTCGCGCACCGACAAAGCGCCGCTTCGGGCGCTTCTGGTAGGTGTCCATGTCCTTGGCAATCTGCGCTTCGAGCCGCATTGCTTCCATCGTTCGCTGCATCATCTCGGTCGCGGTCGGCAGCTCCGGCTGCGGCGCCGCGTTCGGTGTCGGCTTCGGCGCCTCGATTGCCGCTGCCGATTTGAGCTGGGTCATCATTTCCTGGCTCTTCTTTTCGAGCGTCTCGACCTTCTGCGTGGCCACCGCAAGCTCGGCCGTCGCATTGTCCTTGGGAAGCGCGGGCAGCGGCGTCTTAGCGCGGCGTTTGGCGTCGGTATTGCCGCCGCCGTCGAGGTTCGCCTGGGCGAGGATGTCGGCCTTGGTCGGCTTGGAAACCGATTTGGCATTGACCAGCGCGACTTCGAGCGGTGAAGCGTCGCGCTCGAATTTGCTCAGGTCGATCGGAGCGAAGCGTATCGCGAGCACGACCGCGTGCAGGCATATCGAGCCGATAATCGCCCACATGAGCAAACGATTGCCCGGCGCTGGTTTCTCGGCGAGAAACGACAGCGACATGGTGCGCGGTTCCGGAGTCGGCAGCGCCCGCACCCGAGGGCTCGCGGCGGGCTTCTCGGTCGGTGCGTCCGACGTGGTCGGGGGCACCGCGGCAACGACCGCGCGTAAGTGGGGACTCTTGGTAGCCTTGGGCATAACACGTAAGTATATGCCGCCCATGAATCCCCGTTTTCGCGCCGCGGGATGCCCCAGCGATGACTCAGGGGCAACCCGGTGGCAGCTTTGGGCGTCTTTAGGCGGCGCCGATAAAACGCGCCTCGACAGTCGCGGCAAGAAGGTCGATCTGTCCCACCCCGACGCGGACCCGCGTCCCGGGCGTCAGCGCCGGCATCTCGGGGGCACGAACATACAGCGGAATCCCGTCGAACCGGACCAGATTGTCGCGGACGACGGTGGCCTCGCTCTCGGCGATATTTTCCTGCTGCAACCAGCGCAGGCACCAGTAGTGCTCCATCTGGCTTTGCAGCTCGGCGTACTGCGAATACGTCAGCTCGAAGTCCGCCATGATCGCGAACAGCTCCGCGTCGCCCTCGGCGTAGACCGGCGCGCCGCCGTCGAGAACGGCGAGCAGCTGCCGCTGGTTGACCAGATCGCTGTAGCGGCGCAGCGGCGAGCTAGCCCATAGGTATTGCGCAACGCCCAGGCCCTGGTGCGGCTCAGGCTTGGTGCTCATGCGGACCTTGCCCACCTGCTGGGTGCGATAAAGGCCCGGCACGCCGGCGTCGACGAGCATCTTTCCCCAGCTGCTGTTGACGTGGATCATGAGCTCGGCGACCAGCTTGTCCAGCGGCGACCCTCGTGGCCGCGGCACGATCGCCACCCGGCCGTCAGCCGAGGCCTCCCAGTCGATCAGGAAGTTGTAATCCAGGCGGGTGACGTCCGCCTTGCCACGGCTCTCCTCCAGCCTCCGGGCGAGCCGCCACAGCGCGCGCAACTCGTCGCTCCATTCCGGATCCGATACCGACGCGTCCGAGGCAAAGCACTCGCTAATCGCATCGAGTCGAAGATTGGCGGCGATCGGCACTCGCTCGGCCTTTGTCGACTGCCTCACGACGACCCCATCGTGTGTCGTCTCGACATAAAGCGAAAGCGCCGCAGGCGCGCTGTTGGCGGCCAGCGTGAAGCGCCCGATCACCGTCTCGGGCAGCATGGTGATCTTGCGTCCGGGCATGTAGACGGTGGACAGCCTCGAGCGCGCAATGGCGTCCAGGGCCGAGCCGCGACCGATGACCAGCGCCGGCGCCGCAATGTGAATCCCGATCTCCAGGTTTCCGTTGGCGAGGCTGCGCACCGAGAAGGCGTCGTCGATCTCGGTGGTCGTTGCGTCGTCGATCGAGAACGCGCGCACCGCCGCCAGCGGCAAATCCGGACCCGTCGGCAGGTCGTCTATGCGGGGGAAATCCGTCCCGCGCGGAAACGCGTCGAACAAAAAGCGATTGAAGTGGTAATCGTGGGTCGACGGGATCGCGCCGCATGCGGCGAGCAGCGCCAAGGGGTGGGTGCGCGCGGCCTCGCAGGCAACAGCGAGCGCACGCGTTTCGAGTGCGAGCTTGTCGGGCTTATAGAGCAGCATCGGCAGCTTTTCGCGAAAGCCGGGCGGCAAGCGGTGTGCCTGCAGCTCGGCTGCGTACGCCGCCACTTCCTCCATTTCGCGGCGCTTGCGCTCGACGCCGGAGCGCGCCGCCTGCAGCGCCTCGGCGGGCGCGGCCTTGTAGCGTCCCTTCCCCTTCTTGTAGAAATGCATCGGCGAGGCGTGCAGCCGCAGCGCCAGCGCCGCGGCCTCACTCGGCGCAGGCGCATGGCCGAAATACTCCTTCGCCAGCTCGGCGAAGCCGAATTCCGTATCGCCGCTCACTTCCCACAGGAAGTCGGGATCGATGCCGGCCGCGATCGCCTGCGCATCGGCGAGCAATATCGACGGCGCCGGACCGGAGAAGCGCAGCAGTACGTTCGCCGCCTTGAGCTTCAGTCGCTTGCCGGAAATCGCTTCGACCTGGAGCGAGGTATCGTTGTCGGCGAGGACGGTGCCGGCCTTGAACGCGCCGTCGTCCTCGAAAAAGACATGCATGGGAAGTGAAACTGCGAGGGATGGAGCGGTGAATTATACCGTAGCGTCACCGCCTTCACGGCGATTGCGCGGGGACGCGCTTTGCTTCAGCATGTCGCCTTTCGATCAACGATTGACGACCATGTCGATGCAATTCCGCCGCTTGGGTGACAGCGGTCTCGAAGTTTCGGAGATCTGCCTTGGTACCATGATGTTCGGCGATCGCACCGATCAGGCTACCGCGGAGCGCATCATCGCTTCGGCCTTTGAAGCCGGCGTCAACTTCATCGACACCGCGGACGTCTATGTGAAAGGCGCGTCGGAATCGATGGTCGGTCCCGCCATCGCCGGCAATCGCCGCCGCTGGATCCTCGCCACCAAGGTCGGCAACGTGATGACTCAGGCGCCGCACGACGGAGGCCTGTCGCGCCGCTGGATCATGCAGGCCTGCGACGACAGCCTGAAGCGGCTCGCCACCGACTACATCGACATCTACTACCTGCATAAGGACGATACCGACACGCCGCTGTCGGAGACCATCGAAGCAATGGGCGACCTGATCCGCGCCGGCAAGATACGTTACTTTGGCGTGTCCAACTATCGCGGCTGGCGGATCGCCGAAGTGGTCGGCGTGTGCGCCGATCTGGGCGTGCCGCAGCCAGTCGTCTGCCAGCCCTACTACAACGCGATGAATCGCGGGCCCGAGGTCGAGATCCTGCCTGCCTGCGATTATCACGGCATCGGCGTCGTGCCCTACAGCCCTCTCGCGCGCGGGATCCTGACCGGCAAGTATTCCCCCGGCGCGGAGCCGCCGGCGGGCTCGCGCGTCGCGCGCAAGGATCGGCGGATGATGGAAACGGAATTTCGCGACGAATCGATCGCGATGGCGCAGACCATCAAGGCGCACGCCGCCAAAAAGGGACTCACCGCGACCCAGTTCGCGCTGGCATGGGTGCTGCGCAACCAGATCGTCAGCTCGGTGATTGCCGGGCCGCGCACGTTCGAGCAGTGGACCGATTACCTGTCCGCGGTCGGCAAGGTCCTCGACGCGGAGGACGAAGCCTTGATCGATTCACTGGTGACGCCGGGTCATCCCTCGAAACCCGGCTACAACGATCCGCAGTATCCTTTTTTCGGTCGCGTCGTATAGCCGTAGGCATCAACTGCCGCAACTGCGCGCAGGCGCGGGTGCGACTTCAGCGCTCGTTGAGGATGCCGTGCGGTACGTGGCCGGTGGCGACGTGCTTGGCCGCGGACTCGATGTGCGTATGCTGATCGTCGAAGAAGATATCGGCGCCGAACGCGCGCAGGAACTCTCCCTTGTCGAGACCGCCAAGAAACAGCGCTTCGTCGATCCGGATGTTCCATGCGCGCAGCGTGCGAATGACACGCTCGTGTGCCGGCGCGCTGCGCGCGGTGACCAGCGCGGTGCGGATCGGGCTCAGGTCGGCGGCAAAGTCCGATTGTATGCGGTGCAGTCCTGCCAGAAATTCCTTGAACGGCCCGCCGGAAAGCGGCCGCAAGGCGGCGTCCGTTTCGCTTTGCGAAAACGCCGCCAGCCCGCTTTTTTGATAGACGCGCTCGGCCTCGTCGGAAAACAGCACCGCGTCGCCGTCGAAAGCGATTCTCAGATCGTCGGTTTCGTTCTTGCCTACAGTCGACGGCACGATGGTCGCGGCCGCGTAGCCATCATCGAGCACGCGCTTGACGTCTTCGGTGTCGGCGGACAGAAATAGATGCGCACCGAAAGCTGGAACGTAGCGCGACGTGGGCTCGCCCTTGGTAAACGCGGCGCGGCTGATATCGAGCCCGTAATGCTTGATCGCGTTGAACACCCGAAGACCCGTGTCGGCGGAATTGCGAGACAGCAGGATCACCTCGACGTACTGCTTTTCGGGACGATTGAGCCGCAGCAGCTTTTTCACCAGCACGAACGCCGGACCGGGGGCGAGAATTTCCTCCTCGTGCTCGATTTGGTAGCGATGATACGCATCGACGCCGGCCTCCGTGTAGACGCGATGGCTGTCCGTCAAATCGAACAATGCGCGCGACGAAATGGCGACCACCAGCTTATCGGCGAGCGTGGGCTTGACCATGGGCCTAGTATAAGCTCCGGCAGCTTCGGCATCACGAGTCGGCGATCCCGGAAAAGCGGAGGATCGGCGCGATTTGCGCCTCGAAATGCTGAAACGCGTGATCGCCTCCGCCTTGCACCGACTGCCACGCGCCTCCGTAAAAGGCCACCGCTTCCCGCCAGTCGAGGAGCTCGTCGCCGCTTTGCACCAGCAGCAGGTAACGTTGCGGCTCCGTCACGCGTACGACATTGAATGCCTCGAGCTCGGCCAAATGTCCGCGCGTGAGCTCGTACGTTTCGCCGCTGACCGTATTGCGCTGCGGCCCCAGATAAGACGCCAGGCTCTCCGCCGGGCGTATCGCCGGATTGATCAGCACCGCACTCGCGCCGTAATGCTCGGCGAGAAAGGTCGCGTAAAAACCGCCCAGCGAGCTGCCGACAAACGCGAGCCCCTTGTTGCCTACATGACTGTTTGTCGCGTCGACCCATGCCATTACTTCGCGCATGGCCAACGCCGGCCGATGGTGCAATTGCGGCACGAAGTAGGCCGGCCGCGATCGCGGATCCAGCGCCGCGATCCCGCGCGCGAGCTGCTGCGCCTTGACCGATGCGGGGCCGCTATTGAAACCATGCAGGTAGACGATGGTCGCGGCCATCGCGTCACGAGCTCGCGCCCAGGCGCGCCAGCAGCTTGGCGTGTATGCCTCCGAATCCACCGTTGCTCATGATCACCACGCGGTCACCGGGCCGCGAGGCATGCGCGATCGCTTCGATCAGCGCGGTGAGATCGTCGTGGAATTCCGCGCGGGCTCCAAGCGGCGCC
>Ga0209526_10003681_pt1 | contig 10439 bp, 5 predicted proteins | sample JacPinW_OM2H0_M1_FD_188566 | JGI IMG/M metagenome (GOLD analysis project Ga0209526, IMG submission 188566) | Forest soil microbial communities from Algoma, Ontario, Canada - Jack Pine, Ontario site 1_JW_OM2H0_M1 (SPAdes) (version 2) | ecosystem: Environmental > Terrestrial > Soil > Boreal... | reverse complement strand
CGGCCGTTCGGGCGCGCGACGTCGGGCGCGGCTACAGCCGCGCCAACTGCGAGGTGGCCGCACGCACCGCCGAGAGGGTCGGGTTGGGCGCCGGTGTCGCCGCCGGCTTGACCGACATATACGAACAATGGGACGGCAAGGGAGGCCCCCGTGGACTAAGCGGCGAGGCCATATCGCTCCCGGCTCGGATCGCCCAGGTGGCGGTCACGGCTGCGCTCTTTCATCGAATGGGCGGTCTCAGCGTGGCGCTGGAGGCGGTGCGTCGGCGTGCCGGCGGCGCGCTCGACCCTCAGCTGGCGGAGATCCTGCGTGCGCGTGGCTCACACGTGCTCGGCGCCGTCGACGTGGCCGATCCCGTCCTGGCCGCCGTCGCCGCCGAGCCCGTGCCGGTGGTGCTTATCACCGAGCTGAACATCGACCGCGTGTGCCGCGCGTTCGGTGACGTAGTCGATCTCAAGACTCCGCTGCATCACGGCCATGCGAGCGGGGTGGCGGAGCTGGCCTCGGCTGCCGGGACGCGGCTCCGTCTCGGGGTTTCAGATGTGACTGAGCTCCGTCGCGCCGCGCTAGTGCACGACCTCGGTCGGGCGGCGGTTCCCAACGGCACCTGGGAGCGCCGCGGCGCACTCACCTGGACGGATCAGGAGCGCATCCGCCTGCACGCGTACCACAGCGAGCGCGTGCTCGCGCGGTGCGGGCCTCTGGCGGCGCTGGCGCCGGTTGCCGGCATGCACCATGAGCGGCTGGACGGTTCCGGTTATCACCGCGGGGCCGTGGCTGCGTCGATTCCGTTCACCGCGCGCGTGCTCGCGGCGGCCGATGTCTTCCAGGCGCTGACGCAACCACGAGCGCACCGTCCGCCGCGGTCAAACGAGGAAGCAGCGGAGGCCGTCGCGGCGGAGGCCCGCGCCGGCCGCCTGGACGTCGATGCATCGCGTGCCGTCGTGCAGAGCGCCGGGACCGACATCGCACGCGTCCCACGACCCGATACCGGCGGGCTGACGGAACGCCAGGTGGAGGTGTTGCGACTCGTCGCGGCCGGACTGTCGAACCCACAGATCGCGCGGCGGCTCGTCATATCGCGTCGCACAGCAGAGCACCACGTGCAGGATGTCTATGCGCGCATCGGGGTCTCGAGCCGGGCAGCGGCTGCGCTGTTCGCGATGGAACATGACCTGCTGAGCAGGAAAGACTGGTAGGTCTACCGATGCCGGCACCTCCCGTGGCAGCGATCCTGCTTGCACATCGCAACCACCACAGGAGAGCGACCATGCAGCCCAGGGAAACAGTCCGCCGCTTTGTCGATGAGTACCAGACAGGCAACGACGAGCGGGCACTTGCGGAACTCATGCACCCCGACGTCATCGACCACAGCCGTCCATCCGGCGTGGCGCCGGGAGCCGAGGGTGTCCGCCAGCAGTTCGATGCGCTGCGCGCAGCGTTCCCGGACTTCCACGCCACGATCCTCGACCAGATCGCCGACGGCGACAAGGTGGTGACACGAAAGGTCTTCACCGGCACCCACCTGGGCCCGTTCCAGGGCATCGAACCCACCAGGCGCCAGGTCGAGATCAACCTGATCGACATTGTTCGCGTGGCCGACGGAAAGATCGTCGAGCACTGGAATTGTGTCGACCGCCTCGGTCTTCTTGCGCAACTCGGCGCACTACCCGAGGCGACGGTCAAATAAGGCAGTTACAAAGAAGAAGGAGGGCCGCCAGGCCGGCGGCCCTCCTTGTTGTTGCTACGAACCGACCCTACTTCTATCAGCAGGGGTTGTTGAGGATCTGGCGGAAGTTGTTGTAACGAGTGATGGTGGCGCCGCCTGCACCGATGTAGGTCGACTGCAGAAGCGTGCCGTACTGCGCGTTCTGCCCGAAGTCGTTGGCACTGCCGGGGATGTGGTTGCCGAACTGCCAGAGGCAATCACTGCCGTTCTTGCCCTGCTGGCCGCCGCCGTTCCCACCACCGTTGCCGCCGTTGCCGCCGCCACCACCACCGCCGCCCGCGTGGGCCCGCGTGATGCTGAAGAACGGATAGAAGTCAGCTGGCGACCCGTCGTCAGTGAGGGGGATGAGCGAGCAGCCGGCTCCGGTGTGGCGATTGCACGGGCTTCCTACCGCACCCGTGTCCTCGATGCGTGGAAGGTCCGCCTCGAACGCGACTCGATCGTACCCCCTGCCGCCGCTTGTCGGGCTGCTGAAGAGAACCGACGTGGGATGCAGCGCGGTGTTGCCGTCCGGCCAGACCGACTGATAGGCGAGGTTGTCGAACCCGGTGTTCGTGTCGGTACAGCCGTTGATGTGCACCGCCAGCGCCTCAGAGCCGGGGAAGCAGAAGTTGTCGTCTCCGTCAGCCGGCTCGGCGCTTGCGCCGCTTCCCTCCTTATTGCCGGTGGGACAGGCGATCGGATTTCCCGCGTTGTCCAAGCCGAATTGGCTCGCGGGTATCGCGTTGGGTCCCTGGCAGAGCTCGAAGTGGCCGATCTCGCTGGTCATGGATATGTTGTACGTGTGGGCTGCCCAGATCACGCGAGTCTGTTCCGAGGACGTGCTGTACATGGGATGGAAGTCGTAGGGGATGGCCGTGCAGCTGGTCCCCGTCGGATCGAATTTGATCTGCGCGAAGCCGTTGGCCGCACTCGCTGTCATCGACCCGCTCTGATGAGACGTCTTGTCGTCGAGCACCACCTGGAAGCCGTGAGCAGTGTCGTGCATGGACAGCGCGATGTTGTCCCCCGAGCTCATGAACAGGTCCTTATTGGGATCCGGCGTGAAGGTCGTGGTCGTGGAAGCGAGTGGATTGGCCGGCGCTTGGGACTGGCCGTTCTTCGTGATGAACGCGAAGTTGACGAACTCCGGCGAGCCAATCATGTTGAGGCAGGTGCTGTTCTGCAGCTGGCCTGTGACAGGATTCTGCAGCAGGCTGAAGATGTTCACCGCTGCGCACCATTTGGTTGCATCGCACGTGGTTGCGCCGTTGGCCACCTGCCAGACAGGCCAGGGCACCCAGCCCGGCGTGTAGAACTGCACTTCTACGAATGCGGTTCCGACGTGCTTCGGTGAGATGGCCGGGTCCAGGATGTTGTTGTTGCTGTTTGCCGGGCAGGTGCTCACCTGCTCGGGGTACGACTGCGTGTCGCACAGCGCCATTCCGAACCACCACGTGGGGTTCAGCTGGAACGAATACGACTTGCCAGGCGTTGCCGGGTTGTTCGGCGAGGGATCGCTTGGCAGCGTGAGGTTGTAGCGCAGGTTGTTGCCGGAGCCAGGGCGATCCGAGTAGAAGACTGCCGAGGGCTCGTCGTGGCCCACGTAGCCGTAATTCTTGAAGACGTCTGCGGAGTTCGCCACCTCGGCGCAGGTGGATTCCTTGCAGTCGATATGGACATGCTGGCTGCTTGCCGCGACGGTCGATAGCGGCCCACTGAGGGCCAGCGGCATGAGGCTCGCGGCTGCCAGCAATCCCGCCGCAACAAGAGGCTTTCGACGGAACATCAAGGGTCTGCCCTCCGTATGGAGCCGGCGCCTCCCCGCCCGTGAGCCACGCCGGATCCGGCGATTGTCAGAAGCGGACGCGAGACTAGCACTCCGATAGGGGCTTTGTGGGCCTTCGCTCTGAGCGCTGCGATCGGCTGCCTCGTTGCCCTCGGTCTCTTCGCTCGTCTCGGCAGCCTTGCCCCCCTCCCAAGGAACGCGTGGCGGTCACTTTTTTGAGGCGTCCCACGACGCCGCTGGATGCGCTAGAGTTCCGGCACCCGAGCCTCGGACGAGGAGTTCCCGCAGGACTCCCGGGGTGGCGGGCAGGAAGGGAGGTATCCAGGTGAGCCGTTCGCAACGGTGCTTTCGCCTTGTGGTCGTGGCACTCGCCTCGACGTTCGCGCTGGCTCTGGTGCCGGCGGCGGCGCTCAGGGCCCAGGCCGCCTCAGGCGGCTCGAGTCCAACCTACGCGAGCCGTACATCCGCGGCCTCAGCAACCGCGCCGGCAGCGCGGGCGTCGACGGCGGCCAGCGCGGCGCCTGCCCAGGGCGCGCCGCTCACCGATCGGGTCAGCTGCGCGGTGTCGAACTACAAGTGCCTGGACATGGAGTACTACAAGTCGGTCAAGGCCTTCGGTCACTACGTCGGCCATGACGAGCCCTCGAACCCCTTCTATTCGAGCATCCCCGGATCGGGCAACCAGGTCCGCTGGCAGGTGAAGCTGCCCACCGATCCGACGACCCAGCCCACTCGGTCCAATGGCGTGACGTGGAATTTCATGCTGCACCCCGCGTTCTGGTTCGGCATGGCGATGTGCAACGACATGTCGTATCCCGAGGTTCACACGACCTTGGGCTCGTGCACTCCGAGCAGTGACACGAACATCGCGGACAACCCGAATCCACTCGCGGCGGACTACATCGGAAACCACGTCGGGGCGGCGTACATGGAGTTCCAGTTCTATCCGCCCGGCTGGGCGCCACTGGTCGGCAACGCGCCTGTTGGCGGCGAGAGCTGCGACGCCACCAAGTGGTGCGCCGCCATGGTCATCTGGAGCTTTGGCGCCAACGGCGACGGCACCAACAACAAAGCGGACTGCGTCACCAACTCCAACGGTGGTGTGGAGTTCGGCAACGCGGCCTTCATCACGATGACCGGCCATTCGCCGATCCCGGCGCACCCGTACAACAACCCGGGCGCCTTCGCTCCCAATGCATCGGTGGACCAGTTTTACAACTCCGGGGACACACTGACGGTCACGATGAACGACATCCCCAACGCGACCCCGGGGCCGAACGGTAGCGGCCTGCAGATCGTTGTCAACGACCAGACGACGGGTACCACAGGCTCGATGGTGGCCAGCGGTACCGGGACCAACAACAACGGTTTCGGGACGCTGAAATGGGATCCAACGTCTGCGGACGGTGCCGCGTGCACACAGATTCCATACAACTTCCATCCCATGTACAGCACGTCGGGTCTGCACACCCGCGTGCCGTGGGCAGCACACACCTACAACGTCGACTTCACCGACGAGGTTGGGCACTTCGACTACTGCACCAACGTGACGTCAAACAACAGCACGTCCGGTGGCTGCACCGGCAACGAAGGCCCGAGCACTGATTCGGAGGCGGCTGAAACCCCGCCTGCGAATTCCGCCCTCGACGACAGCGTGTGTTACGACGGAACCACGACCGGCACCACAACACTCGTTCCTCTGGGAGGCTGCCTGGGCACGAACCTTCCTGGTTTTGACGGGGTGACATATCAGCCGAACGCATGGCCCGATGGGAACTTCTCCCTAAGGCCACAGCCGATCCGGTACACGAGTCCGCTCACCGGGCCGAACTACGACCAGAACTATTCCGACTACGCCTTTGAGAGCAACCTTCCGGCGCTCGAGTTCATCGACAGCCTCAGTGGCGGGGTGTCCACCTGCGACATCGCCACCGGCGCGGGCTGCACCCTGCAGCCGCCCACCGATGACAGCACGAGCGGAGGGACGGTGCTTGGCTCCTACCCGTGGTTCTCGATCGACCAGCACGACCCCAGCCAGTGCTGGTGGCTGATCGGCAAGGACGTCGCGGGTCAGACAAGCAATGACTTCAACAACAACGTCCCGGATTCGCAATACGGCATCGGGTACCACGTGCCCTACGAGCAGACCGCCACCCCTCCTGCCTCACCGTTGCTGGTCGAGGACTTCCACACGGTGGGAACGACGCAAGGCGGATTCGCCAACCCGAATGCGTGCCCCGCGTCGGTGCTGGCTGCCAACGCGCCCGAAGCGCCGGTGGCGCCGTTCATCGTGCTGGCCGGAGCGGTGAGTGCGGTTGCGGGAGTCAGCCTGCGCCGTCATCGGAGAGCGCGCCTGGCTGCCTAGCCGGCGGTTGCCCCGCACACTCAGGACGCGATCACGGCCTCCGCTACGAGGCGGTCGGACCGCTCGAGCCAGGGCGTGGCGCCGAGGCGGGCAAAGGTGGATCGCGACTCGGCGACCAGCAGATCGGCGTCAGCTGCCCTGCCGGCGGATTGCAGCCATTCCGCGTGCTCTATCTGCGTCGCTGCCAGCTTGAATTGCATGCCCAGCTGACGGAACGTCTCCTCAGCAGTCACGTAAGCCGGCTCCACCCGCGAGTCTTCGCCACGTGCAGCCGAGAGGCGTGCGCGATACCCCGCCGCAAGAGCGCGCATCGAGGGTGGTTGCTCGCCATGCGGAAGGCGTTCGACTCGCGTGATGAGCTCTTCGGCCTTGGCGAGGTCACCGAGAGCGAAGGCCGACTCAGCCGCCTCCTCGAAGCCTCGCCGTACGGCCTGGGCGCCGGCCCCAAACAATTCGCTCGCGGCGACCATTCCCCGCTCGGCGTCGGCGAGAGCCTCGCCGTATCTCCCCACGGCGCGGAGCCACGAGGCGCGGGTCGCGAGGTAACCATTGCTGTTCTGCAGATCCGACGTCGTACCCAAACCCTGGAAGTCCGAGAGCAGACGCTCGAGTTGAGGGAGCTGCCCGCGGTGAAGGTAGATGTCGGTGTGCGCCATCAGGAATGACAGGAGCACGGAGCTCGCATCCCTCAGCTCATCCTCGTCGACCTCCTCGGCCAGCGAGGAGGCCTCATTCCAATCGCCGAGCTGGACGAGCACGAATGCCAGCTCGGAGATCGCAGAACGCGCCCAGACTCGATCTCCCACCTTGCGGGCGAGAGCGAGCTGGCTGCGGAGGAGGCCGCCGGACTCAACATAGCGGTCGCGCTGGTTGAGGGTGTCCGCCATATTGTTGTACGCCCGCAGCGCGGCCGACGGAAAATCGTTCTCCAGCGCAAGTTTCAGCGCATGCCCGAGCAGCGCCAGGCCTTCTTCCACGTGCTTGCTGTTCAAAGCGAGAAGCGCCTTCGTATTTAGCGCGTGCGAGAGGATCTCAGGCAGCCAGAGGCTTTCTGCGATGTCGAGCGCAGCTTCGATCCGCAGCTTTGCTCGGCTCAGGTCCCCCTTGAAGAAGTGGAAGCGGCCAAGCTGCAGCGCCAGCATCGCCAGATCGGAGTCGGGCGGATCAGCGATGAGAACATCAAATGCGCGCTCCAGCCGGGTCTCGACGTCGATACCGATCTGACCCTTGCTGAGCCACTCAACCTCAGCGTTGCGCGCCGAGACCCGTGCCGCAGCGTGTGCCATGTCCTGACCTTCGTACAACGCGATCGCACTCTCGAAGTGCTCGTGTGCCGCTTCGTGGTGGCCCAGCCTCCAGGCCATCTGCCCGGCACGCTCGAGCAACTCACCCTGTCGCGCGGAAACGCCGACCAGATGAGCCGCCTTCTCGAAATAGTGCTGCGCTTCGGTGTTTGCGGCGAGAGCCGCGGCGCGCTCCCCCGCTTGGGCCAGGACACCTGCAGCGAGATCGCGAATCTGCTCGGCATCCGGGTCATTCGGAGCGAGGTTATAGGCCTCGAGATAATGCGAGGCCACAACCTCGACAACATCCGCCTCCTCACCCTGCCATTCGTGCTCGAACCACGCCGCGACGGCCAGGTGTCTCTCTTTCCGATCATGCTTCGAGAGCGTTTCGTACGCGACGCGCTTTACGAGATCCTGCAGAAAGCCGTACTGACCCCGCTCGGGAGACCAGGGATCGGCCTGCAGTGAGAAGACCTCTTTGCGCACCAGCTCGTTGAGCAATGGCTCCAGCTGGGCGACCGGCATTCCGGTGATAGCCGCCAGCGACGACGCTGAAAAAGTCTTGCCGAGAACCGCCGCATCCTGTAGTACCCGCCTTGCCTCCACACGAAGCCCGTCGAGGCGCGCGGCGATCAGCGCGTGCAGGCTCTGTGGCACGGCGAGGTCTTCCACCGGACCGGTGAGCCGGTACACGCTTCCCGCCTGCTCCAGCAGGCCGCGATCCAGCAGCATGCGCACCGTTTCGACCGCGTAGAGGGGCACCCCTTCGCTGCGTTGCAGAATCTGTTCGCGGATCTCATCGGGAAGGCCTGGGACCAGTCCGTCCAGAAGCTGTTCCATGTCGCCGGGAGCAAGCGGCTCGAGCGATACCGATGTGAAGTTGCGCTTACCGGCACCCCACGTCGGATGCCGTTCCACCAGGTCAGGGCGCGCCAGCGTGACCACGAAGAGGGCGTGATCCCGAGACCATTCGATGAGGTATTCCACAAACTCGAGCAGCGACGTGTCGGCCCACTGCATGTCCTCGAATAGAAGAACCGTGGGCTGCTTGGCGGCGAGACGCTCGAAGAAAAGTCGCCAGGCACTGAAGAGTTCCTCCCTCGCCTGGACTGAGGAGTCCTCGAGTGCCAGCAGCTGCGCGAGCCGCGGCTCGGCCCAGCGCCGCTCCTCGTCGTCGGGAAGGAATTCCGCGAGGCACTCTTGCAGCTTCGCGCGCGCCGATGCCGGCTCCTCAGCCTCGGCGATGCGAGCACGCATGCGCACCATCTCGGCCAGTGCCCAGTACGTGACGCCCTCGCCGTACGCGAGGCAGCGCCCGCGATGCCAGTACATCAATTCCGCGAGGCCGTCGATGTACTTCTCGAATTCCCAGACCAGGCGCGACTTGCCGATCCCTGCGATACCGACGACGGACACGACGTGCGCCTTGTGCTCCTCCGCACTCGCGTGGAAGAGATCCTTGATCAAGCGCAGCTCCCGGTTCCGGCCGACGAATGGAGCCTCGAGTCCGTGCGACTTGAGCGCACCTCCTCGCCCCGCCACCACGCGCAAGGCTTGCCAGAGGTGGAGTGGTTCGGCTTTCCCTTTCAGGGTGTGCTCTCCGGCGTCCTCGTACACCAACGACGCTTCCGTGGCCTGGCGCGTCGCCTCACCCACGAGCACCTTGCCTGGCTGCGCCTGCGCTTGAATGCGCGCGGCCGTATTCACCAGGTCTCCGGCAACCATTCCCTGTGCCTGCACGCCGATGGTCACCGCGGCATCTCCGGTGAGAATCCCGGCGCGCGCGCGCAGCTCAACCGCGCCGATCTCCACACCCAGTGCGGTCACCGCCTCAACCAGGTCCAGCGCGGCGCGGACGGCGCGCTCGGCGTCGTCCTCGTGCGCTACCGGCGCGCCCCATACCGCCATCACGGCGTCGCCGATGAACTTTTCAATCGTGCCGCCGTAGCGGCCGATGACGCCCTGGCACGTGTCGAAATAGCGGGTCAGAAGGCCCCGCACCTCCTCGGCGTCGCGCTTTTCCGACAAGGACGTGAAGCCGACGAGGTCGGCAAACAGGACCGACACGAGCCGCCGCTCCGCAGACGCCGAGTCGGCCAGGGTGTGCGATGAACCCTGGACCGAGCGCGCCGGCTCCGGCACCGAGGCAGACCGGCCTACCTGCGCCCCGCACTCATCGCAGAACTTGGCGTCAGGGCGCAGCGGGGTCGAGCAGTTGGCACAGGTGCGCGCAAGGGCTGCTCCGCACTCCGAGCAGAACTTGCTCCCCGCGCGATTGTCGGCGCCGCAGCTCGGACAGGCCAAATTTCTACTTCGGCTGAGGCGTCACGCGCAGGTAGGGCTTCGGCGCCTTGTATCCGGGGAATAGCTGCTTTGCCTCGTCGTCCGACACGGACCCGGCGATGATCACGTCGTCGCCCTGCTTCCAGTTGGCGGGCGTCGACACGCGGTGCTTGGCCGTGAGCTGCAGGGAGTCGAGGACTCGCAGCACCTCGTCGAAATTCCGGCCGGTCGTCATCGGGTACACCATGATCAGCTTCACCTTCTTGTCGGGGCCGATGACAAAGACGTTGCGGACGGTCTGGTTGTCCGCGGGCGTGCGTTGCGAGGGGTCGCCCGACGTGCTCGCGGGCAGCATCCCGTAGAGCTTGGAAACATTGAAATCGGCGTCGGCGATGATCGGGTACTCGGGCCGGCTGCCCTGCGTCTCCTCGATGTCGTCCGCCCACTTCTCGTGCTTTTCGATGGGATCGACCGACAGCCCGATCACCTTGGTGTTGCGGCGCTCGAACTCCGGCTGGATCTTCGCCACGGCGCCCAGCTCGGTCGTGCAGACGGGCGTGAAATTCTTCGGGTGCGAGAAGAGGACGGCCCACGAATCGCCGATCCAGTCGTGGAACTTGATCCGGCCCTGGGTGGTCTCCGCCTCGAAGTCTGGTGCGGTGTCGCCGAGTGAAAGACTCATGGTGTTCCCCTGCTTGTGTTGCCGAATTGGTCGATGCTGGTACCCGCTACAGGACTCGAACCTGTGACCAAGGGATTAAGAGTCCCCTGCTCTACCAACTGAGCTAAGCGGGCACTGGCTTCGATTCTACCGGCGTGGCTCAGCCAACCCTGGCGCGTTTGGCGGGCCCGGCCCCGCCTCCCACCCGGCCGGCGCGCCGTTCCCGGCCGAGCCAGACCATCGAGCGGTACTGCTGTGACAGCCGCAGGTTCATCGGTGGCGCGACCGGCCGGGCCCATCCGGTGAGCGGCGACGTGGCCCGGGTCTCGATCGCGCGGCGCAGATCC
>Ga0209526_10003680_pt1 | contig 10439 bp, 7 predicted proteins | sample JacPinW_OM2H0_M1_FD_188566 | JGI IMG/M metagenome (GOLD analysis project Ga0209526, IMG submission 188566) | Forest soil microbial communities from Algoma, Ontario, Canada - Jack Pine, Ontario site 1_JW_OM2H0_M1 (SPAdes) (version 2) | ecosystem: Environmental > Terrestrial > Soil > Boreal... | reverse complement strand
TGGCAACCTGGACCTCTTCGTCACCTATTACGGCCGGAACGTGCTTTACCACAACAACGGCAACGGCACTTTCACTGACGTCACGCGCGAATCGGGGCTGCTGCAGCCGGAGGGGCACTGGAACACCGGCGCTGCATTCCTGGACTACAACCGCGACGGTTACCTCGATCTCTTTGTCAGCAATTACGTCGATTTTGAATACGGCACGAAGCTTTACGAGAGTAATCCTGCCCTGGCGGGCCAGCAGTCGCCGGTGATCTATGGCGTCGCGGGACTCAAAGGAACCAGGAACTTTCTTTATCGAAACAACCGCAATGGGACATTCACCGATGTTTCTGATTCGGCGGGGATCACCAAGGCCGCTCCTACGTACGGCTTTACGCCCTGTGTGGCCGACTACGACAACGACGGCTGGCCCGACATCTACGTGGCCAACGACTCCACGCCTAGTTTGCTTTTCGTGAACAACCGCAATGGCACGTTCCGGGAAAACGGAATGCTGGCCGGTGTAGCCTACGACGCGAATGGCCGGACGCAGGGCGGAATGGGAGCTGACTCCGCCGATTATGACGGCGACGGATTACTCGACATCGTGAAGACGAACTTCTCCGACGAGATGCCGAGTCTCTATCACAACCAGGGCAACGCTCTCTTTACCGACGTGACTGCTCCCGCAGGACTGGCAGGCGAAACCAAGTCAGTGAAATGGGGCACCGGCTTCATGGATTTCGATGATGACGGCCAGCCTGACATCCTGATTGTAAGTGGTTCCATCTACCCTCCGGGCGCGGGCATGCACCACGAGCTCCCGAAGACTGAGAGCAAGCTCATTCTGCTGCGCAATCTTGACGGTCATCGCTTTGCCAACATTTCTGACCAGGTGGGCCCGGCTTTCCTTGAGTCTCGCTGCGGCCGCGGTGCGGCTTTTGGAGATATCTTCAATACAGGTCGCACCGGTGTCGTGGTCAACAATTTGAACGATTGTCCCTCTTTGTTACGCAATCAATCGCCTTCGGAGAACTCCTGGTTGCTCGTAAAGCTGCTCGGAACCACAACCAACCGCGCAGCCATAGGGTCGCAAGTGGTCGTCGTTGCGAACAATCGGCGCCAGGTGCAGGAGGTTCGAAGCGGCGGAAGTTTTTGCTCGCAAAACGACCTCCGATTGCATTTTGGCCTGGGAACGGCGAAAGAGGCGCGGGTCGAGGTCAGGTGGTTGGGTGGCGCGGAAGAAAGCCTGGACCATGTCCCGGCCAATCGCCTGGTCGTGGTTCAGGAAGGGAAAGGGATCATTCAAGAGGAAGCGTTTTGAAACCTTCCCGTCGTACAAACTGCGGTTGGGTGCTTCTGGTTGCGGTTGTTCTGGCAACCGCCATCGTCGGAGTCCCAGGTTTCGCCTTGCCTCAAATTGCCAGTGCTCAGGCAGCCTACGAGAAAGCGCTGGGACTTCTTCAAAGCGGAAAGAATGACGACGCACTCGTCGTGATCGATAGTGCCATCGCTGGAGGTGCACGCGACTCCGCTCTATACAATCTCAAGGGTCTGGCGGAGAGCGAACTCGGCCACGATAGAGAAGCAGAGAAAAGTTTTCGAACCGTGCTCCGTCTCGCGCCGAAGTCAGCGATGGGCTATACCAATCTCGGCATATTGCTTTCCAAGATCGGCCGTCATGAGGATGCAGCTGCGGTCTTTCGCGAAGCCCATACACTCGAGCCAGACAACTTCACCGCCTTGCTCGGGTTGGGAACATCTCTCGAAGCGCTGCACAAACACACCGCGGCTGCGGTTTACCTACAGAGGGCGTGGAATGTTCATCCAGGTGATTTTCAGGCAGGATACGAGCTGGCGCTGGCGCTACGAGAGGCCAGACAATCCGCCGCGGCGAAGAAGATTGTGAATGAGATCGCCGCACCGAGGGATCCTGAGTCCGCGGTCAAGTATTACTCGTTGGCCGGGGTCGTGGCGGAAGATTTACAGGAATTCGGAGCGGCTTCTGACGCTTACGGTCGTGCATACGCGATCCAGCCGGACTCGTATGAGATCTACTTGGCACTCATGCGCTCGACCCTCGCTTCGGAGGGCGAGCGTTCCTCGAGAGTCTTCCCTTCACCGCCGGAGAATCTGACCGCACCGCAAAACCTGGCGCTCGGAGTGCTTTTTAGCTCTGCGGGCGCGTACGAACAGGCCATCCCACGATTTGAGGATAGCCTACGCCTGGACGCCAAGAACGAGACGGCGATCCTGAATCTGGCCCTGGCCTACAAAGACGTCGGGAAGGCTTCCGCCGCAATGGATCTGGTCCGTCGCTCGGTTAAAGAACGACCCTCGGCACGGCTTTACAACATGCTGGGCGGACTGGATGAGGAATCGGGCGAATATGTGGCGGCAGTTCAGAGTTTTCAGCGAGCGGTGGAACTCGATCCCAGCAGTGAGCAGTACTACTTCGATCTCGGCATGGAGTATCTCTCGCACTTCACCTTCGGGCCAGCAGCGGAAGTCTTTCGAGTAGGCACGCGCAAGTTTCCCCGTTCCTCTCGGCAGTATCTTGGTCTGGCCTTTAGTCATTACGCACTTCGCGAGTACGCTGAAGCGGCGGATGCTTTCACCACTGCTCTGGAGATCGATCCGGAGTCGCCGGTGGTGTTTCAGGCCTGGAAGACGGTCCTTAGTTTCCTGGCGCCCCAAGACTGGAACGGACTACTGCCCCGCCTGGACCGGTTGGCCGCTGCGCATCCGCAGAATGCGGAACTCGCCTTTGGTTATGGTGCTGCGCTGTTTCGCCTTGAGGTTTCCAACGGACAGGAGGGCGCCTTCGATCGGTCGCAGACTTTTCTCGAGAAGTCGATACGGCTAGAGCCACACTTTCCCCAGGCACATCTCGAATTGGGCGGGCTGTACGCGGCGCGGAAACAGGATCAGAAGGCGGTTGTTGAATACCTCGAAGCTATCCGAGAGGATCCCCAGTCGGATATCGCGCACTACCGACTGGGTCAAGTTTATCGAGACATGAACAAACTGGAACTGGCCACCGAGGAGCTTGGCCGCTACCAGGAGCTATCCCGACTCCACGAGGAGGAACTCAAACAGAGCCGCAGCGCCGTCAAGCAGTTCATACTCTCGCAGGAGGCCAAGCCCAGCGAACCGGGCGGCCCTGTTGCTCACTGACTTGCGCGCGTTCGGTTCTCGACTTTCACCGGACGCGCTTCGCGATAAGAACGCTCGGCGGCAGCCGCAACCGCTACAGCCTGGCGGCCGTCGAATGCGTCCACTTTAGGCGCACGATCGGCAAGGATGGTTTGAATGAAGTCGCGCATCTCGTTGAGGTATCCTTCATGGAACCGGGCCAGGAAGTGATCGACGATGTCGGTTTTCGCTCCCGCCGCCGTGAGCAAAAGCTCGGCGGTCTGCTGAAGATACCCCATGATAATGGTTCCCTTGGAGCCCACGATCTCGGTACGGATGTCATACCCATAGCCGGACTGCATGTAGTTCTCGACGGCGCCCAGCGTGCCGCGTGAGAATTTCATGTTGAGAAGAGCGGTGTCAATATCGTTGAACTGTGCGATCTCCGGGAAAACCAGAACAGCACCGTAGGCGTGAATCTCAGAGATCTCGTCGTTCATCAGCCAGCGGCCGAGATCAAACTCGTGGACGGTTGAATCCTGAAAGAACATGCCGTTGACTCCGCTAGCCATGTAGCTGACTGGTGGAGGCGCGGGATCGCGGGCCAATGACTTGAAGATTACGGGGTCGCCGATCTCTCCAGCTTCGATGCGCTTCTTGGCTTTCACGTTGGGAGGGTCATAGCGACGGACGTGTCCGACTTGGACGCGTACGCCAGCCTTCGCTGTAAGGTCGAGCATCTGATCGGCTTCCTCCACGGTCAGGGTGAAGGGCTTTTCGCAGAAAATATCCTTGCCAGCCTGGGCGCACACTCGCATCGCGGCGCCATGAAACTTCGCCGGGGTCACGACAACGATGGCCTGGATATCCTTTCGCTCGGCTAATGCTTCGACGCTCGAGTAGGCGTGTTCGATTTCAAGCTCGGAGGCTACATGTTGGGCACGCCTCAGATCGGCGTCGGCAACGGCTATCAATTGCGCCTCCGGAATCAAACGGCGAATGTTTAGAGCGTGCTGCTTGCCCATCGTGCCGACCCCAACTACTCCTATTCCCAGCTTCGCCATTAACCGTCCCCTATTCTCGGGCTAGTATTTGATTCTCACAGTGCCGCCCTTCTTGGCGGCCTGGTAGATAGCGTCGATGATGACGATGTCCCGCAAGCCTTGCTCGCCGTCGGGTTCTGGTTTGCGGCCTTCGCGGATGCAATTCGAGAAGTAATCCAGCTCCCGAGCGAATTCGTCGATCGGCTTGAATGTCCTGGCGAACCAGCGCCCCGCAATTTTCCCGCTAAGCCGTCGTTCTTCCTCGAACGCGAAGGCGGGAGCCAGCTCGGCCCAGCCTTTCTCCCCGTGAACATGGACGAACGAAGAAAAAGCAGCGCTGTAAGCCGCGGTCCCTTGCAGAATCAAGCCGCTGGGAAAATCCAGGCGGAACGCAATACCTTCTTCTACCTCTTTATATCGCCGTGGATCGCGTACCCAACTAACGCCGCTGGCCGCAACCGGGTCCTCGTTCACCAGCCACCGGCACGTGTTCACACAGTAGACTCCGAGATCGGTTAGTGGGCCACCGCCACATAGCTCACGCGAAAACAACCAGGAAGGAGAGCTGTCGCCGAACGGGCGAAGCTCAGCGAACAGCGTGTGGATCACATCGATCCGGCCCAGCTCTCCTTTCGAAATCATGTTTTTCAGCGCGACGCTACCAGGCTCAAAGTACTTCCGATAGGCGGTCATGAATTGAACATTGTGTCGACGGCAGGTTTCGACCATGTTTCTTGCCTGCTTGACTGTGGCTGCCAGGGGCTTTTCGCAGAGTACGTGCTTGCCCGCCTGGGCAGCCGCAAGGGTGTACGTTTCGTGCTCGCCCGGTGGGGTCGCGATGTAGACAGCTTCCACCTCCGAGTTGCGCAGGCATTCGGCTAGCTCGTCGTAAGTAAAAGCGTGGCTGGCGTTGAACTGCTGTGCGAGTTTGCGGGCCTTCTCCTTGTCTCCGCTCGCGACCGCGACCAATTTGGCCTTCTTGCTATGAGCAAATGCAGGCAAGACCGCGACTTGAGAAATACTGCCCAAGCCCACAACCGCGTAGCCGACTCGCTTGACCCCTGGCATAGATTAAGATTCTCCGAATTGAGCGCTGCACTCCTGCGCTTAGCTTTCGCGGTCCGCGCGGCTGAGTCCCTGTGACTTGATGGCGCGGTGCTCTAGCCCGCGAAGTTCCTCAATGTTCTCGAGAACCTTGAAGATCGCATCGGCAATGCTGTCAATATTTGCCTTGCCTCCGAGGAACAAGTGATGCGAGAACCAGATTGCCTCGTGATAGGCGGCTCGCTCCGAAACGGGACACTTGTACATGTTGCGCAGGTCAAGCGGAGTCGGACGTCCCCAGCTCAGTGCAGGGAAGTCAGCGGAATCGACCGGAAACAGCGAACTCTTGTAGACGGGCTCGTAGAACAGACCGTCGCACGGTATGCCCTCCAACTGCAGCGCCGCGACGAAGGCCGCGCGCGGAATTCCGTTCACCTGTTCGGCAAAATACTTCAGCACGTATCCGTAGGGAGCCAGACGGGTGATGCGGGGCTCAGGCTTCAGTAGTCCCAGGCCGCGAGTGCCGCGAAGACGGGACTCGAAGTATTTCATGTTGGTTTGCCGCACCTTGGCTTGCGCCGGAAGGCGCTCAAGCTGCGCCCCCAGCACAGCCGCCTGGAATTCGCCCAGTCGGTAGTTGAACCCAATGATGCGATGCCCGAACTTGTCAGTGACACTGGCCCGCCCGGCGTTGATGTAGCTCTGCACCCTCTCCATGTATTCCAGGTTGTTAGTGATTACGGCTCCGCCTTCGCCGGACGTGATCAGCTTGCTGGATTGAAAGCTGAAAGCTCCCAAATCTCCAATCGAGCCTGCACCCTTGCCGCGCCACATGCCGCCATGGGCGTGAGCACAGTCTTCGATCACCTTGATGTTGTGCTTCTTGGCGATCGCCATGATCTCATCCAGGTCGGCAAACCTCATTCCTAGATGGACGGGGAGAATGGCCTTTGTCTTGGGCGTGATTGCCTGCTCGATCAGCTTCGCATCCAGGCAATACGTGTCGGGATCGACGTCAACGAACACCGGCACGGCGTTGACCAGCAGCACCGGTCCGACGGTTCCTTCCCAGGTGTAGGCCGGAACAATCACTTCGTCCCCGGGACGGATATCAATCGCCTTGAGTGCAGCCTGAATGGCCACAGTGCCTGTGTTCACACACTGGCCGTATTTGGCGGTGTGGAGTTTGGCAAACTTCTTGGCGAACGCGTCGGCGTGTTTGCCGGGAAACGGCTGCCCGCCCCAGTTGTGATTTTCCAGAACATCTTTGAGCGCCTTCCTCTCTTTATCCGTAAATATGGGCCAAGGATCAAAGCGCTTTTTTCGGATCGGCTTACCGCCCGTGATTGCCAGTTTTCCCATCGCAGGTTCTCCTTCGCTAGAACTGTGTGTGAACTCGTTTAGCCTGAAAGCGCACTCAGGCCCATGGTGCAATGGCGACTTTCATCGAATCCGGCGCGATAGACTTTTGCACGGCGGCTTCAACGTCACGAAGCGGAAAGCGGTGCGAGACAAACTCTCGCAAAGGGTAGCTGCGGACATAGCGAGCCATCTGTCGCATGCTGGGGCCGTAGCTAGCCGGCTCTTCCCCACCGACACCAAGAATCCGCACGCTCTTCGAACACAGATGACGGAAGGGGCTTATGGGCACTTCACCGAGGTCAGAGAAGTTGCCGGCCTCGAGGAGCAGCCCTCCCAGGCGCAGCATTTCGAGGCCTTCGGGCACCGCTGGCGGGACGCCTGCAGCCTCAATCACCACGTCGGCGCCACGGCCCTGGGTAAGGCCGCGGACAAAATCCAACCGGTCGGCGAGATTTGTCTTGGACGCGTTCAACACATGGTCGGCCCCGAGTCGCTTGGCAAACTGCAAGCGGTAATCGGACAGGTCGACGGCAATGATATTTCCCGCTCCGAGCATGCGGGCTTTCATCAGGAAGCACATGCCCAGCGGCCCCACGCCAAGAACCACGACAGTATCGTCAAAGAGGAAGGCTTCGCTGGGGAAGGCCGACATTTGCTTCGCCCGGTCAAGTCCCACAGTCACCGCCATGACTTCGGTGAGGACCGCAACTTCGGAAGGCAGGTCATCTGGGACGCGAACCAGAAAGCTCCCCGGAACGATGTATATGTACTGCGACCAGCCGCCAAACAGATATGGCGGATCGGCGGCACTCAGGTTATTGCCATAGTCCGTCATGTTCTGGCAGAAGTAGTAAGGGAAGTCGTGCCGGCAGTAATAACAGTCACCGCAGGAAACGTTGGCGCCGACCACCACTCGGTCACCGACCGCCAAAGGAATGCCTTCGAAATCAGTGTAATGGTCGTTGCCTCCGATGGCCGCCACCGTGCCCACATTTTCGTGGCCCTGAATGATCGGAAAACGAATCGTTTTACCCTCTCCGATGCCCGCGTATTGGTTGATGTGACCCTGGTAGGTATGCTTATCGGTGCCGCAGATTCCCGACAACTCCATTTTCACGAGCACACAGCCCGGTTCCGGCTCCGGCAGCGGATACTCCCGGACCTCGTACTGACCGGGTTGAACCAGCGTCGCCGCGAGAACAGTTCCGCCAGACATCGTTGAGAAGACCCTCTGCGGCGCCCCACAGTGCTTTCTAAGACGCACCGGAAGCGTTTTATATAAGCGGTTAGAACAATATCGGCCAATGACGGAATTTGTCAAGGCTGATTACCGCGGCCGTGAGGGATTAATTAATGGAATCCAGCCGCATGCGTTTTTGCTCCTGTTCGGCAGCCTTCCGCTTCAGTTCCTGGAAAATCTGCAATTCTTTGCGGGCTTCCTCAGCCTGCCCGCGCTCTTTATACAAGCCGAAGAGGAGATAGTGGGCATCCTGATCGTCGGGGTCGGAGGCGACAACCATCTGAAGCATCCTTACGGCCTCGTCCGCCTTGCCCTGCGCATGATACGCCTTAGCCAGGTCGAGTTTGGCTTCGATGAGTCCGGGCTGGGCCTCCAGCGCTTGCAAGAGGTATTGTTGTGCCAGGTCCAGTTCATTGCGCCGCAAGTGGATGTCGCCGATAAGATAATCGGTCATCGCATCGTGGGGTGAAATTTTCAGTTCCTCGTGAAACTCGGCCAGGGCCTCATCCAGGCGCCCGCCTTCGCGGTACAGAGTTCCCAGAGCATAGTGAAGTCCTGCCGCCGGTTTTTGTGCGATCGCCTTCTTGTATTCGTTGATTGCGGCCGGCGTCAGGTTTTGCTGACGCAGCATCTCAGCCCGCAACTGCAGCATGCGATAAGAGTCGGGCGCGGCCTTGGTCAATTGGGAGAACGCATTGGAAGCCACGTAGGTAGCCGCTTTCCCCTTGAAGTACAGAGCATCCGCGCTATGAGGTTCAAGCTCTACCCAGTGGCTTAGCACTACCAGGGCTTCGTCGTCTTTCTCCTTCCTCAAATAAGCCAAGCCCAGATGAGCAGCCACGATCGGGTCATCCTTCATGGTCCGGTAGGCCTTTTCGAGCAGCGGAATCGCACGGTCGAACTCGCCGCTATTGAAGTAACTCAGGGCCAGCAGGACCTGGGTGCGATCCAGATGCGGGTTGAGTCCGAGAGCGGTGTGGAGTTCAGTGATCGCGCGCGGGTACGTGCCCAGCATATAGAGGGCCAGTCCAAGATCGGAATGGGCTTCGGCTGAACGTGGGTCGAGCTTGACCACCTGCTCATAAAGCTTTGCTGCCTGATCGAATTGCTGGTCCCGCAGCGCCGCCTTTCCTTGCGCGGAAAGTTCAGCGAGATTTTGGGACTGCACCGCCTTCGGCGTTACAAGAGTCAAGCCGCAAACAAGCAATATTCCGACCGGCAATCGAAGTTTCTGTCTGCAAGGTTGATGAAGGTCCCGTTTCGCAGCTAGCACGTTAACCTCGTGTCCTCATTGGAAACTCTCCGCCAAAAGTGCTCCCACTGCGCACTGGCCATCCCCCATTCCACAATCGTCGCCCAGCTTGCCCCTAGTTACTGAACCCTGACACTGACGCGATGTGGAGTGTTGAGTTCGTAGGGATCTTTTCGATCAGGGTCGCGAACTTCAGGTTGGCTCTGGCCTTCGTCGTCGGTTGCGCGAACTTCCAGCGCGTACCGCCCAGAGCCGGGGACTCGCCATTCATAGCTCCACGGAGTCCAGATCATCGCAGCCGGTGAGGCCGAGAGATTCGCCGGTTGCCAGGCTCCGCCGGCCACTCGAACTTCGACGCGGGCGATCTTTCGCTCTCCCGCCCAGGCAACACCCTCCGCGCGGTAAGTCTTGACCCCAATCTCCTCGCCTTCCAAGGGGCGCAAGAACTTCGAATTCGCTCGTATACGGGTGACCGGCCGGGATGCCCCATGCGCCCCAATAGCCACGTACTTCTCGTCCTGAAAATATCCCTTGAAAGGCTGTTCCAGAACCTCGATGCGCGTCACCCACTTCACCGAGTCCATTCCATACCAGCCCGGAACCACCGCGCGCAGGGGGAATCCATGTTCCGCGGGCAACGGATCGCCGTTCATCTCATAGGCCAGGAGCGTGGCAGGCTCCATCGCTTTCTCCAACGGAATGGCACGGGCGAAGTGAGTGCCGGGCGGTACCTCCTCGCCTTCGCCGCAGTCGGCTCCGTGCAACACAATCGTGATCGCGCCTGGTTTAAGGCCCGCTTGCTGCAGCAGGTCCGCCAAAGGGAGCCCTGACCAAACCGCCGTCGCTACGCCCGCTCCGCCCGAGGCATTTCCGGCACACTCTAAAGTGGATGTATGACGGACCGAGGGCATCAGCACCAGGTCCGAGTAAGACAGCTTCAACGGTTTGGAAACCCAGCCGCTGATCTCGAGTCGCCACGCGTCGTCCTGAATTCTTGGCGTTGCAAAGTGGTTACGAATAAAGAAATCGATATTGGGAGTGACCAGTTCTTTGGTGTTTTGAGTCGGAGTGGCACTCTGCGGGACCTGACCGAAGGTGTTCTTGGCCAGAAGGAAGCTTACCGGGCTTCCCCGGTATCGCGCAGCTAAACCCCCCGACACGAGCGCCTTGAGCAGGAACTCGCGCCTCCCAATTCCCCGTGTCGTGTTGCCGTGATGCCCGCGCTTCATCTCAAGTTCGCATAGTCATGCGGATGAGAATTATATCGCCTTCACCAATCAACCATGGCAGCTACTCGCTGGTGGCGCAGTTTGTTGTCGATCCTCGGCACTCAACTCGCTGAGAAATCGGGCCGGCGAGAACGGAGCGCGAATCGCAT
>Ga0209526_10003678_pt1 | contig 10440 bp, 14 predicted proteins | sample JacPinW_OM2H0_M1_FD_188566 | JGI IMG/M metagenome (GOLD analysis project Ga0209526, IMG submission 188566) | Forest soil microbial communities from Algoma, Ontario, Canada - Jack Pine, Ontario site 1_JW_OM2H0_M1 (SPAdes) (version 2) | ecosystem: Environmental > Terrestrial > Soil > Boreal... | reverse complement strand
GGCCTTCGTGGCAATCGTCCGCGGGTCGAACGCCCATCGACTCCAGAAGACCGCAACGTTGTCGCTGTCCCCGGCGGGAACGTCGTCCGAGCCGATGCTGTAGATCTTCCAGCTCACGTCGAACTCGTCCAGCAGGTCCAGGATGATCGGCCAACCGCTCGAGTCGAAGATTCCATAACCCCAGAGGCCGTTCGTCGTGATGCCGCCCGAGGTTCCCGACATCAAGTAGAAACGATTGGGCCAGGTCGGACCAAGTACCGAGCAGAAGTAGTTGGCGCAGAGCCCGGAGTTGCGGAACAGGCTGTAGTAAAAGGGCAGCTCGCGCTGCGTGTAGTAACCCATCGAGTCGTTGCCGCCGGTGATATAGAAGCCGTCCATCTTGCCCCCGTCGTACTGATTGTGGACGCCGTTCCACCCGTGCGGTGGATCGTTGGTCGAAAGCGCGGTGAACTCGAAGGGGGCGTGGCGTCCGCCGGCCGCGTCCGGCTGGCTGTACCCGGGCGGCGGGCCGTAACCCTTCGCCTGCACCTGGGCGGCGTAGCCGAAGTAGTGGTCGAAGGAGCGATTCTCCTGACACGAGATGATCAGGTGCTTGATCGGTGACTTCTTTTTGTCGGGACGTGGCCCACGCGCCGCCACCGACAACGGCGACCAAACCGTTCCGCCCAGGACCACCGCGCCAGCCATCGCGGACTTCTTGAGAAACGTTCGACGTGAGTAGGCACCGTTCTTCGCCATCTGCGTCCTCCCTTTCTCCCGATGTCAGGAGAATCGATTGTAGGATGGTGCCAGCCTGCGAGGGAGGGCAGGGTGGGGCTATGGCGTAAACGCGAGGCAGCCGGTGCTGGCCAGCGAGATACGGTTCGATCGGTCGGAGTGGTTGTCAAACGCCGCCAGGCCAATCGGGGCGAAGCGGCAGAGCGGGGCTGGCAGCGGCGAGCGGAACTTGCCAGCCTTGTCTGCCAACGTCCTCCAGAAGGTCGAGCCCTCAGCTCTCGTCGCCAGCAGCAAGATGCTGTCGCCCGGATGGAAGCCGCTGCCGCAGAGCGATTCCGAGCAGAGGAAGATCGTGGCCCGCTTTGTCCAGTACTGCGCCGGGATGGCCGGAAGCGGGCAGGCTCCATTCGGGTCTGCGGTGATCACCGGGCAAGTCGGGCGCATCTCGAATTCAGGCGGCAGCTGAACCACCGAGGCCCGCAGTCGAGCCGAAGCATGAACGTCCTGGCCGACCAGGCCTGCGGTGCTCGCCGACGCGCCCGCAGCCAGCAAGAGTGTGGCGAGCCAGATCACCAGTTTGAGCGGGCCGGCACCGAACCTCGAGCGAGGCCCCATCACTCCATTTAACGCTTGTGCCGCTGGTGATTAACTAGTCCCACCATGTCCGTAGGTGCTGCCCATCCGCTGCTGGCGTCGTGGGAGGACGTGGGTGCTGTCGACCATCATTGCCACCCGCTCCGCCGCTGGCCTTTTACGCTCACGGCGGCCGAGCTCCGGTCGGCATTCACCGAAGCGATCGATCCGGCAATGGCCGATCAGCATGTCATCCACACCGCCGCCTATCAGGGCGCCCTGCACCGCATCGCCACCGAACTCGATTGCGATCCGAGTGAAGCCGCCGTCCTGGATCGCCGCAACGCAGCCGACCCGGCGAGCTATGCCCGGCAACTGCTTGGCCGGAACGCGACCGAGGTCATGTTGGTCGACCGTGGCTTCGCCTCTAAAGACGCCTTCAGCATCGAGGAACAGCAGCGGGCCACTGGCATCCCGCAGCTCGAGATCATTCGCCTCGAGACGCTCGCTGAGAGCCTTGTGGAAACCGCCGACGACCCGCGCGAATGGTTCGCGGCCGTCCGCGGTGCCCTCCGGGCCGCGGTCAAACGCGGCGCCGTCGGCGTGAAAACCATCTGTGCCTACCGCGCCAGCCTCAAACTCCAGCCGGTCGACACCGATGCGCTCGGCGTCACCTTCAGCGCCCTTCGCCTCCGCGCCGAGCGCGCGCAACCCTTGCGGCTAACCGGCAACGCGCTCTGCCACGCGCTCATCTTCGAGGCGGCCCAGGAGTGCCAGGCGCTGGACGTCCCACTCCAGGTCCACTGCGGCTTTGGCGATCCGGATGAAGACCTGGCGGAGGCCTCGCCGCTCGGATTAAGACCGCTGTTCATCGACCCCGCCTACCGGGGCCTGCGCGTGGCCCTCCTCCACTGCTACCCCTACCACCGCGAGGCCGCCTACCTCTGCTCGGTCTTCCCCGGCGTCTACATGGACCTGTCGCTGGCCATCCCCTTCGCTGCGCTGGACGGTGTCCGCGCCATGCGCGAGACCTTCGGCCTCTGCCCGACCAGCAAACTGCTCTACGCGAGCGACGCGACCCGATATCCCGAGGTATACCTGGTTGCAGCCACGCTTCACCGCGAAGCTCTCGCCGAAGCGCTCGATGAGCTTGTCGAGCGGCGGATCATGCGGCGTGCGGCAGCAGTCGACGCGGGCCGGCAGGTACTGGCGGAAAATGCCCGGCGCCTTTACCGCCTGCCAAACGGACCTGCACTCTAGGCCGAACGGCCTACCCTTCCAACTCGCTGGGAAACGGATGATGACAGGGCAGTGAACACAGCCACCAGCACCGCCCGCATCCTGCTCATTGCCGACGACCGGTCCGCCGGCGACCCCTATCGGGGGGCCCTCGAGGTTGGCGGCTACGAGGTCCAGCAGGCCGAGAGCTTCGTGGATGTGCTCGACAGCGTGATGCCCGATCCCGATGTTGTCGTGCTCTATGACCTGGCGGTGTTCGCCTATCCCGGGCAGGAGGCACTCGTGGTCAGGATTCCGTACCAGATGACGCCGGACGAACTGGTCACCGAAGTCCATCGGCGTATCGCCCTCCGCGCAACGCTCCAGGCGATTCAGTAGCTTCTAGCGCGCACCTGATCGGCGAAAGCCGCGAAGAGCGCTTGCGCCCGCTGCTGCTGCGCATCGATATAGAGTCGCAGCTCGTCGCGCACCTCTTCCGCGCTCCGCTTCCATACGCGCTCGAGACTCGGCTCCGCACTCCGCAGCCAGGCGTTCACGCCATCGGCGTCGACCTCAAAGTGAAACTGCAGAGCCCACGCGTTCCGACCCATCCGAAACGCCTGAACGAGGACGTCATCACCTGCGGCCAGTAACTCGGCGCCGTCCGGGAGATCGAAGGTGTCTTCGTGCCACTGGAAGACCAGGTCGCCACTGTGGAATGCGCCGACCAAGGGATCGGCCTGTCCCGCCTCCGTCAGCCTTACTGGCTTGAACCCGAGCTCGCGGACCGGTGCACGATAAACGCGGGCATCGAGCGCACGCGCCAGCATCTGTGCCCCAAGACAGATGCCGAGCACTGGCAGGCCGGCATCGACGGCGCGCCGCAACAGCTGGCGCTGGGCCAGCAAGTAGGGGTACCGCTCGATTTCGTCGACATTCATCTCGCCGCCGAACACCACGAGACCGGCGAACTCATCCAGCCCTGGCCACCGCACCTCGGGATTGAAGGCATCGAGGCGTTGGACCGGCACGCTCTCCGCGGTGAGCGCCGCGACCGTGATCCCGAGCGTGTCGTCACGATCGTTGCGCACGCAAAGCACAGGGTTCATCCGTCTCGTCGGATGATAGAGGTGTGGACTACGGACTGAATCTGGCCCAGAACTTTCAACCGGATCTGTTCCGGGACGAGAAGGTGGCATGGGCCGGGCAACCCGACCCGCGTTTTCATTTCACGGGCGGCGACATCTTCCTGGTCCCGTTCAGCCTCCTGTGGGGCGGGTTTGCGATTTTCTGGGAGGCGGGCGTGCTCGGATTGCTCGGCGGCGATCCGGCGCCGGGGTTCTTCTTGATCTGGGGTATCCCGTTCGTTCTGGTCGGCCAGTACTTCATCTGGGGTCGCTTTCTCTACAAGGCCTACAAGAATCGGCGGACCTTCTACGCTCTGACCAACCAGCGGGTGCTCATTCTGACCACCCTCCGGTCGCGACGGCTGCAAACCATCTTCCTGAATCAGCTACCCACCATCAACAAGACGGTTCAGCGTGACGGAATGGGGACGCTGGAATTTGGACTGTCGCCGGCCTGGGCCGGAGCGTATGCAAACAGCGGCATGGAACTCTTCGCCGGCCGGTATGGTGCGATGGTACCTGCCTTCTATGACATCCCTGACGTTGAGCGCGTCTACCAGCTCGTCATGCGGTTGAAGACTGACCTCGGACAAACGGCCTAGACCGGCCTACCCGCCTATTCGGGGGATGCAAGCGTGAGGCCACCGGCCGCATCATAGGCAGATACCGATCGGGCCGTTTGAGGAGATGCTATGAAACTTGGACTGTCGATTGCCGATTTCACATGGCCGTCCGGGCCGGCAAAGCTCGGGGAGACCATCAAAGCCATCGCGGGTACCGCCGACCAGGCAGGCTTCGATTCCATCTGGGTGATGGATCACTTCTGGCAGATTCGCATGAACGGCCCCGAACACCACGAGATGCTCGAGGGCTACAGCGCGCTCAACTATATGGCCGCGGTCACCTCGCGCGCGAAGCTCGGCACCATGGTGACCGGCGCCGTCTATCGCTACCCGGGCATCCTCGCGAAGACCGTCACGACGCTCGACGTGCTCTCAGGCGGGCGCGCCTGGCTCGGAATCGGCGCCGCCTGGAACGAGGCCGAGAGCCGCGGCCTGGGCATCCCCTTCCCGCCGATCAAGGAGCGTTTCGAGCGCCTCGAGGAAACGCTACAGATCTGCCTGGCGATGTGGGAAGGCAAGCGAGGCAGCGAGCAACCGCTCCCCGGCACGCACTATCAGCCCGAGCGACTGCTGAACTCGCCCCAGTCCCTGACCCGCCCTCATCCACCGATCCTGATCGGCGGCGGCGGCGAGAAGAAAACGCTGCGACTGGTCGCCCAGTACGCGCAGGCCTGCAACCTGTTTCCCAGCCCCGAACTTCCGCGCAAACTCGACATCCTGCGCGAGCACTGCACGGCGGTCGGCCGCAACTATGACGACATCGAGAAGACCGCGATGTTCTCCTTCGACGTCGGTGACAACGGCGAAAAAGTCGACAAGGTCCTCGGCGGCCTGCATTGGCTCGCCGGCATGGGCATCCAGACTGTGATCGGCGGCGTGCCACACGTCGACCGCATCAAGCCGCTCGAGATCATCGGCGAAAAGCTCATCCCCGCCGTGGCCAACCTCGAGCCAGCCACCGCCGGCTCGCGGTAGATAAGGTCCCTCCCCGTCCGAGGAGGGCAGGGTGAGGGCGGTTAAGCCTCGTCGCGCTCCGTGCGCTCTCTGCGCTGCTGGCGCCGGGTGCCGTAGCTCAGAACCTCGGCCGTTTCCTCGACCAGCCGGGCGTACTCCTCCGCCTCGATCGCCGGGTGGGTCTTGGACGCGTAACCCTCTCCCTTGCAGACGGCATCGATCCGGTGCAGCGTCTTCGGATCGTCGGCATCCCCCATGAAGAGGAGGTCGTAGTCGTTGCCGAGGACATTCCAGATCTGGCTGACCCGGCCGCCCACCAGTTGGATCTGATAACTCAGATGCTGCCACTGGGCGGCATGGGCGGCGCCCCGCGAGCCGGTCTTACCCGCTGCACCGCCTGGTCGAGTCTGAACCAGGGTCACGAACTGCACCACGCCGCACACCTCCAACCGGAGTGACGCGCTGTCAGATTTTACCCTGAGGGGATTATAAGAGGTTGGCCCGCCCATCTGCAAGGCGAAACGCCCTCTTGACAATCGCCGTACGCAAGGCAAGCTATGCGGTAGAGGAAGCGTTGGGGCCCGCCACACGACCCGGAGAATTCGGTGAGTTGGCTACCCTCGGCCACGACTTGCGCACACCCCTCACGATCATCCATGGTTACGCCCAGCTGATGAGATCGGAAGAGCTCACGCCCGAGCAGCGCGCGCGAGCTTGCGATTTGATTGTCGCCAAGTGCGAGGAGTTGAACGAACTGATCCGCGGCTTTCTCGAACCCGTGAAGCCCGAACTCCCAGTGGCGGTGGCGGTCAGCCAGACGGCGTAGTCGCCCGCTCGAGACGCACGATCGAAACCTCGGCCTGAGCCTGCCGTTCTAAACAACATGACCCGTCCGACGGCCGTGTTCGTCGCCGCCGCCGTTGTTAGCGTGCTGGCAACCGGGTGTGGGCAGCCGCCGTCCGCAGAGTCGGCGGCGCTGGCCGATGTCGTCCGCGGCGTGCAGACCGCGGAGCTGAACCTCGACACGGTGCCAGCGGGATACAACGGCCCAGGCAGCTCCGCTGACGTGGTGCAGCCGGTGCTCGATCACGTCCAGAGCGAGCTCGCGAAGTACTACGTCGGGACGCTCCTGACCCGTAAGGTGACCGAGCGTCAGGACGAAGTCCGAGCGATGGCCAAAGCGGGAGGCGGTGGGCGCATCGGCGGCGTCAAGGCATTGGACATGAAGGACGTTCAGGTCTCCGGCCAGACCGCGAAAGTCAGCGCCGAGGTGACGCTCTGGTTCAAGACTGCCCAGTTCTGGTATCAGCCTGTAGCCAGCCGGCCGGTTGCCACCAATATTGTCGATCTGGATCTCCACCTGGTTCGGGACGCGGGCGAATGGAAGATCGACCAGGAGCACTGGCAGTTCGCGCCTGGTGGAGGACCCTGAGGCTCGCGGCGCCTACGCCGCGTTTCCTCTGACGCGGTAGCGGAGGAAAACCACGCCGTTGCGGAAACGGCGTTCGTCCAGCAGGTCGAGCTTCACAAGGACATTCGTGGGGAGAGACCGTTCGCCGCCTCCCACGATGATCGGCGTAACGAACAACTGGAGCTCGTCGACCAACCCGGCCTTGATCGCCTGGGCAGCCAGCTCGGGACCACCCACCGTGATGTCACCTCGCGCCTGCGCTTTCATCTGACGGACCGCCTCAGGGTCAAAGACACGCTCGATCCGCGTCCTATCACTGGAGGCCTTCTCCAGCGTCCTGGAATACACGATCTTGTCGGCCGCCTGCCATATTTTCGCGAAGTCCTGGACGGCAGCCGAGTCGTCGCCGATGGAGTGAGGGTTCTCCCAGGCGACCATCACCTCGTACATCTTGCGCCCGTAAAGGTAGGTGCCGACCGAACGTTCGAGGTCGTTGACGAAGGCGTGCACCTCCTCGTCCGGCGCAGCCCAGTCGAAGTTGCCTTCCTCGTCCGCGATGTACCCGTCGAGCGAGGTGATCGCCGAGTAGATCAACTTGGCCATGCCGAGCCCTCATTTTCCCTCACGTGGGTGGAGGACAGGTGGAGGGCTGTTTGCCCCATTTCACATGGACGTCACACGAACGGAGTTGTACCCATATGGAAATTGAACGGACCGGCATCAGCACGCACGCGATCATGGACAAAGTTCGTGAGCTGGACCTCTATCCTGTCGTTCTGTCAGAAGGCAGATTCACCGCATCGAAGCGGCTCGCGCGAGCGATGGAAATCGCCTATAAAGCGTTGAGCGCCGAGGGCAAAGCCTCCCCGACTTCAGCCTCTTAGACATCCTGGCATCGATAGCCGGCCCGGGTCACCGATCTCTCGTTGAGATCGCCGTTTGACAGCGATGCTGCAACTGGGAATAATGAAGCGGTTCATTATGCAGTTCTCTGAGATCAAGGGCGACTGCCGGTTCAACGGTACCCTGGCAACCGACCGGGCCGGCCGGCTGTACGACAGCCGCTTCCGCCAGGCCATCATCAGCACGCGGCGTGGCCTTTCCGAGAAGGAGATGCGCGCCGTCGAGGCCATGACCGCCCTTCGGATCACGGCCCGGCTCACCCGCCAGCTGATGGATCGCTGGGCCGAGACGCATGGCCTGAGCGAGGGGCGTCTCCATGTCCTCTTTCAGCTTGCGGCGGCGCCCGGGCATCAGTTGCCGCTCGGCGAGCTGGCCGAGCAGCTGGAAGTGACGCCGCGCAACGTGACCGGATTGATCGATCACCTGGAACGCGACGGGTTCGTGGAACGCGTGGACGATCCGGACGACCGGCGCTCCATCTACGCGCGACTTACCGCCGCCGGCGGAAAGCGGCTCGAAAGCATGCGAGGCGAAGGATTGAATTGGCAGATGAAAATCGCATCGGGCCTGTCCATCGACGAGCTCGAGCAGCTGCGCCACGCCTGCCTGACGTTGATCGAAAATATGACCGGCGCGACGGTTGCCACTGGGAGGACCGCATGAGCCAGCAACCCCAAGGTTCGATCGGCCCGGCCGACACCGGCAGTCATATGACCGAAGGGCTGACCCGGTGGGCCACCATTGGCGTCGTGGCTGGGACCATGATGGCGCTGCTGCTCGCGGCGCTGGATCAGACGATCGTCGGCACCGCGATGCCGCGGATCATTGCCGACCTCAACGGGCTGAACTATTACTCCTGGGTCGTCACCGCCTATCTCGTCGCCTCGACGATCACCGTCCCGATCGCGGGCAAGCTTGGCGACCTGTTCGGCCGTAAGCCGTTCCTGCTCGCCGGCATGATCGGATTCGTCGTCGCCTCGGCGCTGTGCGGACAGTCGCACAACATGCTGGAGCTGATCGTCTTCCGCAGCATCCAGGGCCTCTTCGGCGGCATCTTGTTCGCGACCGTCTTCGCGGTTATTGGTGACCTGTTCCCGCCGGCCCGCCGCGCCCGCCTCCAGGGCCTGTTCGGCGCCGTCTTCGGGCTCTCATCGATCCTTGGCCCAACGGCCGGCGGTTACATCACGGACAACCTGGGCTGGCGCTGGGTCTTCTATGTCAACCTGCCGATCGGCATCGTCGCGGTGCTGCTCGTTTTGTCCACGATGCCCTACGTCCGCTCCAAAGCCTCGCTCCGGGATATCGACTTTCTCGGTGCGGGCACCCTTACCGCCGGTCTGATCCCACTGATGATCGCGCTCTCGATCACCCGCGATCATTCCTGGACCTCGCCTGAGGTGATGGGTCTGCTCGCTCTCGCCGCGCTCCTGCTCGCCGCCTTCTTCGTGGTCGAGCAGCGGTCGGAGCACCCCATCGTGCCGTTCGCGCTCTTCAAGAACTCCACCTTCAGCGTCTCGATGATCGCGGGCTTTCTCACGGGGTTTGGCATGTTCGGCACGATCGTCTTCGTGCCACTCCTCTACCAGGGCGTTCTCGGCGTGACCGCGACCAACTCGGGCCAGTTGCTCACCCCGATGATGCTCGGCCTGATTGTGTCCAGCACGGTCGTCGGGCAGGCGATGGTCCGCATCCGTTACTACCGGTTCCTCGGCACCGCCGGCATCTTGCTGATGATGCTGGGCATGTGGCTGCTGTCGCAGGTGACGGTCTCGACCTCGAGCCTCGAGGTCGTGCGCGACATCGTGCTGGTCGGGGCCGGGCTGGGCGCGACCTTCCCCCTCTTCATCAATGCCGTCCAGGCCGCGCTCCCTCGCGAGTTCCTCGGCGTCGCGACCAGCCAGGTGCAGTTCTGGCGGCAGATCGGCGGGACGATCGGCACCGCCGTCCTTGGCTCGGTGCTCAGCCAGCGCCTACCGGTGAATATCGGCGAGCAGCTGCGCGTGCTGAACCTACCGGCTCAGGCCGCCCGCTTCATCCCGAGCGGCGGCAGCCCGCAAACGCTCTTCGATCCGGCGCACCTCGCAGCCCTCCGGGCGCAGGCGGTATCGGCCGGACCGCAAGCCGCCGCTGCCTTCGATCAGGTCCTTCACGCGATCCGCGTTGGACTGGCGGCCACCCTCCACGAGGTCTTCCTCTTTGGAGGTGCGGTCCTCATCCTCGCGCTGATCGCGTCGGTCTTCCTCAACGATGTGCCCCTGCGCGGCCGGCAGCCGGCCAACGAAGAAGGCGCGCCGGTCGCCGCAGCCTAGCTCTTCGGCTTCTCCTGGGTGGCGCCCGCCGGAGCAGCCGCCTTGGCCGCCGGGTTAGCCTCGAAGATTCCGAAGACGTTGCCCTCGGTGTCGCGGCAGTACGAGAAATAGCCCTGGCCCGGCACCGCGTCCTTTTCCGATAAGACCTTACCGCCGGCTTCCTTGACCGCCCGCGCACCCTCCTCCCAGGTGTCCACGCTGATGGTGTTGATCACCGCCTGCTTCGTTTCGTGGCGTGGCATGATCGCGCCGTCGATCCCGATCTGGTCCTTGGGACCGGTGGTAGCCAGCAAGTACTTGAAAGGCCCACCCCAGTCGTTGAACTCCCAGCCGAACGCCTTGCGATAGAACGCTGCCGCCCGCTCGGGGTCATCTGCCGTGATCTCGAAGTGCGATGGCCGTCCCATACCTGATCCTCCTGCTGCCTGGTGGACGAAGCGATGATCCTATTCTGCACAAAAGAAAAAGGGCCCCACATTGGGGCCCTTCGTCTCTTGCGATGGAAGGCCTACTGGCCCAGACCGCCCGAGATGTTGCAGAAGACGTTCTTGACCTGGTTGCCGAGGATGATCAGAACTACGATGACCACGACAGCGATCAAGACG
>Ga0209526_10003677_pt1 | contig 10441 bp, 11 predicted proteins | sample JacPinW_OM2H0_M1_FD_188566 | JGI IMG/M metagenome (GOLD analysis project Ga0209526, IMG submission 188566) | Forest soil microbial communities from Algoma, Ontario, Canada - Jack Pine, Ontario site 1_JW_OM2H0_M1 (SPAdes) (version 2) | ecosystem: Environmental > Terrestrial > Soil > Boreal... | reverse complement strand
AGCAAGATGGCCAACATCAGCAGCGAAGTCGCTACCGGGCGCAGGATAAAGGGACGGGAGGGGTTCATCGCGCGGGGACCGTGACAACCGAAGCGGTAGTCAGCGTAACGCCGCGACCGGCCTGGAACGCAAGCCAGACAATAACGATTTGGTTGTTACGCTTCACTTGGGTCAGACGATCGTCGACACACGGCGCGCTCGAGAATCAGCCGCCGCTCTTGGAACGACCTTGCCCTTGCCCACCTGCACCCTGTCCGCCCTTGTCCGATTTTGGCGGACCTTTTGGCGGACTCGCCGATTGCGCCGCGCGGGCGTTGGGATCGACAAGTTCGATCTTCGAGCCTTCGCGCAGCTTGTCCGCACCGTCGACGACCACCAGATTTCCCGGCTCGACGCCGCTTTGCACCTCGGTGTTCTCGCCTTCTATGGTGCCGACCTTGACCGCTGTGACCGATACGGTTTGATCCTGCTTGACGAGGAAGACGAAGGTCCCGGGAGCGCCGCGCTGAATCGCCGCCGTAGGAACCAGCGTGGCGTCAGCCTTGGTTTCGACCGCCATGCGCACGTTGACGAACTGATTCGGAAACAGAACGCCGTCCTGATTGGGAAATTCTGCCCGGAGTTTGACGGTGCCCGTCGTCGTGTCGATTTGATTGTCGAACGTCAGCAGCCGTCCGGTCGCGAGCTTGTTCTTGCCGCTGCGGTCGTACGCCTCGACAGCGACTTCCTCACCAGTCTGCGTGCGCTTGACGATGCGGGGAACGTTGTCTTCCGGCACCGGATAGATCACGGTCATCGGCTTGACTTGTGCGATGGTGACCAGTCCGTTCGAGTCCGATGCGTGAACCATGTTGCCGGGATCCACTTGCCGCAGGCCTACGCGGCCGCTGATCGGCGCGATGACGCGCGAATATGTGAGCTGAAGCTTGGCGTTGTCGATCGCGCCCTGATCGGTCGCGACCGTCCCTTGAAATTGGCGAACCAGAGCCTCCTGGGTGTCGACCTGCTGCTTGGAGATCGAGTCCTGGGCGAGCAGCGTTCGATAGCGCTCGAGGTCGAGTTGCGCGTTCTTCAGTTGCGCCTGATCGTGGGCCATCTGCCCGGTGGCCTGGGTCAGCATCACTTCGAACGGCCGAGGATCGATCTGCGCCAACAGGTCGCCGGCCTTGACGTCCTGACCTTCGCGGAATGCGACGGTCATCAGTTGTCCGTCGACGCGGGTGCGCACAACCACCATGTTGCGCGGTGTCACGGTGCCCAGTGCGTCGATGTAGACGTCGATTGAGCCTTTGCGGGCGGGCGCCGCGACGACGGGTATGGCGCGCGCGTTCGGATCCCCCTTGCCACCGCCGGCCTTGGCCGGATCCACCGCTGCGCGGCCAAACCAGAACCAGGCGGCGACTATCACGGCGATGACCACCACGGCGAGAGCGATCCAACGCCAACGCCGCGCGCGGGGAACAGGTCGGGTCAGGACAGGCTGCTCGTCGACCGTGTTCCCGGTCGAGGCGCGCCACTCGACGGCTTGCTCGGCCGGCTTTCCGGGATCGCGAGGCTGGTCGTTCATCACTTATGGGCCCTGGTCGGCATGGTGGTTGGATTGTCCGGGTTCTGTCTCGTTCGTTCGAGCAGAGTTGTAACGAAGTGTTTGGCGGCGGCCGATGACGCGGGGACTTTCGGCGCCCCGGCGGCTTCAAGGTCGGCGACCAAGGTGGGTGGCCGGGTCACCCAAGAGGCTGATCTTACGATAAAATGCACGTTCCCGAGGAGCGTTGCAACAGGCCGGTCGGTCGATTCGGACCGCTTCCTCGCCTGCCAGGCTCGGGATTCTTCGCAACGGCGCTCGTTGAACCGCGATTCCAAGCGGGGTGACGAGCGCAAGCCACCTCTTCCCCTGTTCCGAGTCGCTTTAGACGAAGGTGACGCATGAACGCTACAACTGACATCAAGAATTTCACCGACTTCAAGGTCGCCAACCTCGAGCTTGCCGCCTGGGGGCGCAAGGAAATCGCCATCGCCGAGACCGAGATGCCGGGCTTGATGGCTATTCGCGAGGAATTTGCGGCGACCCAGCCTTTGCGCGGTGCGCGTATCGCCGGCTCGCTGCATATGACGATCCAGACCGCGGTGCTGATCGAGACGTTGAAAGCGCTCGGCGCCGACGTGCGCTGGGCCTCGTGCAACATCTATTCGACGCAGGATCACGCCGCGGCGGCGATCGCGACGACCGGAACACCGGTGTTCGCGTACAAGGGCGAAACGCTGGATGAATACTGGGAGTACACGCATCGCGTTTTCGAGTGGCCGCTGCCGAATGGCGGCGCCGGTACGCCGAATATGATCCTCGATGACGGCGGCGACGCGACGCTCCTGGTGCACCTGGGCGCGCAGGCGGAAGGTGATAGGGCGGTGATCGCGCATCCCGCGAACGAGGAGGAATTCGCACTGTTCACGGCGATCGCCGGCCACTTGGCGCGCGACCCGCACTTCTATTCGCGCATCAAGGCGAACATCAAGGGCGTGACCGAAGAGACGACGACCGGAGTCAAGCGTCTGTACACCATGCATAAGGAAGGCCGACTGGGCTTTCCCGCGATCAATGTCAACGACTCGGTGACCAAGAGCAAGTTCGACAATCTCTATGGCTGTCGCGAATCGCTGGTCGACGGCATCAAGCGCGCGACCGACGTCATGATCGCCGGCAAGATCGCGCTCGTCTGCGGCTACGGCGACGTAGGCAAGGGCTCGGCGCAAGCGCTGCGCGCGCTCTCGGCGCAGGTGTGGATAGCGGAGATCGATCCGATTTGCGCGCTTCAGGCGGCGATGGAGGGCTATCGCGTCGTGACCATGGACTATGCCGCTGACAAGGCCGACATCTTCGTCACCGCGACCGGCAACATCGACGTGATCACCCACGATCACATGAAGCGGATGAAAAACAACGCCATCGTCTGCAACATTGGCCACTTCGACAATGAGATCGACGTCGCATCTCTCAAGGCGTACACCTGGGACAACATCAAGCCGCAGGTCGACCACATCATCTTTCCCGACGGGAAGCGGATTATCCTGCTCGCCGAGGGAAGGCTGGTGAACCTCGGGTGCGGTACCGGACATCCGAGTTACGTGATGTCGAGCTCTTTCGCCAATCAGGTGATGGCGCAAATCGAGCTATGGGCCGACACGCGCGAACGCACCGGCAAGTACCCCGTGGGCGTGTACGTGCTGCCCAAGCATCTCGATGAAAAGGTGGCGCGTCTGCAACTGACCAAGCTCGGCGCGATGCTCACGCCGCTCTCCGACAAGCAGGCGCGATACATCGGTGTCGATGTCGCCGGGCCCTATAAGCCCGATACCTATCGTTATTGAGAGCACGTGCTGGAGGTGGATCCGACGCTCACCGATCCGCCGACGCAGGGGCGGTCGAGCTCAGGCACTCTCCAAGGAGATCGTGATGCGACTCTTGCTGGTGTGGTTAGTCAATGCGGTGGCGCTTATCGCGCTGCCTTATCTGATGTCGTCGATCCAGGTCGACTCGTTCGCGGCTGCCCTGATCGCGGCGCTGGTGCTCGGCCTCATCAACACCTTTATCCGCCCGCTCTTGGTGCTGCTTACCTTGCCGGCCACCGTATTGACGCTCGGGCTGTTCATCTTCGTGATCAACGGGCTCTTGTTCTGGTTTGTCGGCTCCTTCGTGCAGGGCTTTCACGTGGCAGGCTTCTGGTCCGCGGTCGGTGGCGCAATCCTGTACAGCATCATTTCCTGGGCGCTGTCGGCTTTGCTGCTTCCCGGCAAGAAATGACTGCGGCATGAATGCGAAAGTCGAATGACCGGCAGCGCCGATCGCATCTTCAGCTTCGAGTTCTTTCCGCCGGCGACGCCGCAGGGCGCGGAAAAGCTCGCCGCGACCCGCGCGCAGCTCGCGCAGCTCGGCCCCAAATTCTTTTCCGTAACGTTTGGCGCCGGCGGCTCGACCCGCGACCGAACGCTCGCGACCGTGCTGGAGATCCAGAAATCCGGACAGCGCGCGGCTCCGCACATCTCATGCATCGGCTCGACCAGGGAAGGCATCCGGCAGACGCTGGCGACCTATCGCGAGCACGGTATCGGCCATCTCGTCGCCTTGCGCGGTGACTTGCCTTCCGGCAGCGCCGACACGGGTGAGTTTCGCTACGCGAGCGAATTGGTCGAGTTCATCCGAGCTGCCTGCGCCGACTGGTTTCATATCGATGTCGCCTGTTACCCTGAGTATCACCCGCAGGCGAAGAGTCCCGCGGACGACCTCGCGAGCTTCAAGCGCAAGGTCGACGCCGGCGCGAACTCGGCGATCACGCAGTACTTCTTCAACGCCAGCAGCTATTATCATTTTGTCGATGATGCGGCAGCGCTCGGTATTCAGGTGCCGATCGTTCCGGGTGTGATGCCGATCGCGAGCTTTTCCAAGCTCGCGCGCTTTTCGGACGCTTGCGGCGCCGAGATCCCGCGCTGGATCCGCAAGAAGCTGGAGAGTTTCGGCGATGACAGCGCTTCGATCCGCGCCTTTGGCCTCGATGTGGTCACCGACTTGTGCGCCGACCTGCTGGCGCACGGCGCGCCTGGCCTGCACTTCTACACGCTTAACCAGGCGAGCCTGACGACGATTATCTGGCAACGGCTGGGTTTGTCGTAAGCGCACCCGGCGGTCGCGCAAGCAAGTCCGAGAATTCGCGCGGCGCTACGGGGCTGGAAGCGTTGCTCATCCCGCTTTCGAATGCGCCTACTTGCCCGGCATGAACGATAGTAGCTCCGTCGTCGTGTACTCGGTGCGGATGGTCGCGGAATCGGGGCCGCCAGTCAGTTCAAAATATTCCGCATCGCGGACTTCGCGCACGACGCCTTTGACTTCGGGCGCATACCTCACCTGGTCGCGCCGCGTGGTCCGGCTGCGCCAGAACTCTTCGTCGTCGAGCTGCACGATGCGGTAGATCGCGACGGCATCGTAGCTGCCGGCCGGCACGGTCACCGGCGCGCGACCCTGTACCTCGCCGTAGATCAGGATATTGTCATCGAGCTGTGTATCCCGGCGAAATGTATTGACCACCTGGCGCCATGAGCTGCGTTGGCCGATCGGAAAGTCGAGGAGCTTAAGCGAAGGCGAAAAACGGCGGACTTGATCATTGCGCAGCGCGCCGACGCGGAGGCCTCCGTCGGCGTCGATCTCCTCGGTTTGCTCGCTGCGGCCATAACTGTCGACAAACACGAGATGCATGGTCGCGACACCTGCGTTCATCGCGACGACTTGCACGTCGAGCCGGGTTGTTGCCCCGCGGCGAAGGCCGTCGGTGATGCGATATTCCCAGCGGTCACCCACGACGAAGCGCGGCGGGGGGACATTTTCCCCCAGCGGCTGGCGCGCTGCGCAGGCGCAAACAACGACCGCAGCGAGCGTCGCAACGAGGCGTGACAGCGGGAGCGACCGTAACATCGTCAGCATTGGGTCTCCGGAAGCACCTAGCCTTACCGATTATCCGCCATCGGTGATCGCGCCAAGACTCGCAGTCGAGACCAGCTTCATGTACTTGGCGAGCAGTCCGCGGGTATAACGCGGCGCCGGAGCCTTCCATCGCGAGCGCCGGCGCTCAAGCTCGCCGTCGTCGACGTTGAGTTGAATGAGCCGGCGATAGGCATCGACGGTGATCGAGTCGCCTTCGTGTACCAGCGCGATGGTGCCTCCGACGTACGCTTCCGGCGCAACGTGCCCAACCACCATTCCCCACGTGCCGCCGGAAAAGCGACCGTCGGTGATAAGGCCGACACTCTCACCCAAGCCCTGCCCGATCAGCGCCGAAGTCGGCGCTAGCATTTCCTGCATTCCGGGACCGCCTTTCGGACCCTCGTATCGAATTACCATCACATCGCCGGGCTGAATGTTCCTGGCCATGATCGCGTCGAGCGCGGCAGGCTCGGAGTCGAACACGCGTGCGGGGCCCGTGATCGACGGATTCTTAAGGCCCGTTATTTTGGCCACGCAACCCTCCGGCGCGAGATTTCCCCTGAGGATCGCGAGGTGGCCTTGCGGGTACATGGGTCGGCTCCACGGACGTATGACCTCCTGATCTGCCCGCGGGTTCTCGTCGACTTGGTCGAGCTCCTCGCCGATCGCCCTGCCGGTGATGGTCATGCACTCGCCGTGCAGCAAGCCATGCGCCAACAGCATCTTGAGCACTTGCGGTACGCCGCCGGCGCGGTTGAAATCGACGGCTACAAACCGGCCCGACGGCTTCAAGTCGCACAGCACCGGCACGCGCTGTCGCATGCGCTCGAAGTCATCGATGGTCCATTCGACTTCCGCTGCGGCCGCAATCGCGAGGTAGTGCAGCACCGCGTTGGTCGATCCGCCGGTCGCCATCACCACCGCGATCGCGTTTTCAATCGATTTGCGGGTGATGATGTCGCGCGGCTTCAGGTCTATCTTGATCGCGTTGACCAGCGTGTGTGCCGACGCCGCTGCGGAGTCGGCTTTCTCGGGATCGGGCGAAGCAAGCTGCGAGCTGCCCAGGAGGCTCATGCCGAGCGCCTCGAACGATGAGGACATGGTATTGGCCGTGTACTGACCTCCGCAGGCGCCGACCGTCGGGCACGCATTCTTTTCGATACCGTCGAAATCTTCCTTCGACATCTTGCCCGCTGCAAAAGCGCCGACCGCCTCGAACGGGCTCACGATGGTGAGCGTCTGCCCTTTCCACATTCCCGGCTTGATCGTCCCCGCGTAGACGAAAATTCCCGGGACGTTCATGCGCGCCAGCGCCATCATCGCGCCGGGCATGTTCTTGTCGCAACCACCGACGCAAAGCACGCCGTCCATGCATTGCCCCATCACCGCCACCTCAATCGCGTCGGCGATCACTTCGCGCGACACCAGCGAATACTTCATTCCCTCGGTACCCATGCCGATGCCGTCAGTGACCGTCGGAAAACCGAAGACCTGGGGCTTTGCGTCGGCGGATTTGAGCGCGGCCATCGCGCGATCGACCAGTGGTTGGATCCCGGCGTTGCAGGGATTCATGGTGCTATGACCGTTGGCGACACCGACGATGGGCTTGTCGAAGTCTCCGTCGTCGAAACCGACCGCGCGCAGCATGGCGCGGTTCGGTGAGCGGGCGAAACCTTCGGTGATGATGCGGCTGCGGCGGTTGATCGGCACTGAATCCACCTCTCTCGTATAATCGTGGCGTTTACAAATTCTAACAAAGCGGGCAGCAATAGAACGACGCTGCGCCGCGCCCCCAATGTTCGTTCATCCTCAGTTCGACCCGGTCGCCGTTCAATTGGGCCCGCTTGCGGTGCGCTGGTACGGCCTCATGTACTTGCTCGCTTTCATCCAGATCGTCATTCTCGGCAAATTCCGCGCGCGTCAGAACCTGCTGACGGGCTGGCATCCGCGCGATGTCGACGACATGCTTTTCTACGGCGTTTTCGGAACGATTCTCGGCGGCCGACTCGGTTACGTGTTGTTCTACAAGCCGTTCTACTATTTCGAACACCCCGCCGAAGTGCTCGCGATCTGGCAGGGCGGGATGAGTTTCCATGGAGGCTTTCTCGGCGTACTGATCGCGCTCTGGCTCTTTGCCCGCATTCGAAACAAGCGATGGCTCGAGGTCACCGATTTCGTCGCTCCCTTGGTTCCACTGGGTCTTGCGGCGGGTCGTCTCGGAAATTTCATCAATGGCGAGCTGTGGGGCCGAGTCACCAGCGCCGCCGCGCCATGGGCGGTCTATTTTCCGCAGGCCGCCGCCGAGGACAAGGCCTGGATCACCGCTTTTCCACAGGAAGCAGCAGCCCGGGGACTGACCGCGATTTACGCGCAGGTCGGAATGCTTCCGCGGCATCCATCGCAACTCTACGAAATGGCGCTGGAGGGCATCGTGCTGTTCGTGCTGCTCTGGTTTTACGCGCGCCGCCGGCGGCCGCTCGGAGCTGTTTCCGGGCTGTTCCTGATTGGTTACGGAAGCTTCCGTTTTCTGATCGAGTACGCGCGCGAACCGGACAGCTTTCTAGGCCTGCTTGCGATGGGCATGTCCATGGGACAGTGGCTATCGCTGCCGATGATCGTCGTCGGTGTGCTGATGATGGTCTGGGCGTATTGGCGTGCGGGTAAAGCTTCGCCGACCATTTACGGTCCCTAGAAAAGTCACCCTGAGCGCTTTTCAATCAACGCGGCGGTAATCACCGTCGATCGCATCGGCGCGCCTCACGCCGAATCCGGCGCCAACCGTCTGCGGTGAGAATGGTGCGCCGACATTGATCGGCAGCATCAGCAGGAGCAGCGCAATAACGTCGGAGAGAACGCCCGGAAGAATCAAGAACAGCGCGGCCAGGACCTTGCGGCCGCTGTCGAGGAGTCCTCGCATCAATGGCCGATCGCCGCGGAGCGCTGCCAGCGTCCTGGCCCTGAATCCAACCCGCTCGTGGTGCAACAATAAAAGCCCCGCCACGGTCGACGCGAGCATCCACGCCAATGCCGGTATGCCCGTCCACCGCGCGAAGCGCAGCGTTGCCAGTACATCGACGACAGGGAAAGCCAGTACAATCAAAAGCACGAGAAAACGCATGGTGACTCCTTGTCACAGCGGACGCCGCCGTCAGCACTGCTGATCCTGACTACGCTGCCTGAGCGCGCGGTGGCGGAGACGTTGGCGAGAGAGCTTCTCGCCGCGCGCCTGGCCGCGTGCATCCACGTCGGTGCGCCGGTGCGTTCACTCTATCACTGGCGCGGTCAAATCGAAACGACCGACGAAACACCCTTGGCAATAAAGACCCGCGCCGAGCTCTATCCGAAGGTGCAAGCGGCCATTCTTGCGAGCCACCCGTACGAACTTCCCGAAATCGTTGCTGTCCCCATTTCCCATGCCTTACCCGGATACCTCGACTGGATCGCCGCGGAGACGGCTGTCGATGCGGACTAGGTGCCTCAGGATCCTCCTGCATGCCTTGGCCGTGACCGCTCTTGCGCTTGTGGCCTCGGCGTCGGCTCAGGTGAATCCGCTGGCTCCGGAAAAGGCATTCCGCTTCAGCGCACGGGCGCTCGATCCGCACACTGTCGAGGCTCGATTCAGCATCGCCGACGGGTATTACCTGTATCGGGACAAGCTGCACTTTGCGGTCGAGCCGGCAGCTTCAGGTCTCACGGTATCGTCGCTGCCCAACGGCAAAATCAAGGAAGATCAGTTTTTTGGCCGTGTCGAAACCTATCGCGGCAATCTGATTGTGACGCTTCAGTTGCAGGCCACGCCGCCCGGGCAAAGGGTCGTGGTCCAGGCCGAATCGCAAGGCTGTGCCGATCTTGGCATCTGTTACCCGCCGAATATCCAGCGCGTCACCGTTGCCCTACCGGCGGCCGGCAGCGCACCTACCCCGATCGACGAAGCTCCCAAGAAACAATGGTTCAAGTAGAGTGTGGGTGTTCACTTTAAACTGGGTTGCCGCTGAGAGCTGGTAGACAATGGATTTGGATGGGTGCCGCCGCGATCCTTGCACTTGCCGGCGGTATGGCGCTTGCCGTCTGGGACCGCGCGCCGCGCGACGCGAGCGCGCTTTTTTCGCTGTCGCTGCCAGACACATCCGGCCAACGGCAATCACTTTCCCAGTGGCGAGGCAAGGTGGTGGTGGTCAATTTCTGGGCGACCTGGTGTGCGCCCTGTCGCGAGGAGATGCCTGAGTTTGTCCGCGCACAGCGCGAGTTCGGACCCAGGGGTTTGCAGTTTGTCGGTATTGCTGTCGATGAGCCGGACAAGGTCGCCCAGTTTGCCAAGGAGCTCGAGCTTAATTACCCTGCATTAATCGGCGGGTACGGCGCCATAGAGCTTTCGAAGACGCTTGGCAATCAACTCAGCGCGTTGCCCTTTACGATCGTCATCGACCGGACCGGCGCGATAGCGCGGACCCAGCTCGGACCCTTTAAGACCGATAAACTTCGTTCAACAATAGATAATTTGCTGTAAATCCTGCCTATTTTGGGGGACGAGTGCTCCCCGAGCCGTCCGCCGAAAAGCCTCGGCTGCGCTCTCGACCGCAATAATCTGGATCGCCTTGGCACTTCTATGCACTTCGCATATCGTCGTTTAACAGTGGACAATTCCCGCTAAAAGTCGCAAAATAAAGACATTACAGCGGTGTGACGACCGTCCCCCAGGGAGTTTAGCCCGGGGGGAGAAAGCCGCGCAACTCGCGGGCACACGGCGCACGCTGGGTCGAAATATCCGTGGCCGAGTGCCGATCATTGGCGGTATCGGTATTGCCGTCGTGACGGCGTAGCTCCAATCCGGGGGGATTTCCATGGACTTACGCAAACTGAAAACATTGATCGAGCTCGTCGAGAGCTCAGGTATAGCCGAGCTCGAGGTTTCCGAAGGTGAAGAGCGAGTGCGGATCACCCGTGCGATGCCCAGCGCACATCAAACGC
>Ga0209526_10003676_pt1 | contig 10442 bp, 8 predicted proteins | sample JacPinW_OM2H0_M1_FD_188566 | JGI IMG/M metagenome (GOLD analysis project Ga0209526, IMG submission 188566) | Forest soil microbial communities from Algoma, Ontario, Canada - Jack Pine, Ontario site 1_JW_OM2H0_M1 (SPAdes) (version 2) | ecosystem: Environmental > Terrestrial > Soil > Boreal... | reverse complement strand
CAGGTCGGCGTCGACTTCGCCACCGACCTTGAGCTTGAAAAAAGTGTGGCCATAGGTCGCGACGACCTCTGCGAGAGATTCGGGCAGGCCGTCATTGACGTTGTTGGGGTGACCCGCGATGGGATCAATCAGGCCGACCGTGTGACGCGCGGCGATGTTGGCTGCTGGCGTCAGAGCTGCGAGAAATCGCAGCATGTCGAAGGGAGCCAGTTCCGGGACATGCGCCGGCAGCAGCGCTGCATCAATTCCGGCCAAATTGGTCCGGATTGCATCGTAAAATGAGCAGCTCGCGCTCCGGCAAAGGGCGTCGAGGATCGCGCGGTCGAGCTGAGCCGGACCAAAGCTTGCGACCAGGGGATTGAGGCCGTGCGCGGCTCCATCTGTAATTTGCCGCTCGTAGTTGACGGCGAAATGGCCAAACGCGGTGCGTGGTTCAATCGAGTCCGTGTAAGCAGTGGCGGCAAGAGCGAGCGCGAGGCGCAGCTGCTCAAAATTTGCTTCGTTGGACAGCGCGAGATTCTTATCGAACCATTTGGGCACGAGCATTTCCGCCGCCGCGCCCCAATACGAGTGGCCATCAGCACGCTCGATGCGCGCGCGCACGAACACTTGTGGCGCCTCGGTGAGCGTGACCACACCGAACCGAAATGGCAGGCGCAGGTGAACGTCTCTCTCATAGAGGCGAACGTCGCGAACCGTGAATGCGGGCGCCGTCATGTGCAGGGTTTAGTTTAATGCCGCGGCGTGGAAAAATCCCGCGCAAGCCTGCACGCCGCAACGCGCACCTTGCGCATTGTAGGTGGGGTGTTGCGGCTGCGTCCTACGAAGCGCGGCTCGCCATTTGCAATGACCGCCCCGATCGCGGCGATATCACCGTGCTTGATGGCGGCAAGCGCGCTGGTCTGCGTCCCGCCTTCGGGCGCATCGATCAGCACCAGATCGGCGTCCTTCTCCGCTGCCATGAGGCCGCATTGCAGCCGGTAAACGCCGGCATTGTTCCCGGTCGCAGCGCAGATCGAGCGTTCCGGGGCCATGTCTGTGAGACTTGCCAGATGTGCAATGGTGTAGAGCATGCCGAGCGGCATGATGCCTGATCCCGTTGGCGTGTCAGTCCCGATGATGAAACGATCGAAAGCATCATGTTGTTGTGCAAGCCGCGCACAAAGCAGTGCCGTTCGGAGGTTGCCCGCGGTGCATACCTGCAGCGCGATCTCGCTTTCAACGATGACCCGCTCGAAATCGCGGTCGGGCATGGCCGTCGGCCCGCCGTTGATGTGAAAGGACACGTGCGGCCGCATTGCCAGAAGATGGTCGGCGGTAATTGCGCTCGATCCCGGGATCGAGGCGCCGCCGGTGTGACAAGTGGTAACCAGCCCCGCGCCTTTGGCCGCTGCGACGAGCGGCACATAGTCGTACGGCGTCTCGACGGCGCCAAAGCCCGCCTTGGCGAGCCACACGCCACTCGCGGCGAGGTCCGCAAAGTCCGCCTGGTTCAATCCCGGCTCGAGGATCACGGACCCTGCATGCACGTGCATTCCGCCGGGCCGGTAATGCTGGAAGCATTTGCTTGCCGCGATCGCAAGCGCCTTGACGCCTGCGGGATCGTTAGGACGGCCAGGCACGTGGACTTCGGACGCCGAGATTACCGTTGTTGTTCCGCCCTGAACGTAGCTCTCCAGGAAGCCGATGGTGTGCTGGCGCGGCGTATAGTCGCCGAATGTCACATGGACATGGGAATCGATGAGGCCGGGGATCGCCGTAGTGCCACCGGCATCGATCACGACATCGCAGCTCTCGACGGCGCCAGCCGACGCGGTGCCGACGGATGTCACCTTGCCGTCCTGCATGATTACCGTATCGCCCGGAACGAACGGGTCCCGCCAGTCGCCGGAGACAATGACGCCGATATTGCTGACCGCGACGCGCATGTGGCTTCTCTTCTACGATCTACTGCGCAGCGCGACGAGGGCATCGAACACCAGCCGATCGATCTCGAGCCCCTCATGCAGCGCACGCTTGCGGGAGCGAAACGCCCGCTCGGACGGAATGCGGATCTCATCTACGCCGGGTTGTCGCGGTGTTGCTTTGACGCGATCGATCAACTGCGTCACCTCACGTTCGAACGCGTCGGCGGACCCGAACAGGTCGGGGCGAAACGCAACGAAGAGATAGCCGTATTCGCTTGGCCCGTCCGATCCGGGGGCCGCGAGCAGTGCCAGCGCCTGCATCATGAGCGCCAGCCCGAAGCCTTTGTAGCCGCCGAACGGCAGCAAGGCGCCGCGGCGTGCCTCTCCCGGATCCCTGGTCGGCTCGCCCCCAGGACCAAGCGCGACCCCGTCGGGTAGCTCCTCGCCAAGCCGCTCGCGCAGCCTCACCTCGGTCATCATGTAAGCCGATGTGCCCATATCGAATACGATAGGCCCATGCGTGGAGGGCACCGCGATTGCAATCGGATTGGTGCCGAGCACCGCCTCCCTTCCGCCCGGCGGGGCGACCAGGGGCGAGCTGGCCGCGGTATGGATGGCGACCAGGCGATGTTTGGCGATCATCTCGACATAGTAGGCACTGCGCCCGCTCATCCAGGCGTTGGTCATCGAGACGAGCGCAACCCCGTGCGCCGCGGTTTTCTTGATCGCCGCCTGTGCCGCATGAAAGAGTGCAAGCATGCCGACGTTGTTGCCCCCGTCAAAGGCAAGCGAAACCTCCGTTTCCCGCAAGATGGTGATGGCTCGGCGCGGCAGATGGAAGTGTTCGCTGTCCGCGACGTTGAGGATTTTCGCGAGTCCCGAATATTCGTAGCCGCACATGGCGGCATCGATCACGTGGTCGGCGATGATGCGCGCCTCGTCGGGATGATATCCAATGCCGCGCAGCGCCCCCTCCGCCAGCTCGCGTGCATCCGCCACGCTCAGGCGAACGCGGCCGGCGGTATCAGGCATCGACATCACAGCATAACCCGCGCAGTCTGTGAGGGCTTGCAGATAGAAACTTACGCCATGGACTTCGCCGCGGCACGGATTTTTCAATGAAAAGCTGTGCGAGTGGGGTGAGCATCCGATTTTTCAGGGTGACGATCCCGATCGGCATTCGCTTGTTCGGCAGGGTTACGGCCAAAGCCTTAAGAGGAGGAGACCTTCCTGGTACCTTCAGCATGAAAGAGATGGGAGAGCAACGTGCCGTCTGAACGTTTCGATTTCTCCAATGCCGCGGGCGAGCGGCTCGCCGCCTTGCTTGATTCTCCGGTCGAGGAGCCACGGGCTTATGCGCTGTTTGCCCATTGCTTCACCTGCGGTAAGGACCTTCGCGCGGCCAAGCGCATTGCCGAGGCTCTCACCGCGCTCGGCATTGCGGTGTTGCGCTTCGATTTCACCGGCCTGGGTTCAAGCGAGGGCGAATTTGCCAACACCACCTTCTCCTCGAATGTTGCCGATCTCCTTGCCGCTGCCGACGCGTTGCGGCGCACCAAGCGCGCGCCGGCAATTTTGATCGGCCATAGTCTTGGCGGCGCGGCCGTGCTTGCCGCCGCGGCCGAGGTGCCGGAAGCCCGGGCGGTCGTGACCATCGCTGCGCCCTGCGATCCCGCCCACGTTGCCGGATTGTTGAAGAATCGGGGCGATGTGGATGCAGCCGGCGATATCAATGTGACGCTCGCGGGACGGTCATTCCGAGTGAGCCGCGCGTTCCTCGACGATGTTGCGCAGCAGAGGCTGCGTGACCGGGTCGGCGCCTTGCACAAGGCCTTGCTGCTATTCCATTCACCGACCGACGACATCGTTGGTATCGAAAATGCGAGCTTCATCTTTACCGCCGCGAAACATCCCAAGAGCTTCGTCTCGCTGGCCGGGGCCGATCACCTTTTGAGCCGGCGCAGCGATGCGGCCTATGTCGGGAGCGTCATCCGCGCTTGGGCCGAACGCTACCTGGACGCGACCGATGTCGCGGCCGATACGCCGAGTGATCCGGATGTCATTGTGCGGGAAACCGGAAGCGGACGGTTCCAGCAGGAAATAAGGTCGGGCAGGCACCGGCTTTTCGCCGACGAGCCGGTCGAAGCGGGCGGCCTCGACAGCGGGCTTGGGCCCTATGACCTCGTGCTTGCCGGACTTGGGGCGTGCACGTCCATGACCTTGCGCCTTTATGCCGAGCGCAAGGCGCTACCACTCGACCGCGTAACGGTACGCCTGCATCACTCCAGGATCCACGCGCAGGATTGCGAGAATTGCGAGACGAAGGAAGGAATGCTCGATCGCATCGATCGCGCCATTACTCTTGAGGGCGTTCTGAGCGAAGAACAGCGCAAGCGGCTCCTTGAGATCGCCGACAAATGTCCCGTGCACCGCACGCTTACATCTGAAATCGATATCAGGACCGTGGAGGAGCCTACGTAGGCTGTAGGCTGGGTCGAGTTCTTCACGAGACCCAGCCCACGGAGCCAAGCGGTGGATGTTTCGGGTGCTCGTAGCCCGCATAAGCGAAGCCGCCTTCGCCAAGGCTTTGGCGGCCTCACTCACATTACATAGCCCGTCGAAGCTTCAGCGGAGACGGGCGACATGCGGGAACGAGTGCCCCGGATTTCGCCCTCGCGCAATAAGCGCGACGGGCTCATCCGGGCTACAAGATGCAGAACCACGATCACATTGCGAACAAAGAGGCGCAATAAAAGCCACCCCGGCTCCCGGCGATCTTGAGGAGGATTCCGATGCGACTTGCAGCAATCGCGTTGATGGTGGCGGGCGTGGCAGCAGGGCAGGGGGGGATTTCTGCGCTTGCGCAGGACGCCCCGAAAGCGAAGACTGATGCGGATCTGATTGCGAGCGCCACGTCTGCCGCCCCTGCCGCTGTGGCAAAAGATGCCACCGTCGTGATCGTGGGCGCCGACGGCAAGCTGCGAACGTTGCGGTCGGGGCAGGGCGCCTTCGCGTGCTTGCCGGATGATCCAAACACGCCCGGGCACGATCCGATTTGCCTCGACCGAAACGGCTTGGAATGGCTCAAATCCTTGCTGACGCGCGGCAATCCGCCGGAGGGAAAAGTATGGCTTGGCTACATGTTGAAGGGCGGGTCGGATGCAAGCATCGACGACCCGTTTGCGACTGAGCCCCCGGAGGGAAAGAAATGGGTGCAAACCGGGCCGCACGTGATGATCGGCGGACCGGGAATCACCAAGATGCTGGAGGGCTATTCGAAGTCCGCAGACGAGGCGCACAAGCCCTATATCATGTTCGGCGGAACTCCTTACGAGTACCTGATGGTGCCCGTGGAGTAGACGGGCCCGGGCTGCGGCAGGTCGCGGGACCTTACTCGAACTTCGGCGGCCGAAAGGCGGACGAGGGCTTGCCCTATTTCTTCGCGGCCTTGACCGGGTCCTTGACATTCTCCACGGTCGCAAACTCGATATTCCAGAGCTCGCCATTCACTTTTTCGACTCTGCGCATGTAGATGTTGCTGATGACGTCGCGGGTTTCCGGATCGATCGTCATCGGTCCACGCGGGCTCTCCCAGGACATTCCTTTTACGGCACCAATAAAACTGTCGCCGTCGGTCTTGCCGCCTGTTTTTCTGATCGTTTCATAGATCACATGCATGCCGTCGTAACCTGAAACACCGAAGAAATTCGCGCGCATGCCGTTGTTCGCCCGCTTCATGCCCTCGACGAATGTCTTGTTTTTCTCGGAAGGATGGGCTGCCGAATAAAAGTAGGCGGTCTCGATGCCCAGCGCGACGTCGCCCATGCTGTTGAGAAGGTCGTCGTCGGTGATGTCGCCCGCTCCGAAAAGGCGGATACCGGACTTGTCAAGCCCGCGCTCGACAAACTGGCGCATCATGGTCGCGGCCTGGCCGGCCGGAATGAAGACAAAAACGCCATTGGGGGAAGCGTCACGCACGCGCTGCAGGAAAGGCGCGAAATCCGGATTAAGCAACGGCACCCGCAATGATAATGGCACCTCGCCGCCGGCGCGTGTGAAAGTTTGTTTGAAATACGTTTCTGAATCATGGCCGGGTGCGAAGTCGGAAACGAGCGTCGCCACTTTGGTGAGGCCATGTTTGGCCGCCCAGTCCGCAATGATCACGACGGGGGCGGCCTGGGGGAAGCTCGATCGCACAATGTAGGGCGAGCTCTCGGTGACGATCGCGGTCGCTGCCGCCATCACCACCATCGGTGTCTTGGTCTCGGTTGCAAGCGGCGCGACGGCGAGAGCGATTGGGGTGAGCCCAAATCCGGCAATAATATTCACCTTGTCGCGGGCCAGAAGCTCCTGGGCAATGCGCCTGCTGTTGTCGGCAATGCCGGCGTCGTCGCGCAGGATCAGCTCAATTTTCCTGCCGTCGACGGTCGCGCCATTCTGTTGCATGTAGAAGCGGGCGCCCGCTTCGACCTGCTTGCCCGTCGTCGTAAACGCGCCGGTCATCGGAAGAATGAGACCGACCTTGACCGTCTCTTCTGCCATGGCGCTGGCCGAAGCCAACGCAATGATTGCCACAGCGATCAGTCTGCACCACATGGATCGGTCTCTCCCGTTTAAATCGAGCAATTGAATCTACCCGTGGCCAATATAGTCCATGCGCCCGCCGTCCACTGTGAGCATCTGCGCCGTGATCCAGCCGCACGCCGGTGAGGCCAGAAAGACGACGGCATTGGCGATGTCCTGCGGTTCACCGATGCGGCCCATCATGGCGCGGGAAGCGAGGTTTTTCTCGGTCGCCGGCCAGTCAGCGGCGCCGCGGCCGCCCTGGGTCATGTCGGTGCGGACGAAACCGGGCGCCACCGCATTCACGGTTATCCCGTGCGGGCCCAACTCCAGGGCAAAGCGCCGCGTCAGGATTGCGACTTCGGCTTTTGTCGCGGCGTAGAAGGCATTGCCGGAGAGTGCGGTGCCAATCGCCGCAACCGAGCTCAGATTGACAATTCGTCCATAACGCCGCCCCCGCATGCCTCCTGCCACTGCGCGTGTCGCATGGATTACACCGTCCACGTTGATGCGGCGCATGTGGGCAACCTTTTCCCGATCATACGTATCCAGCGTACCCTGCCACGAAACGCCGGCATTGTTCACGAGGATGGTCACCGGTCCAAGCTCTCTTTCAGTGCGCGCGATCATTGCTTCGACCGCGGCTGCGTCGGCGACGTCTGCCAAAACAGCAATAGCGCGTCCTCCGGCTGTGCTGATCTCGGCGGCCAGTTCCTCGGCCGCTTGCGCGTGCCGGGCATAGTTGACGCATAGCGCGGCGCCGTGCTGGGCAAAGAGCCGCGCCGTCGCTCGCCCCAGTCCGCGCGCGCCACCCGTCACCACAGCCACCTGGTTGCGCCAGTCCGTGAGATCGCCTGTCATGGTCGGGGGTCCCTGCGTCTGTCGCCTCGGTGCGCGAGAAGACGTGGTTGCAGTGCTCGCGAGTACACTTTAAACCGGCCTCATGTCCGAGCACAAAGCGACCATCAAATGGGAACGCGGCGGCGCCGAGTTTTCCTATCAAAAGTATCCGCGCGATCACGCCTGGAGCTTTGACGGCGGCCATACCATGACCGCATCCGCCGCCCCGGCCTACCTCGGCAATCCTGCCAATGTCGACCCGGAGGAGGCCTTCGTCGCGTCATTGTCGAGCTGTCATATGCTGACATTCCTGGCGATCGCGTGCCGGCAGAAGTTCGTGCTCGATGCGTACGAGGATCACGCCGTCGGCCATATGGAGAAGAATGCGCAGGGCAAAATGGCCATAACGCGCGTGGAGTTGCGGCCGCGGATCGTGTGGAGTGGCGATCGAACGCCCAGCGCCGAAGAGCTCGACAAGATGCATCATGCGGCGCACGAGAATTGCTTCATTGCCAATTCGGTCAAGACCGACATAACGGTGGTGAAAGCATAGCGCCGCCCCGAACGGCTTTAGCTTCGAATCATATCCGGCGTCATCCGCGGACCGAGCGCAGCGCGGGAGCCGGGGAGCCGGTCATCACAGCAGCTAATTGCAAGTCGCGGTGGATGGGTTTCGGCCGCGACCTCGATCTCGGGTAAATCCGAGACCGTTACCGCTGGGGTCACGGGTTTTGCCCGACCGGCTTGGGCGCCGGCAGCGGCTCGACCGAGAACGGGCCGAGAGCAATGACACGACAATTGCGGTCCTGCCTGCCGCAATCGGTCAGAGCGCCTTCGATCGCAGCATCTTCGTCAGCGGCATTGAGCACAAGCCCGGGCCTTCCGTTGGCGCCGACGGCGATTGCATTCCAGGCGTTCGTTGCATTGCCGAGCCGCCGCGTGAGACTGTCTCGCAGCTCGGGTGCGATCGCGACATTGCTGCCGGCAAAAAAGAAACCAGTCGCTTTCATCTTGAGGGGAACGGGAACAACAAACAAATCATCGATGGCAACGATCATGCAGGCAACGCCTGCTCTATGGCCGCACGCTTCCAAAGCCTTGCGGATGGCTTCCTCGGCGGAAGCGACATTAAAATAGTAAAATCCGTTTCCATCCGGGGCCAATGCAAAGGCCTTCGGTTTTGCGGCGGGAGGATAGAGCTTTTCGAACGACGCGCGCTGGGAATCAGACGCCAGCGGCACATCCTTGCTCGCAAAGGGCCGCTCAATCGAAGGATTGCGAATAAGCCAAGGCGCCGGCGGCATTGGCGGGTTGCCCCCGGTAAAGACGACGTTGTTGCCCACCGCGTAGATTTCGCATGGATTTTTTGATCCACTCGCTTCGGTGGCTTTGGTGCAGTTGGCCAGTGCCGCTCGCTTGGCCGTTTCATCATCCTGTTGACCGGAGATGAAGCCCATTCGATTGAAGCTGATGGCGAGCGCCTTGTGCTCCGGGGCGGGCAGGTACTCTGAGCGAATCGCGGCACGGTCGCGATCCCGAATGAACGGGACCGCCTCGGGCACGAGCTGCTGTGGCTGCCTTTGCTCGGGCTGACTGGCTTGCGCGGCCGGCGCATTTGCGGGAGCAGGTACGCGAGTTTGATAAATCCAAACTCCGCCTGCCACCAAAAAGATACCAGCCGCGATGGCGGCCGCGCCTAACACCCAGCGTGCTCGGGTCAGTTTCTTTTCGAAGCGGGCACCAACCTTGGCTTGATCGCGATCAACGACATGGGCCGCTTTCGCGCCCACCGCGGCTGCAAGCTTGTCGAGCGGCGCGAGGTTGTCGGTCCTGGCTTGTGCAGCGGCATCGACCTGGCTGATCGCTTTCACCGTCTCGGCAAGCCTTTGCAAATGCCTCTCCAGCGGGGGCGTGAGCGCGTCGAGCCAATGGATTGCACCGAGAAAATATTCCATGCTTTTGGTCGGCACGACGTCCTCGATGCGCACGGGGACAATCGGAATTCCTTTGCTGACCACCCGCTCGATCTCGCGGTGGATTTGGCGTGATTCATTTGCGCTTGATGAAAAAATGAGGACCATGACGCGGCATCGTTCGATGGCATCGATGATGGCAGTGCCATATTCCACCCCGGGCCTGATATCGCGGGGGGCGATCCAGCAGCGAACTCCAGTACTTTCGAGCACTGCGCAGGCCGCGTCGGCGGCGGTCTTGTCCCTGCTCGAGTAACTGATGAATGCATCAAATTCCATCATGTTAATGCATTCCAGAATCTCGCCTGTTGCAGCGTTAAGCGGTCCGAGCAAGCGGCTCAACGGCCGTAAACCGATCCTAATCGTTTGTTTTGCAATCAGCTACCATGATCCACATGCGGCATGGTCTTTTGCTGATGGTGCGTTTCTGCCCGGACCGTGCTAAATCCAGCAAACGCACGCCCGTTTGCGCCAATCCGAGCGTCCTGCCAGGTTCGAAACATGGATCACGATCACGCACATTCGCTCGGCCTGGAGCGAACCCATTCGCCACGGCCGCTTCGCCGCCGCCTGCCGATGCCGGCCTGCGAGCCTCCGCCGAAATATTCGGAATTCCTGCAGCGAATGCTTGTACGAGCGCGGGAATCGCTCAAGGAGGAATTCCGCGGCATTACGCCCGACGGCGTAGTTGCGCCGGGATTATTCCCCGTGCGCAAGACCGGCGTATCGCTGCAACCCGTTGTGCGGGCCGCGCGCGATTTTCTTGCACTGCTCGATCCGCAAAAGCGGCGTCAGGTCTCCTTCGACATCGAAAGCGACGCATGGCGCTCGTGGTCCAATGTGCACCCGTTTCTGATGCGTCATGGTGTCGGTCTGTGCGAGCTTCTTCCCGCGCAGCGCGAGGCTGCCCTTGCGCTGGTGAGCAGCGCACTCAGCGCGAGCGGCTTCGAGACCGCGCGCAATGTGATGAAGCTCAACGAGCATGCTTGCGAGATCACCGGACAGACCCAGGAATACAGCGAATGGTACTACTGGCTCAGCATTTTCGGCACACCCTCGGCGGATGATCCCTGGGGCTGGCAGTTCGACGGCCATCACCTCATCATCAACTGCTTCATCCTCGGCGATCAGATGGTGCTTACTCCACAGTTCATGGGCT
>Ga0209526_10003674_pt1 | contig 10444 bp, 8 predicted proteins | sample JacPinW_OM2H0_M1_FD_188566 | JGI IMG/M metagenome (GOLD analysis project Ga0209526, IMG submission 188566) | Forest soil microbial communities from Algoma, Ontario, Canada - Jack Pine, Ontario site 1_JW_OM2H0_M1 (SPAdes) (version 2) | ecosystem: Environmental > Terrestrial > Soil > Boreal... | reverse complement strand
AGCCCCGGCGACTGTGCCCTTGCCATTCTGCAGCCCGCATTCTTCCCCGCCGTAATGTTACCCTTGCCCTCGACTTCCATGCCACCACGTTTGCGAAATCCATCTCTTCACATCGCCGTTGACACCGGCGGCACCTTCACGGACTGTGTCTGGGTGGAGCGTGGACGCGTTCGTATGCTCAAAGTGTTCTCCACCCCGGATGATCCTTCGCAAGCGATTATCGAAGCGCTTGGGAAGGTCGGACTTAGCGGTTCGGTGATTCTTCTCCATGGCACAACCGTTGGCACCAACACCCTGTTGCAACGCAAGGGCGCGCAAGTGGCACTGGTCACCACCGCTGGTTTCGAAGATGCTATTGAGATCGGCCGCCAGGCTCGGCCTAAGCTTTACGATTTCTTTTTCGATCGTGTTGAGCCGCTGGTTCCGGCCGCGTTGCGCTTCGGTGTGGAGGAGCGCACCGGCAGCGATGGCGCAACACTGCAGGCGCCCTCGCGATATGAGCTGGAATCCTTGTCCGATAAAGTTCGCCAAAAGTGTCCCGAGGCGATTGCAATTTCGTTGCTCTTTTCGTTCGCGAATCCGAAAGCGGAAAATGCCGTTGCTACCGCCTTCGAAAAGCTTGGCATACCGCTGTCTGTCTCCCATCTGATTCTCCCCGAGTTCCGCGAATACGAGCGCACTAGCACGGTACTTGTGAACGCTTACCTGCAACCGGTGATGCAGCGATATTTGGAGAATCTCGAACGCCGAGCGCGCTCTCTTGAAACTGCTGAAGCCGTACCCCTCCGCAGGGGCACGCGCAGTGGGCCAAGAACCCGGTCCCGCATCTTTGTCATGCAGTCCAGCGGCGGCATCACCAGCCTCGGCTTTGCAACTCGCGAGCCGGTGCGCACCGTCCTCTCCGGGCCGGCTGGCGGCGTAATTGGCGCCGCTGCCCTGGCGCGGCGCAGCCGCTTCGAACGAATCATCTCCTTCGATATGGGAGGAACTTCCACCGACGTTGCGGTGGTGGACCGTGAGGTTTGTGCCGGCAGTCAGGCCGAGATTGCTGGCTTGCCAGTCGGCGTGCCCATGCTGGACATTCATACCGTAGGTGCCGGGGGAGGTTCGATCGCCCGGTTCGACGCGGCTGGGGCCTTGCGGGTCGGGCCGGAATCCGCCGGAGCCGATCCGGGCCCCATTTGCTACGGTCGTGGTACAGAGCCTACGGTGACGGACGCCAACTTGCTTCTCGGTCGACTGCTGCCCCAGCTCTTTCTGGGTGGAGGTTTCGCTCTCGATCTTGAGCGCACGCGTCGCCTGGTCATAGAATGGCTCAGGCGGCACGGAACGAAGTTGACGCCGGAACAATTCGCTGCCGGAATTGTCCGCGTCGTCAACGCTACGATGGAGAAGGCCATACGCGTAGTCTCGATCGAGCGTGGCTACGATCCGCGCGAGTTCACACTGGTTGCCTTCGGCGGCGCAGGTGGGCTGCATGCCTGCGAGTTGGCGGAGTCGCTATACGTTCCCCGCGTGCTTGTCCCCGCCCTGCCCGGCGCTGTCTCCGCTTTTGGCATACTGGTCAGCGACGTAGTGAAGGATTATTCGCGTACCGTGCTCTGGCCGGTAGAAAACAAACTTCCCCGCGAGCGGGTCGAACAGCAGTTTCGAAATCTGCGCCGCCGGGCCCAGACAGAGTTCCGGGACGAGGACTGGAAAGGCGCAATCACCCACCGGCATAGCGTGGACGTCCGCTACCAGGGTCAGGGATACGAATTGAATGTCCCGTACACGCGCAACTTGATACGAGATTTCCAGCGAGAGCACCAGCGTCGTTACGGCTACACCTACCCCACGGGCCAAGTGGAAATCGTGACCCTCCGCTTGCGGGCCACAATCGAGTCGTCTCAGGCGCGCGCCGGGGCTGTCGGGCGTTCCACAACCCACGTAGGGACGGCCGCCGCCCCCGGCCGTCTAGACGGCCGCGCATTCCCGAACCGTGCTCCGGTCTATTTCGCCGGAAAAAAGCTCACCGCCGCAATCTATGCGCGCGCCTCGTTGCAGATCGGAAAGAAGTATTCCGGCCCGGCCGTCGTTACAGAGTACAGCGCTACCACGGCTGTTCCTCCGGGCATGCGTTTCTGGAGGGAGAACTCTGGAAATCTGCTCATCCAAGCGCGGTGAGTACCAGCTAGACGTCGAAACTAGGCGTCCGATAGAGTGGCCCGCTACAATACCCCCATGAAACCGAGCATCTTTGTTGTCGAAGACGACCCGGATATTTCTCGCCTAGTGCGGCACCACCTGGAAGCAGACGGATTCGCGGTGAAGGTATTTTCCACCGGAAACACGGTCATCGCCGAGTCCGAACGGCAACGGCCCACGCTGTTCATCCTTGACATCATGGTTCCGGGAAAAGATGGTCTGGAGCTTTGCCGCCAAATCCGGCAAATCCCATCGCTCGCGGCAACCCCGGTTATTTTTTTGACCGCGAAGAGTAGCGAGGCGGACCGCATTCTTGGCCTGGAATTGGGCGCCGATGATTACATCCCCAAGCCCTTTAGTCCGCGAGAACTGGTAGCGCGGGTCAAAGCGGTGCTGCGTCGCTTCGAGCGGCCTTTGTCGCAGGCCCTGGTCAAGCTGGGCGAGATCGAAATCGATCCCAGCGCCATGACCCTCACCGTGGGTGGAAACCTAGTGACCACCACCGCCACCGAGTTCCGACTGCTCGACTATTTCGCCCGCCACATCGGTCGAGTGTTTACTCGCGACCAGTTGCTTGACTCCGTCTGGCGCGATACGGCCTATGTCACGCCGCGTTCTGTGGATGTCTACGTGCGTCGCATTCGCGAAAAAATCGAGCCCGACCCTGAGAACCCGCGCTATCTGAAGACTGTGCGTGGCGCCGGTTACCGCTTCGAGGCCCCTAAGTGAGGAATCGCATTTTTGTCAAGTTGTTGGTGGCCCTTGTCCTGGTCATCACCGCGGCCACAGTGAGTCTCGGGCTCTCCGTTCGCCATCCCTGGGTGGGCCCCCTAATGGCGTTTGGCGTGGTTCTGGTGGTGTCTGGCATCGCAGCCAAGTCGATCGCTCACCGCCTGCAGCGCATCGTGCAGTTTGCTGATCGTGTCGCCGCCGGAGATTTGGCAGCGCGCATCGATGAAAGTTCTGCAGATGAAATCGGACAGGTGGCGGCCTCGCTGGACAAGAGCGCAGGCCATCTGCAGGAAAAGTTCGCCGCTTTGCAGACCAGCCAGCGCCAGCTCGAAACCCTGCTCAACAGTATGCAGGATGCCGTCATTGCCATTAGCACGGATGATCGGGTGCAGTGGGCGAACCAGACCATGGACAAACTAGTTCCCCAACACACCCGCAAGAATGCGCCTGTAGTTGAGACTGTGCGCGATCCTGATTTCTTGAATGCAGTGCGTGGAGCGAATCAAACACGAAAGGTGTTCACCGCCCGGGCCGCGTCCATTCTGCCGGGTCGCACCTTCGACGTGACTGCCGCGCCCATGCCCGGCGGTGGTGCAGTGGCCGTGCTGCGCGACCTCACCGAGACCGAACGCGTAGAAAAGACGCGCCGCGACTTTATTGCCAACGTCTCGCATGAGCTCCGCACGCCCCTCACTTCCATTCAGGGCTACACCGAGACCCTGCTCGACAGTGCGCCTGACAACAACCATGCCCGGGAGTTTCTCGACATCATTCGCAAAAGCGCTCTGCGGATGTCGCGCCTGACTGAAGATCTGCTCACTCTAGCGAGAGTGGAATCCGGCGAGCAGCGTTTCGACATCGAGCCTGTTGCACCGGCGGACCTCCTGCAGGAAGCAGTACAAAGCTTTCGCGAAATCGCGCGCGCGCAAAATGTCGAATTAAAGGTAGAGGACACAGCCCACGCTGCTCAGGTTGGAGCTGATCCCGAGGCCATCCATCAAGTCTTCTCGAATCTTGTGGATAATGCGCTGAAATATGCCGCTGCGGGTGGCCGTATCATTTTGGGAGCGCGACCCATCCCGCGAGCTGTCGAATTCTACGTTCAGGATTTCGGCCCTGGCATTCCTTCCGAGCACCTGGCTCGCCTGTTCGAACGTTTCTATCGAGTGGACAAGGCCCGCTCCCGCGAATCTGGCGGAACTGGGCTGGGACTGGCAATTGCCAAACATATTGTGTTGGCACATCACGGGACCATTCGCGCCCAAAGCGAGCTCAATCACGGATCAACTTTCCTGTTCACCCTGGCCTTAGCGACAGCGGATAAACTTCCTGAAGCACCTATAAGCCAGAACTATCCCGGCGATTGAAAAGGGCGTCTTCCTGGGCATCATCGAACACCTGGCGACACCGCTAGCGATAGCTAGCCTCTGGCCGGTTCTGCGTGGCCACGGCTTCCCGACGCGCAGAGGCTTGGGCGGTCAGCCTGCACTACGGGTTTCACCAGCTGGTCGTAAAAACGGAAATTCACAGCCTTTTAACCAAAGCCTCGAAAAAACAACCTATGCTCGCATCTGGCCAATCACAATAGCAAGCCCAAAACCGGACGGAGCGTGGTGCCGCCGGTAGGCGTGGCTGAGGGATGCGCACATGAGTACCGCCATTTTGAGAAGTCAGGAACCGGAGTCCCCCTACGCCCACTTGGTGAAGCGCACTATCGAAGCATGTAGAGTAGCGACCGAGGCGGCTGCGACCGCGGCTGAGGGCATTGCCACAGCATCCTGCGCGCTCCTGAATACGCTCCGCGAACGCGAGAAAGAACTTGACTGCCTGGACATGGAAATAGACACGGGCGTGACTGTTGCCATCACTCAGGTCAACGAGTCCGAAGCCCGCGAGCTGCTGGCCTGCATGAAGTTCATGATCAGTCTTGAGCGCATCGGTGACCTCTTGCTCAGCTTTGCCAGCAGTGCGCAAGCCGTTTGCTCCCGCCTCGATCCACAGGACATCCGCGACCTCACCCACATGGCGACGGTGCTTGAGAAAATGCTTGCCGACGCGGGCACGGCCTTTTCCACCCGCGACGTCAAGAAAGCGGTCGATGTGCTGCGTGCCGACGCGGAGATCGATCGGCTGCGGAACCTTATCTTTCTCCGTCACATCGAAAATCCCGAGAACATGCAGCGTCAGGCAAGCTTACAGGTCATTTTCATGACCCAATCGCTCGAACGTGCAGGGGACCACGCCAAAAATCTTGCCGAGGAAGTGTGCCATTTCGTCAGCGGTCATACCGTCCGTCATGTTTTGATGACCTACGATAAACCCATCGAACAGATGTTTCTTGATTGGCTGCGCGCCCGCGAGGACAACTAGTCCTCCCCTACAGCATTTCGTGTAGCTGCAGTCTAGGGGGAAATTTTGTCCTGACGATGCAAAAAACTCCCGCCCCTTTGAAGGCACGCCTTGCATCTGCCTCAGTAAACGACAATCGGTCGACTGGCATCTCGCGTGCACAAATAACAGCGGACATCCTCAGCTCAGTCCTAATTGAAACTTGGAGGCATCACGATGAAGAAAGCTTTGAGTTTGTTAGCCACATTCACCCTGGCGGCAGCAATGTCCCCGACAGCTTTTGCACAGCAGGATCAATCTGCCCCGCCCAGTTCGAACGAACCGCAAACACAGGCCAGTCCAGCTCCGGACACTTCCGCGAGTACCCAGACCCAGAACTCTTTCTCCGGCACTGTCGTCAAGGCCGGTAAGCACTATGTCCTCAAAACTGACACCAAGACCTATCAGCTCGATGACCAGACGAAGGCGAAGGAGTTTCAGGGCAAGCAGGTGACCGTAAGTGGAACCCTCGACAAGTCGACCGGCACGATTCGCGTTAGCGATATTCAGCCCACTTCCTAGGGCGTTTCTGATCTCTCCTCGCAAGGACCCATTTTCTGCTCGGAAATGGGTCCACGATTTTTTCCCCGAGCCACCCCCGGGGCCCGCCCAATCCGTGGTGACATCCAGCACAGCCAGCCCTCTAGACTGCACTCTACAATCTGCAAACGCGACTCACTGCGATTGCCTATGTCCTCCGACCCACTTACGCCACGATTCGTATCATCGACCGGCCGCGGTGGTAAGAACCTGCCCCCCCGACCTCAGCCGCCCGTTTGCGTGCCGGCCGCCGGGCGAGGAAGACGCCTATTTCTATGCGAGAAGGCTCGGACACGTGATGCTCGCACGCAATTTCTGCTCGCTCATCGTCACGGCGAAATCGATCTGATTGGTGGGCATAAGGGCGTACTCTGCTTTGTCGTGATCAAATCACGTACAACACGCGAGGTGAAGCCCGCCGAAGCTGCTGTGGATGGTTACAAACGCCAGGAACTGTTTGCTTGTCGCCCGAGAAATACCTGCGCCACCTGCCACCTTCGTGCCCGTGGCGCCTCGAAGTTGTTAGCGTGCTCCCAAATGTACCGGCCACTGAAGTGTTCCAGAATGTTTCCCTCCTGGCGTAAAATGTCTTTGTTCGCTTCGTTTTGCGGAAAGGACTTTAGCAATTGCCTGAACTTAGAAAAGACCCAATCGTAGGCCGATGGGTCATTATTTCGACCGATCGCGCCAAGCGCCCGACCGACTTCGCTCGTGAAGCAGTCAAAATCAAAGGTGGTTTCTGCCCCTTCTGTTACGGCAACGAGGCCAAAACTCCACCCGAGATCCAGGCTTACCGTCCCAATCCCAACGGTGGGCCTCCCCTACAGCGCGACTCTCCGGGCTGGACTGTGCGGGTGGTTCCCAACAAGTTCCCCGCGCTCGGTATCGAGGGCAACCTCAATCGCCAGGCTGAGGGCATGTTTGACCGCATGAACGGCATCGGCGCACATGAGGTCATAATCGAAACTCCCGACCACAACGCCAGCCTGGCCAACCTTCCTCCCAAGCGCATCGAAGACGTGCTCTGGACTTTCCGCGACCGTATCCTTGACCTCAAGAAGGATCGTCGTTTCAAATACATCCTGATTTTCAAAAATCACGGAGAAGCCGCCGGCGCCTCGCTCGAGCACGCTCATTCGCAGCTCATTGCGCTTCCCATTCTTCCTATTTATGTGACCGAAGAGATCGAAGGCGCGAAGCAGTACTACATATACAAAGAGCGCTGCGTCTTCTGCGACATTATCCGCCAGGAAACTGAGACCGGCACGCGCGTGGTCGCTGAAAACGGGGATTTTCTCACTCTCGCTCCCTACGCTCCTCGCTTTCCATTCGAGACCTGGATACTGCCCAAGCAGCATGAGTCGGCATTCGAGAATTCTTCTTCACATATGTTTGAAAACCTAGCCAAGTCGCTGAAGACCCTTCTCACCAAAGCCGAGCGCGTGCTGGATAACCCTCCTTACAACCTGGTCATCCACACATCACCGGTGCAGGATCCAACCAATGACCATTACCATTGGCACATCGAGTTCATGCCCAAACTGACCAAGACAGCAGGATTTGAATGGGGAACCGGCTTCTACATCAATCCCACTCCCCCGGAAGAAGCTGCACAGTTTTTGCGCGAGGCCAGCGTAGAAGAACCTGCGACAGCCACAATGGGCTAACCCGGCCTAAGTATTTGGGTGGAGAACACTTCAGCGCTGCATAAGGGTTTGAATGAGCAAGCTACGGGTCCAAAGCGAGAAAGAGGTCGAGCACAAAAGGGACGAAAGAGCCGTTCGCACATGGATTCTTCGGCGCTGCAACTAAAGGTTTTGGTTGGAGCGGCCCTGCAGCGCTACATTAAGGGCTCCATTTCAATAGGGGCGTCAGCCGCTGAGGTGGCAATCCCCAGCCTGCTAAGCTTGTGTGCGATCCAGAAACTCCGCATGCCATGCCATCTGGATGGCTTCCAGCTTACCCTCATTCGATTTCTTGGGATCGTCCTTGAACTCGGGAAGCTCCGTTACAAGCCGGTGTAAATCCGTAAAGCGCACCGCTAGGGGATCCGTTTCAGGATGTTTTTCGGAGAGCAGTATTCCGAGATCTTCCGCATCATCCCAGGTCAGTTCTTTCGGCATGCATGCTCCTTAACGAGTTCCAGTTTCCGTTTCGAGTTTCCCGGAACCTGGCAACTAGAAACTCTTCTAGTGCTCCTCCGACACATAATTCCTGTTCCACGCCGGAATCTCGACTACGACTTTACCCGGCTTGTTAATCACGGCCTGGCAGCCGAGTCGGGAGTTTAACTGTAAATCCGCGGCCATGTCCAGCCGATCGGCCTCGTCGTCGTCCATCTCGGAGAGATTCTCAACGCCTTCTTTCACCCAAAGGTGACAAGTGGTACAGGCACAATTGCCGCCGCAGGCGTGATCTAGCCGAACGCCATGGTTCAGAGCCACGTCGAGAAGCGACTCCTCCTTGCCGTGCTCTTTGTAAGGCAGCTTGCCGTGCTCGAACTGGACTGTCTTGCCTTCAGGCAGGAACACGACTTGGACCATGTTCTCGCCCGGAGCTTCGACCGTGGCTGCTCCCGTGCCTTGAGTCTTTTCCTCTGCCATGCCTGCTCCTTCATGTAGCGCCGGCGTCCCGCCGGCCGTCGCTGAGGGCATCTTGCCCTCGCAAGCCGCACCGGATTTCACCGGCCAAAATCTATTCGAACTCAGCCTTGGCTACCGGGTGCGGCGCTTCCGGTCCTTCGCCCATATCCGCCTGCCCCATCGTCTTACCCTTAAGGGCGGTAGACACCGCACTGTCCATCATGAGCTCGGCCAGCCGCATCGTGCCCTGGTTCAGCGCGTCAATGGCTTTGCGGATCGCCTGGTAGTCGTCCTCGCCCCGCACCCGGTTCAACCCCTTTTCCGTTTCGGCGATGCGCTTCTTCTCATCGCTGGTCAGCTGTCCCCAGGCTGTGCTTTCTCTGCCTTTTTCAAGCGCGGCCAGAATCGTGCCTGCCTCATTGCGTGCCTCGATCACTTGCCGCTGGCGGAAATCCTCTTCCGCGGAGTCAAACGAGTCGAGAATCATGCTCTCGACTTGCTCATCGGTCAGGCCGTAGCTGGGTTGAACGTCGATTTCTGCTTCTTTGCGGCTGCGCTGCTCGCGGGCAGAAACGTGCAGAATTCCGTTTGCGTCAATCAGAAACTTTACCTCGACGCGAGGTATCCCCGCCGGCATCGGCGGAATTCCCTTTAGATCAAAGCGTGCCAATGAGCGGCAATCCTTTGCCAGTTCCCGCTCGCCTTGCAACACATGGATCGCAACATTGGCCTGGCCATCAACCTGTGTGGTGTAATGCTGCGTCGCTGAGGCCGGAATTGTCGAGTTGCGGAGAATGATCTTATCGGTCACGCCCCCCGCCACTTCAATCCCGAGGGACAAGGGCGTGACGTCTAACAGCAGCATGTTTGCGGTGGCTTCAGAGCCGCCGGAAAGAATATTGGCTTGCACCGCTGCGCCCAGAGCGACAACTTCGTCTGGATTCAGATCCGTGTGCGGTTTACGCTGGAACAATTCCTCGACCAGCGCACGCACTTTGGGAATTCGCGTTGAACCACCGACCAGCACAACTTCATCGATCTGCTCGGGCTTCAGCCCGGCGTCTTTCAAGGCTTGTCTGCACGGGCCGACAGTACGGTCAATGATGGGCTGGCTCAACTGCTCGAGCTGTTCCCGCGTGATCTGCCGCGCGTAGCGTTTTCCACCAGGCAGCTCCACTCCGATCATCGCCGAGGCATACTCGGAAAGATGGATCTTGGCCTCGATGACCGCCTTACGGATGGTTGCCACCGCTTCGCCATCCCGCGAAACATCCAAACCCATGTCGCCACGGATGTCATCGAGGGCAACCGTTATCAGCAGATTGTCAATATCATCCCCGCCCAGATGCGTGTCGCCATTGGTGGCAATGACCTCGAAGATCCCATCGTGCAATTTGAGAATAGAAATATCGAACGTGCCGCCACCCAGGTCGTAAACGGCCACAGTCCCGTTCTGTTTCTTATCAAGCCCGTAAGCCAGGGAAGCGGCGGTGGGCTCATTCACCAGGCGGAGAACTTCCAATCCAGCGATGCGGCCTGCGTCTTTCGTCGCCTGTCGCTGAGAATCGTTGAAATAGGCAGGCACCGTGATGACCGTCTTGGCGACCGGCGCATTAAAGAATCGCTCGGCATTCCGCTTGAGTTGGCGCAGTATGAACGCCGAAATTTGTGGCGGCGTAAAAGTTTTCTCGCCCAATCTGATGCGCAAGACTTCTCCCGGCGCAAGGTCATCAGCCAGGCGAAAGGGAAACAGCCGCAGCTCTTGCTGGATGTCTTCAATGCCTCGCCCCATCAATCGCTTAATCGAGTAAACGGCTCGTTCCGGAGTCTCGATCAAATACTTTCGCGCAGCATTGCCGACCATGATCTGATCTCTCTCGTCCAGCGCCACCACCGATGGCACGAGGTTCACACCGTCCTCTCCCGGAATCACGACAGGCCGCTCCCCCTGCATGAAAGCCACCAGAGAGTTGGTGGTTCCGAGATCGATGCCGAAGATACGATCGTTAGACATT
>Ga0209526_10003673_pt1 | contig 10445 bp, 6 predicted proteins | sample JacPinW_OM2H0_M1_FD_188566 | JGI IMG/M metagenome (GOLD analysis project Ga0209526, IMG submission 188566) | Forest soil microbial communities from Algoma, Ontario, Canada - Jack Pine, Ontario site 1_JW_OM2H0_M1 (SPAdes) (version 2) | ecosystem: Environmental > Terrestrial > Soil > Boreal... | reverse complement strand
CGGAGTGGTGGGGATGGAAACCACGTAGGACCTGCCCCTGCGTAAGGCGACCACCTAAACTCGGGCACACAGCGTCTGCCTGAATAACTGAGGGCGCCATCAGCGACGGTGAAGAAGCAAAGCAGACCAAGGCGGACGAGGCGGTGAAACCGACAACACTTCCTTAATCCCTAACTGACTCTCCGTTGCAAACGTGAGGTACTGGAAGCCGACGAATACTGGACAGGAGGTCCGGATTGGGTGTCAGAGAGGTCAGTTCACAAGATTGGCTCAGAGAAGTAAATAAAGCACTATCGCGAGATATTGCTTTATTGCAGGAGGTCCCTATCTGTGCCGTACTTGCACCAGCTCAAATGCGATGTTCCAATCCCGTTTCGAGATTACGGCCTGAATGCCACCCCAAACACACTTTCCTGGCAAGTGCCCGGTAAAAACTCGCGCGTCGTTACCGCCACACCCCGCCACACATCGGGTACAAGGGTGAGCACTCCGTGACGGCAACAATGATCGCGCGCATGCGCTGGCACGGGAACAATGCCTGACAAACATTCTCAGCGCCCTAACGCTTGCTTCGCGGGCATCTTTACTAAACAGTTTTCCGAGTCTGACCTACCCGCTCCTTTTAAATTGTCCCCCATGACGTCGGAAAAGCGACCAGCCTCTTTTTTTGAATGGAAGGTTTTTTCCGTGACATAATTTTCTTACCGGTCATACCTGTTGGTACATGTTTCTCCCCTAAGCGCCGCGAGGAGGGTTTTAACGTTGCACAGCAAACCACGGACATTCGATCCCAAGACTTTCCTGGCCCAGACTGGGCTGGGAAGAACAGTTCTGCAATATGCTAAGAACAAAGTGATCTTCGCCCAAGGGCAAGCTTGTGATGCCGTTTTCTATATCCAAAAAGGTCGCGCGAAACTCACGGTCCTATCCACCCGGGGCAAAGAGGCTACCATTGCGCTGCTAGGGCCAGGGGACTTCATGGGCGAGGGGTGTATTACCGCCGATCAGCCCGTGTGCGCTTCGTTTGCCACCGCAGTTACAGACTGTTGGATACTGAGAATTGAAAAGGAGGCGATGCTGCGCGTACTTCACCATGAGCAATCGTTCTCAGACCTCTTTGTCGCTTATCTCGTTGCTCGTTGCAATGAAACCCAGGAAGCCTTGATTGATCAGCTCTTCAACTCTGCTGAGAAGCGATTGGCCCGGACGCTTTTGCTGCTAGCCCGCTTTGGAAAAGATGGAAGATCGGAAAACATAGTTCCGAAGATAAGCCAGGAGACCTTGGCAGAAATGGTCGGTACGACTCGAGCGCGAGTAAACTTCTTTATGAATCGGTTCAGAAAGCTGGGCCTTATTCACTACAACGGCGGCTTGGAAGTTCACAGTTCGCTGCTCGACGTCGTGCTGCACGACTAATGTCTTAGTGCGTTTCGCGTTTGGAAGTCGTGTGTCGCTCTCAAGCTGCCGCGAGGTCCATGAGAACTTTTCGCATTGACTCATAGATCTCCTGGCTGATCCCAAAGGCGGTTCATGAGGATTTCAAGCTTGGCGCGCTACCGCAACAATCGCCCACTTCTTGGCGTTTTTGCCACCACGTAATCTAAAGACAATCCCGATCGCCGTAATCCCGACCTTCCTCCCCAAAGGCGCCCTACTTTTTTGTGCTCCTGAGAGAAGCACGCAATCTAATGGTGTATATCCGCTGAACCCATAGCCAGGAGTCGAAACCATGCTGCAATCCCCACGAACCTATCTCCCCGCCGCTGGTCGTGATTGGTCACTACCTCTCTACGACCCGATAGTGACGCTGCTCGGTGGTAACGCGGCCAGAAGGGTGCTTCTCGAACAAGCGGCCTTGCGGCAAGGCCACCGGGTTCTCGACATTGGCTGTGGCACCGGCACGCTGGCCGCGCTGATCAAGCGCCTTCATCCGGATATCGAGGTGGTGGGACTCGATCCCGACCCCAAGGCCCTCGCCCGAGCCAGACGTAAGGCAGCACGCGCAGCCGTCTCTATCCCGTTCAACCAGGGGTTTGGGGACGAGCTTCCGTATCCCGACGCGTCCTTCGATCGAGTGTTCTCCTCCTTCATGTTCCACCACCTCCCTACAGGCGAGACGGGAAGGACGCTGTCTGAGGTCCGGCGCGTTCTCAAATCTAGCGGCTCGCTTCACATGCTCGATTTCGAAGGACCAGAGGACGGCGTGCATGGCTTCTTGGCCCGCTTGCTTCGCTCAAGTCACCGCCTGAAGGATAATTCCGCGGGCCGGGTTCTTAGCCTTATGAGCCAAGCTGGTTTTGCAGATCCGAAGAAAGTCGGTCGCCAACGTGTGCTCTTCGGACGGATCGCATACTACCGGGCATCGGTGGCAAGCTCGGAGGCCGGCACTGCCTGAAGACACGCCTCCATCTCCTTGGCCGCGTTGGTGAGTACTGTTTTTCGGAGCGATCCTGCAGACGACGGAGCACGATCGTGCCACGGCTTGTTGCGATCGCAAACAAGCATCTTCGCCCCGCAAGAACTGGGTGTAGGCGCTGAGCTGCGCTTTTAGATCGCTGATATTTACGGTCCTCATGCTGCAATGATCGTCAATATGACCATGTTGATCCTCGCTATGTATCGTGTCTGGACCAACTGGACCGCCACGGGGAAGGGAACATTCCTCGTCGTTTACGATTCGATGGAATTACTGGAGTTTGCCGAGGTTCTCGCTCAGGCGGTCGGCTTTTTGCTGCTCGACTGTGGCCTGTGTGGGACTGTGGCTAACGCTGTAGATCTCGGCCATGCGGCGGTGGGGTTCAGGCTCCTGGGGCCGCAGTTTCGCCGCTTCTTCGAGATAACGAAGCGCATCGGAATACTGCTTGCCGTCTCGGCTTTTCTGTGCCAGTCCGAGGCTGGCGGTGTAGAGCAGGTCCGACGTTCCGGAATCACGCGGATTGAGCTGATGTGCGTAGTGAAGCGCCCGATAAGCCGGAAGATCCTCACCCAGCTTCAGGAGGACGGCCCCGTAGAGAGCGTTCAGTTGAAATAAATCCGGCCATCGTCTGAGGGTGCTAGCAAGGGGCGCGCGCGCCTCCTCGAACTGATTCCGCTGATAGTAGGCGAGTGCGAGGTTATATTGCATCTGCGGTGATTGCGGGGCCAGCTCTGCGGCCCGGCGCAAGGGCTTGAGCGCTGCTTCCAAGTCCCCGTGCTGGCCGTAGATCGTGCCCAGTTCGGTCAGTTTTTCTGCGTTGTCGGGATCGTACAGTTGCTCGCAGACAGCGTGCGCTTCATCCCGGAGACCCTGTTCTAGCTTTTGTCTGCATTCCATCCTCAACCTGCTCTCGTTGGAGTCGCGCTGACGCAGCTCTTCCGATCGCGCCAGGGTCTTGCTTGCTTCCTCCTCGAGACCCTCTTTGCGATACACCAACCCCAGTTGGTAGGGGATGCGAGCATCCCGCGAATTCGTCTGAGCCGCTTCCTTCAGCCACTTTTCCGCGGCTTTCAAATCGCCCTGTTTGAAGTAAGCGTACCCGAGATAATACGCGGTGTCGGGGAAAGGCGGCTGGGCGACGGCCTTGCCTAGATTCTGGATGGCGCTTTCGAAGTTGTGGTCATCCAGATCCAACCTGCCCAGGTAATACAAAACGTTCGGATGATCCCCCACTTCATGGCGCACGACTTCAAGCTCGTGGCGTGCTTCACCGGATTTATGTAGCTCGAAAAGCGCAGCTGCCAAAGGAAATCGCGCCCGCAAGGTCAGCTTGGGGTCGAGTTCGAGGGCGGCCCGAAACTCGTCGACCGCCACATCGTACCGATCCTGTTTCAAGGCGTCGTAACCGTTGCCCAGGTGCGCTTCCGGCGCTTCACCGGTGGTCGCTTTCGGCGTCTGCTGAGACGCGGCCCTGCCTATCCCAATGATCAGCAGTGCGAGCGTGGCCAGCAAGACCGAGATTCGTCGCCAAATGTGTCGAGTCCTCATGGCAAACCCGCCCCGATTCCTCGGAAGCGGCGGAGTCATTACTATTGATTATAGCTGGCGCCTTGAGTGGCCGGCTGCCGATCATTCCGACGGACGGGCCGAGGACGCTATCGACCACATTGCAAGGGCTCTGAACTCTACGGGGCCGCGTTCGAGGACGTATTCCATTAGAATGCGGTGCAAATTCCCAAGTCCGTTGAACATCCCGCTCGCCTTGAACCAAAATTCTTCGCTACTGAACGACTGGTCTCGCCAGGTTTCTTGACTTCGACCACGTACCATTCTGGTCGCAGCCTGCGCCTACTTCGAACCGGCTTAGGTCCTTCGTGCGGCCTTGGCCATGAGCGCGCTGGCCATTGTTTTGATCTCGGCTATTTCTTCCGCTGTGGCAGTGTTCACATAATCGCTTACCAGCTGCTCACAGCGCTCCCGGACTTGATCATAAGCTGCAGGGTCCTGACCCCGGATGGCCAACAGTTCTTTGAGCCAGTGTTTGCCGTATCCGGCGTGCATGGTTTCGTCGGCCCAGTCGAAGTCCATGTCGTGCTCGCTTACCGCATCGCCGTAGGTATGGAAGAGTTGTGCACGGGCAGGCTTGTGCCGGATGTTCTTAGTTTCGAAGAAGTAGAGCATCCCCAGGAGGTAGATGGGATCTTCGGCAGAAGCGCTCTGATAGATGTACGTGCCCAACGGAACTTCCGCGGGATCGAGGCCCCACGCCGTCAGACGCTCGTAGCCCATTTGGCAGTGGCGCGATTCATCGTAGGTCCAGCGAGCAGAATTGTGAATCCACTCCCAGGGCAGGATGTCGGCAAACGCGCTCAAGATCACGCCGCCAGCTTCGATCGCCCAAACTTCATTCACATGACTGATGGCCGAGCGCAGTTGCAGTTGCATCCCTTCTCCATAGGGATAAACGGGATCAACCACGTCAGGCCAGTAGAAGCGGCAAGGCCAAAAACGCGGGTCTCTGGCGGGCTGCCAGGGAATTGCGTAAGTCTTCGACCCCGGTAGAGATCCGGCCGCAGCCGCCAATGGGGACGGCCCAACTCCTACTCCGCCCACCTCTGAAAGCCGATTCGCAACCGCTTGTGTCCAGGCGAGCGCGCCTTCGCGCAACTCGGGATTGCGGGAGAGCGCAGACTCCGCCCATTGCTCGAAGACGCGGATCTGTTCCGCCTTCTCGGAAAGCGCCAGGGTCAGAAACCGGTGAGTGGGCCCGTCGGCAATCGAGTCCGACCCCTCGATGTATGCCTGATAGGAATCACGCAGCGCCGGCAGAAGAACCTTTCCTACGCTTGACAGGAATGCCGGAACCGAGGGCGAATTCTTCACCGCACCGAAGAGTTCGATCAGCGGGTGGTCCCCTCCTTCCTCTTCCAGGAGGCGGCTGGGAAAACGAAGCTCGAACACTCGATTCCGCAAGGCTTCAGCGGTTTCAGCGTTTTGCCAGATGAAGCGAGCCAGGCCGGTTTTGACCTCAAGGGGAGCAACGGAGGGAATCCATGCCGCCTCACTCACCAGAAGCGCCCGCTCGCAAAAGAAAAAGCGCTTGAGAAGGTGCGCGGTCTCAACCCGCATCCACCGCGCCCTGGGCTGTGGGCGCAACAAGAACTCGGAAGCCTGTGACATGGTCTCCCTTCAGCCGCGGCAGGACCCGGTCCTACGGCTTTCCTATTCTAAAGCTTGATCCCGGTCGGGGCTTGGCCACCTGGCTAGAAGGAGTTGCTCAGGGCCACGGTAACCACCGCTACAATCAGGACCAGCAACCCCTGATTCAGCAACTTCCGGGCTGAGGCCGGGGCGCCGTGCCACTCGTCTCTCCACAGTCCCCACAGATTGCCCACGATAATGGACAAGGAAATGAATAGCGGCCAGCCCACCACCACACCCCACCGCCCGAGTTTTCTGGCGCCAGCTCCGTAAAGATAAAAACTCCCGATCCACATCAAAGCCATGAGAGCACTCCAGCCCAGATTTCGCGGGGTTTCCCGGTTCCAATATGGGCCGAGTGTTTTCTTGCTGACCATCAGGTACACACAATATGCAAGATTCACCACAAATCCCAAGGTGAACAGAAGCGCCCACACTGTATTCCCTGACGACGCCTGTGAGACTCCCAACATCTCTGCCGTCCGGGTGACGTTTCCACCGAAAGCCACGCCAACATTGGGCAGGCAGGAAAGTATGCCCGCCAGGATAGAGATTGCCAATCCGACATGAAACGCGTTCGCATGGCTTGTGATTGATTTCCCGCTCGAGGACACTCGACGTGCACCGCCGATGGAACAGAGCACAATGCCCAAAATAACCAGTACCGTCCCGGCGACGAGAACTAATCCTTTCGCTGTGAGGAGCGCTTGCGGGAAGAAAACCAGCAGGGGAACTAGAGCCCCCAGGCTGGCGATGAGTCCCATGATGATGGGATATCCGAGGGCCATTCCCAGCCTGTCCATTCCCATGCCGAACAGGACAGCACCCACTCCCCAGCCCATTCCGAAAAGGGCCAGGATGGCGAGATCCCGCGGAGGCGACCCGCCATACACGGCGAAGATATTGGGAGCGAACAGAAGGGTGATGATCCAGTTGAAGACGAACATGCCAAGGAACGAAAACGTCGCCCAGGTGTGCTCCCATGACCATTGCCGCACCAAGGTCATGGGAAGGACGAAAGTTCCCTGCAGCAAGGCAGCCAGCAGCACCAGGAGAAAGCCTGTAAGCAAAGGCATATTCAATCCCGTCCTGCCGGATCTGCGGAAAACCAATTCGGAGGCGTCACGCTGTTTTGCCGATAGAAGTGGAGTACCTCATCGCGATGCGGCAGCGACGGGATGACGCCCTCCTTCGTAACCGCCAAGCCGCCAGTGACCACGGCAAACTGCACCGCAGCCTCGAGGCTCGCGCGGCACGCCAGCGCGGTGGCTAGACCGGCGTTAAAGGCGTCCCCGGCACCCGTCGTATCCACCGCTGACATCCGCACCGCGGGAATACGGGTGGAAGATGACGCGGTCACGATCAATGCGCCCTTTTCGCCCAAGGTCATAACGACCTGTTTCACACCCCTGCGAAGCAACTCGCGTGCGACCTCTTCGGAGTCGTCTTCCGACCCAATGGCTGAATCCGGGCTTCGGCCGGCGAGCACCCTGGCCTCAGTTTGGTTCGGCGTGAGAATGTCTACCAATTGCAGCACCGAAGGAGGCAGGGGCCGGACAGGCGCGGGGTTCAGAATCGTTCCCGCGCCTCGAGCTCGTCCCCGCATCAGCGCCGCTGCGGCGGCTTCCACGGGGATTTCAAGCTGGGTGAGCACCACCGCCGACGAATCGAAAGCTCCCTCGCACTCGGAAACGTCGGCAGCGGTCAAGAGTTCGTTCGCTCCCGGGTCAATCGTGATGCAGTTATGGCCGCTCGTGGCCTCGACAATGATAAATCCTATTCCGGTGGGAGCGTGGACGATTTGCTTTACATAAGCGACATCAATGCCTTCATCGCGATAAAGCCCCAGCGCGGTCTCGCCGAAAGTATCTTTTCCAATCCTGGCGACGAAGCTAACCTTCGCTCCGAGCCTGGCACAGCCCACCGCCTGATTGGAACCTTTACCCCCATGGTCCACGCGATAACCCGTTCCTAAAAGCGTCTCGCCCGTGCTCGGCAGGCGCGGAACCTTCATCGTCAGGCCGGTCGCGTAACTACCGACGACGGTGATTCGAGGGAGGCTCAAGCGCGAGATCTCCGGAACACGAGTTGGGATAGACCTGGGAGCGGTAAGCCTATCACAGGGCACAATCTGTCCGATGGGTAGAGGGTCAGCTTCTGAGTCGAGCAAAAACAGAATACGAATTAGTTCCCTGGTCGCCTCCGGTCCCCATGTTCCCCATGTCCCCAAGCTTGACCGTCTCCGGCGCGGGTGTTAGATTCCGATTCCACACGTAAATATCCGGGGGACATTGGTCTGAGTCGGGCAGGGAAGGCGCGTGGTCCGGTAGAACTCCTCTCGATCGATCGTAATCCAGTCGACCCTGGCCGACGTGATTTTCTTATCCGATGCTGCCAGGGAGCCTCCGCAGCACTGGTTCCCGCAGGCCTGCGTGGTCTGGCTTTTTCTTCCGCCTACCCTTTCGATTCTCGAGACACCATCTCACCCGACGGCGAGTTTCACCTACATCCTCATTATCGAGCTCAGATGCCGCTCGATGCCACCCTGCTCAAGACCCAGGCAAGTCTCGACAATTTCGTTACGGAAAGACATGCGGACCAGATAGCAGCGATGCTTGCGCAATGGAGTTTGAGCCTGCTGCAATCTCCGCAGGAAGTGCTGGCGATCGAAAACGTTCTTAGCTTGGATTTCTTGGGGTGCCCCCTTCGGCCCGTTGAATCGCGGCTGGTACGATCCGGGCCGGCGCTTGAGATCCGTCAAAACAAGTTCACCCGACCAGCTGCTCTCAGACGGGATGCTTTTCTCCAGGAATTACGATCTGCCACGAGTTCGTTTTCGAAGATGTTGACTGCGGAATTTCAGGTGATCAGTATCGATGCAAGCGTTCCCGGCCGCTTGCAGACTCGTGTACGCTATGACTTGGTGGGCACGGGTAAAGACTTCTACCGTGAGCAACGCGTGGGGCAATGGGAGCTCGAATGGGAAGCGTCTTCGTCAGATCAGTTCCGACTTAAGACTTGGCAGGCACTTGATGAGACAAGGAGCCGCTCTGCCGGGCCCGTCTTTGTGGACATCACCGCGCAGGCGCTTGGCGGCAATTCGTCCTACTCTTCGCAGCTGCTTCGGGGAGCTGACTACTGGCGGACGGTTCTCGATCACGCGTGCGGCATTGATATTTACGGACACAACGGGGTCTCGGTCGGCGACTTTGACGGCGACGGCTTCGACGACCTTTACGTTTGCCAGCCCGCCGGCCTTCCCAACCGGCTTTATCGCAACCGAGGGGACGGAACTTTCGAGGACGTCACGGAGCAGTCCGGGCTCGGGATCCTCGAAAATACAGCGTGTGCGCTTTTTGCCGACTTCGATAATGACGGCCGCCAGGACTTGATCGTTGTGCGCACCAGTGGCCCACTGCTATTTCTAAATCAAGGCGGCGACAAATTTCGCAAAAAGCCCGACGCGTTTCAGTTTGCCAAGCCTCCCCAAGGAACGTTCACGGGCGCAGCCGTTGCCGACTATGACCGCGACGGCTGGCTGGATATTTACTTCTGCCTCTATCTTTACTATCAGGGCACTGATCAGTACAAATACCCCTCTCCTTACTATGACGCGGAGAACGGTCCCCCCAACTTCCTAATGCGCAACAACCGGGACGGAACTTTCCGCGACGCTACCGCGGAGACGGGTCTCAACCAGAACAATACGCGTTACAGTTTCTGCTGCGGGTGGAGCGATTTCAACCGTGATGGGTGGCCCGACCTCTACGTGGTGAACGACTTCGGGCGGAAGAACCTTTACCGCAACAATGGCAATGGAACATTTACCGACATTGCTCCCCAGGCGGGGGTGGAAGACGTTGGCGCGGGCATGAGCGTCTGCTGGTTCGATTACGACAACGACGGCGCGGAAGACCTGTACGTCGCGGACATGTGGTCGGCCGCCGGCAAACGCATCTCGATGCAGGGCACCTTCCAGAAGGACGCGCCCGAACAAGTGCGCGCGCTCTACCAGAAACACGCCACGGGGAATTCTCTATTTCGTAATGGCAGCGACGGCACTTTTCAGGACACAGGCGCAGCGGCCGGAGTTGAAATGGGCCGCTGGTCGTGGTCGAGTGATGCTTGGGATTTTGACCACGACGGCTTTCCTGATCTTTACGTCGCGAACGGTATGATCTCTGGCCCTTCGCGCGCAAGCGATGCCCAGGTAGAAGACTTGAACAGTTTTTTTTGGCGGCAGGTGGTTGCTAATTCACCCGTGGAAGCCAAACCGGCACACGATTACGAGCAGGGATGGAGCGCGCTCAACGAACTCATCCGCTCCGATGGCACCTGGAGCGGATTCGAGCGAAATATTTTCTACGCGAACAATCGGGATGGGACGTTTTCCGATGTGTCCGGCACCGTGGGCCTAGATTTTCTCGAGGATGGCCGAGCGTTCGCGCTCGCCGATTTCGATCATGATGGCCGGCTGGAAGTATTTCTGAAAAACCGCAATGGACCGCAGCTGCGGCTTTTGAAGAACATGATGAAGGACCTTGCGCCCTCGGTCGCTTTCCGTCTGCGGGGCGTCAAGTGCAATCGTGACGCTATTGGTGCGGCGGTCACGGTGGAAACCGAATCGGGCCGCCAGACTCGCATGTTGCAAGCCGGATCAGGATTCCTTTCCCAGCACAGCAAAGAAGTGTTCTTCGGCCTGGCAGGGGCCAAGAGCGGGGTGCGGGCGTCGATCCGCTGGCCCAGCGGACTGGTGCAGGAGCGCCATGATCTTCCGCTTAATCATAGGTTGTGGGTTGAAGAGGGAACGGAAGCGTCTCGAATGGAA
>Ga0209526_10003672_pt1 | contig 10445 bp, 8 predicted proteins | sample JacPinW_OM2H0_M1_FD_188566 | JGI IMG/M metagenome (GOLD analysis project Ga0209526, IMG submission 188566) | Forest soil microbial communities from Algoma, Ontario, Canada - Jack Pine, Ontario site 1_JW_OM2H0_M1 (SPAdes) (version 2) | ecosystem: Environmental > Terrestrial > Soil > Boreal... | reverse complement strand
TCGAGTCTGGCTCATGGCGGGGGTTTTCGCGACGAGCCAGCAACCACCGTTTGCCTCAAAGTGACCAGTTACCAAAAATCGGCCGGAGAAATCGCCTCGGTTCTGCAATTCGGAGTCTTCGCCGCCATGCGAGCACCTCAAAATCCCGGAACCCACGAAAGCCGGCGGAAAACGCGCTCGATTCCCTGGGATGGCGGCAGCAAACCTTGGGCGCCCCGGCCGCCACGGCGTGGGGAATCCAGAGGTAGGAGCCAGCACGGCCGTCCGGTTGAATCATCTCCGTGACAAGGTGCGTGGTTGGGTTGAGCGAAGGTTATCGCTGCTCGCGGACTGACCCAGGTCGACCCGTAAAGCCATGGCCGACCGGGGCGGGGCTGGCGCCGCGCCTACCGGGTCGGCCACCAAGGCTGCGCTACTTCCTCCGCGAGCGCAAACTTTCGGCTCGTTGCGGATTACTGATCGGCGACGCTAACGGTTTGGCCACGACAAACGACACTCAAGAGAAATAAATACTCCGGGTTATTTGTCGTGCGCGCATTATAGGAAATAATTCAAGACGCGTTACACAAATAGACCCGTCGGAACGGTTTAGAAGCGAAGGGATACCTATGGAAGCGGCTCAGCTGACCAGGGAGGCGATTGACGGCCCCTGGTTGGAAGGCGGAGGGGGCTGGCGCGATCAGGCGACAAGATGTTGGATTGCCGCGTCTACGCCCGAGGCGGAACCCGTTCTATGGGATCAATACCTGGAAGGCGCCCTTCGCAGCTATCGCCGGCACGGGCTGGAATGGGTGCTCGACCTCGACGCGATTCGGGACGGCGCCGACACGGCGATGTTCTTCGCCGCGGTCGATCCGGAGGGCCGGGTGGTCGGAGGGACCCGTGTCGTGGGGCCCCTGCGCACGCCGGAGGAGTCCCACGCGCTCGAGGAGTGGAACGGCACCCCGGGGCGTGCCGTGCTGCGCCATATGATCGCCAACCGGCTCCCCTTCGGCGTCGTAGAGGTCAAAAGCGCGTGGACGGACTCCCGCGATTACGGCAGCCGGGCGCTGTCCCGCGTGCTGGCGCGCACCGCGCTGCCGATGATGACGCTGCTGGGTGTCCAGTTCGTGATGGCCACCGCGGCGGCTCACGTGTTGGAGCAGTGGCGATCCTCCGGCGGTATCGTGGCCTCCCGGATACCGGCCGCCGCGTTTCCCAACGAGGACTACCGCACCAAGGTGATGTGGTGGGACCGCCGCACCATCGCGACGCATGCCGAACCCGAACAATTCAAGCTGATGTGCGCCGAGAACTCCGAAATTCTATGTCGCATTTCGGCTTAGGAGAAACCAGGTCGATACGGAGCGCACGCGTCGAATTCCGCACAGTGTCAAGATGATAGGCGCACCGATTCCACCTCGTCTCGTACGCGCCGCCCTTGACGTCGGACGTGGTACCGGAGACAAGACCCCAACCTACTACTAGTTGTCTCAACGCCGCCCCTAAGTGCGGATCAGCTGTGGGTGCGGTGGGAATTGGTCACGATCGGTTCCGCTTCCCGCGAATCGATCCCACGGTCCTTCTTCCCGGTCCTTCATCCTGTGGCGCAACATTCGTGTTAGAAGTCCACTGGTATGACGCGTCTAGCGAACAGCGACGCCATCGACGCGGTGTCGAGCGGGCGGGACAGCAGAAAGCCTTGCGCCCGAGAGCAACCCAGGTTGAGCAGCGCCTTGGCCGCCGCCACCGTTTCGACGCCTTCGGCTACGACCTCGAGCCCGAAGGCGTCGGCTAATGCCATTGTCGACCGAACGATGGCCAGATCACCGGTGTTGGTATCGAGATTGCGGACAAACCCCTTGTCGATCTTGAGCGCGTCGACGGGAAGAGATTTCAGATACGTCAGCACACTGTAACCGGTGCCGAAGTCATCGATGGCGATCTGTACGCCGATGTCCTTCAACCCGAGCAGCGTTTTGCGGGTGGCGTCGATATCTTCGACGACAACGCTTTCGGTGATCTCCAGACATACCATGTTGGGATCGAGACCAAACTCCTCGAGGGTTGTCGCGACCATGTCGACAATACCGTCGGTGACGAGCTGCACGGGCGACACATTGACATGCAGCACCGCACCGTGCGCGACGCCGTGTGATTGCCAGAGCCCGAACTGTGCACATGCCGAACGCAATACGAGACGGCCGAGTCTGGCCCCCAGGTTGATGGATTCCACTACCTGAATGAACGAATCGGGCATCAAGAGCCCAAGAGTCGGGTGTTGCCAACGGATTAGTGCCTCAGTACCGAGGATCTCCCCGGTGCGCATGTCAAACTCCGGGAGGTAGTGGAGCACCAAGGCATCACTATCGCTATCGATCATCGCTTCCAGGTGCAGCTCGATGTCGTTGCGGATCATGTCTGTTCTAGACCCCTCCGGGCTAAAGGTTGCGACCTTGTTTCCGCCGGAGCTTTTGGCCGACCGGGTGGCTTGATCGACTCGGCGTAGTAGATCCGAAGCGCTCTCGAACCCCGGTCGGCCGGCTGCGACGCCGATACTTACGGTGCGACTTAGCATCTCGCCGTCGATCACGATGCGCTGGTGAACTCGCCCGTGTAGCGACTCAGCGAACTCTTCGGCGGCTTCGACGTCCATTGATGCGGCCGGCACGACGACGAACTCATCACCGCCGAAGCGAGCGATGACCGAGGGAACTTCGGTGGCCTCGCCCAGTAGCGCGGCGAACGCCTCGATGAACCGGTCGCCGGCGTTTTGACCGAGGCGATCATTGATGACCTTGAAGCGGTCCAAGGAAAGGAACACCACCCCGAAAGGGCCCTGCTGTTTCTTAGCCAGCCGCTTGTCGAGGTATGCGATGAGCGCTCTGCGGTTCAGCAGCCCGGTAAGGTCGTCGTGCTCAGCGAGGTAGTGGAGTTGCTCTTCGGCGACGATGCGGGCTTGCAGCTGAGCGAAGAGCGCTGCGATGGCCTGAAGCGCATTGAGCTCTGCCGGTAGCCATTCGCGGTCTACGGACTTGCCGAAGGCCAGCGTGCCAGTCGTCACGTCGCCAGACAGCAGTGGCACGACTGCCAGCGAGGCAGGACCAGACCCGGTGCCCTCTTTGATAATGCGTTGATAGTCGGCGTGTGCTGGTTCGGGACGTACAACTTCGGGCACTTTGAGATTTTCGACCTTTGCGAAGACCGAGTCGGCGTGGGCGAAATACACCACACCGATCGGGTCGGTGCCGGGATCGGCGTTGCGTGGCGGCCATTTGGCAATGAGCACCGTGGCGTGAATCGTATGATCGTTGTGGCGCAGGAAGCTGAAGTCCGCGCCCAGGTCGCTGACCAAGTCGCCGAGCACCCGTTGACTGATCGCGGCAGAGTCAGCCGCGGTGGCCGCCATCAACTCGGCGGCAACGGCGGTGACCAGATGGTCCAATGTGCCCGACATTGCCCTTACCGTAGCCGCCATCGGTGCGCGGGGCCCGCATTGAGTAGTGCGTCTAGCAAAGATCTGCTCGACTCAGCAAGCGGGCTCGGTCGTGGCTGCGGTGGCTCGGTGCCAATGGCGGCGGCCCGACCGTGAACCGTAGTACCGGCACCGTGAACTCTTTCGGAGGTATGCGGGCCAACCTCGGAGGTTCCGCCGCAATTCAGCTAGGTGATTGGCGAACTGGACTGACAGCTCTTCGAATTCAGCCCGGTTGTGGGCGCACAGGAAAGACGACCGGTGAGATCTTCCAGAGGCCGTCGAGCAGCACAGGGTGAGCTCGGTTCGCTTACCCGAGCGGGCTAGCGACGCGGTCGAACCCTGGCGCGGATCGGGCCACCGGCAATCATAGTAAAGTGCAGCGCGAGCGGGAATTCGTCATCAAGAGAATGAATTTCGGCTTCACGGATGATGGTCGCCAACGCCAGCGTCACCTCGAGCATGGCGAAATGGTCCCCGATACACGACCGTGGGCCGCCACCGAACGGCAGGTATTGCCAGCGATCCAGAGCCTTGAAGTTCTCTGGGCTAAACCGGTCGGGGTCGAATCGAAGCGGCTCGTCCCACAGGTTCGGGTCGCGTTGAACGGCCATTCTCCCCACAACGAGCATGGTGCCTTCCGGCACGAGATAGCCACCCACTTCGACATCGCGGCACGCCATACGCGTCCCAGTGGGCGCCGGCGGACACAGGCGCAGCGATTCACGTATCACCTGCACGGTGTAGCCAAGCCGCGGAATGTCATCAGGCGTCAACGGCCGATCCGGCAAGGCCGCAACTTCCGCCGCAACCCGGTCCTGATACGCAGGGTGACGGCCCAACGACCACAACGCATACGTCAACGTCGTCGCGGTGGTGTCGTGACCGGCGAACAGAAAAATTATCAGCTCGTCGCAAATCTCCTCGCCGGACAACCTATTTCCGGTTTCCGGATCCTCGGCCGCGAGCAACGCCCGCACCAGCGGCGCATCCCGGGTCGGATCAGCGCGACACTCACGCAGAATCTCCTGCGTCAAAGCATGCAGCTTGGAGCTCGCCGCCCGGGCACGCCGACGTGCGGGTGTCGGCAACCATCCCGGGGCACGCAGAATCCTCGTCGCGCGCCCGATCGCGTACGTCAATGCAACCCGCAGCGGCTCGGAAACCTCGTCGGCCCGCTGCTCGAGATCGAGCCCGAGCACCGAGCGTCCAAGTGCGCGCAAGGTCAGCTTGCGGCACTCGGTGTCCAAATCGATCTCGGCATCTTCACGCCACCCCTCGCGCACCGCCTGCGCCGCCTGCGCCATGTGGCCACCGAACTCGCTCACACGCTGCCTGGTAAACACCGGCTGAAGCGTGCGCCGACGCGGCTTCCACGGCTCGAAGGGAAGATCTGCCAGGTTTGCGCCGATGATGCGGCGCATCTGGTCGAAGACCGGAGTGGTCTTGTCAACCGAGTCGTCCTTGGTGCTCAGGATGTCGCGAATAGCGCCCGGCGACGTCGCCAACACCATCGGTGGCATCAGCCAGCGCGGCCCCAGCGTGAAAGCGGTCACCGGTCCACCCGCATCACGCAGCCTCTCCGTGCCGGTGCTGAACTCCTTCACCGCCGCGACGCGCTCCCGAAAAGACATCGGGTTCGCCGGCGGCAGGGGCAGCGACTCGAGGCGATCGCCCACAGGAACCTGAATCACAAGATCCTCCCGAAATACCGCCGCGCTCGCCGATCAAATTCGGAGCTTACCGAGCCTAACGGAGCGCACACCTTGTCGCGCACCCTCCAGAAATCTGGGCATAGCCTGAAGCGCGACGACATCGTGCCGCTCTGAATAATCATCTATGCCGTTGACACGAAGCCATCAGGCAGGATCCAAGAGAGGTTCGTGGTGACAACCATTCGACCGCTGTGGCGGGTACCAGGGATCGTCGTGCGCGAGCGATTCCACTCGGCCGGGCGCCAACGCACTCCCGAACCCATGGTGATGGACGATCCGGAATCGGTTGCCCAGTTCCACACCGGCGGCGCCGCTAACCCGGGGATGCGAGCGGTATACGACTTATGTGCGCGAGCCCTCGATGCGTTGCTGCCGCCCCAAGGCCGGCTCTTGGACCTCGGAGTCGGCTCCGGCCGTGCGCTCAGCGCCGTCCTGCGTCGACGATCCGACGTCACGGCCACCGCGGCCGATCTGGCTCCCAACATGCTGTCCACAGCGCGCGAACTGTTCGACCACGAAGGCCTGGGCGACCGTGTCGAGCTCGTGCAGGCGGACATCACTGCCCTGCCCGAGCGCCTCTGGGCGGGACCGTGGGATGCCATCTCGTGCATGTGGACCCTGCATCAGCTACCGGATTTCGATGTCCTGCGCCGCGCCCTTAGCCAGATCGATGCTGTGCAACGCCGCAGCGGAGCCGCGGTGTGGATTTCCGACTTTCAACGCCTGCGGGACCGGACGGCCTGCCCCAACATGCTGGCGTGCGTCGACCCCGACTCGCCAGAAGTCCTACGACAGGATGCAATTGCAAGCGAGGCAGCGGCGTTCACCTTCGCCGAGCTATCCAAAGAGCTCGCCGCATCCGGACTGCAGGAGATGCACTCCGGACACTCGACACCTCTTCCCTACCTACAGGCGTATTGGACGTTCGGTGCGCGCGGTAAAACGGATTCATCGAGCGGCACACGTGGCCGCGAGCTGCGCGGTCAGGCCCGTCGCGAGGCGGCCTTGTTGCGGTGGGGATTCACTGCCAAACCGTTCTAAGCCGAAATCACCGCGCGGAGGCGTCGGGATTAATTGCGCCGCATATGGACTCGGCTCAGACTGCGACGACTCGGCACCGATGCAGGCGGTGCGGCCGTGAACCGCAACACCAACACGATGGTCTCTCGGAAATCAGTCACGGCCAGGCGCACGAAATCGCTTTGCAACTGCCCTAATTCGTCGGCAAAGCTCGACGACAACTTGGTCAGATCCTGCATGCTCCGGGCATGCAAAAACACAGGCGACAACGGTTGAACGCTGAGGCCTTCGCGCTGGGCAAGGATCCAGACCGCCTCCACCGCCGACCCGCCCCTGGCGTAGTCACCAAGGCTGTCTCCGGTCACAGTAATTACCGCCAGCGCGGAGCTCGCCAGGACCCGGTCGCGCATGTCGTCACCCAGCGCGCTCCCGGCGCTCCATTCCGCAAGATGAGCCATGACGTCGGGCCGGCGCAAGATATCGAGTAACGCCACGTCACTGGCATCGAGCTCGAGAGTGCGTATGTCGATACCGGTGTCAAGGTCGGGATCCCCGGGCCAGCGAAGCTCCGAAATCATCTCTTTGTGCAGTTGCGGTGTCAGATACCGGATGCGGTCCGTCGCGCCGAAAATCGCTGCGGCCCTCGATAATTCGTCGCGGTCAGTGAGCAGGTGCAGACGCGCCCCCTCGCGCGCGGCGGTGGCAGTGAGTAATTCGATCGTATCCTCATCGAGTGCTTGCGGGGTTCCGTGGTGGCGGTTGGTCTCGCGCGCGAGCATCGGTTGATACAGATCGGCCAGAACAGCGTCGCCACCGGCCTCGAAAGTCATGCTCGCCCATAGTGGATTTCCGTCGACGTCTTCAACAACGTTGACCGGACCGAGCATCCCGCGGGCGGCGGCGGCAACTCTGACGTTAAACAGGGCTGCACCCAATGCGACAGCACTGCCACGAAAACCGACGTCCATTGTTGACGTGTGTTCTGCCGAAACGCTGATCGTGACTCTCGCCAGTTCCGCGTCGATACGCCAGGGCTGGCTGTTTCCGCCTGACGGTGCCCGCATCGCGGCATTGATGATCGGGTCATCACCCGCAGAAAACGCTGGTCCGTCGGCATGCATGATCTCGGGTGCGAGTTTTCGCTGGGCCATCTCGGGTTCGACGAGTTGATCGAGCGCCCAGCCGATGTCGATGCGGCACCGGCCGGACCTCAGGGGTTCGCCCAGCCCGATCCTGCGCACAGCTTCGGCCAGTGCTGAGGCGCCGATGCCTACATCGGATGCCAACTGGGGCCAGGTCGACAGCGTCCGGTCGATCTCGATGAGTGATGCAGCAGTGCGCGGTGATATTCGTTCGGCGTCGAGGTGGCGCAGCATGTGGGGGATCTTTTCGCGGCTGCTCATGCCAGGCAGCAGCCCCAGATCGAGCTGGCCTAGCAGCCCGTGCAAAATCGGACGCTCAGGTTCCTGATCGAAGCGTTCGACATCGACCATCCCGCGGTCGCTAGTCGCCATCAATACTGGAATATGCCGGTCACGCGCACCGATGCGCAGGACAGCCTTCATCTCGAGCGAATCGCACTCTTCGACGACGATGTCGAGTCCATCAAGAAATGCGTCCACCGTGTCAACAGTGATGCCGGCGGCACACACATCCACCCTCAGGTATGGGTCGAGCTCGGCGATCCTGCGCGCTGCCACATGAGCTTTGTTGAGCCCAAGGTCGAACACCGTTGCCGGCACTCGATTCAGATTCGACAGTTCCAGCTCATCAAAATCAGCCAGCCGAATCCCACCACACAGCCCCTGCGCCGCCAGTGTGTGAGCGATGATTTGTCCCACGCTAAGGCCAGCGACTCCGACGGTCAGCGCGCGGAGCCGGGCCTGTTCTTGAGTGGTGATGTTGTTTCTGTTGCGATCAAGTCGTAGTGCCCGAAACCCCAGCGGGCCCAGGACCGCAACGACCGCGCGCCGCCACGGATAGTAGGCCCACCGAACCCCTTCGGCGAGGATTTCCTCATCGGGCGCCGGGCGAAGCTTGCGCAGGCCTGAAATCTGCGCGTCGCGGTGATCAACGAACTCCACTGTGGGATCTATCTGCAACCGCTCTAACACCTGACGATCGGCGGATTGATTGGGATCCAGGATCCGAGCCGCGTAGGCAGTCGCGTCGGGCTCGGTCACGGTGCCCCCATCTCGGTGTTAAGCGCCTATTGCGGACATAAAGCCCGCACCGCTTGCCGCTTGGGCTCAGCCCGCAAGATTACCTGTCGATGACGCAGGAATCGCGGCCGCCGCATGCCAACACGAGGTAGCACCCAGCGGACCCGACAACACACCTCGGCAACCCACACAAGCATCTCCTCTCCAACTGTGACGGCCGGGATCCCGGATTGGAGAGTTGTGGGGCTGTCAGGCGAGGTACTTTTCGAAGAAGCTCATCATGCGTTGCCAGGCATCCTCTGCCTCCGGTGCGGAGTAGGACACCCCGATGGCGCGTTCGATGATGCGGATCGGGCCGGGAAATCGCCAGTCGTTCATGAAGCTGTGGCCGACGTTAGGGTATTCCTTGATGTCACGGGGCACCGCGCCACGCGCCAGCGCAGTTTCGAGCTTGGCAGCGGAGCCGCGGGCGACGATGTGATCCTTGGCCCCGAAGCTCGCAACGACAGGACAGGACTGGCTTAGCGCCTCCAAGTCCCGGGGCAAGACACCGTAATTGGGCGCGCTCACGTCGAACAGCCCCCCGGGCGCAAGCTGCAAACAAAACGATGCACCCATGCAGAATCCGACCAGCCCAACCTTGCCGGTGCAACGCTCGTCTGCCGCAAGGTGATCGCGGGCGGCAACGAGGGAGCCGTGAGCGCTGCCACGGCCGATGATCGCGGCACGGATGGTGCTGATCATGCACCGGATCTTCGGTCCGCGGCCATACAGCGACGGGGCCAGGGCTAGATAGCCGCACGCTGCGAAGCGGTCCGTAATCCGTCGCAAGTCGGTTGTCATGCCAATAACGTCCTGAACGACCACGACGGCGGGCCATGCGCCCGCGCCCTCAGGCACAGCGAGGTATCCGGGCACGTCGCCGTCAGTGGGGTCGCGATAGGTGATGTCTGGCACCGCGATCACTGCTCCCATTGCCGAAGAACAGCAGCGGTAGGGCCATCGTCCAGCAGCTCTCGCATCCCCCCGTGCGCGGCCTTATCGAGCGGATTTTCGTGGAGGTCATCGCAGGCAATCCTGACTCGGCGCTGATAGTCAGTGGTTGAGGTCGGCGAGCCAGCGTCACCGCTGGGCAGGTGGCGTATAGGCGTCATTACAGGTGAACCCCTTTATTTAGCCAAACCACGGGTCTGGTGGGCGCACACGAGCGGATGCTGGCCGCCTCGTCGCGGCACAATTCAACCAATATATTGATATTGCTATGCCATATTGGCGTATCTTCCCACGCGTTCGCTATATTTCCGAGCAATGGAACCAATTCCCCTGTTTCCCTACACGCCGCCCGCTCCGCCCGAGCCGACGAGCGAGCAGAAGATTCGCGACGCCGCGCTAACCTGCTGTGCTCAGGAGGGGATCGCGGCCACGTCGTTTCGCATGGTCGCGGACGCCGCTGGGGTGTCGATCGGAGCGGTGCAACACCACTTCCGGACCAAGGTCGCGCTGATCGATGCAGTCGACCAATACGTTCTACAGGTGATCGGGGAGGCCTTGGGCGCCAAACCGCTGCCCGAGCCGGTCTCCGACGCGCTCGAGGAGGCTGGGCGGCGACTAACCCACCTAATGGCCGAACACCCCCGTGTCATGGACTATATGGGGCGCGCACTGGTTGAGGGCACCACGATCTCAGGCCTCGGTCGGGTGATCTTCGATGGGCTCACCGAAATCAGTGAGGCCCAAGGCGACCATTTCGCAGACGACACGCGAGATGACATCGATCATGCTTGGTCGGTACTTAACACGATTATCTTGCGTGTCGGCGCCGTGATTCTGCGTCCCCACATCGAGCGCTACCTACAGCAGCCCTTCTACAGCGACTTCCAACTGAGACGCTGGGATGCCGCAGTCACCCGCCTGATACGGCACGGTTTCTTTGATTACAAACCAGAACCAGACGCCCCTAACGAAACGCTTTCTTGGTGACCCAGCCGCCGCGGCGCGATTCCACTCTGGACGCGGGACGAAGCCGAGGCTCTCGAGCACCAACCTCATGGCGGGCGGAAACCCTGCGGCAGTCAGACGAGGGTTTGACCGCCC
>Ga0209526_10003671_pt1 | contig 10446 bp, 6 predicted proteins | sample JacPinW_OM2H0_M1_FD_188566 | JGI IMG/M metagenome (GOLD analysis project Ga0209526, IMG submission 188566) | Forest soil microbial communities from Algoma, Ontario, Canada - Jack Pine, Ontario site 1_JW_OM2H0_M1 (SPAdes) (version 2) | ecosystem: Environmental > Terrestrial > Soil > Boreal... | reverse complement strand
CGTCAGCACCTACAGCCAATATTCCATCAGCGCCAACGTCAACGGCATCAAGAACATGGAAGCGCAGACCCTCAATGGTCTGTCGATCCAGAAGATCTACTTCCAGCCGGACGTCAATCTCGACCTCGCGATCGCGCAAATCGTCTCGGCGACCAACGCCATTCGTGCGCTGATGCCGCCCGGCATCCAGCCGCCGATCGTCGTGCAATTCAATGCGTCGAGCGTTCCGGTGCTGCAGCTCAGCCTCAATTCGGACAGCCTGAACGAGCAGCAACTCTACGATTTCGGCATCTATCGCGTCCGTCAGCAATTGGCGCCAGTTCCCGGCGTCACCCTGCCGACGCCGGCGGGCGGCAAATATCGCCAGATCATGGTCGATATCGACCCGGACAAGCTATTGTCCCGGGGACTGACGCCGCTCGACATCGTCAATGCGGTCAACACGCAGAACCTGACGCTGCCGTCGGGGACGGCGAAGATCGGCGACACCCAATATACGGTGCGAACCAACGCCACGCCCGCGTCGATCAACGACCTCAACATGATGCCGGTCAAGTTCGCCAACGGCGCTACCATCCTCTTGAAGGATGTGGCGCAGGTCCGCGACGGATCGCTGGTGCAGCAGAATATCGTGCGCGAGGATGGCCATCGCTCGGTTCTGCTCAGCGTGATCAAGAACGGCAATGCTTCGACGCTGGCGGTCGTCAACGGCGTGAAGAACGCGCTGCAGGCGATCCGCGCCTCCGCGCCGGCCGGACTGAAGGTCAACGAGCTGTTCGACCAGTCGATCTTCGTTACCAACTCGGTCACCGGCGTGCTGCGTGAAGGCGCCATCGCGGCGGGCCTCACCGCGCTGATGATCCTTGTCTTCCTGGGTTCGTGGCGATCGACGCTGGTCGTGATGATCTCGATTCCGCTGGCGATCCTGTCGTCGCTCGTGGTGCTGTATTTTCTCGGCGAAACGCTGAACACGATGACGCTCGGCGGCCTTGCGCTGGCGGTCGGCATCCTGGTCGACGATTCGACCGTGACCATCGAGAATACCCATCGACTGTGGACCGAGGAGGGTATGCCGCTTTCCGAGGCGACGCTGCACGGCGCCGCCGAAATCGCGGTGCCGACGCTGGTTTCGACGCTTGCCATCAGCTGCGTGTTCACATCGGTGGTGTTCCTCGACGGACCGGCCAAGTACCTGTTCACGCCGCTCGGACTTGCCGTCGTGTTTGCGATGCTGGCGTCCTACGGATTGTCGCGAACCTTGACACCGATCACGATCGGCCTGCTGCTCAAGGGTGAACGTCGCCACGCGGACGACCCAGCCCCGAGCGGCTTCTTCTCGCGGCTGACGGCCGCGTTCGAACGCAACTTCGAGCGGCTGCGTGAGGGCTATGCGAAACTGCTGGCGACGCTGCTTCGCCGGCGGGCCATTGTTCCGATCGTCGCGGCCTTGATGCTTGGACTGGGCGCGGTGATGTTCCTGTCTGTCGGCCGGGACTTTTTCCCGCTCATCGACGGCGGCCAGATCCAGCTTCACGTCCGCGCTCCTGCCGGCACCCGCATCGAAAGCACCGAGGCGATTTTCCAGGCGGTCGAGGACAAGATTCGCGAAGTCATTCCGGAGAAGGAGCGCTCTTTGATCGTCGACAATATCGGATTGCCGGCGCGAGCTTACAATCTGGCATTCGCCGACGGCTCGACGATCGGGATCAACGACGGCGTCATCCTGGTAGCGCTCAACGACGGCCACAAGCCGACCGCCACATACGTCAAGAAATTGCGTCAGGTCCTGCCCGCCGCATTCCCGGAGGACACGTTCTATTTCCAGGCCGCCGATATCGTCACGCAGATCCTGAATTTCGGACTGCCGGCGCAGATCGACGTCCGGACGGTGGGCTACGGCACCAACAACCTTTCGGTTGCAAGGGAGCTCCGGCAACGCCTTTCCGCCATTCCCGGCATCGTCGATGCGCATCTGCAGCAGGAAGTCGACGCGCCGGCGTTCTACGCCCAGATCGACCGGACGCGTGCCGCACAGCTTGGCCTCAATGCCAGCACGGTGGCCACCAACATCAATGTCAGTCTCAGCTCGTCGGAGCAGGTATCGCCCAATTTCTGGACCGATCCGAAGTCGGGCATCCCGTATTATCTCGCCGTGCAGACGCCCGAATACAAAGTCAACTCGCTGAACGCGCTGGCCAACACACCGGTTTCCACCTCGCTCGCGGTAAGCGGCCAAACGGTTCCCGGCATGCTCAGCAACGTCGCGACGTTCAAGCGCGACAAGGTCCCAACCAATTCCAACCAGACCAACATCCAGCCGGTTTTCGAGATCTATGCCAGCGTGCAGGGCCGCGATCTCGGCGGCGTGGCAGCTGACATCAGCAAGGTCACGACGGAGCTGCAGAAGGAGCTGAAGCCTGGCAATACAATTCAGGTCCTCGGCCAGATCCAGAGCATGAACGACTCGTTCCGGAACCTGGGCATCGGGCTCCTGTTCGCCGCGGTCTTCGTCTATCTCCTGATGGTCGTGAACTATCAGACCTTCGGCGATCCGTTCGTGGTGATCCTTGCGCTGCCGGCGACGCTCTGCGGCATCGTCACGATGCTGTTCATCACCGGGACCACGCTGAACGTGCCGTCGCTGATGGGAGCGATCATGGCGGTCGGCGTCGCTTCGGCAAACTCGATCCTGCTCGTGACCTTCGCGCGCGAGCAGCAGCTGAAGGGACACACAGCCTTTGAGGCCGCGCTGAGTGCCGGTCACACCCGCATCCGTCCCGTGCTGATGACCGCCGCCGCGATGATCGTCGGCATGATCCCGATGGCGATCGGCGGCCCCGGCGAGGAACAGAACGCGGCGCTGGCGCGCGCCGTCATCGGCGGCCTCCTGTTCGCGACGCCGACAACGTTGCTGATCGTGCCTTACCTGTTCGCCATGCTGCGCAAGGGCAACGACGGAAAGCCTCACCATGGCGTATTCGAGGAAATTGAGGGATGAGCGAGATTCGCATGCGGCCAAAAAATGAAGTGGTCCAGGACCAGCGTGACCCTGAAACTGATCGTGTTGTCACGCTACCGAACGCTGCGCCCAAGCGGCGAGGTTACGGAGGCAGGCTGTTCGGGGCAAGCGCGCTGCTGTTGCTCGCGGCTAGCCTTGTGCTAGGTGGCTGGCGCCACTACCAGGCCCGGCTCGAGGTCGCGGCTACCGAGCAAGAGAGCCGCACCTTTGTCCCCGACGTTCGTGTGGCGACGATTCGCGCCAGCGACGGCAAGATGAGCGTCACCTTGCCGGCGACCACGACCGCGTTTGAGGCGGCGAATATCTTCGCGCGCACCAACGGTTATATCGAGAAGCGCTACGTCGACATCGGCGATCGGGTCAAGGCTGGAGCGCTGCTCGCAGACATTACCGCCCCTGAGCTTGACCACCAGATAACGCAGGCCAAGGCGACGCTGGCCCAGAACCAGGCGACATTGAAGCAGACGCAGGCAAGCCGGGAGCTCGCCGAGGTCACCAATGGGCGCGACAGCAAACTGGTCAAGCAGGGATGGCTCACGCTTCAGCAGGGCGACAACGATCGCCTGACGCTGCAGGCGCAGCAAGCCGCCGTGGTGGTGGCTGAGTCGAATATCGCCGCCCAGGAAGCCCAGATTCGAGTCCTCGAACAGGAGAAGGCCTACCAACGCGTGGTGGCGCCGTTCGACGGCGTGATCACACAGCGCAACATCGACAACGGCAGCCTGGTGACGTCGGGATCGACCTTCATGTTCACGCTGATGCACCCTGACGTGATCCGCACCCAGGTATTCGTCCCGCAGGACGAGGCTTTCGGGCTTGGGCCCGGCGTCGATGCGGTGGTTCGTGTCCCGGAGATTCCGGACCGGAGCTTCCCTGGCAAGGTCACGCGCATCGCAAGCGCGCTGCAGCCCGGCAGCCGGACGCTGCTGACCGAGATCGATGTTCCAAATCCGGACGGCGCGCTCAGCCCCGGGATCTACTGCACCGTCGAGCTGCTTATCCCGCGCAAGACGCCATCGATGATCATCCCGGCCGACGCGGTCGTGTTCGATCAGAACGGCCTGCATGTCGCGGTCGTCAAGAACGGCACCGCGCATCTGCAGAAGATCACGATCGCGCGCGACTTCGGCACCGAGGTCGAAGTGCACGACGGCGTCCAGCCGGGCGATCAGGTCATCCTCAATCCAATGGTGAACCTCGCCGAAGGCAACAAGGTCGCCGCGCGCAAGCCGCAGACAAGCTAGATCGGCGCGGAGGAGGGGGTCGCAATGCGACGCTTGCTATTCACGGCAACTGCCCTGCTGCTCGGCTGCAACGCCGGCCTGGCGCAGGTCTCCACGATGGGCACCACGGCCATGGGGCTTTCATCGACGCCGGGGACGATCGTGACTTCCCCGCTCAACGGCCCGAGCCCGTTCTCGGCGACGACCCAGCCGGGGGCTCCCGTCACGACACTGGCGCCGGTGCCGCTGGCTTCTGATCCCACAACGCCAGGCACGGTGGTGACCTGTTCCACTCCGACAGGACAGATCGCACCTGGAACTCCGGCGGTGCCAGTTACATCCATGTCGGCAATCGGCGGCGCAACGGCATTGACGTCATCGGTTTCTTCGGCACCGACCACGCCGACAGTGCTGCCCAGCTCTTCCAGTTCAACGACTGGAAGTGCGACCACGCCGTTCCTGAGCCTGTCGGCACAACCGGCTACATCATTCCTGACTGATTTTCCCAACTCGACCGTTCCGGCGCCGCAGCCGCCCCAAGTGCCACCTCTGCCGTCGCCTTCAATTACGGCAGTGCCCGTACCGGTGCCGTCGGCGGCACCGAACATTGTCTCCGCGTCCACGCCGGGCGCTACAGCCACGACGATGTCACCGGCTGCGACGATGTCACCGATGACGCCAGGGTCACCATTGGGGACAATCCCGACGCCAATCGTCCCCACCACGACCGGGAACATCTCGCCGGCTACCCTGCTTGGCAGCCCCTCGACAACTGTATGCAGCTCAACGCCGGGAGGCCCGCCAACCAATGGCGCGGCTTTGCCGCTCTCGACGCCGCAAATCCCGGCGAGCCCGCCGCTGGGCACGATTCAACCCGATATCACGCAGTTCGGTGGCACCAGCATCGATCCGACAATGACAGTGGTGCCCACGCCGAACACGGCGGCATGCGCCGAGAATACAACGATGAATGTGGCAACGCCCAGCACGATGACACCGGCCAACGCCACCGGCGCCGCGGCGACGCCGGGCGTATCGCCGCCGCCGGGCTGCTGACGCTCGGAACGTGCATTCTCTTGCCACGAACTTCTGAGGCTAAATTGCTATTTAATTGAAAACCCCCGGACCAGTGAGGATTTGTAGCTGGCCGGTTGGGGTACATAGCAAGTCTGGAAGCCTTCACTTGTGCCTGCAGCTGAAAGGCGCCCAACAATGATCAGCGAGGTCAATCCGCATGTTGCACATAGCGTCGCTCGTGACACCCACGACTCTTTCGGAAAAAGCGGTTAACGATATCTCGGGAGCGTTAGTGCTGCTTCTCTCGGACGTGTTCGCGTTGTATCTCAAAACCAAGAATTTCCACTGGCATATGTCTGGCCCGCATTTCCGCGACTATCATTTGATGCTCGATGATCAAAGCGACCAGATTTTTGCGATGACGGATGCCATCGCCGAGCGAGCGCGGAAGATCGGCGGCACAACGCTTCGCTCCATCGGGCAGATCTCGCGTGTTCAGCGTATCGTGGACAACGATGCCGAATACGTTAAACCGCTCGACATGATAGCTGAACTCCGGGACGACAATGCGCTGCTGACGCAGAACATGCGCAAGGTGCATTTGCTATGTGACGAGGCGGGGGATGTGGCTACCGCAAGTTTGCTGGAGAACTGGATCGACGAATCCGAGAAACGGGTCTGGTTCCTGTTCGAGTGCACCCGGGACGCGTAAAGCCAAGACCTGTCACTGTTCGACCCTTTCTATCTATCGCACGCACAGGTGACTCGGCGTGAAAATGTCGAGCAATGGCCGGAACGCGCGAACCCTCCCGTCGAAACTGCCAATCTGGACCAGCAGGGACCTTTTACCGATGAAAACCTCCGCGAGCCGATCCCAAGCGTCCGACAACGGAGCTGCACGAAAGAGAGCTCCTGCAACGAGGCCAGCGCTCGAGACGGGAGATTGGCATCAGGCCGACCAGCGGCTCGATGAGGAACTGCGAGACACGTTCCCGGCGAGCGACGCTCTGTCGGTCACACGAACCGGCAGGTGATCGCGGAGGCTTTGGGTCTGGCCATGGCCGACTCGATCGATCGAAGTCCAACCCGAACGCCAGGGGGACGGAGGCAACCATAGCTCGCCGCCGAACCGCTTCGAATCTGCTTCTTCAACGCCCACACGTTTAGACAGATCGCATATGCGGCATGCGGAGAGCCGCCTGCTGCCTGACCGCATCCGTACTACATCTCTCGCGTTGGAGAGCTTTTGAATGTCGACGGAAATTATTTCGGCGAGTGGGCCGGTTGCGATCGATGGTCTGCAGGCACAACGCCGGAGATGGGCTGCGGCGGCGATTTTTACCGCGCTCGCGATGGCGTCGCTCGACACGGCGATCGCGAACATCGCCCTTCCGGCCATTGCAGCCGATCTTCACGCCAGCCCTTCCGATGTCATCTGGGTGGTGAATGTCTACCAGATTTCCCTGGTTGCGACGCTGTTGCCGCTGGCCGCGCTTGGCGAGATCGTTGGTCACCAACGGATCTATCTCGCAGGCCTCTTGCTGTTCACGCTGGCCTCGCTGGCGTGTGCCTGCGCCTGGTCGTTGCCTAGCCTGCTGATGGCGCGTGTGCTGCAGGGTCTGGGCGCCAGCGGCATCTTGAGTGTGAATACGGCACTGGTTCGTTTCGTCTATCCGGGGCGCCTGGAAGGCCGCGGTTTCGGACACAACGCGCTTGTCGTTGCGACTGCCTTCACGCTCGGCCCGACGGTCGCCTCCGGCATTCTGGCGATCGGGCCGTGGAGCTGGCTGTTTGCCATCAACATTCCTTTCGGCGTTGTTGCGATTTTGATCGGTATGAAGACATTGCCGCGTACCCCTCGGGCGGCGCGTCCGTTCGATCTTCCTGGCGCGCTGCTGGCTGCGGCCTGTCTCGGTCTTTTCATCCTGGGGCTCGGAAGCGCAGCCCATCACGAGCGGCCTCAGCTTGTATCGATCGAAATTATCTCCGCCTTGTTGCTTGGCTGGGTGCTGATCCGCAGACAGGCGGATTCTCCGGCGCCGGTGCTGCCGATCGACCTGTTTCGCAGGCCGCTTTTCGCGTTGTCCACTGCTACGGCGGTTTGCTCGTTTGCGGTGCAGGGTTTGGCTTTCGTCTCCCTGCCGTTCTACTTCGAGGACATTCTTGGCCGGTCGCAGGTCGAGACCGGCTTTTTCATGACGCCCTGGCCTCTTGTGGTGGCCATCATGGCGCCGATCGCCGGACGCCTGTCCGACCGCTATCGCGCAGGCATTCTCGGCGGCGTCGGTCTTGCGTTGCTCGGCCTCGGGATGGCCTTGTTGGCGTTGCTTCCGACAAGCCCGCATGTCGCCGACATCGTCTGGCGGATGGCCATCTGCGGATGTGGATTTGGCTTTTTCCAGGCGCCGAACATGAAGGCCCTGATGGCGAGCGCACCGGCCGATCGCAGCGGCAGCGCCAGCGGGATGGTGGCGACCGCACGCCTGACCGGACAGACGATCGGCGCGGCCCTCGCGGCACTCTGCTTTGGCCTCGCCGGCCGCGAGGGAGCAACCCTCGTACTGGTGCTTGGCGCGGTATTCGCCGTGGTGGGTTGCGGGATGAGTGTCCTGCGCCTGGTCGCGCCATCGCAGCGCAGCGTCTAGGCTTTCAGCCATTCGGCCAATTCTAAAACGCTATTTAATGGTGCGGCCCGTTCAGGAAGGCTATTTTTTGGACGGGCGGCCCCACCGCGTTTGCCCCCGGAGGCAGTGACCACGGCCGCTGAGTGGATGGCGTACGCTACGCCACCTGCCCGAGCGAGGCGGGCGGCGCCGTCCGCCCTTATTGGGATGAAACCTATGGCAGTTGCAGGTCGTTGACATGGCATTGGTCTCGGGCAAGCGTACCGTTTCGGGGTCGATGGGCGAAAGCCCTGCGAATGCTTTCGCCGCAGCCGGGAATCGATTGATGACAAAAGTGCTGCTGATCGAGGATGACAGCGAGACGGCCGAGGAAATCACAGCCGAGCTTTCCGATCGCGGTTTTGAGGTCGAATGGTCGGCCAACGGCATCGAAGGGCTCGACAAGGCGCGGTCATTGCGGCCCGACGCCATGATCGTCGACCGGCTGTTGCCGGGAATGGACGGTCTCACCGTCATCGAGGCACTGCGGAAGGAACAGGTGCGCACCCCGGTGCTGGTGCTGAGCGCCCTTGGCGCCGTCGATGACCGCGTCCGCGGATTGCGGATGGGTGGCGACGACTACCTCACCAAACCATTTGCGCTGGTAGAACTCATCGCCAGGGTGGAGGCCTTGCTGCGCAGGCCCGTGGAATCGCGCGAGACGACGTTGCGGGTGGGGCCGCTGGAACTCGATCTGATCGAGCGCACCGCCAAGCGCGGCGATCGCGTGATCGATCTGTTGCCGCGAGAGTTTCGCCTGCTCGAATACATGATGCAACGAAGCGATCAGCTTTTGACGCGCGCCATGCTTCTGGAGGAAGTCTGGAATTACAAGTTCATTCCTGCGACCAACCTCGTCGACGTGCACATGGGGCGCCTGCGCCACAAGGTGGACGGACCCGGCGAAACCCCCATGATCCACAATGTCCGCGGTTCCGGTTTCATTCTTCGCGCGGCCCCTTAAGCTTCGGATGGCCGGCCGCGATGTGCCGCCGTCGACGTCGGGCACGACATCCGGGCAGCGAGATCTGATGCGTCAGCCGCAAATCATACGTTCGACCACCTTTCACTGGGCGCTTGCGGTGTCAGGCGTGTTCGCGGTGTTCGTCATCGTGTTGTTCGGTTTTATTTATTGGCAGACCGACGATTATTTGATCGCACGATCCGACAGAATGATCGCGAGGCAATTGAACTACATCACGGGCTTGCCCAGCGAGCGCCGGCTGATAGCGATCGATGAGCATCTGGCGCAGGATTCCCGTGGCGTTCAGTATGCCGGATTGTTTGGCCCGGACGGCCGCAAGATGGCGGGCAACCTCGAGCGGTTTCCACCCGAGCTGACGATGAACGATTTTGTCCAGAGCATCACGGTGGTCCGCATGCTTGCCGCCGGACCGCAAAGTCACGCGATACGCGCGATCGCCCGGCGTTTGTCGGATGGCAACGCGCTGGTGATCGGACGAGAGGTGGACGAAACCAGGGAGATTTCCCATGTCGTCGGACAGGCGCTGGCGCTGGGCCTGTTGCCGGCGCTTTGCCTGTGCCTGCTAGCCGGCGCGTGGCTGAGCATGCGCGCCCAGAAGCGCGTCGAAGAGGTCAATCAGCGGGTTCAGCGCATCATCGCCGGAGATCTGCGCGAGCGGCTTCCGCATCGTAATGTCGACGAACCGTTTTCGAATCTCGCCGTGATTGTCAACGGCATGCTCGATGAAATGGAGGCGATGATCCACGCGCTCGCCGGCGTCGGCAACGACATCGCGCACGATTTGCGCACGCCGCTGACCCGAGCCCGGCTCACCCTCGAGCGCGGCCGCACCAACGCAACCAGCCTGGAGCAGCTCCAGACGGTTGTCGACAAGGCGGTCGCGAACGTCGATCAGTCGCTGGCGATCATCACTGCGCTGTTGCGCCTGGCCGAGATCGAGAACAGCCGGCGGTCGGCGGCCTTCGGAAGCGTTCCGTTGCACGAGATGCTGGGCGAGGTCGGCGATATCTACGAACCGATCGCCGAAAACAAGAAAATCGACTTGCGGGTCGACGTGCGACACCGGCTGAGCGTGCGTGCCGACCGCGATCTGTTGTTCGAGGCGGTCGCCAACCTTGTCGATAACGCCATCAAGTTTACGCCGGAGGGCGGCAAGGTGGAGATCGAACTGCTGCGTGGCGACAGGGAAACCATCGTCCGCGTGGCTGATACCGGCTCGGGCATCAGCGAGCAGGAGCGCGAGGCGGTGCTGCGGCGTTTCTATCGTTCCGACAAGATACGAAACACGCCGGGCGTGGGCCTTGGCCTCAGCCTGGTGGCGGCGATCGTGAAGCTGCACGGCTTTCGGCTCGCGATCCACTCCGGCGCGGGCGGCCGGCTTGAGATCATCTGTCCCGACCCGCAACCGGCGTGAATCGGACGTATCAGCGCATCGCGCCTGATTGCTTCAAGCGGGCGTGATCGGCGAACCCGAAAAGTATGAAATCCTATTTAATGGAGGCCGACGTGGGCGGCATCTATATTGGGTGCACTGGCATG
>Ga0209526_10003670_pt1 | contig 10447 bp, 9 predicted proteins | sample JacPinW_OM2H0_M1_FD_188566 | JGI IMG/M metagenome (GOLD analysis project Ga0209526, IMG submission 188566) | Forest soil microbial communities from Algoma, Ontario, Canada - Jack Pine, Ontario site 1_JW_OM2H0_M1 (SPAdes) (version 2) | ecosystem: Environmental > Terrestrial > Soil > Boreal... | reverse complement strand
CTTCTGAGGCAAGTCGCTTCATATTTTGTAGTATCGCTTCAAGCCCCAGATGCGAACGCGCTGCGGGAGAAAGCGAAAAATGAGCGGCGCGATTTTCGATTGAAACGTGTCTCCAACTCTCACGCGCGGCGGAGGATTTCTTTGTTCGATCAAAGCGATAACGCGACGGGCCACCAGCTCAGGTTTGGGCGCCGCGTTCATGTTCGCTTCGACTGTGCTCCAGGTCGTTGCCAGCTTCACTTCATAGCGCGGATCATTTTTATTGCTCTTGATCACCGTGTCATTGAACTCCGTGCAAATATCCGCCGGCTGAAGATCGACAATGCGGACTTGCGTGTCTGGGAGTTCCAGCTGGATCGACATCGAATATGCGGCCATCGCGGCTTTGGCTGCGTTGTACGCGGCCATGAACGGAACTGGCAGTCGCGAAGCAAGCGAAGTGACGTTGATAATTAAACCACCTCCGCCCTCGCGCATTGCCGCGATTGCGCGCTGCATCAATCGAATTTGAGCGAAGACGAGCAACTGAAATTGATTTTCAACGACGTCGTTGGGCAACGATTCAGCGGGGCCAAAATGACCGGCCCCTGCGTTGTTGATCAACACGTCAATGTGTCCCGCTTCGGCCACCGCAGCATTAAAAGCCTCGTCGATCGATTGCGGACTTAGCAAATCCAATTTCACAGGGTGCAACCTCGGCAATTTCTGAATGCGACTCAGATCGCGCGATGTTCCCCAGACTTCATGGCCGGCCGCGACGAGCGCTTCCGCAATGGCGGACCCAATTCCTGAACTGGCCCCGGTAAGAAAAATGCGGCTCATATGTGGTTATCACGATCGATGAAAAATAATGGTATGACGTGATGCTTTTGATAGACAATTATCGATCGGCTAAATTTTGTCATGAGCACGCGCCGCCATCCAAGCGGCAACGGCAGTTCCGGATCGTCCGTGTAAACAACCGCGGCATTTTTGGTTAGCTCCGGTAGAGCCTCCGGTCCCGGGATTTCACGCACCGTTACGAATTCGGGAGCGTACCATTCTACGTGCCGCCGCGCGTGATTGAAAAGCAGCGTGACGTTCTTACGCGCGGAAACCGGATAAAGATTTTGCAGGTAGCGCACGAGTTGGGTAGGCGGCGCGTCTTCGCGATGATTCTCAATCGCTACCGGAATTGCGATGCAGAGCAGCAACATCGGCACGGTGGCCACGCCGAGTCTCCAAGGCATGCGCAATCGCAAGAATCCGCGCAGCAATGCGACGAGAAGCAACGGAAAAATGATCAGGTAATATCGCTGGGCCGCGCCAAGACAAACGAAAATTGTCGCAATGTGTGCCAGCGCCCACGGCGCGTGAAATTTCCAAAAGACGTTGTCCGCAGGTTCGCGCCGCCAAAATAAATATGCGGCGAATCCAAAGCTGACGACGACGATCCCCGCAATTAGCGCGGCGATGGATCGGAGAAAGCCGAAACCTACGCCGAACCAGCCGCCAAAGTGATCGGCGAATCGCATCCCGAGGTAGGGCGGACTCCAATCGCCGGCTATCAGATAAGTCGTTGGCCGGTGCAACCGCCAGGTCCACTGGCTGTAGAGAAGTTTCGGATAAACGGACCATGCCGGCAGGTCGGGCCTTAATCGGGCCTGCGAATACCACATGGGCAGCAGCCAAAGTAGACAGCCCGCGAGGATAACACCGGCCGCTAAGATCGATATCTTCATTTGCGAGCGCCTTTGTTTCAGCGCGACGACGAGCACAATAATCACCACGAAAATGAATTGTGGGCGCGTCCCCGTGGCGGTGGCGCCGAAAAGAGATGCAGCGAGCAAACCAGACAAGCGTCCGCGCTTTACAAAATAAATTGCGGCTAGAATCTCGGCGCTGAAAAAGCCGGCGGTGAGAGCGTCGGTGAGAACCTTGGTCGATGTCATCCATACGATCGGCGTAATGGCGAGACAGGTTGCGACCCACCACGCCAGCTTTTCGTTGAACTGAAGGCGAATAATGAGAAACCACGTGGCCACAAAAAGAGCGCCGCCCAGGCAGGAGACAACATGCAAAGAAAGGTTCGGGTCCGCGCCGAAAAGTTTGTCGGCGAGCCAACCGAAAAAAATGTAGAGCGGACAGCCAGGCGGATGCGGTTGATGCTTCCAAATGTTGAACTCCCGGACGCCCATCGCGAATTGCACCGAGTCGTACTCGTCGAGCCCCGGGGACCTCGAAACGAAGTAGAGCGCGAACGTCGCGACGAAGAGGAAACCGGCTTTGATCAGGGATGACGTATCGAGGCGGTCTGGCGTCGATGTTTCAGCGTCCACTGGTTGCTCCCGAAAGGGTCGCGCGATCTGCGGACACTTCACCTAGCAATTCTGCGATTGCTTTAACATAACTTTCCGGACTGTGGCCCGCAATCAGCGCGGCGCGTCCGCGCTGGCCTATCTGCCGATATTTTTCCGGATTATGCCGCAATCCATCGAAGTGCGCGTGAAGATCGAAAATTTCATTTTCCGTATCTACGTAAGCGACCGTGTCCAGCGAAAGATCGGCGTACCAACCGATGCGCGTCACAAGCGACGGCGCTGCCTGGTTCCAAATTCGAAGCTGACTGCCGGAAGCCTCGCCCATTGTTGGATAGCGCAGGTTTATGGCGAGATCAGCTTGCGCCAGCGCGTCGTCCAATTCTTCCTCGGAAACAAATCCGTGGAGCTTGACCAGATTCCGGAGCGACAATTTGCTAATCAGTCGCTCGAGCTCACGGCGCTTTTTAACCTCGCCAAAAATATCGAGCTGCAATTCATCCCTGCCAGGATAAGAAGCGAGCGCTCGCAAAACAGATTCCAGCCGGCGATTGGCGCCAAAGAATCCGAACATCACCAGGCGTTTGGGTAGGCGACTGTCCGTTTGGCGCGATTGCTTCAATTCGCTCGCCGGAAAAGGCAACGATCGAAAAATAACCGGAGAACTCTCGTCGGAATGCAATGCATTGTACGCTTCTCGAGTATGAACAATCACGCCTTGTGCATTTTCCAACACGAGTTTCAGATCGGGCCGTAGATGTCGATCTTTCGACCGCTGACGAAGCGCCCGTCGCAATTGTCGATCTTGACGAGAAACACTGCGCAAGAGCCCACCAAGATCCAGATCGTGCAGCACAATTATTCCCGGCCAGCGCCGGCAAAGATGGTAAATTTGTTTGTGAAATCGCGGATCATTCCCGAGGTTGAAGACGTTACTGTCGGCAGGATCGACATCGACGGTCTGCGACGAGCGGTATCTCCGGATTTTTCCGAAGCGTTCGAGATCGCGCTCCCAACTTGCGGCATCAGTCCAAAAAGTGACGTCGAATTGTTCGGCCAGCGCTGGAGCAAGGCGTGCGGTAAATCCAGCCACGTCCGTTTTGGCCGGCGGCAATGGCGAGAACCAATTCAAGCGCATAGGCAATGCGGTTGCGCGAGGCACGGAGCGAGAGCAAGCATGGTTTGAGATTGCCTTGAAACTGGTTCCTATTTTAACTGCAAGAGCGGCTTACGGGAAGTTGTATAACCCACAGCCATTTGTCTCGTGGAATTTCCGGCCGGAGAGATGTCGGTCTTACCTTAACGATTGGTGATGAGCTTTACTGTGGTGACAGTGATTGCAATTTCAGCGGGAATCGGTCTGCTCGCTTACTCTCTGCTGTGGCGCAGACGGCAAGCCCAATTCATTCGGCAGTTGCTATCTAACGCCCGCCCCTCGCGTGATCGGCGAGTGATTGCTTCGCTTTCGACTTTGCCGGATCGGATTTACAATCTCGAGCCGACGCTTCGTTGCCTGTTGAAACAAACGAGGCCGCCGGATGAAATTGTCCTGGCCGTTCCCGAGTTCTCGATTCGCCTGCAAAAGGAGTACGTTGTCCCCGACTATCTCGAAAAAATTCCGCATCTCCGCATTTTGCGCTGCAAAACGGACTGGGGGCCGGCGACGAAATTCATTCCAGTTGTTCAAGAAGAACTGGCTGCCGGCCGCGGCGACAGTTTGATCATGGTCGTGGATGACGATCGAATTTATTCGCGAGATGCGCTCGAAACCTACCTGCACTACCACGAAGAGATTCCCGCAGCCGCGCTTTGTTTTCGAGGCGCACCGATGCCGGACAACTTTAACTGGTTTCTGCCGAAACTTTTTCGCGCAAACCGTATTCGAGAGCCGAAACGCGTGGCCGTGATCACGGGTTGCGGGAGCTATTTTATTCAACCGCGTTTTTTCGACTCTGCCCTTTGGGATTATTCCAGTGCGCCACGAGGCGCGTTTTATATGGACGACATCTGGATCAGCGGCTGTCTGGATCGGCGCGGCGTCGAAAAATATGTCGTGCCGGCATCCGCGATGATGCGAACGGTCCGGCAGCAGTCGGGCACGATGACCCTGCACCGTGTGCCGAGGGGCCGCATGCGCAATAATAACGAGACGATCGAATTTTTCCACGATACATGGAACGTCTTCTCTTCCCGTTGAGATGATCTATCTCGACGCCACAAGTTCCTGCCGCTCCGTTCAAAATACCGGCATGCAGCGGATGACGCGCAAGATTTTTGCGGAGCTTTCGCGCAGAACCGAGGTCACTCCGATTTGCTGGAACCAAATCGGTAAATGCTACCAAACGCTTGGGCCAACCGAATGGAAACTGCTCACACGTCCTTTCGACGTTCGATCGGGAGCGACGGCGCGGCCGGAGTCGCGCGGTCAAAATCCGCTGGCGGAATTTATGCGATTGATCTCCCTCCCGCGCTTTCGATTTGAGTCGTTAACGAGCGAAGACGTTTTCTTGGCTCCGGATATTTTCCATGATTCGCGGCGTCGTTTTCTGCCGGATTTGCTTAGCCGGACGAAAGCGCGGAGGGCGGCAATTTTTCATGATGCCACCACTTTGCGGCTGACATCGGTCTATTTGTCTCCCCGTCGCCGCGCGCGCTATCGGGTTTATACTGAGGCCCTCTCTCGATTTGACGTTGTCATCTGCATTTCCCAGGAATCGCGCGACGACTTGGAGGAGTTTTGGAGAACATTTGGATGCAAGCCCACCACTACATTCGTTGAGCTTTGGCCGATGGAGTTCGATGCCGTTCGGCCTGCAACCGAAAGCGATCAATCGACAAATCTCGTCGTTTATGTCAGCTCACTGGAAACGCGAAAAAATCATCTTTTGCTTTTGCGCGCGGCGGAGAGATTATGGAAGGAAGGTTTATCCTTCGACCTGCATCTGATCGGGCGCACCACCGGTTTATCTGGACGCCGAGTAGTCAGGCAAGTGCACGAAATGCAGAAACCGGGATATACGGTGCGTTGGTTGCGACACGTCGATGACGCGACTTTGTTGCGCGCTTATCGCGATTGCCGTTTCACGGTTTATCCTTCTTTGATGGAGGGATTCGGCCTTCCGATCGCGGAAAGTCTCTGGCACGGCAAGCCGTGCATCTGCGGTGGAAATGGAGCATTGGGTGAAATCGCGCAAGGTGGTGGCTGCCTTATTGTCGATCAAACAAGCGAAGAAGCGTTCGCTGGCGGGATGAAAAAGATGCTGACCGATCAGGAAAGTTATCGGCGATTACGCGATGAAGCGCGCGCGCGGACCTTTCGCACGTGGAAAGATTACATCGACAGCTTGCTGGGGCACCTTAACTCCGGCGAGCCGGGAAAATCGATCGCTGCGGCCGCGTCAAACTGAAATTCGCGCGCCGCGCGGATGGCTGCTAATAATTCGTCCATCATTCATCTCATGAACCCAATCGCAAGCGTCGGCGATGGATCGGTTGTGAGTAACCAGCAGCAGCGCCTTGTCGCGCTCGCGCACGAGGTTCTGTAACAATTCAAACGCGCGCCGCGAATTTTTTGTATCGAGGTTTCCAGTCGGCTCGTCGGCGAGAATAACGCGCGGATCGTTGGCCAGCGCGCGCGCGATGGCCACACGCTGTTGTTCGCCGCCGGAAAGATGGCGGCTGGGGCGTTTGAGTTTGTCGCCGAGATCGACCGCCTCGAGCAACGTCGCCGCGCGCTCGAGCGCTGCGGCCTCGGAAAGCCGGCCGAGCCGCCGCATCGGAATCGTCACATTTTCTTGCGCACTGAAGTCCTCCATCAAAAAATGGAATTGAAAGATGAATCCAATGAGCTCGTTGCGCCGGCGCGCTAGTTCGTTGTCCGGCAAATGCGACATCTGTTCCGATTCGATCGAAACCGAGCCGGCGTCGGGTTGGTCGAGCAGGCCGAGGATGTAGAGCAACGTGCTCTTGCCGCAGCCGGAGGGACCGACGACGGCGTGAATGGTCCCGGGTTCGAGATCGAGAGAAACACCGCGCAACGCATGCACCCGCGACTCCTCCTCGCCGAGATAGCGCTCGATTTCGCGACAACTGAGACAGACTTGCGAGTTCATACGCTGGAACCGCGAAGAGTTGCAACCGGCGGAAGCTCGGCTGCGCGCCGGGCCGGGACATAACTGGCCAACGCCACGGCCACAATCGCGAGTAGTGTCGCCCAAAGATAATGCCGCCAATCCCAGACCACGAGAAAATGGTTCGCGTAAAGCAATCCACGAATGTGGATGGGGATGTGGGAGACGCCCCATGTCATAAGTGCGCCGAAAATACATCCGATCGAAGACCCGGCAGTGGCGATGAGCGCGCCCTGCCACAGAAAAATCGCGCTGATGTCGATTCTCCGATAGCCCATCGACCGCAAAATTGCGATCTCTTTTACCTTCGCGAGCACCGACATGGTCAGGACGTTGAAAATCCCGAAACCGGCGAGCAGAATAATCAGCGACACGGTAATTGCCGCCGAGATCCTCAACGTCGTAAAAATTTGCAAGTTCGCTTCTTCGCGTTCCTGCCAGCTGAGGGCGACGTGCTGGAAAACGTTCTCGAATTGAGTCGCGAGAGCGGGCGCACGATCCGGATCGCGCAGTTTGTAGATGATCATCGATGCGGTGAACGGCCTTTTCAGCAGCGTCTGAGCGACTCGAGCATGCGTGTAAACTCGCGCCGAATCGATGGCGCCGATGCCGCTGCGCGCGATGGCCGCGACGGTGAAACGTAAATACTCGCCGCCAGTCGAAAGCAGTTGCACAGTATCGCCAACATCGACATCGAGCAGGTCGGCCAGGCGCGAACCGAGAATCGCGGCGCTGGCGTTGTTGCGGAAATCGTCAAAATTTCCCTTCACCAGTTGCTGCCCCAGATCGGTCGTCCGCAAATGCAGCGCCGGATCGATGCCGAAAAGTTCGATCGTCGCGTTATCGAATCCGGCGCGCGCGCTGGCGGTGCCGCGCAAGACGGGAGAACATGCGACAACGTTCGAAAACTGGCGGCTTATGCGCATGATCTCGCCGGCGTTGTTGATTCCCTCAAAATAGAGACGGTGCGCGGCATTGGCGCTGGAAGTTTTCGAAGCCACGATCAACTTTTCATAACGGGGCCGAAACCGGGAACGCATTACCACCGCGCCGTTACTGCCGATGGTCGAATTAATGAAATTTTGCGCGAAACCCTGTGTTTGCGCTTGTGTGCAAATAAAAATGGCGACGCCGAAAACGACGCCGCTCAAGCTGAGGATAAGCGCGCGTTTGCGATTCGTAAGAAAGCGCAACGCAATGTAGAGCGCGGGGGTCATTGCTTTTTCGTGACGTCGACTTTCCGCTGCCGAACCGGCTGGCCCGATCGCAATCGATCCTGGTCCGCCACGACCACATGATCGCCCACTACTACCCCGCCCAGCGCTTCGGTGAAATCCAGTGTGCGGAAACCAACTTTAACGGTTCGTCGTTGCACGATTCCGCGTTTAACGAGGAAGACCTGGTCGACCAGAAGGGCGCGCGTGGGAACCAGAATGGCGTTTTCATGGGTGCCGGTGATGATGTTCATTTCGCCGGTCATGCCGGCCATCAAATTATCCGGCGGCTTTTCCATTTCGAGGACGACGGTGTAGCGCTGGGTTTCGGGATCGGCCGCGGGTTGAATGGACGAAACCTGCGCATTGAAGCTTTGCAGCCGGTAAGCATAAAGCTGCACCTTCGCTTTCATTTCAGGTTTCACTTCCCCGACATCTTCTTCATTTACTTCGCCGCGGACGTAATTCTTGCGCGAGGAAACAGTGAAGAGCTGATTGCTTTCGCCGACCAATTCGCCGTCAATCGTTTGCACGGCGGAAAGCAGACCGTCGATTGGCGCGCGAATCTCCGAGCTCTTCATTTGCGCTTCGAGTTTCTTGCGCGTTTCGTCAAGCGCCGCCAGATTGCGATCGCGCTCGATCCGCTCGTTCTCGACTGCGCCGCGTAACCGATTCACTTCGCTTTTCGCCTTCTCGTATTCGACAGCGGGCACATTGCCGGAGGCAACGACCTTCTCGAGTCGTTCGAGGTTGTCCTCGGCTGCCTTAAGCAACTCGGCGGACGGCAGCGGAAGTTCGGCCCGCTGGGTCGCGGCCTGCAAATCTGTCCGGGCCTGCTTCAACAGCCGCGCCGTCGTCTCGTCGGCGATCGTGGCCAGGAGCTGGCCTTTCTCCACGCTCCTGCCGATCGCTCCACGGCCAGCCGAGAAAGCGTCCGCCAGCCGAATGAAACCGGAATTTTGCGCGCGAACATGGACGACAAATGCAGGCTCAATGCGGACGGTCCCATAAACTGCGGCGATGGCGGTGCCGCGACGAACCGATGCTACCTCCGCTACGGGAAGTAGAAAATAATACGCCACGAAAAGCAGCAGAACGAGCACGGCCCCACCGCCCCACAGAACTTTTTTTGATTCCGGCAACTTCAAGGGCTGGAACTAATGCAGGTTTCGGGCGGTGTCCTCGGAAAATTGAAAGTAACGTCCGGTGGCCCGTTCCCATTCGGCGACGGCGAGATTGTGCTGATAATTCGCTTCGAGCAATCCACTTTTGGTTTTCAGAGAGGCGCTCTCCGCCAATCGATACTCGAGCGCCGAAGCGAGACCCCCGCTGAGATTTTGCTGCACCGCCACCACATTCTCGTCCGCTGCACCCGCCGCGGTCGCGAGCGACTTTTGCCGCGCTTCGAGCGCCTCCAGGTTGTTGCGAATGCGCAAGAGCTCTGCGCCCAGGTTTGCTTCCAGTTTTCGGCACGCCACTTGGTTGATCTCTCGCGTCTCGTGCTGTTTCCGCGCCGCGCCGGCTACTTTTCCGTTATCGATCAAGCGCCATGTATAAAGAGCGCCTTCACGAAGCTCGGAGGAAAGGAAATCCTGCGTCCTGCTCGTCGAACCTTCGCGATGAATTCCAGAAACCGGAATGTAATCACCTGTGACCTCAGCCGCGACGATGGGATAGTAGCCCGCTTCAATGATGCGCTGATCTTCGTTGGCCGCGCGAACAAGAAGGCGCGCAAGTTGGATGTCGGCTCGCCGCTCCAGCGCCACCGCCGTTTCCGAGCGAAGATCGACAGTCAACGGCGCGAACTGCAGCTGGCCTTCCGGATCAGGGAGGCTCGACTCCGAGCCGAGATCGCCGCCCATGGTCGCGGCCAGGTTCAGTTGGGCTTCGCCCAAAGCGCGCTGGGCGCTTTCGATTTGCGAATCGAGTTCGCGCGCTTGCACGGTTGCGCTGGTGAACGCGCCGCGATTAGCCAACCCTGCTTCGTAGCGATCTTTTTGGCTGGCGACGTTTTCTTCCAGATGCGTTCGCTGTTTTTCGCGGATCGACTGCAGGCCGCGATTGTAAAGCGCCGTGTAAAAAGCGAGCCGAGCGGTGTGCAGTTGTTCCACCACCGCGACGTTCAGTTGCTGTTGCGCGATCAAAAGATCGACATCTCCAAGGCGTCGCGATGGCGGGATGGCCGCGTTGAACAAAGGTTGAAGAAAAGATCCGCGCGCGAAGGCGAACACTTTCGTAGAACTTTCACCCGCCCGATCTCCGCCTTGAACGCCAGCCGGCACTCCGATCCTGGCAGTAGGCCACATGATGGAACGAAGAACGAGCCGGCGCCCCGCTGCTTGTTCGAGATTTAATTTGGCCTGCTGAATGGCAGGGTTTTTTTCCAAGGTGGTATCAAGAGCAGCCTCCAGCGTGACGGCTGGCGCGCTGCTCAAGATCGACAAGGCGGCTGCGCCCGCGAGCGCAATTAGAAAAGACTTTGATTTCATCGCTGGCTCAATTTTGCGGGGGGATGCGCCACATCGGCGGCGCGGGTTTCCTTGCGCTCTTTGTCAGACCGGGTCGTGATTTTCGGATTAAAATCGAGCGCTTCTGGCTGGCGGGCGCAGGCGCGCGCCAGTCGGGCGAGGGCGACATTGTGCAGATAGATCGCGCTCAAGCGCGTCGTGCGCGTTCGTGTGACGTCGGCCGCTGCTTGCAAGATATCGAGTTGCGTTCCCAATCCGGCGCCGAGATTGGTCTTCGCTATCTCGAGAGATTCGTCGGCGGTTTGCACATTTTTTGTTTCCGATTCGAGGACGTGGTC
>Ga0209526_10003669_pt1 | contig 10451 bp, 3 predicted proteins | sample JacPinW_OM2H0_M1_FD_188566 | JGI IMG/M metagenome (GOLD analysis project Ga0209526, IMG submission 188566) | Forest soil microbial communities from Algoma, Ontario, Canada - Jack Pine, Ontario site 1_JW_OM2H0_M1 (SPAdes) (version 2) | ecosystem: Environmental > Terrestrial > Soil > Boreal... | reverse complement strand
CCCGGAGAGTGATTAGTGATCGGAGAACCGTTTCGGTTGAGCGTCGGTGCAAGGTTGGTCGAACGGCCGCGGCTCTCCGTTTCCTCGGCTAGCTTCTGTTCAACTGCTCCGGAAGAGGCCTGCACAATCTTCCGGGAGATGCGTTGGAACTTATGGAGCTGGCGTCAAAAGATCACCGGCGCACAACCGTAGCGACAATGTGCTATAAAAAGCGAAAACGTGGATCAACAGTTCTGATTTTCACGTTACCCAAAAGAAAGCGAGGGAGACTCATCGCCTCCCTCGCCTATGCTCAATAATTTACTGCAAATTGAGAATCAGAATTAGAACTTCTTCTCAACTGACACGTAGAAGTAACGCTGAATCGCATTTGTCTCCATCGAATCATAGCCCTGATACCAGTCAGCAGAGTATGCGGCCCGCCTATCGAAAACATTATTGATCCCGAACGTCAGAGTCGTACTGGCGATCAGGCTGCGAATTCCCCAAGAAGATCCTTCAGTTTTTGGCGAAATAGCCGCTTCTCCGGCAAGTCTCTTACCCTCTTTGTCATAACCTGCCTTTGGAGCTTCCGGCGTAATCTCCTCTGGTTTTCCAAACTCATAAGAGATCTGCCAGTCGAACGTAGTCCAGCTTCCAATTTGATGCACGTAGCCAGGCGCTGTAAGCGTAGCAGTAGGATTAGTACCATTGAAATTATTAGTTACGTCTGCCTCAGAGCCCACATAGTGCATCGTGATCCCCGTCCTGAACGTATCAATTCCAAAGAACCTCTTGGAGTAGAATACGCTGCCGAGAAGTTTCACATCCGGCCCAATCTGGAAAATATCTGTTTCGTTAAAGACCCGAGAAAAAAGCGTACCGGTCGACGTAAGTCCTTGTACCGTCTTTACGCTGACATTGTAGAGGTAGTTACCGCTGAAATCGAAATCGAGCTTACCCCAACAAAATTCCTTGGTCGTATAAGTGAACCCGTACTCAATCCCATCATTGCGCCAATTGCCAAGGTTGAGATAGCTCCCGTTAACCGTTGTGATCAAACCGCTGGGACCTCGCACCGTGGAGTTACCAGCAGGCGCGCCCGTCCCCAAGTCGACGATATTCTGGGGTTGCAATGTGCCAATGACATTGTGTTTATCAATCTGGAACCAATCGACATAAGCCGAAAACCCATTGGCCCAACCCCACCAACTATGGTCGGGGTCAACCGATCCAGGACTCCATACTGCACCGACATAATACGAATACGCATTCTCAGGTTTCAGACCTGGGTTTCCTTTAACCGAATTGATAACTGTGTAGGTGCTTCCCAGCTTCGGATCGGTAATTGTTGTTTCAGCCGGAAGCGGAGCCCCAAATAACTCCGGCAGAGATGGAGCGGCAAAGCCCTCGGAATAGGTAGCTCGGAAGGTCAGGTCATTAAAGGGTTTGTACCTGATGGCGAACTTCGGTTTCGCTGCGCTTCCAAAATCACTGTAGTAATCCTGCCGCTCTGAGACTACTGCATCAAGAAGCCGCATGCCAGGGACCGACCACTTCTCACCAAGAATCGGAATATCTACCTCTCCAAAAATACTCCAGATATAACGGCGACCGGAGGTCAACCTTCCAACCGTGAACTGGAAGTCGGTGACATTCCCAATTTTACTGTTGGTATCTTCGTTCTGAATAAACGATTCGCTGCGGTACTCAAAACCGCCGGCCACACTAAGTGGGCCCGTCGGAAGATTGATCAGGGTACCCCCGGCGGTAGCATGATACTGAAAAATATCGGTTCGGTTGTCTTCCCAAAGGCTAGCAACCAGTAGCTTGTTGCCGTAAAAGGCCTTATTTGGTCCCGAAACCGATTGATCCGTAAACGGATTAAAAAACTGCCCGACGTTTCCCGCAAGCGTCCCGTTTAAAGCCGCCTGGAGCCCGCTGACGGTAAAATTGTTATTGATAGTTTCAGTGCCGTCGCTCTCACCATAAAGCACATTGCTGTCGATATACCAGCCACAGGGAAGCTGTATGGTCACTCCCGCCACATTGCGCAACGTCGTAATCGTCGTATCGGTCCTAAACGGACCAAACTCGCCTAGCGCCAAACTATCAACCGTCAACGGAACACCAAAAGGGTTAAACGGATTGTTGGCCGGAACAGTCACCCCTCCACTGTTAAAAGCAGAGGGCGAGTAAACTCCCTCGTTCTGGTAAGAGCTGAGCTCCTCATTCCGCTGGATAATCAAACTATCGTAGAACTTCAACCACTCGGTCGGCTCGTACTTGAACTTCACGAGCCCTCCCAACCTGCTTTCACGCGGTTGCAGCTGGTAGAATTGACTATTAAACTCATTGAGGAGCGGCCCGTTCACCGTGAAATTAGAGGCACTAACCGCCGGACCCCTGGTCCCCGGGATCACCTGATAAAAGTTTCCGGCCGCGTCGCTGAACTGTCCGGCGTAAGGCGGAAAATTAGGCTGGTCCGGATACTTCGGGCTGAGACGGCTGTGTTGCAGATTCGTGAACGCTCGATCATCCTGCATGATCGGCCCCGAGGTATAGTAGTCGATCGCAGCGACGATACTCACTTTAGAGGTATCGCTGAGTTTCTGGGTCAGTCCCCCAACCAGAGAGCCGTGATAAACCTCAGCATCACCTCTCTGGCTGATGCCAAAGTAATTCAGCAGGTCTGCACCGTTGTATTCATCCTTGATGATAACATTCACCACACCGGCGATGGCATCGGTGCCGTAAGTGGCGCTCCCGCCATCATTCAGGATCTCAATTCGATCGACAGATGCCAGCGGGATTGAATTCAAATCGACGAAACTGATGACCGCGCTGGTCGAAACTTGAGGAAACGGAAACTGAGGATAACGCAGCCCATCAACTAGAGTTAAGGTATTGTTTGGCGGCAATCCTTTGAGTGCGACCGACGCCGAACCCGGTGAAAAGCTAAATCCGGTCGTCACGTTAGGCGCAAAATTACCTACGGCCGAAGGCAGACTCTGGAGCACATCAGTGACAGTCTGATAACCTGTCTTCTCAATATAATCGCGGTCATAATTGAGCACAGGCTGCGGCCCTTCCCCGGCACGGGGAATCAGATAACCGGTCACTGTCATCTGCTGAAGCTGGCCCCCACCCTGACCAGCTGCGCTTGGATTCGGCGCGGGTGCCTGGGCCCTCGCCTCTGCTAACAACATCACGCTGATCGCCACTTCAGCCGCACAGGCGAACGCACCCCTGAATTTCATCCCGACCTCCTTGCTTATCCTGTTTTTAAATATTTCTCAGTAATGATTCCCAAAAAGTAAACCGCGCTCACCTTTCATCAAAAAAGGCAAAATCCGTCAAGAATTTTAAGAAAAAGGTTGAAAAAACCCGAAATCTTAATGTTCAGGCCGCGACCACCTGGTCGCTATGGGCACTAGCATGCCGGGCTGTCTTGGGACGCCATACACTCCAAGACCAATGCTATTCTAGTAGACAAAAAGAAGGGGAGCCCAGCAAGGCTCCCCCCATATATGCTCCGCAACTTTCTATTACGGTTATTCGTCGTAAGGTTTTAGAATTTCTTTTCGGCCGATATGTAGAAGAAGCGACCGATCGGATCGGCCTGATAAAAGTCGTAGCCGTTTCCGCTATTCTGGTCGATCGACAGCGGCGGATGCGCGTCGAAAATATTTTTGATACCGAAGGTAAGCGTGGTGTTAGCCAGCAACGTGCGCCAACCCCAATTAGAGGCCTCCGGCTTGGGTGCGATCGCTTTCTCGCCAATCAGGCGTTTGCCCTCTTTATCGTAGCCAGGCTTCGGTGTTTCCGGCGTAACAACAGCAGGAACACCAAAGATGTAGGCGATTTGCCAGTCGACGGTCGTATAGCTCCCGATCAGGTGGACATACCCGGGAGAATCCAGACCGGCATTCAGGTTTGGCGCTGATCCCTTCCGATTGTTAAAGGCGTCGGCCTCAGAATCGGTGTAATTGAGGATGAAGCCGGTGCGGAACGTATCGATTCCGAAGACGGTCTTGTCATAGAAAGCGCTCGTAACCAGCTTGAAATCCGGCCCTCCCGATTGCCGTGCTCCGGTCGTATATTGGTCATCCGCCGTGTAGACCTGAAAGCGTGGTTTTCCGTTCGTGACGCCGACCAGCGTCTTGACAGCGTAATTGTAGTTGTAAGTTGCATTCGCTTCCAGGTCGAGCTTACCCCATGGATATTCTTTGGTGACGTAGGTTGCTCCAAAATCGATATAATCGGCCAGCAAGGAGCCGACGTTGACGTAGGGATTAATGACTTCGCGAATTGTACCATTAGGATTGTGGATCACCGCCGCACCCGGGAATGAGCCCGGCGCATTCACGACGGACTGAGTAGGCACCGTGTTAATGAGGTTGCGAATCTCAACCTGAAACCAATCTACGTACGCGGTAAATCCGTTAAGCCATCCCCACCAGCTGTGCTCCGGATCCTTGGCTCCGGGAGTCCATAGTATCTCCGCATAATATTCGTAGGCGGTTTCTGGCTTCAAATTCGGATTGCCACCGTTTGCTAAGAGAACGGTCTCCCTGTCACCAAGCACAGGGTTGGTGACGACTGTCTGAAATTCCAGCGGCGTGGTAAAGAGCTGAGACAAGGAAGGCGCTACAAAAGCCTCGGAGTACGTCCCGCGGAAAGTGATGTCATCGAACGGCTTGTAAAGGACCGCGATCTGCGGTTTCGCCGCGCTGTTGAAAGTTGAATAATCGTCGTAACGTTCCGATAACACGACTTCCAGTGAACGCATACCGGGCCAGGACCACTTTTCTCCAAAAATCGGAATCGAAACTTGGATATAGCCGCTTCTCACATAGCGGCGGCCGGTGGTACCTTCACCGAGAAAGTTCCCGGCAATGATATTCCGATTCACACTGTTGGGATCGTTGGCGATGATCAACTCCTGACTGCGATACTCCAGTCCACCAGCCACCGTGAGCGGACCGCTGCACAAATCGATGAGAGTGCCACCGGCGTGGACGTTCCAGGTGAGGATGTTAGTCCGAGCATCTTGAGACTGTTGAGTTCGGATGGCATCTACCAATGAGCCGTTGATCTTACCTGAGACCGACTGATCGGTGAAAGGATCATAGAACTGGCCGATGTGGCCAGGTAACCGGCCCTCGAGCGCTAATTGAAGCCTGTCGTTGGCAGCCGCGTTGTAAAAGGTCTGGGTCGAGTCACTCTCACCATAGGCGAAGCTGGCATCAATGAACCAGCTATGCGGCAGTTGAATCGTAGCGCCAACCACGTTGAAGATCGTTCGCGTGATCACGTCCTCGTGCCAGGGACCGAATTCGTTGAAGGCCTGTCCGTTGGGAAGAAGATCTTCGCCGGTCGTATTAAATGGATTGTTAGCTGGAATGAAGATGGTTGTACCGGCAACGGCATCGCCTGTACTCATCCCCTGATTCTGGGTCACGCCGTTTTCCTCACTTCGCGAAACCATAAGGAGATCGTAGAAATTCAGCCAGTTGGTCGGGCTGAAGTTTACCTTGACCAGTCCGCCGTAGCGCTCTTCCCGCGCAGACAACTGCGTGTTAAAAGGAATAAAAGCGTCGGCCGGAGCGTTGCCAGGAACTAACGTCGGGCGCGTCGAACCGGGAGGCGTGAAGAAGGTATTTCCACTCGTCACTCCCGTGAAAGAGCCGAAAGGCGAAAAGAAAGCCGTCGACGTATCCGGATATTTTGGTGATAGCTTGCTCTTGTCGCCATACGCATACGACCGGTCAAGCGCGTCAATCGGGCTTTGCGAGAGGTAGTCAAACGCCGCGACAATGCTCAGCTTAGAGTCATCGGACCACAATTTGTGGGAAACACCGCCGGTCACTTGATTATGAAAGGTTTCGAAGTCGCCCCGGGAGCTAATGCCGTAGTAGTTGTAGATGTCGGCGCCGTTGTATTCGTTTTTCAGAATGATGTTGACCACACCGGCAACCGCATCATCACCATAGATGGCGCTGGCGCCATCTTTCAAAATTTCGATCCGGTCAATCGCGGCAAGCGGAATCGAGTTGAGGTCAACGAAAGAGAATGCTCCACCCAATGGAATTGGAAAATCTGGAAAACGATGACCGTCGACCAGGGTCAATGTGCGATTCACACCCAATCCTCTCAGGTTGACAGCGGAAGAGGCAGGGGAAGAGTTGATGCCAGCATTGACCGTAGGAGTCAACGTGGCGTTGCTGTACGGTAGTGAGCGTATCACATCGCTCACGGTCTGATTGGCCTGCTTCTGGATAAAATCTTGGTCGTAGGACACCACCGGCTGTGGACCCTCTCCCACCCTCGGAATCAGGTAACCGGTGACCGTGATTTGTTGCAATTGCCCTCCTTGCTCGGTTCCTGCAGGGGCAGGCGCGGGCGCCGGTGCTTGCGCGTAGGCGCTGACTCCCAGCGTGGCGGTGATCGCCAGTTCGGCCAGAAAGGCCAAACCAAAGTGTTTTAATCTAATCATTGCTCCTTGGTTCTATAATCGGTGAGCGGATGCCTCTTCTCCCTTCACCGGAATGTTAAAAGAATGCTACAGCGTTTGGTTAAGGTGCCGGAAAACAGCCGGACTTGACCGATGCCGGGAAATTTTCCCAGAATCGTCCTAGCCACACGCCTTCAAGCTGACGACGTTTTGTGAAAAAAATGTTACATGGTCAAGAAAAAGACCGAAATTTTTGAACATTCTTAAGAAAATTATGTCGTGCAGCGGATAAAACCATTATTCCCCGGGAAATTAGGAGATTTTTGATAAGTTGGAATCGGCTGATGAATCATCGACCGCTTCGGCTCCCTTAAATCGCAGTTTGAGCACGATTTCTGAAGCTCACGAAAAGTCTCCCAAGCGAGCCGCAGGATCGGAGGGCTACGTGAGTGAGGAGTGGCAGACCACGAGTGACCAAAACCGAGTTAAAAGCGACGCAGGGAAGAAACGACAGCCTCCAGCAGCGCCAAGGCGGTCTTTCGCAATCTCCCGGGCGCACTCTACTCTAAGGATGTGCACAGTTCGTGCACTCTCCCCGCGACAAACAGGTGCAACCTAGCGGGAAATCCCTTCGCCGCCCTCGCTTCACTTCAATACCCTCGCTAACTAGATTAGAATTTCTTTTCGACCGATACGTAGAAATAACGGCCAAGCGGATCGGCGTTGTAGAAGTCGTACCCAGTTCCGGAATTCTGATCGATCGACAGCGGCGGATGCGCATCGAAGATATTTTTAATACCGAAGGTGAAGGTAGTATCTGCTAGGAATGTACGCCATCCCCAGCCGGGTCCCTCTGACTTCGGCGCAATCGCTTTCTCGCCAACGAGTCGTTTGCCTTCTTTGTCATACCCGGGCTTCGGTGTTTCCGGCGTTACCAGCGCAGGCTTGCCAAAATTGTAGGAGATCTGCCAATCGACAGTGGTGTAGTTGCCGATCAGATGGACGTAGCCGGGGGAATCCAGGCCGTTATTCAGATTCGGAGCTGACCCCTTCCGATTGTTGAATACGTCGGCCTCGGAATCGATGAAATTGAGGACGAAGCCGGTCCGGAACGTGTCAACTCCAAAGAGAGTCTTGGAATAAAAAGCGCTGCTGACCAACTTGAAATCAGGCCCCGACCCTGCGTCAGCCCGGCCGCGACTATATTGATCATCCGCTGTGTAAACCTGGAACCGCGGTTGACCGTTCGTGACGCCAACGAGCGTTTTGAGAGCAAAATTGTAAACGTAACTCGCATTGACCTCGAGATCGAGTTTACCCCACGAATATTCCTTGGTGACGTAGGTTGCCCCAAAATCGATATAATCAGCCAAGAGGCTCCCAACGTTGACGAAGGGAGCAGTTACTTGGCGGATAGTACCATTGGGATTGAAGAGGACTGACGCACCTGGGAAGGAGGTTGGCGCGTTCACGACGGACTGAGTGGGGACTGTTCCAATCAGGTTGCGAAGCTCAACCTGGAACCAGTCTACATACGCGGTAAAACCGTTGGCCCAGCCCCACCAACTATGCTCGGGATCCTTCGCGCCTGGAGTCCAAAGCACCTCGGCGTAATACTCGTAGGCGGTTTCGGGCTTCAAACTCGGATTACCGCCATTTATCAAAAGAATGGTCTCCCGTTCATTAAGCCTCGGATTGGTCACCAATGCTTGAAATTCCAGCGGCGTGGTGAAGAGCTGAGACAACGACGGCGCAACAAACGCTTCCGAGTAGGTACCGCGGAATGACAGATCATCGAATGGCTTATAAAGGACCGCGATCTGCGGTTTAGCCGAACTGTTGAAGAGGGAATAATCGTCGTAACGTTCCGATACCACTACTTGCAGCGAGCGGAGGCCGGGCCAAGACCACTTTTCTCCGAAAATCGGAATCGAAGCTTGGATGTAGCCGCTCCGGACATAGCGCCGGCCAGTGGTACCTTTACCAAGAAAGTTCCCCTCAATGATGTTCCGATTCACACTATTGGGATCGTTAGCGATGATCAACTCCTGGCTGCGATACTCCAGACCACCGGCCAAAGTGAGCGGACCACTGCAGAGATCGATCAGCGTGCCACCCGCATGAACGTTCCAAGTCAGGATGTTGGTGCGAGCATTCTGAAACTGCTCCGTTCGGATTGCGTCTACTAAGGAGCCGTTGATTTTGTTGGAGAACATTTGGTCGGTAAAAGGATCATAGAACTGGCCAATGTGGCCGGGTAACCGGCCTTCAAGCGCTAATTGAAGCCTATCGTTTAAGGCGGCATTGGAAAAAGTCTGGGTCGAGTCGCTTTCGCCGTAAACAAAGCTGGCATCGATAAACCAGCTATGTGGCAGTTGGATTGTCGCACCGACTACGTTAAAGATCGTCCGCGTGATTACGTCCTCATGCCAGGGGCCAAATTCGGCGAAACCTTGTCCGTTGGGAAGAAGATCTTCTCCGGTCGTATTGAATGGGTTGTTAGCCGGAACGAAGATCTGCGTACCGGCAACGGCATCTCCAGTGGCCATTCCCTGATTCGGAGTAACGCCGTTTTCCTCACTTCGCTGAACGAGAAGCAAGTCGTAAAAGTTCAGCCACTGGGTCGGGCTGAAATTTACTTTGACTAATCCGCCATAGCGTTCTTCGCGGGCCGCCAGCTGGGAGTTGAAAGGAATAAAAGCATCGGCCGGAGCGTTGCCTGGAACTAACGTCGGAGTTCTGGAGCCGGGCGGCGTGAAGAAGTTATTTCCAGTCGTCACCCCCGTAAAGGAACCAAAGGTGGAAAAGAAGGCCGTGGAAGTATCCGGATATTTGGGCGAGAGCTTGCTCTTGTCGCCATAGGCGTACCAGCGATCGAGCGAGTCGATCGGGCTTTGCGAGTAGTAGTCAAATGCGGCGACAATGCTTAGTTTGGAATCATCGGACCACAACTTGTGGGAAACGCCACCGGTGACTTGGCTGTGGAAGACCTCATAATCGTCTCGTTGCGTGATACTGTAGTAATTGTAGATGTCGGCACCGTTGTATTCGTTTTTCAAAATGATATTGACCACTCCGGCCACGGCATCGTCTCCGTAAATGGCGCTGGCGCCATCTTTCAAAATCTCGATCCGATCAATAGCGGCCAGCGGAATCGAATTAAGGTCGACAAAGCTGAATGCACTGCCCAGCGGAATCGGAAAATCTGGAAAGCGATGCCCATCAACCAAGGTCAATGTACGATTTACACCCAATCCTCTCAGGTTGACCGCGGCAGAGGCCGGGGAAGAGTTGATGCCGGCGTTGACCGTAGGTGTCAGCGTAGCATTGCTATACGGCAGTGAACGGATGACATCGCTCACAGTCTGATTCGCCTGCTTCTGGATGAAGTCCTGATCGTAGCTAACGACCGGCTGCGGTCCTTCGCCGACGCGTGGGATGAGATAACCGGTTACGGTGATCTGTTGCAGTTGCCCGCCTTGCTCGGTTCCTGCAGGGGCCGGCGCTTGCGCGTACGCGCTGACTCCCAAAGCCACGGCAATCGTCAACTCGGCGGCCATGGCAATACGAAAGTATGTGGACTTTGCCATTTTCTACTCCTGTTCTGGGTTTGGCGACCGCATACTTCTCCGGTCGCCTCGGTTAAAAAGAACGCTTCGGCGTTTGGGATAAGGCTAATACTGGAAAACGGCCCGGCGTGGCAGGGGGATTTTGCCAGGAATCGTCTTAGCCTAACGTCTGTAAGCTAATCACCATTTCTGTGAGAAAAACGTCAGCTGGTCAAGCAAAGACGTACAGTATGCTGGACGTCCGGGAGCTGGTTGCAGCGGCGAAGCTTTGGCTCGATTCCTCGGCGCGCATTGGGTTACTCCCAATCCAAGCTCGCCATGCGTTCCCCGCGCGAAATTTTGAAAAAAAAAGCCGGCTCAGGTCATCCTGGCCGGCTTTTTTTCAAGTGCGATTATTCGGCGCTAGTGTGCCAAAACGAACGCTATCGGCAGGGTATAAGTACCAT
>Ga0209526_10003668_pt1 | contig 10454 bp, 11 predicted proteins | sample JacPinW_OM2H0_M1_FD_188566 | JGI IMG/M metagenome (GOLD analysis project Ga0209526, IMG submission 188566) | Forest soil microbial communities from Algoma, Ontario, Canada - Jack Pine, Ontario site 1_JW_OM2H0_M1 (SPAdes) (version 2) | ecosystem: Environmental > Terrestrial > Soil > Boreal... | reverse complement strand
ACGTGGAAGAGGCCCCGCAGCGCATCGGCGAGAACCGAGATGGGGTTGTGGCGCGCGAAGGTCTGTAACCAGTTCGGCATCGTCGACACCGGCACGAAGGCACTGGAGGCAAAGGTCAGCGGAAACAGCCAGATGAACCCGCCCGACTGCGCCGCCTCGACACTGCGCACCAGCAGCCCGATGAAGGCCGAGATCCAGGAGAACGCAAAGCTGACCCCGAGCAGGAGCAAGATTCCCAGCAGGAACTCGAACGGCGTGCCGCCCGGTCGAAAGCCGACCAGGAATCCGACGGTCAGCATGATGACCACCGTGAAGAGGTTGCGAGCCAGATCGGCGATGGTGCGCCCCGTCAGGACCGCGGACGAGGACATGGGGAGCGAGCGGAAACGGTCGATGATGCCGCGTTGCATGTCCTGGGCCAAGCCGATGGCGGTCGTGACGCCGCCGAACGCCACCGTTTGCACGAAGATCCCGGGCATGAGGAAGTTGACGTATTGCCCGCCAGGGACCTGGATCGCGCCGCCGAACACATAGCGAAAGAGCAGCACGAACATGATCGGCTGGATGGCGACGAACATGATCAGCTCGGGTACCCGGACGGTTTCCAGGACGCTCCGCTTGGCGAGCACCAGCGCGTCCAGGAACGCCCAGACGATACGCGGCCGTCCGGTGATCGGCTGGTAGCGTGTGCCTGCCGTTGACACCGCGCGCGCGGTCGCCATCAGCGCGACCTCCGTTGCCAGCGGCCGGCGGGTGCGGCCACTTTTTCCTCTTCCGCCTGGTGCCCGGTCAGGGTGAGGAACACGTCGTCGAGGCTCGGCCGGTGGAGTTGCAGGTCGACGATGTCGATCCCGGCGGCGTCGAAGTCGCGCACCAGCGTCGCCAGCTGGCTCGTCCCGTTTTTCGACGGCGCGGAGATCCGGCGCTGCGCCGGATCCAGTGTCACCTCGCTGGAAAAGTGACGTCGGGCCACCTCGGCGGCTCGAGCGAGGTCGCCGTCCCTGGCGACCGCGATTTCGATCCGATTCCCTCCAACCCGGTCTTTCAACTCGTCGGAGGTTCCTTCCGCAATTACGCGCCCGGCGTCGACGACCGCAATCCGGTTCGCCAGCTCGTCCGCCTCTTCCAGATACTGCGTCGTCAGCAGGATGGTCGAGCCCTCGCTGACGAGCGAGCTGATCATGGCCCACACCTGCCGGCGGCTTCGTGGATCGAGCCCGGTGGTCGGCTCGTCGAGGAAGAGCACGGGCGGCAGAAGGACGAGCGACGCGGCCAGATCCAGGCGCCGTCGCATTCCGCCCGAGTAGGTCTTCGCGATCCGGTCGGCGGCGTCGGTCAGGTCGAATTGGCTGAGCAATTCGTCGGCGCGTCGCTTTGCGTCCCGTCCCGCGAGGTGATATAGCTGCCCGATCATCAGCAGGTTTTCCCGGCCCGTCAGGTATTCGTCGATCGCGACATTCTGACCGGCGAGGCCGATCTGCGACTTGATCCGATCCGCATCCTTGACCACGTCGAAGCCCGCGACGGTGGCGTGGCCGGCGTCGGGCTCGAGCAGGGTCGTGAAAATGCGGACCGCCGTTGTCTTGCCCGCCCCATTCGGTCCGAGTAGAGCCAGCAGACTACCCTCCGCGACATCGAGGTCGAGGCCAGCCAGTGCGCGAACGCGGCCATAGTTTTTTACCAGGCCCTCGGCGTGGACAGCATGATCAGCGGCCATTCCGTAAAAGGTTACCCGCCGCTGCCCATCGAACGTCGAGCCAAACGAGGTTTCACCGGTTACGCGAGAATGTTGAAGCACCGATGGATGAAGAGTTGAAGCCACAGCCGGCGAGCTCACCCGAAGAGGCGGCCGACGGAGCGGCCAGCGCGGTCGCGGAGCGCGCTCACCAGGCGAGCGCCTCCGGTCGCATGCCGACGCTCTACATCGGTCACGGCGCACCCCCGCTCGTCGATGATCCGCTCTGGGTCGCCCAACTGGCGGCCTGGGCTCAAGCCTTACCCCGTCCGAGCGCGGTACTGATCGTCTCCGCTCACTGGGAAAACGCCCCGCTGACGATCGGCGCCACCCGGAGCGGCACTCCGCTGATCTATGACTTCGGCGGATTCCCCGAGCGTTACTACCAGGCGCGGTACGCGTCGCCGGGAGCCCCGGAGCTGGCCGCCGATGTCCGGCGGCTGCTTTCTGATCAGACGGTTGCCGAGGAACCCGATCGTGGGCTCGACCACGGCGCCTATGTGCCGCTCACCATCATGTACCCGAACGCCGACGTGCCCGTGCTGCAGGTCTCGATGCCGAGCCTCAACCCCGAAGAGCTCTTCGAAATCGGCCGGCGCCTACGGCCGCTTCGCGACCAGGGCGTGCTCGTGATCGGCAGCGGGTTCCTCACCCATGGGCTGCCCTTTCTTCGCGACTTTCGACTCGATGCCCCGCCACCCGACTGGTCGACCGAGTTCGATGCCTGGGCGCACGAGGCGCTGGAACACGGCGACGTCGATGAGCTCACCGACTTTGTCCACCGGGCACCCGCGGTCCGCTACGCGCATCCCCGGACGGAGCACCTTGCCCCGTTGTTCGTGACCCTCGGCGCCGGCGATAGCAACGGGGCGCCGCTGCCGAGCATCATCGACGGCTACTGGATGGGGCTCTCCAAGCGCTCGATTCAGATTCCCTGAGCCGCGGGGTCCAATCGAGCGGCGCTAGTGACCCTGGTGTTGGCCGTGCTGGTCGTGCCCGGCGGGAGTCGGCGCGGGTGTCGGCTGGACCGAGGGCTCGGGTGTAGGGGCGGCCGCTGGGGTCGGCGCGGGCGTTGACGCAGCCGGCACCGCTGTCGGGGTCGGCGTTGGTGCAAGGAGCGCCATTGGATCGGCGATGGCCGCGCTCACGTGTCCGAAGAGCTGGGACAGCTGGGGCCCGGCAACCGTTATCGTGGCGACCGCGACCACCGAGGCCAACGCCAGGAGGACGACATACTCAACGAGGGCCTGCCCTGACCTCTGCCGCGGCATGATTCGAGCCTACCCGGCGACCGTTACGACCCTGTAGCCCATCTGGACGCCGATCGTCGGTCCACATGGGCTAGGCAGAGCCTCGGCGGTACGCTTGGGGAGGGGAGCCATGCTGGAGGTACGCCGGGACCAGGAGATCCACCGCGAAGACGGCGGCTGGTTCCAGGCACGCTGGCACTTCTCTTTCGATCGCTATCGCGATCCACGACAGATGGGCGTTGGTCCGCTGCGAGTCTTCAACCACGACCGGCTGGCGCCGGGCGCGATCTGGCCAATGCACCCGCACGCCGACGTCGAGGGCATCACCTACGTGTGGAAAGGCACGTTCCGCCATGCCGACAGCCTCGGCAACGACGGCATCCTCCATCCTGGGGCCGTGCAGCTGATGACGCTCGGGTCGGGCGCGGAGCATTCCGAGCAGAACGGTTCGAAAACCGAGCCCATGGAGTTTTTGCAGTTGTGGATCCTTCCCGACGCGCCAGGTCTTCCACCTGGTCTGCAGCAGCGCCAGTTCACCACCGAGGAGCGCACGGATCGCCTGTTGAAGGTCATCGGGCCGGCCGAGGGCGATCCGGTCAGGGTTCACCAGGACGCCGCGGTTTACGTCAGCCACCTTGCGCCGGGCGGTACGGTCGCGCACGACTTTGCGCCCGGGCGAGGCGGCTACCTCTACTTGATCGAGGGCCGTGCTGGGGTCGGGGTGGAGGAGCTTTCGACCGGTGACGCGGTCAAGATTCACGACGAGTCTCACATGCCGCTGACGGCTCGCGACGCGTCCGACCTGATCCTCATCGACGTGCCGCTTCGTTTTGCGCCGGTTGGCGTATGGGCACGCTGACGCCGGCCGAACGCCCACACGGCGTGACCTGAAAGCGTAACCTAATGGTTACCGTATAACCGCAGACAGGGAGGACGCGATGGCCAAAGCCAAAGTCAAGGGATCGGGAACGCGGCAGTCGCCGTGGCTGCTCAAGACGCCACCGGGAACGTCGGAGTTCGAGGCGTTCCGGGACGAGACGCTCGACCCGCCCACGCTCGTCGTCCAGGTGGGGAAGACCGAGGTCCGCTATCAGTTGCGTGGGCTGGACGACCTCCACAAGATGCTCAAGCAGCACGGTGACTGGATGCCGCTGGGCAGCGCCGACGAACAGAAACCGGCCGCCGAGGGGACCGTCGAGGCGTGGGCCCGCTCACCGAAGAACCCGGTCGGCGGCTGGTATGGACTGAAGAAAGGCTTGCGCGGCCGCTTTGGAATGTACGTACCGCCGGTGATGGAGGCGCTGGGGCTCGCCGAGGTGGAGCACCTCCCAAAGAACAACCGGATGCGAGCGCGCTGAGCACGCCCCCAGAATAGGGAGCTGGCTTCCTCTAGAGGGGGAGGGAAAAATAGGGACCTGCCCTCCCCGAGAGGGGGAGGGAAAAATAGCGCTCGGGTAGATTAGGCGCATGCCCTCGCAAGTTTTCTCGGTAACCGACGTCAAGCGGCTGCTGGCGGAGGGCGCCCAGTTGGTCGACGTTCTCGGGGAAGACGAGTTCGAGCATGACCACCTGCCCGGCGCGATCAATATCCCGCTCAAGCGGCTGGACGCCAGCACGACGGCAGGACTCGATCGCAATCGGCCGGTGCTTGTCTACTGCAACGACTTCGGCTGAGACCTCTCGCCGCGGGCCGCGTGGCGGCTCGAGACGCTCGGGTTCAAAAACGTGATCGACTACGTGCCCGGCAAGGTGGCCTGGTTCGAGGAGAACGAGCCACGCGAAGGCAAAGCCGTCGACGAAACCTGGATCGGCGACGTCGCGGACGCGGAGGTGCCAACCTGCGGGCTGACGGAAAAGATCGGTGACATCCGCGGTCGGACGGCGGGTTGGGATACCTGCGTCGTCGTCAACCCGGAGAGGGTGGTCCTGGGCCTGCTGCGAAAGAAGGAGCTCGAGGGCGATGCCACCGCGACCGCCCAGCAGGTTATGCGGCCCGGCCCAAAGACCTTCCGACCCAACGTGACGCTCGAGGAGCTGCTCAAGTCGATGCGGGACCACGACATCCAGACCAACAGCCTGGTCACGAACGCCGAGGGCAAGCTGCTGGGCGTGATTTCACGCGCCGATGCCGAGGCGACCCTGGCCCACGACAACGCCGCCGCAGCCGCCAGCTAAGCGTCGCTCGTGTTTGACGTTGCGAGTCCCCACGCGAAATGTTATGTTCGCGCCTAAAGGGAGGAGGGATTCATGAGCACATCCGTCGACGCGCATCGACTCGAACGCAACGCGGTGGGCCTGGCGCCAACCCTGTTCCAATCCATCACCCACATGGCCCCGGCTGCCGCGGTCGCCTTTTCCATCATCGTTGGCGCCCCCTACGCCGGTGGGAGTCTGCCACTCGCCGTCTTGCTGGCGCTGGTTGCGTGCTTGTTTGTCGCCGTCAGCATCGGGCAGCTCGGTCGCCACCTGCCGTCGGCCGGCGGCCTCTACACCTATAGTTCCCGCGGACTTCATCCCTATGTCGGCTTCCTGGTCGCCTGGGGTTTCATCCTGGCGGAGCCGATCGTCGCGCCGCTCCTTTACCTGATTTTCGGCAACGAACTGGCCGCCAATCTCAACTCGCACTTCGGCTGGCCCCTCTGGCTTTGGGCGCCCTTCGCGGTGGTGGCCGGGCTCATCGTCTGGGTGCTCACCTATCGCGGGATTCGACTGTCCACTCGGACCGGGGTCGCGCTGGGCACCTTCGAGATCGTTGTTTTCGTAGCGCTGGCGATCACGCTGATCTTCGCCGCCGGCGGGAACAACACGCTGTCGGTCTTCGCGCCCAACACGGGGAATCTGAAGGGCTGGGGCTCCGTCTTCCCCGGGATGATCTACGCGATCCTGGCGTTCATCGGATTCGAGGCGGCGGCGCCCCTCGCCGAGGAAGCGAAGAATCCTCGAAAGACGATCCCCAGGGCGGTCATCCTTTCGGCATTGTTGATCGGGCTCTTCTATCTCCTCTGTTATTACGCGGCGACGGTCTACTTCGGCCCGAACAAGATGGCTGACCCGAAGACCGGCTTCGCCCTCCTCAACAACAACGACCCGTGGTCAGCGATGGCGCAAGCGGTATGGGGTCCCGGGCTGATCATCGTCATCCTTGCCGTGCTGAACAGTGCGATCGCAAACTCGAACGCCGGCGCGAACGCGGCTACCCGGGTGGGCTTTTCGCTGGCGCGCATCGGTCTCTTGCCTCGACTGCTGGCGCGAATCCATCCGCGCTTCAAGACGCCCTACTGGGCCGTCAACGTGCAGGCCGTTGGCGGGATCATCCTGGCGGTGGCCCTGGGCACGATCGCCGGCGGACCGTTGCCGGCCTTCGCGTTGCTGGGCACCCTGGCCGGGATCATCGTCGTGGTGATCTACATACTGACCAACCTGAGCAACCTGGCCTACTACTTGCGCGAGCAGCGCGGCGAGTTCAACATCGTCTGGAACGGCATCGTGCCGATCGTCGGCAGCCTCATCTTTCTCCCTGCGCTGGCCGCCGCGCTCGGCATCGACTTCGCCAATCTCGGCATTGGCGCGCTGTCACCGCCGTCCAATTTGGCTCCGGCGATCATCGGCATCTGGATGGTCGCGGGGATCGCCCTGCTGATTTACTTCGCGACGAGCAAACCGGACCGGATCGCGCAAACAGGCCACGTCTTCCTCGACGAAGCCGAACCGGCGCGTATGCAGGAGGAGCCGGCCCGAACCTAGTATTCGCGGGTTGAACGGCTAGAGAAGGGCGGTCTATCATCGAGTTCTGCCCACTGGGCAGGAGGAGGAATGCACATGCCAGAAACCGCTGTATCCGCGCCCGGCAAACCCGCCTGGGCTGACGTTTCGACGACCGACCCTGCCGCCGGCACGAGCTTCTATAGCAAGTTGTTCGGGTGGCAGCCGGAGGACCAGGGCCCGGACGCCGGCAACTACGTCATCTTCAAGCTCGGCGGCAAGCAGGTCGCGGCGCTGGGCCCGGTCCAGAACCCGGGCCAGCCATCGGCCTGGTCGGTGTACATCGCGACCGACGACGCGAAAGCCACGGCGAAGAAAGTCCGCGAGGCCGGCGGGACGGTCGCCCTGGAGCCGATGGACGTGATGGATCAGGGCTCGATGGCGGTCTTCCAGGACCCGACCGGGGCCTTCATCTCGGTGTGGCAATCGGCGAAGATGAAAGGCTTCGATGTGGTGAATCAGCCGAACAGCTTCGCGTGGGCGGAGTTGAACGCCCGCGGTGTCGAAAAGACGAAGCCGTTTTACAAGAAGGTCTTCGGCTGGGGCGACAAGACGAGCCCGATGGGCGAGGGACAGCCACCGTACACCGAATGGCAGCTTGGCGGCGAGAGCATCGGCGGTGGGATGGAAATGGGCAAAGACATGCCGTCCACCATTCCATCCTCCTGGCTGGTCTACTTCGGGGTGGCGGACGTCGATGCCACCGCAAAGAAGGCAACCGAGCTCGGCGGCAAGGTCAACATGGCGCCACAGGACTTTCCCGGCGGGCGTTTCGCGATCATCAGTGATCCGCAGGGCGCCGTCTTCGGCATCCTGCGCATGAGCCCACAGAGCTAGATCTACGGTCGGGGCAGGGGTCGTTTCGACCCCTGCCGCATGCTCAGTCGCCAGTCGCAGCTGCGTCGCAGCGGGCAGTCCTGACAGCGTGGCGCTCGCGCACGGCAGATCATCGCCCCGACGTCCATCAGTGCCTGGTTGATCAGGTAGCCCTTGCCCCGAGGTATCACGGCGGCGGCTAGCGACCAGAGCTCGCTGGTGCGGGCGCGAGGTGTTGCCGCGATGCCGAAGTGCCGGCGCAGCAGCCGGGCGACGTTGGTATCGAGTACCGGCGCGTCCCGATGATGGGCGAAACTCATTACCGCGCCGGCGGTGTAGCGCCCGATTCCCGGAAGTCGCCGTAGCTCTTCCAGCGTCTCTGGAAACGTGCCCCCAGCCCGATCCGCCACGCGCAGGGCCGCGGAATGCAGCCACCGGCCACGAATTTTGTATCCGAGTGGATCGGTGATGGCTTTCACCTCGGCGAGGGGTGCGCGCGCCATTGCCGTCACGGTCGGATAACGCGCCAGCAGGCGTTCGTAGACCGGCAAGACGCGCGAGATCTGGGTCTGATGCGAGAGCACCTCGCTGACCAGGATGGCGTAGGGATCACGAGTTCGCCGCCAGGGCAGGTCGCGCCCATGCGCCGCGTACCAGGCCAGCACCCGGCACTGAAAGGATCGGCGACGTCCCCGAGAGATCATCAGTCCATCCGAGGTGCGCTAGACGGCGGTAGGGACCTTTTCGGAGAAGTGACAGGCGGCGCGATGGTCGCGCGCCTTCTCTTCCAGTGGCGGCTCCTGATCGGCACAGGGGGTCGGCACCTTGGCGATTGGACAGCGGGGGTGGAAACGGCAACCGGAAGGCGGGTTTACCGGTGACGAGATCTCGCCGCTGAGCGTGACGATCCGGCGTTTGGACTGGATCTCCGGGTCCGGGATCGGGATGGCGGAGAGCAGCGCCTTGGTGTAGGGGTGGCGCGGGTTGCGGTAGATCTCGACGCTGTCCGCCACTTCGACGATCTTGCCCAGGTACATCACCATCACCCGGTCGCTGATATGCCGCACCACGGAGAGGTCGTGGGCGATGAAGAGATAGGTGAGCTGGAACTCCTTCTGCAGGTCCTCCATCAGGTTGATGATCTGCGCCTGGATCGAGACGTCGAGCGCCGAGATCGGTTCGTCGGCGACGATCAGCTTCGGCCGCAGCGCGAGCGCCCGGGCGATCCCGATGCGCTGCCGCTGGCCGCCACTGAACTCATGCGGGTAGCGGTTGTTGAAATACGGATTCAAGCCGACGATCTTCAACAGCTCCTGGACCCGCGCGTCTTTCGCGCGGCCACGCAGCAAGCCGAAGTTCTCGAGCGGCTCGGCGACGATGTCGCCGACGGTCATCCGCGGATTCAGCGACGAGTACGGGTCCTGGAAGATCATCTGCAGCTGGCGGCGGTACTGCCGGAGCTTCTCGCCCCTCAACTTGGTGAGGTCGACGCCTTCGAAGAAGATGTTCCCGGAGGTCACTGGCAGCAACTGGGTGACCAGGCGTCCCAACGTCGACTTGCCGCAACCAGACTCGCCGACCAAACCAACCGTCTCGCCCGGGTAGATCTCGAAACTCACGTGCTCCACCGCCTTGACGGTGGCGCCCAACCCGGCCGGGAAGTGTTTGACCACCTCCTCGACGCGCAAGAGCGGGGCCCGGTCAGGCACGCTTGTCTCCGTTGTGCGATAGGGCGGTTCGCATCGTCACCCAGCACGCCGCCTCCTGCTCGGGGCCCACATCCATCAGGGGGGGATCGTCATGCAGGCAGCGGTCGATCTTGAAGCGGCAGCGCGGGTTGAACCGGCAGCCCGAAGGCGGCTTGATCAGGTCTGGTGGAAAGCCTTCGATCGATAGCAGGCGGTCGTGGCGATCGGAGTCCAGCCGAGGGATCGATTGGAGCAGCGACCAGGTATAGGGGTGCTGCGGATTCTTGAAGATCCGTTCGACCGGGCCGTGCTCGACAATCCGGCCGGCGTACATCACGAGCACCCGGGTGCACAGGGTGGCGACCACACCCATGTTGTGCGTGATCAGGATGATGGATGTCTTCAGGTCCTGGTTGAGATCACGCAACAACTCGAGAATCTGGGCTTGCACCGTGACATCGAGGGCCGTCGTCGGCTCGTCGGCGATCAAAATCGATGGCTTGTTGGCGAGGCCCATCGCGATCATCGCCCGCTGGCGCATCCCACCGCTGAACTGGTGGGGGTAATCGTTCACCCGGGATTCCGCCGCCGGGATTCTGACCTGCTTGAGCAGTTGCACCGCCCGACTCAGCGCCAGCTTGCTGGGGACCTTTTCGTGGGCCTCCATCGCCTCTTCGATCTGGAAACCGACCTTGAGCACCGGGTTCAGGCTGCTCAGCGGATCCTGGAAGATCATCGCGATGTCCTTCCCGCGGATCTCCCGGACCTCCTCCCCTGACATCGTGACGATGTCGGATCCCTTGAAGAGGATCTGGCCAGCCACGATCCGACCGGGCTCCTGGATCAGGCGCAGGATGGACAGAGCGGTCACGCTCTTCCCGCAGCCCGACTCGCCGACGATCCCCAGGGTCTCCCCGGGGTAGAGGTCGAAGCTCACGCCGTCGACGGCCTGCACCACGCCGTCGTCGGTGAAGAACTGCGTCTTGAGGTCCTTGACCTGCAGCACCGGCGCCGTCATCGGGGTCCCCGCAAAATCGCAGATTTTGTGGGGTGAGTCATCTCTTCTGCCTCGGATCGAGCGCGTCGCGCAGGCCGTCGCCCAGGAAGTTGAACGCCATCAAGGTCAGCGACAAGGCGATCGCGGGGGCGAGCACGATGTGGGGGGAGATCCGGAGGGCGTGGAAGCCGTCCGCCGCCATCGCG
>Ga0209526_10003665_pt1 | contig 10456 bp, 10 predicted proteins | sample JacPinW_OM2H0_M1_FD_188566 | JGI IMG/M metagenome (GOLD analysis project Ga0209526, IMG submission 188566) | Forest soil microbial communities from Algoma, Ontario, Canada - Jack Pine, Ontario site 1_JW_OM2H0_M1 (SPAdes) (version 2) | ecosystem: Environmental > Terrestrial > Soil > Boreal... | reverse complement strand
CGACGGGAGCTCTCGACGGCTGGGACATTTCGAGCGCCCACAGTGGCCCATCGAGTCAGGCGTCGGGTACCGGCGATTTCGCAACGATTACGTTGACGAGGGCGGTTGGCCCGCTCGCATTCAGTCTCGGCATCTGTCTTGTTCTGATTACCCTGCCGGTCCTGGCGCTGTGGGTGTCGATCGAGATGATCCGTGGCAGAAAGAACTTCCTTCCGCCGTATTCAACGTGGTACGCCGGGATGCTGTTCGCGGTTGTTCCGCTGCGCAATCTTCTCCCGGGAGCGCCGCCGTTCGGCGCCTGGATCGACCAAGCCCTCGTGTTGTGGGTACTGATCGCATTGGTCGCTGCAATGGTGATCTACTTCATTGCCTGGTACAGGCGGTCTGAATAGCCACCCCAGGTCAAGCTGCTTGTCATGGTTCGAGTCCCGGATAGCTCCACGGGTCTCCGGCGCCTGCCACCCGCTACGGCCTGGGCGCCACCTCGACACTGGGCGGCCGGGGGGAGGGTTCGGGCTGCATGGACCGGCGGACGATCGAGAACGCGACGGCGCCCGCGGCGAGCGCCGCCACCCCGACCGCGGCGGCCACGAGCCACTTGCGGTGCGCGCGCCTTGGCCTGCGGGCTTCCTGCAGCGCCTGCGGCAGGCTCGCGACAACCTCATGGGCGGCCGCCAGCTCGCGCGCGACGGTGTCCTGTACGTCGCTGAGTTCTTCGCGGAGTCGGCTGGCCGCCCGGCTCTTTCGGTAAAGCTCGCGCAACCGGCCACCCGCCGAGTAGGCGGAGTGCAAACTCAGCCCGACGGTGCCGCGGGTGATGTCAACGGGACCGACCGCTGTGTATGCCAAGCCTCGAGTCAGACGCTGCCGGGGTGTCAGGCGGGACCTGAGCCGGTCTTCTTCGTGCAATCGGCTCTTCGTCACAGTGCACCTTCCTCCCGGTCACACGGCAGCTTCGCTGCGCCACCCACGTGGACTGAGCGTATCCGACGGCGCTCGTCGGCCGGCCACGCCGGCGTGGCACACTGTCATCCCGTGACGACCAGCCCAATTCAAACCGCAACCGCCACCCTGCACACCAATCGAGGTGACATCAAGATCGCGCTGTTCGGCAACCACGCCCCGAAGACCGTCGCGAACTTCGTCGGATTGGCCGATGGCACAAAGGAGTACAGCACCCAGAACGCATCGGGGGGTGCGTCGGGACCGTTCTACGACGGCGCGGTCTTTCATCGCGTGATCGACGGGTTCATGCTCCAGGGCGGTGACCCGACCGGCACCGGCCGGGGCGGGCCGGGCTACACATTCGGCGACGAATTCCATCCCGAATTGCAGTTCGACAAGCCGTACCTGCTGGCGATGGCCAACGCCGGGCCGGGCACCAACGGCTCGCAGTTCTTCATCACGGTCGGCAAGACCCCGCACCTGAACCGCAAGCACACGATCTTCGGCGAGGTCACCGATCCCGAATCGCAGCGAGTGGTGGACGCGATCGCCACCACCCCGACCGACGGCCGAGACCGGCCGACCGACCCGGTGGTGATCGACTCGATCACCGTGTCCCAGTAGTAATCGTGTCCCAGTAGCGCGGTCTCCTGATCAGCGCCCGGCGTACCCCGCCGCGGTGAGCGCGTCGAGCACGTCGATCGGGTCGGTACCCAGATCCCACCGGCTGAACACGGTCAGCCGACCGTCCACGTCGTCTACCTCGAGCAACCGCACCTTGCGCGCGAGCCGGCGGAACTCGGTGATCCTGATGAGCTCGATCGCCGCCTTCGGCAGAACTCTCGTGCGCCACCATCCGCGGATGACCAGGCCGTCGTTGGTGATTGCCAGCTTGGGGCGGGCACGAAACGAGAAGCCGGCAAAGACGAGCAACCCCACTGCGGCAATGCATACCAGAAGCCGCCCGGGAGCATCTGTGACCAGCGTCACAGCTGCGACGCACATCACAATGCCGAAGATCCCGCACGCGAATATGGCCGCAGGGTTGGGGCCCCACTCAGTTTGCTGCACGGGTTATCCACACGCCGTTACCACATCTAATGAAGTTATCCACAGGTGCTATCAACAATGTTGATGAATCACAACGATGTGATTGGGTGACGGCAACGTTTCGGACACGGAAACACCACGGAAACATTGCGTGCCGCGCGCGCACCCGCGCGCCTCAGCGCCAGCGCATCGTGAGCAACAAGCCGGTGATCATGAAAGCAAACGCGATCGCGTAGTTCCACGGTCCGAGGTTTGCCATCCACGTCAGCGCGCTCGGCACGTCGTATCCGGTGGCCCCGAGCTGGAAAACCAACAGCCACACCAGCCCCATCAGCATCAGGCCGATGAAGAACGCCACGAACCACACGCTCGACGGCCCCGACTTCACCTTGACCGGTGTGCGGCTCACCGCCCGGACGGTGAAGTCGTTCTTTTTGCGGACCTTGGACTTCGGCATGGGCTCCTCTCCCGGCTGCTGGTGCAATGAGATTATCCCAACCTCTGAATACACCGGACCAACCGACGATGAGAGAAGATGCACACGTGACCACCCCGGGCATGGCCTGGCGCTTCGGCGTACCGGTGGTATGCGCGCTGGCGGGCGTTCTGCTTGCCGCCACCCATGGCGTGTCCGGGGGGACAGACATTCGCCGCAGCGACTCGCCGCGGCTGGTGGATCTCGTCCGCGAGGCACAACAGTCCGTCGACCGGCTCAGCGCTCAGCGCGACGATCTGGTCGCGCAAGTCGACGCCGCCCGCGCCGGGCCGGCCGCGAATGACTCGAAGGTGGCCACCCTCCTTGCCAGGGCCGCCCCGCTGGCCGTTGACGCCGGCCTGGTCCCGATGCACGGGCCGGGCCTCGTGGTGACGCTCACCGACGCTCAACGTGACGCCAACGGCCGATTCCCGCGTGACGCTTCGCCCGACGACCTCGTCGTGCACCAGCAGGACATCCAGGCCGTGCTGAACGCGTTGTGGAGCGGCGGGGCGGAGGCCATCCAGATGCAGGATCAGCGGCTGATCGCCACCTCGGCAGCACGATGCGTCGGAAACACCCTGCTGCTGAACGGCCGAACCTACAGCCCGCCCTACACGGTCACCGCGATCGGCGACGTTCCCGGGATGCAGGCCGCGTTGGCCGCCGCGCCGCTTGTCACCCTGTACAAGCAGTACGTCGTGCGGTTCGGGCTCGGCTACACCGAGCAACCCCGGTCCGAGGCGGACGTGGTCGGATACACCGAGCCGGTCGGGATGCATTACGCACAGCCGGCCCCACCGCGATGAGCGCTCGCGCGAAGAGCAGACGGCAGCGATGAGCGCCCCCGATTGAACCGGGGCCTATCCCGTAGTCGTTAACCTGACGTGATGCGGGTTCTGGTCGTCGACAACTATGACAGCTTCGTCTTCAACCTGGTCCAGTACCTGGGCCAGCTCGGCGTCGAGGCGCAGGTCTGGCGCAACGACGACGCCGACCTCGCCGATCCCGTATCGGCCGCCAACGGCTTCGACGGCGTGCTGCTGAGCCCCGGACCCGGCACGCCCGAGCGCGCGGGCGCCTCGATCCCGCTGGTGCGCGCGTGCGCCGAAACCGGGACGCCGCTGCTGGGCGTGTGCCTGGGCCACCAGGCGATCGGCGTCGCGTTCGGCGCCACGGTCGACCGCGCGCCGGAGCTGCTGCACGGTAAGACCAGCACCGTGTACCACACGAACATCGGTGTGCTGCAAGGGCTCCCGAACCCGTTCGTGGCCACCCGGTACCACTCGTTAACGGTGCTGCCCGACACCGTGCCTACCGAGTTGACACCGACTGCGCACACCCAGAGCGGTGTGATCATGGGGCTTCAGCACGCCGAGCTGCCGATCCATGGTGTGCAGTTCCACCCCGAGTCGATCCTGACCCAGGGCGGTCACCGGATGCTGGCGAACTGGCTGGCCATCTGCGGAGCCGCCCCCGACGAGGCGCTGGTGTGCCGACTGGAGAACGAAGTCGCCGACACGGTGCGCGCCGCCCTGTCCCCTACAGCACTGCCTCCTACGAGCCGAACTTCAGCGTGATGTTGGCGTCCTTGTTCACGCCGGTCAGTGCCGACGGGCTCTGGTAGACGATCCGGTTGCGCGCCTGGTCGTTGCCGGGGACGTCGGCGCTCTTGACCAGGATGCCCGTCCACCCGAGCGCGCGCAGCTGCGGTTCGGCATCGGCCCAGAACATCCCCGTCAGGTCAGGCATCACGAACTGGTTGCCCTTGGACACCTGCAACTGGACCACGGTGTCCTTCGGAACCGATTGTGCGGCAGGTGGATTAGTGCCGACGACCGCGCCGGCGGTTTTCTGACTATCGACCGGCGCGGAAATGACGTTCGTGAAGCCGGCCGCGCTCAGCGTCGCCTTGGCTTGGTCCTCGGTCTGGCCCGACACGTCGGGGACGTTGGCGCTCTCGGGTCCGGATCCGACGAGAACGGAGATCTCGAACGTCACCGGCGCGGTCGAATTGGCTGCGGGGCTGGTACCCACGACGCGATCCTTCTGCTCGGGCGTCGACGCCGTGGGAACCTGCTTGACCTTGCCGAAGCCTGCCGCGGTCAGCCTTCGGACGGCGTCGGCATAGCTGAGGTTCGCGACGTCGGGGATCTCGCGCTGCTCGGGGCCAGTCGAGACGTTGATGGTGACTTGGGAGTTCGCGTCGACGGTCTCGCTGGCTTTCGGATCGGTGTCGATGACATGGTCGGGCGCCACCGTCGAATCCGGTTTCTGCAGTGCGCGGGTTTTGAAGCCCTTGTTCTGAAGCGTCGCGACCGCGTCCGCCTGCGACTGACCGGCAACGTTGGGCACCTGCACGTCGCGCGCGCCGCCGCCGAGCGCATTGATCGCCCAGGTGACCCCGACCGTCAGCACCGCCAACACCGCGACTCCGATGAGCCACCGCCGCACCGACCGGCGGCCGAAGCGTCCTGCCCCGTAGTTGGTTTGCCGCGGCGGCACTTCGATCGGCTGCGACGACCGGTGAGCGCCGGCCGACGACATCAGAGACGTGCGCTCGGCGTCGGTGAGCACCTTGGGTGCCTCGGGGGGTTCGCCGCTGTGCACGCGGACCAGGTCGGAGCGCATTTCGCCGGCTGTCTGGTAGCGGTTGTCAGGATTCTTGGCCAGCGCTTTGAGAACCACGGCGTCCAGCTCTGGCGAGAGGCCCCCGTGCCTTCCAGACGGGGGTACGGGCGCCTCGCGGACGTGCTGGTACGCCACCGCAACGGGTGAATCGCCGACAAAAGGGGGTTCGCCCGTGAGGATTTCGTAGAGAACGCAGCCCAGTGAGTACACATCGGAACGCGCGTCAACGGAGTCGCCACGGGCCTGCTCGGGCGACAGGTACTGCGCGGTGCCGATGACGGCCGCGGTCTGGGTGACGCTGTGGCTGTCGGCCAGCGCGCGGGCGATCCCGAAGTCCATCACCTTCACCGCGCCGGTGCGGCTGATCATGATGTTGGCCGGCTTGACGTCGCGGTGGATGATGCCGTGTTGGTGGCTGAAGTTGAGCGCCTGGCAGGCGTCGGAGATGATCTCGAGCGCCTTGCGGGGTGGAATCGGTCCGTCGTTGTGCACGATGTCGCGCAACGTGATCCCGTCCACGTATTCCATCACGATGTAGGGCAACGGCCCCGCCGCGGTCTCCGCCTCGCCGGTGTCGTACACCGCGACGATTGCGGGGTGGTTCAGCGCGGCGGCGTTCTGTGCCTCGCGACGGAACCGAAGGTAGAAACTGGGATCGCGGGCGAGGTCGGCACGCAGCACCTTGACCGCGACATCGCGGTGCAGCCGCAGATCACGCGCCAAATGAACCTCGGACATCCCCCCGAAGCCGAGGATCTCACCGAGTTCATAACGATCGGACAGGTGCTGTGGGGTGGTCATCGCAAGTTCTCGTCGTGTACCGGGGGCGGGCGGGAAGCCGTCTGCGGGAAGTTCGTCGCTGGTCTAGCCTGACCGAACCGCAGCGTCGGCGTCCAATTCTGGGGCGACGCGGGCGCGGAGGCGGGTGCCGACTGGGTGACCGTCGGCTCTGGCGGCGGTTTGTCCTTGTTCTTGTCCCCTTTGAGCTGCAACACCAGTAGTACCGAGATCAGGATCGCCAGCGCGCCGAGCACCCCGGCCGCCCACAGCAGCGCACGCTGACCCGACGAGAACGTCCGCCGCGGCGGCGGCGGCCGGTGCGACCCGGTCACCGGACGAGCCCGCGCGCCGGCCACCGGCCCGGCCCGCGCCGGGAGGTCCGCCGCGGCGCGCGGCGGGGGTCCGGATCCGATGGCGGCAGGCGCCGCCCGATTGATCGTCGGCGCCTGGTTCGGCCGCGGCGGGCGCCGGCCCGCGCGAACCGCGGCAACGGCGTCAGCGAACTGGCCGCCGTTCCGGTAGCGCACCCCCGGGTTCTTGGCGAGAGTGATCTCGATCAGTTCGCGCACATTCGGTGGCAAGTCGGGCGGCAGCGGCGCAGGCGCCTCCTTGATGTGCTTCATCGCGACGGTCAGCGCGCCGTCACCGACGAACGGCCGCTTGCCCGAAACCGACTCGTAGCCAACAACTCCCAACGAGTACACATCGCTGGCAGCGGTAGCGTCGTGACCCAGCGCCTGCTCCGGGGCGATGTACTGCGCGGTCCCCATCACCATTCCGGTCTGCGTCACCGGGGCGGCGTCGACCGCCTTGGCGATGCCGAAGTCGGTGATCTTGACCTGACCGGTGGGGGTGATCAGGATGTTGCCGGGCTTGACGTCGCGGTGCACCAGGCCCGCGGTGTGGGCGACCTGCAGCGCACGCCCGGTCTGCTCGAGCATGTCCAGCGAATGTCGCAGCGACAGCCGTCCGGTGCGTCTGAGCACCGAGTTCAGCGGTTCACCGTTGACCAGTTCCATGACCAGGTATGCGGTGCGGCCTTCGGCGTCCATATCGGTTTCGCCGTAGTCGTACACGCTCGCGATCCCGGGGTGGTTGAGCATCGCCGTGGTGCGCGCTTCGGCGCGGAACCGCTCGATGAACTCGGGGTCCGACGAGAATTCGGCCTTGAGTACCTTGACCGCCACCCGGCGGCCCAGCCGGCTGTCGACGGCCTCCCAAACCTGGCCCATTCCGCCCGTGGCAATGAGCCGTTGCAGCCGGTACCGACCCGACAGCGTGACACCCACGCGCGCGCTCATGCACCCTCCCGAAGCGCGGCTGCGATCACCGCTCGGGCCACCGGTGCGGCGAGCGCGCCGCCGGTCGCCGACAGGCGGTTGCCGCCGTTTTCCACCACCACCGCAATCGCGACCTTGGGCCCTTGGGCGGGCGCGAATGCGATGTACCAGGCGTGCGGTGGGGTGTTACGCGGGTCGGTACCATGCTCGGCCGTCCCGGTTTTGGACGCGATCTGCACGCCGGGAATGGCTCCCTTCTGCTGTGTCACCTGCTCGGCACCGATCATCAATTCAGTCAGCTTAGCGGCGACGTCTTGCGACACTGCGCGCCGCAGTTCCACCGGCTGGGTGGTGCTCAGCGTGGCCAGGTCGGGACCCTTCAGGTTCTCGACCAGGTGAGGCTGCATCACAATCCCTCTGTTCGCGATGGTGGCCGCCACCAGCGCGTTCTGTAGCGGGGTCAGTGCGACGTCCTTCTGCCCGATGCTGGACATGCCCAGTGCGGCGGCGTCGGAGACGGGGCCCAGGGTGGACTCCGCGACCTGCAACGGGATCGGATCCGGCTGCGAATCGAGGCCGAACGCCAACGCGGTGTTGCGCAGCGCATCGGTACCCGTCTTGAGGCCGAGCTGCACGAACGCGGTGTTGCAGGAATGCGTGAAGGCGTCCTTCAGCGACGCAGTGGTGCCGTTGCCGCACCGGGCGCCGCCGAAATTGTCCAAAGTCGCTGTGCTGTCAGGCAATCGAATTGATGAGTCGGCGGTGAGCTGATCGTCTTCGGTGGCGCCGGCCTGCAGGGCCGCGGCAGTGGTGATCACCTTGAACGTCGACCCGGGTGGATAGGTCTCGGCGACAGCCCGGTTCAGCATCGGATTGTCGGGATCGTCGCGCAGCTTCTCCCATGCCTGCGTCTGCGCGTCGATGTCGTGGGACGACAGCAGGTTGGGATCGTAGGACGGCGCCGACACCATCGCGAGGATCTTGCCGGTCGACGGCTCGAGCGCGACGACTGCACCCTTGCACGGCGTGCCGTTGCAGCCGCTCGCCATGGCGTCCCAAGCCGCCTGCTGCACCAGGGGCTTGATCGTGGTGTCGACATTTCCGCCGCGCGGGTCACGGCCGGTGAAGAAGTCCGCGAGCCGGCGGCCGAAGAGGCGCTCGTCGGAGCCGTTGAGAATCGTGTCCTCGGCCCGCTCCAACTCGGCGCTCGAGTACTGCAGTGAATAGAAGCCCGTGACCGGTGCATACGCCAGCGGTTCGGGATAGACCCGCAGGTACCGGAACCGGCCTGTGGTCGAGACCGAGTAGGCGAGCGGCTGGCCACCCGCGGAGATCTGCCCGCGCTGCCGCGAGTATTCGTCGAGCAACACCCGCTGATTGCGTGGATCCGCACGCAGCCCATCGGCCCGGAAGACCTGCGTAATCGTGGCGTTCAGCAGCAATAGGACGATCAGAACCATGATCGTCACCGCGACTCGGCGCAGCGAGGTGTTCATACGCGCTCGATCACCTCAGTGCTGGCCGCCGCGATCGGGGTGGCCTTGTGCGGGCGGGTCACGATCGGCCTCCGCGCGGCATGCGAGATCCGCACCAGAATCGCCAGCAGCACGTAATTGGCCAGCAGCGAGGACCCGCCGTAGGACATCCACGGCGTGGTCAGGCCGGTGAGCGGGATCAGCTTCGTGACACCGCCGACGACGATGAACAGCTGAATCGCAAGCGTGGACGCGAGCCCGGCGGCCAGCAGTTTGCCGAAGCTGTCGCGAACCGCGATCGCTGTGCGAAGGCCCCGAATGATCACGATCGTGTACAGCATCAGCACGCCGGCCAGCCCGACCAGGCCGAGTTCCTCGCCCACCGCGGCGATGATGAAGTCCGTCGAGGCTGCAGGCACCGTCCCGGGCTGACCGTTGCCAAGGCCCGTGCCGAACACGCCGCCGGTGGCGAAGCTGAACATCGACTGCACCATTTGATAGCCGGTGTTGTCGGGGTCGGCGAACGGGTCGATCCACGTCTCCACCCGTATCTTTACGTGCGCGAAAATGTAATACGCCGCAACGCTTCCCGCGGCGAACAGGGCCAGCCCGATGACCATCCAGCTGAGGCGTTCGGTGGCGATGTACACCATCACCAGAAACGAGGCGTACAGCAATAACGAAAAGCCGAGATCCTTTTCGAAGACCATCACGCCGATCGAGATGATCCACGCGGCCAGCAGCGGGGCGAGGTCGCGCGGCCGCGGCAGATTCATGCCGAAGAAGTGCTTGCCTGCACTGGTGAACATCCCGCGCTTGGCCACCAGCACGGCTGCGAAGAAAATCAGCAGCAGGACCTTCGAGAGCTCGGCGGGCTGAATCGAGAAGCCCGGCAACCGGATCCAGTTCTTAGAGCCGTTCACCTCCGATACCGATGCCGGCAACAGCGCGGGAATCGCCAAGAAAATCAGGCCGGCAAACCCACAGACGTAGCCATAGCGGGCGAGGATCCGGTGGTCTCTGAGAAAGACCACCACCAACGTGAACGCCGATACCCCCACCAGCGTCCACAGCATCTGCTGGTTCGCGCTCGGGCCATGTGCCGCACCGGAATCCGTCGCGCTCCTCGCCAGGTCAAGACGGTGGATCATCACTAGTCCCAGCCCGTTGACCAGAGCGACGACGGGAAGCAACAGCGGGTCGGCGTACGGAGCGTACCGGCGGATCGCTACGTGCGCCGCCCCGAACAACGCGAGAAAGGCGATGCTGTACTGCGCCAAATCCGAACGGATACCTTGTTCTTGGTTCACCTCGACGATCAGCAGCGCGACTGTGGTGATGAGGGCGGCGAATCCGAGGAGCAGCAGCTCGGCGTTGCGCCGATTGGGCAGTGCCGGTGTCACCGCCACCACGGGTTGTGGCTGGGTGGTCATGCGGCGGTCCGGCAGTTGGTGCCCGGCTCGGGTTGCGTGGTCGGCGGACTCGGCGTGGCGGAGGTGGGCGGCGGTGCAGTCGCGCACCGTCGCGCAGCGAGCGCCTGCGCAGCCTCCTGCTGCGATGCCTGATCGCCTGCAAGACAACTCTGCGGGTCCCTCGCCCGCAGAGCTCGTCCGCGCGAACGCGCTCCGCCAGCGTCGCCACCGGAGGAGCGTTCACGATCTCCTGCGTGGGTGTCTTCAGCGCGAACTGCTTGTCGGGATTCGCCAGCGCATAGTGCGTAACCAGCGAAGCCACGTGCCCCAGTTCCGTCGTGTCTGACTTCAGAAATTTCCTGCGCGCCGGAACGCAATAAAAAAGATCGGCCACACTCACCGAAGTGC
>Ga0209526_10003664_pt1 | contig 10457 bp, 8 predicted proteins | sample JacPinW_OM2H0_M1_FD_188566 | JGI IMG/M metagenome (GOLD analysis project Ga0209526, IMG submission 188566) | Forest soil microbial communities from Algoma, Ontario, Canada - Jack Pine, Ontario site 1_JW_OM2H0_M1 (SPAdes) (version 2) | ecosystem: Environmental > Terrestrial > Soil > Boreal... | reverse complement strand
CGACCGGGACCTGCGCCTTGACGGCGATCGGGCCGAGCGCCCCGGCGGCCAGCGCCGCCTCGTCAGCGGTGCGGACCACGCGACCGTCGGGCACGGGAATTCCGGCGGCGCGAAAGCGCTCCTTGACCTGGTATTCGAGGAACTTCACAGCGGGATATTTCCATGCCGGCGCCGCGGCCGTTCCACCTGCTTGTCCTTGAGCAGGTGCAGCGACCGGATCAGCGTCGGCCTGGTGTCCTGGGGCTCGATCACGTCGTCCAGGAAGCCGCGCTCCGCGGCGATATACGGGTTGGCGAACTTTTCCTTGTAGTCGTCGACCAGCTGCTCCGCTTTCTTTGCCGGGTCCTTGGCCGCCGCGATTTCCCGCTTGAAGATGACGTTGACGGCGGCCTGCGGTCCCATGACGGCGATCTCCGCCGCCGGCCAGGCGTAGTTGAAATCGCCGCCGATGTGCTTCGACGACATGACGTCGTAGGCGCCACCGTAGGCCTTGCGCGTGATGACGGTGAGCTTGGGCACCGTCGCCTCCGCAAACGCGTAGAGGAGCTTGGCGCCGTGCCGAATGATGCCGTTGTACTCCTGGGCGGTTCCGGGTAGGAAACCGGGCACGTCGACGAAGGTGACGATCGGGATGTTGAAGGCGTCGCAAAAGCGGACGAAGCGCGCGCCCTTGACCGAGGCATTGATATCGAGCGCCCCGGCGAGGATGCGCGGCTGGTTCCCGACGATCCCGATGACCTGACCATCAAGGCGGGCAAAGCCGACCACGAGGTTCTGGCCAAAGTGCTCCTGCACCTCGAGGAAGCTGTCCTGGTCGACGACGCCGAGGATGGCCGCCTTCATGTCGTACGGCTGGTGCGGGTTCTCCGGGATCAGCGATTGCAGCGTTCGATCGCGGCGCTGCGGGTCATCAGAGGACACCACCGCGGGCGGCTGTTCCCGGTTGCTCCCGGGCAGGTAGGAGAGCAGCCGGCGCACACCGCTGAATGCCTCAGCCTCCGAGTCATTCAGGAAGTGCGCCACCCCACTCTTGATGTTGTGCACCTCGGCGCCGCCCAGTTCGTCGAAACCGACCTTTTCCCCGGTCGTCACCCGGACCACCTCGGGCCCGGTGATGAACATGTAGCCAAGGTGCTCGACCATGAAGATGAAATCCGTGATCGCCGGCGAGTAGACGGCCCCGCCCGTGCACGGGCCGGCGATCACCGAGATCTGCGGCACGACGCCGGAGGACTGGACGTTTCGATAGAAGATGTCGGCATAGCCGGCCAGGCTTACGACCCCCTCCTGGATGCGGGCGCCGCCGGAGTCGTTGATCCCGATGCACGGCCGGCCGGCCCGGACGGCGAGGTCCATGACCTTGCAGACCTTTTCGGCGAACACCTCGCCCAGCGATCCGCCGAAGACGCTCGCGTCGTGCGAGAAGAGAAACACTTCTCGACCGTCGACCGCGCCATAACCGGTGACGACGCCGTCCCCGGCGATCTTCTTATCGCCCATCCCGAACGCCTCGGTGCGATGGACCGCAAAGGCATCCAGCTCCGTGAACGAACCGGGGTCGACGAGTAATTCGATGCGTTCGCGGGCGGTCAGCTTGCCCTTCGGGTGTTGCTTGTCATCGGGGTCGCCGCCCCGGTGCATGGCGTCGTATTTGCGTTTGCGCAACAGGTTGATCTGGCGTTCTGACGGTGAGGGACTGGGGTCCCTGGTCGCCCGGGTGGCCATGAGTTTAGCTACGCGACCCCGGCCGGTACTCGCCGAACACGTCGCGCAGCACGCCGCACACCTCTCCTATGGTGGCATAGGCCGCCAGCGCCTCTCTCATCGGCGGCAAGAGATTTTGGCCGGATTCGGCGGCGCGATGCACGTCCTGGAGTCGTGAGTCGACCCGCTTGCCGTCGCGTTCGGCCCGCAACCGCCCGAGGCTCTCGACCTGCTCGCGCTCGTGTTGGGGGCTGATCTTGACGATCTCCACGGCCTCGTCGTCGCCCTGGAAGCGGTTGACGCCGACCACCACCCGGCGGCCGTCTTCCACCGCCTGCTGGAACCGATAGGCGCTCTCCTGGATGGCGTCCTGCGTGAACCCGGTCTCGATCGCGGCGATCGCGCCACCACGACGGTCGACCTCCGCGATCAACGCCCGCGCCCCGCTTTCCAGGTCGCTGGTCAGCGCTTCCACCAGGTAGCTACCGCCCATCGGGTCCGCGACGCTCGCCACGTTGGTCTCGTGGGCGATGATCTGCTGCGTTCGCACGGAGAGGGTGGCCGCCATTTCCGATGGGAGGCCGAGCGCCTCGTCGAACGAGTTGGCATGCAAGCTCTGCGTCCCGCCGAGCACCGCGCTCATCGCCTGCAGGGCGACGCGCACGATGTTGTTGTGCGGCTGCTGTGCTGTCAGTGTGCTCCCGCCGGTCTGGCTGTGAAAGCGAAGCTGCTGCGCCCGCGGGTCGCTGACCCCGTAGCGCTCCTTCATCAGGCCTGCCCATAACCGGCGGGCGGCCCGAAACTTCGCCACTTCCTCGAAGAAGTCCGAGAAAACCGCAAAAAAGAACGACAGGCGCGGCGCAAAGTCGGAGACCTCCAGGCCGGCCGCCCGGGCGGCGTCGACATAGGCGACGGCGTGAGCCATCGTGAACCCCAACTCCTGGACCGCCGTCGCTCCGGCTTCCCGCAGATGGTAGCCGGAGATCGAGATGGTGTTCCAGTTGGGCAGCCGCTGCTTGCAATACGCGAAGAGGTCGGTGGTCAGGCGCATCGACGGGCGAGGTGGGAAGACGTAGGTGCCGCGCGCCGCGTACTCCTTGAGGATGTCGTTCTGCACGGTGCCGTTCAGGCCGGCGCCCGGCACGCCCTGCTGCTCGGCCACCAGCTCGTAGAGCAGGAGCAGGAGGGCGGCCGGCGCATTGATCGTCATCGAGGTGCTCACCTGGGCCAGCGGAATTCCAGCCAGCAGTGTTTCCATGTCTTTGAGGGAGGAGATCGAGACGCCAACCTTGCCCACTTCGCCCCTGGCCATCGGCGCGTCGGCGTCGTGACCCATCTGGGTTGGCAGGTCGAAGGCGACCGAGAGGCCGGTCTGGCCTTGCTCGAGCAGGTAGCGGAAGCGTCGGTTGGTCTCCGCCGCGCTCCCGAAGCCGGCATACTGCCGGATCGTCCAGGGGCGGCGACGATACATCTCGGGATAGATGCCACGCGTGAAGGGGTACTGCCCGGGCGGCGGGGCTTCCGGGCCGGCGTCGGCCGCCCGGTATACCGGCTTCAGCGGCAACCCACTGTCGGTGGTCGGCTCAGACGGACGATCGGCGGCGGACTCAGGCGCCGGGCTGGCCATCCGCTTCCACGAACTCGGTCAGGACACCGCAAACGCTCTTTGGATGGACAAACCCGATTCGTGTGCCGTGCGCGCCGGACCGCGCCGCTTCATCGAGCAGCTGGGCGCCGCCGGCGCCGGCCTGCTTGAGCGAGGCGCTCACATCGTCAGTCGCATAGGCCACGTGATGGACGGCCTCACCGCGATCCTGAAGGAACTTTTCCACAGTGGAGTCGGGACTGAGGGGGGTGATCAGCTCGATCCGGCTTTCTCCGATCGGGATCATGGCAATCTCGATGCCCTCGCGTTCGAGCCGTTCCCGTCCGGTCGACCGCAATCCGAGGCGGCGCTCATAGATTCGAATCGCCTCATCGAGATCACGAACGGCGATCCCGACGTGGTCGATCCGGCGAAGCATGGCTTGATTCTAGGTGGGTCTACCTCCCGGCCGAGTTGACAGGCCCTATACCCTTTGTAGTAGGGTATACCACGGTCAGTTACGTCACCGGTCGACTCCTTCTTTGCACTCAGCGTTCCGTACGGCCAACCGTAGACGGCGCGTCTGATCCAACTGAGGGAAGGAGGTTGGACCGTGCACCGCACCGTTGGTGTGGCGTTGCGTCGAACCGTCGGGGGCGGGGCGATCTTCGCGCTGGGCTTCGGCGCGATCTCGTCCCCGCCGCTACGACCGATCGCGCTGGCGGCGGCGGCCACCACGCTTCCGCCCTCCAATGCGGTCACCGAGATCCGGCCGATCCGCGAGACTGAGGGGCTGATGCCGCACCAGGTTCGCCGCGAGGCCGCCACGATCTACGTCCTTGCCACGCCCACGGCGGCCGCCGCTGTGATCGCCCCGAGGCCAGCACCCTTGGCTACCCGACCGGCGTCGCGTCCGGCATCGAACGCTCCGGTCCCCCGTTCGGTGGGACCAGGATCCGGCGCTGGCAAGGGCTTCACCTATGGCTACTGCACCTGGTGGGTGGCGACCAAGCGCTCCATCCCGTGGCGGGGGAACGCCGCGCAGTGGTGGTGGAACGCACGGGCATTTGGTTTCGCCGAAGGGTCAGCACCGCAGGCTGGCGCGATCATGGTGATGGGGGTCAGCGGCACCTCGCCCCAGGGACACGTGGGCTACGTTGAGTCGGTCAATCCCAACGGATCGTTCGTGGTGTCCGAGATGAACTGGTGGGGCGTCCCGGGTGGCGGCTGGGGCCGGGTCGATTACCGAACCGTCACCTCGATGCGCGGGATACTGGGGTTCATCTACTGAGTCGCGATCTACTGGAAGAGCCGATCTAAGCGGAGCCGGGTGAGGCGCCAAACGATGTCGGGCTCGAAGATGGGTTGGGTCGTCTTTAGCGGCAGCTGGATGTGCTGATCGCCCAGCTGCAGGGTCAGGGTTCCAACGCTGGAGCCCGAGGGTAACGGAGCTCTGACCACGGTCACGTCGGTGCGCTGGTGGAGCACCAGGCCGTCATACGCGACCCAATTCACGTCCTGTCCGGCAAACACCGTCGCGGTATCACCCCAGGGGGCGGCATATTCGGCGATCACCTGGTCGGTTGAAAGAACCGACCGATAGTGAAGCGCCGAACCCACAGCCTGCACCAGGCTCCTGGTTGACGTAAAGACGTCGTCGAGGGTGGGCAGTCCCATGATGGCGCCGAACATCCGTGCGGGTTGGCCATCGGCCCTGACATCTGCGGCAAAGACGAAGCACGCGCCGGCGGCGCCGCTCGATCCGGTCTTGACGCCGACGATGCCATCCTGTCCGACCACGGCATCGACGTTGAAAACCCGACCGGCGATTGGCAGGGTCGCCTCGGGCTGCGCCACGATTTCCGCGAACACGGGGTCTTTGAGGGCGGCCTGGGCGAGCGCGATCAGATCCTGCGGCGAGCCGGCCGACTGCGGCGAAAGGCCACTGGCGTCCACATAATGCGTGTGGACCAATTGGAGGGCGGCGGCCCGTGCGTTCATCTTGTCGACAAACGCTCCCGCGGAGCCGGCGTCCCAGGCCGCGAGAAGCTCCGCGATGTTGTTGCCGGACGGGACCAGCAAGGCCTGCAGGGCCTGATATTCGCTGAGTTGCTCGCCGGCGGCGACCGGAAACACGGACTGCCCCTGGTTCTTCTCAGCCAAATATATCGCCGCATCGGCGGCGGTAACCGGAATCATGGGGCCTTGCTCGGTCAGCCTCAGCGGACGGTCTGCCAGCACGACCAGGGCGGTCATGACCTTGGCCGTACTGGCCAGCGGGAGCGAGGTCTGCGGACCGTACGTCCCGATCGTGCCGAGCCCGGCAACCGCCAGGGCCGCACTACCAGTTGCCGGCCAGGGCAGCGGCGGCGGGATCGCGCCGAGCCGGCTGGTCGCGGGCAGGAACGTCGTCGCCGCAATGGTCGGCAGCGGCCGCAGCAGCTGGAACGCGATCAACCCGACCACGGTGGCCAGCACCAGGGCCATGGCGAGCGTGATGGCCAGATTCCGCCGTTGCTGCGCTCCGAGCCGAGCGGCTAGCCCCTTCACCGCAATCGAATGATCGCAGGATCATCATGCGGGCAAAGGATCAGATCATTTAGCCGCTCCGCTTGAGCAGCCCCAGCCGCTTGGCCCGCTTTTCCGCCCGGGCGAAGCACCAGACGGAGGCGGGCACCAGGATGACACCCATCGCCAGCAGGATGCCGATGGCCGGCAGGGCGCCGGCGAGCGACAGTCCGCGCAAGAGCGCCTCCCGAACACCATCCAGCGTGTAGGTCAGAGGGGAGATCATGCCGGCCAGGCGAAGTGGGCCCGGCAGCACCGTGATCGGGTAGTAGACGCCCGAGATCAGCAGCAGGACACCCTGGACCGCAAAGGCCATCTGCTCACCCTTCTCGGGAGAAAGCAACGGCAGGATCGAGGTAAAGATCCCCAGGCCCAGCAGCGGCAGCGTCGCGGCCGCGAAGATCGCCAGCGCCGTCAGCCAGTTGGCGTGCGATAGATCGAGCTTGAAGAGGAAGATCAGGGCGATGCCGATCACCGCCGTGCGGGCGATGCCGTAAAGCAATGAGGCGGCGGACACACCCAGCAGGTGGGTCAGCCGCTTGATCGGTGCCATGAACGTGTACTCGATCGTCCCTTCCCAGCGTTCCCAGGTGATGGCGAAGGCGATTTCGAAGAACACCAGCGAGAGGTAGGTCCACAGCAGCGCCCCCACCAACAGGTACAGCTGCGTTTGATGCAGGTTCGCCTGCCCCTGATCGAGGCCCAGTGTCGACAGGCCGGCGGCGAGGTAACCGATGCTGAGCACACTGACCAGGTTGTAAAGAAGCCAGACCGCCTCCCACGCCCAGTAGCGCCGGTAGAGGTTCTTCTGCCTCTCGATGAAGCCGACGAACGCGTTCAGCTCCCAGCGAAGGGTATTGCCCGTCATTCTTCTTTCTCCTCCTCGTCTTCCTCGAGCCGCTTCCCGGTCAGCTGCATGAAGGCATCCTCCAGGCTGCCGTCGGTCGTGCCGGCGTGCATGCGGATCAGCTCGGCGGGGGTGCCGTCCGCCAGTACCCGGCCCTGGTCGATGACCACCACGCGGTCGCACAGCACCTCGGCCTCCTGCAGGTCATGGGTACAGAGCAGGACGGTGGCCGCCCGGTCCCTCCGGATCGACCTCACCAGGTCCTGGACCTCGCGCTTGGAGCGCGGATCCAGCCCGGTGGTCGGCTCATCCATCAGCAGGAGCGAGGGCGTTGTCAGGAAGCTGCGGGCGATGGCGACTTTCTGCTGCTGCCCACGCGACAGCTGTTTCATCGGCTTGTCGAGCGTGTCAAGCGGCAAGCCGAGTCGCTCCAGCATCGACTCCACCCGAGCCCGGGTACCCTCACCGCCGCTGCCGTAGAGGCGCGCGGCATAGAGCATGTTCTCCCAGGGGCTCATCTCTTTGAAGAAGGACGCCTCGACCGAGACGCGGTTGATGTGGCGGCGGACATCGTCGGGCTGCGACACGACGTCGTAGCCGAAGACCGATGCGGTCCCCGCGTCCGGCGTCAGCAATGTCGCCAGGATCCGGATCAGCGTCGACTTCCCGCTGCCGTTGGCTCCCAGGATTCCGGTGATGCGCCCGCTCTCCACGTGCAGTGACACCTGGTCGAGCGCCAACTTTGGCTTCTTCGCCTTCCGCCAGGGCATCAGCCGATGCGGACGGCCGGCCTCCCCGAAGCGCTTCGAGATACCCTCGACCTCGACCGCCGCGGTATTCAATTCGCTTTTGTGAATCGCCATGATCTGAACTCCTCGATGAATTGCGCTGAACAACAAAAAACCGTGGGCCTGTGGGCCACACGGTCGAAAGCGCTCGAGTCGGGGTCTAAATTACTTGGCTTTCAATGCTGTGAGGCCCGTGGGCAGGCTCCGCCCTTGAAGGTCGCAGGGGGGCCTGTGAGAAAGCGCTGCCTCATAGCCCTCGTACAGTACCGCATCCGCCCAACCACGTCAATCGCCCAACGGCGGCAAGCAGTCGGTCAGGGTACGAGGGTTGGCTTGCGGACCCAAAAGCATGCAACTAAGGTGGCGGCGCTCAAGACAACAAGCCCCCAGCCTACCTGCTCGGCGGGTGGGTAACCGCGAACTGCTAAGAGGAGACCCCCGACGAACACCAGAGCGAAGACAATGCCAATTACGGTCCCGTTTCGCAATTTGTGAGTCCAGGTTAGCCACGCGATCAACGCTGCACCAAGTCCGAGAAGCAGACCAGCGCCAATTGGGACAGCTTCAACCACTACCAGGGCCGCGGCAACGGGATCACTTAATGGACCGGCGGCCTGGAAGAACGAGACGTCCTGGACGAAACGCAAGGTGGCACTGATCAGCAAGAGCACAGCGGCTGCCCCGCTGAGTACCGAGCCTATCTTCGAGTCGATCACCCGAGGCTTTTGGACAGCCTGTCGGACCTGAGGTCGATCCATCCAATAGGGTCAACCGTCCGAGCCTCGCAGACCTGCTAACCCTATTTTCGACCGGGAATTGGGCTCGTCAAGAGGGCTTTCTTGAATCCGGCCAGGCTCCTTCGAGCTTTGTTCTAGTCGGCGAGGTGGTCGAGCTTTACGCCGGGGGTCTTACCCCGTCCATCGCGTCGGCTAGATACTGGGCGAGATCTTGCACCTGGAGCTGCGCTTCCGCGCCCTTGGCGGAGATCCCATCGCGGAACATCGTCAGGCAAAACGGACAGGCAGTCGCCACCCGGGGCGCCTGGGTACGCAGCGTCTGCTCGACGCGCTCGTGGTTGATGCGCTTGCCGATCTTCTCCTCCATCCACATCCGGCCGCCGCCGGCGCCACAGCAGAAGCCGCGTTTGTGATGCCGCTCGATCTCGACGAGCTCAGCCCCGGGGATGGCTTCGACCACCGCTCGCGGGGGGTCATAGATGTCGTTCCAGCGACCGAGGTAGCAGGAATCGTGGTAGGTGAACTTGCCGTCAATGGCCTTGGTCGGCCGAAGCCGCCCGTCCTTGATCAGGCTGGCCAGCAACTGGGTGTGATGGATCACCTCGTAGGTGCCGCCGAACTGCGGGAACTCGTTCTTGATCGTGTTGAAGCAGTGTGGACAGGTGGCGATCACCTTCTTCACTTTCGCCGTGTTCATCGCCTCGATGTTCTCTTGCGCCTGGGTTTGATAGAGATACTCGTTCCCGATGCGCCGCGCCGGGTCGCCGTTGCAGGTCTCCCGCGGACCGAGGATCGCGAAGTCGACGCCCGCCTTTTGCAGCAGCCCGACGAAGGCTCTCGCCACCGCCCGGTTGGCCTCGTCGTAGGACGCCGCGCAGCCGACGAAGTAGAGGTACTCGGCGTCGGGCTTCTCCTCGATGGTCTTCACCCCAAGGCCCTGCGCCCAGTCCATCCGCTGTCCACGCGGTAGACCGTAGGGGTTGCCCTGGGTCTCGATGCTCCGCAGGGCACCCTGGGCCTCCTTCGGGAATTTGCTCTCCTCCAGCACCAGGCTGCGGCGCATGTCGATGATCTTCGGCACGTGCTCGATCAGCACCGGGCATTCCTGCTGGCAGGCGCCGCAGGCGACACAGGACCAGATCTCGTCCTCCTTGATCGCCTCACCAATCAGCTTCTCGGACTGTTGCGGCGCGCGGCGCTGCTCCGGCGGCGCGTCGCGGACCGTCTTGAAGAGGTTCTCCCGGGCGTCGACGATGATCATCTTGGGGTTGAGCGGTTTCCCGGTGAGGAAGGCCGGGCACTGCTCCTGGCAGCGGCCGCATTCGGTGCACGAGTAAAGGTCCAACAGGTTCTTCCACGACCACTGGGTCACCGCGCTGACCCCATAGTGTTCGGCATGCTCCAGGTCGGTCGGCGGAAGCGCGGCGCCGGCCTTGGGGGGAAGCTTGCGGAAGAAGACGTTGGGGATGGCGACGATGATGTGCAGGTGCTTCGAGCTCGGTATATAGACGAGGAACGCGAGCACCGCCAGGATGTGAATCCAATAGAAGACCTCGTGAGCCGGAATCGCCGCGCTCCCGCGCCAACCGACGTTTTGGAATGCCTGGGCGATCGCCGAGGACACCGGCCGCCAGGCCGCCGATGGATCGCCACCCTCCGCCACGCGGGCCGCGTTCTGGCCCAGCATCCCGATCATGATGGTGGCGATCAGGCCAAGGATGATCAGCGCATCGATTTCGTTGCTGTCATGGAACTGGCGCGGCCGGATGATCAGCCGATTGACCAGCGCCATCAAGACGCCAACCAGGACCAGGACGCCGAACAGGTCCTGCAGGAAGGCAATCCAGGTGGTCCCGCCGATCAGCGCCAGGCTGAAGCCGGGGAAAATGCCTTCGCCGAAGGCCTGGATGATGGCGGTCAGCAGAACGACGAAACCGTAGAAAATGAAGAAGTGCAGCGTCCCCGAGTACAGGTTGCGGAACATCCGGGTATGCAGGCCGACGTAGCTCAGCACGCCGCGAAGACGTTCGGGGATGTGGTCGAATCGGTTCTCGTTAGGACCGAGGCGCAAGATCCGATAGAGTCGGCGCGCCCGGAAGGCGAAGTAAACGATCGCGGCCAGCAGCACTGCCAGCACCGCAATCGATTTCGCCAGCACCATCGCTGATAATCGTACGGTCTGGTGAGAGTTCTAGGCCTCACGGGCGGGATCGGCTCGGGCAAGTCGC
>Ga0209526_10003663_pt1 | contig 10460 bp, 8 predicted proteins | sample JacPinW_OM2H0_M1_FD_188566 | JGI IMG/M metagenome (GOLD analysis project Ga0209526, IMG submission 188566) | Forest soil microbial communities from Algoma, Ontario, Canada - Jack Pine, Ontario site 1_JW_OM2H0_M1 (SPAdes) (version 2) | ecosystem: Environmental > Terrestrial > Soil > Boreal... | reverse complement strand
CAGCAGCCCAATCCGCCGCAGGGTGACCTGCACCATCTCGTCGATGGGTTCCGAGGTGGAAAGCCGAGCGAAACGCAGACCGCGGCGATGGGCGGCGCGCTCGATCTCATCGGTCCGCTGGGCCAGCAACTTGAGGTAACTGCCCTGGGTGAGCGGTGTCGCCGTGAACTCTCGCTCGACCCCGGTCTCGGCATCCCGCAGCCGCGCGTCCCCGGACCAGTCCAGCGTGAGCTCCTGGGGAGCCAGCAGCTGAAGCACGGCGCCTTCCTGGTGCGCTCGCTGCAGCGCCGTCAATGCGGGATCCAGCGGCGATTCGCCGAGGCCGTCGGTGATCAGGACCGTCATGCCCGGTCGCTGGCGGCCGATCGGCCAGACCAATTTCTCGTAGTTGGTCACGCCGCCGGCGGGAAACGATTGCAATCGGGAAAAGAGCGTCGCCGCCGCACGCCGGCCCCGCGAGGGCGCGCCGCCCGAGGTTTCACCCTCGGCAAACACCGTGAGCCGTACCCGGTCGAGTGCCGCGAGGGCGACGTAGGCGATGGCGCCGGCCAGCTGGCGCGCGGTCTCCGCCTTGTTTGGCTTGCCCCAGTCCATCGATCCGCTTAGGTCGACGAAGAGACTCAGTGGCAGTTCTTCTTCCGCGACGAAGAGCCGCAGCATGAAGCGATCGAGACGTGCGTAGGCGTTCCAATCGATCAGACGGAAGTCATCGCCGGGGGTGTAATTCCGATAATCCGCGAATTCGACGGATTGACCCCGGCGCTTTGAGCGGCGCTCGCCTCCCATCTGGCCGCTGACGGCGCGCCGCACCTGGAGCGCGAGCGCCTCGAGGCGTCGGAGCAAGGCGGGCTCCAACAGTGGGGCCACTTTCAGCGCTACTCCCGGCCGGGTTCCTTGGGCGTCTGCTCCAGGATGTCGTTGATGATCTTGTCGGCCGCGATCCCATCGGCCTCGGCCTCGAACTGCAGGAAGATCCGGTGTCGCAGCGCCGGCGCCGCCACGGCATTGAGATCGTCAAAGGCCACGTTATAGCGGCCTTCCAGGAGCGCGCGGACTTTGCCCGCAAGGATCAGCGTCTGCATGCCGCGCGGGCTGGCGCCCCATCGGACGTAGCGGCGCACGCCGTCGAGCTGGGTGCGGTCGGGATGGGTGGCCGTGATCAGCCGCGCCGCGTAGGCCAGCACGTGTTCGGCGATCGGAACCTCGCGGGCGATGCGCTGGGCAGCAAGGACGGCCGGGGCGTCCGCCACCGGCTTGAGCTGCGGCGTCGACTCGCCGGTGGTGCGTCGCGCGATCTCGAGGAGGTCTTTTTCACTTGGGAAGGGAACGAGGACCTTGAAAAAGAATCGATCCAGCTGCGCCTCGGGCAACGGATAGGTTCCCTCGAGCTCGATCGGGTTCTGGGTGGCGAGCACGAAGAAGGGCGTGGGCAGCGGCCGGGTCTGCGTCCCGACCGTCACGGTGTGTTCCTGCATCGCCTCGAGTAAGGCGCTCTGTGTTTTGGGCGTGGCGCGGTTGATCTCATCGGCGAGCACGAGGTTGGCGAAAATGGGCCCCGCCTGGTAATGAAACTCGCGGCGGCCAGCCTCGTCGCCGATGACGTTGGTGCCGACGATGTCCGCGGGCATCAGGTCGGGCGTGAACTGGATGCGCGAAAAGCTCATGGTGAGCGCCTGCCCCAGCGAACGGACCAATACCGTCTTGCCCAGCCCGGGGACGCCTTCCAGCAGGACGTGCCCGCCGGCGATGAGCGCGATCACGGTGTCGCGGAGGAGCTCTTTCTGACCGACGATCAGACGGGCGAGCTCGGCTTCGAGCGATTGCGCCAGCTCGGTCACGCGGGTTGCATCGACGCGCGGTTCTTCGGCGATCATGATCCTCCCTGGCGCTTCAAGTTATTTCGGACCGGGTCCCGTCTGCTCCCCGAGTTGGGAGAAGTACTGGCGGACGAGGTCGCGCTCGCTCCCCGGAATGAGGCTCTGGTTGGTGGCGTCCAGCGCCGCCTGCTGGTAGGCCTGGATAACCTGGCTGTAGGGGCTGAGCGGCACATCCTGACCCGGTCCCAGCGGGGTCGGATCGTTCTGCGACTGGCCGGGGACGGGCTGGCCCGGCACGTAGACCCGCTCCGTGCTCTTTGCGCCCGAGCCGCTCCCCGTCCCGGAACCGTTCGAGCCCGTGCCACCCGTTCCGCCCGACCCACTGCCACTACCGGAGCCGGTGCCGCTGCCGCTGCCGCTACCACTCCCGCTCCCGGTCCCAGTGCCATTGCCGCTTCCGTTGCCGCTGCCGCTCGCACCCGGCGAAGCGCCGGCGCCGGCGCCAGGCGAGCTGCCGGCCCCCGGCGACCCGCTGGCCCCAGCGTTCGGCTGCCCACCCTGGCCTTTCGCGTCACGGTCCGCCTGCGCAGCGAGCTCCTGGCGCGCGGCCTCCAGTCCGTTGATCGCCGACGCGACTGCCTGGTCGGTATTCTGCTGCTGCTGCAGCGAGTCCAGCTGGCTGGCCACGTCGCTCAGGGCTTGGGCAGCCGAGGAGGGGTCGCCGTTCTGCAGCGAGGACGAGGCCTTGCTCAACGAATCGCGCATCGTGCTGTTCTGCGCCTGCTGCGCGGCCTTCGCCAGCGCCTTGGCCAGCTCCTGGCGGTCCTTCGGCGACATGTTCTGGAGCTGCGAGGCCAGGTCGCGCACCGACTGCGCTCCCTGCGCGGGGCTGGTGCTGATCGCCTGGGCGGCGCTTCGGCCCGCGGCGGTCCCGCTGAGCGCGTTGGCGAGATTCTGCGCGCTGCTGCTCAGCGCCGGCGTGCCGGGATCGGTCAACCGCTGGAGCTGCTGCTCGGCTGGCGTGATCGTCTCGAGCGCCTTGCGCGGACTATCGGCCTGGCCGATCTTCGCCTGGGCGTCCTGCAGAATCTTCTGGACCTGGGGATCGACCGGCGTCGGCTTGGCGCTGTCCGTGATTTTCTTCTGGGCGTCCTGGATGGCTTTCGCGGCCCGAGCCTGGCTGGTGCGATCCGCCTGCCGTTGCGCGAGCACCTGGTCCATCGGGTTGGGCAGGAGTGCGAGCGCCAGAGCAAAAATCGCCAGCACAGCGACCAGGGAGGCCTCGCCGCGGTTGACCCGTACCGGGAAGGCGGCCGCCAGCCGGGTCCGGGCGGCGTGCTGCAGCGCATCGTTCCGCTGCACGTCGTCGAGCGAGCCAGACGCGGTTCGCCGCTCCCAGGCGGTTGACAGCCGCTCCTTCAAGCCGAGCCGGATGTCGGCGAGCCGCATCAAGATCGCCGCACTCGGCCGCCGGAGCAGCCAGGCGATTGCCGCCACGGCCAGCGCGACCGGAATGCCGACAACCGCGACGGTTGCCCGCCGCTCCAATGGCGTGAGCCTTGCGATCAGTAAGACCAGGGTCACCCATGCGACCGCACCCACCAGGCCATGCACGGCGTAGCGCGCCGCCCGGGCGCGGGCGGCCGCTCGGCGGAGTTCGCGGATGATCGCGTCGAGGGAGTTCATGCCGCCACTCGGGCGCGCCGTCGCCAGGGAAGATGCCGGATCGGTGGCAGCAGGATGGCGCTCAGGACCAGCGCAATCAGTGAGATCACCAGTTGCATGGTGACGGTTGCCTGCCAGTATTGCCAGCCGCTGAATAGGCCGCTGGGGATGGTCGTCCCGCTCGCTTGCGCCGGGTTATACGGCCCGATCGAGCCCTTGCCGATCGGCACCGCGTTCGAGTAACAGGACCCCGAACCATTCGGCCCGGCGCTACACACCATCCCTCCACCCTGCGCCATCGGATAGATACCGCCGTTGCGGATGCCATAGCCGTTGATCGGCCCGTTCGTGCCGATCACGATCAAGGGCAGGATCGGGCTGAGGTAGGTAATGGCCGGCGGCGCCGGCGCCTTGGTGGCGTTCGGGTTGATGTCCGTGGGGAAGAGCAGCCCGAACAGCAGGCTGCCCGCCAGCAGGATGAATGCGGCGCCATAGGCAGCGACCGTCGCCGGCAGCGTCCGCTTGAACGCGGTCGAGCAGGCGATGCCGATGATGCCGAGCGTGAGGGCGGTGACCGCCGTCACGAAGAAGGCGTTCAGCACCTGGTCGAGCTCGATCCCGCCAAACAGGAAGACGAGACTGAAAATCGGCACCGAAAGGAGCAGAAGCAACATCACGAACGACATCGAGGCCAGCAGCTTGCCCCACAGAATGGAAAATGCGGGCAACTTCGTCACGAAAAGCAGGTCGATCGTCTGCCGCTCGCGCTCGCTGCTGACGGCGCCGGCGGTGAGCGCCGGCGTGATGAACGCCAGCAGCACCATCTGGAAGAGCACCAGCCAGAGGAACAGCGCCTGGCCGTAGTTGGCGGCCTGCCCGCCATTGAAGGAGTTGCGCGCCGCCGAAGCCGTCGAGGAAAAGATCGCCCAGCCGAGGCCGCCAAGTAGCAGGATATAGATCGTCATGGCGAGTGGCGACCGCCAGGTACGCATCCTGGATCGATACTCTTTGGCGACGATCGGGTTCCAGAGCGCGACGGCAATGCGGTTCATCAGACGTCCTCCGACGTGGCTTTCATGAACGCGTCTTCGAGGCCGCCTTCGAGCTGACTGAAGGCCGAAACCTTGATGCCGGCCGCGGTCAAGGCCTGCAGGATGCCGGCGGCGGCGGCATCGTCGCCATCGTACTGGGCTTCGATCGCGCCGTTGACCAGCGCGACCTCCTGGATCGTGGGGAGGGCCTTGAGCACGGCGGCGGCTTCTTCCTTTTGTCCGAGGACGGAGATTCGTAGCCGACGGCCGCTGGTCAGCTGCCGGATGACGTCCTGCACCGGCCCGGTCGCCCGCATCCGTCCCTGGTCGATGATGCCGATCATGGTGCAGAGCTCGGTGAGCTCGGGCAGGATGTGGCTGGAAATCACGATCGTTTTGCCCATGGTTTGGAGCTCCTTCAGGATCTCGCGCATCTCGACCCGGGCGCGTGGGTCGAGGCCTGAGGCCGGTTCGTCGAGGAGCAGCACGGCCGGATCGTGGACCAGGGCCCGGGCCAGGCAGAGCCGCTGCTTCAAGCCCCGCGACAGGGTGTCGACGGCCTGGTCGCGGCGGTCAGTCAGTCCAACCAGCTCAAGCAGGTCGTCGGCGACCTTCTTGCGGCGCGCTTTGGGCTGGCGGTAGCAGGAGGCATAAAAATCCAGATACTCGGACGCAGTCAGCTGATCGTAGACACCGAAGAAATCCGGCATGTAGCCAAGCCGCTCGTGCACCCTGTCGGGGTGTTCGATGACGTCGGCGCCGTCGACCAACGCCCGGCCGGACGTCGGTTCCAAGAGCGCCGCCAGGATCCGCAGCGTCGTCGTCTTGCCGGCGCCGTTCGGTCCGACGAACCCGAAGATCTCGCCTTTGGGCACCTCGAACGAGACGTGATCGAGCGCGGTGCGATTGCCGTAAGTCTTGGTCAGCCCCTCGACGGTGATCATCGGACTGTCCCCGACAGCGAGATGCTGCCCGCCAGGAAACCGCCGCCCGTCGTGCTCAGACGCAGCCTGATCAGACCGGTGGACGGCTCAACCGCGCTGTCCGGAATGGCGGTGGTTCCGTTGTCCTGGTACGCGATCGCCGTCCAGGTGGCGTTCGACCAGTCCCACACCTCGCCCGTAACGGCGGGCCCGGTCTGCGTCGTGTTACCCGGTGCCCCGAACTTCGGGCCGTAGGGATTCTGGGCGCTGACCGACAGCCCGGTCAGATGGGCGCCGCCACTGAGCCCCGGGGCGAATTCGTACGTGACGCTACCGTTCTGCATCAGCAGCATGCCGGGCGGGCCTTGGCTCTGGGTATCGCCCACGACGTCCACGATGCGGCCGCTGACGAGGCCGGCCGGCAACGGTCCCGTACCAATCTGGTCCACCGGCAGCGACAGGACCACCGCGGCGAGCGAGGTCGACCGGGGATGGCCGCCGTTCACCGTGAGATCCTGGAACGACTGGTGCGTCCAGGCGACCAGCAGTGGTGCGGCGGTCGAGGCGCCGATGCCCTTGAAGCCGGCGCCGGTCGGCAGCAGGGAGAGGATCTGGCTTTTGGCAAAGTTGTCGCGTTCGGCCGACGTCACGTTCGGACCACCGGGGCCGTAATAGATCCCGGATTGGTTGTAGATCCGCATATAAAGAGGTTGTCCCAGCGACGTTGCCGCTTTGGGCGTGAGGCTGACGGTCGCCGACGCGCCCGGCTTGAGCGCGCCAATGGTCTGAAAGTTATCGCCCGCCATCAGGACGCCGTCCGTGAACGTCAGGTTCGAGTGATTCTCGATCGTTCCCGTGAGCTGGCCGTTCACGAGGGCCACGTGGGCCGTCAGCTTGGGCGCCGTGGTGATGCCTTCCGTGGCGAAGCCGCCCAGCGCGAAGGCCGTCATCCCGGAGAGCGTTACCTCGTTGCTCGCCACGTTGACCCGCACGCTGCCGGCATAGGCGTACCCGTTGTTGGTCGCGATCGGGCTGATGAGCAACCGCTCGCCGCCCGCCGTCGCCTGGTAATCGCCCCGGCTGGGCGGGATCACGCCGGTATAGGTCTCCTGGTACGCATGATCCGATCCCGGCTGCACGTGAACGATCGCGATCTGGTTGGTTTGGACGGATCGACCTTTGGTGAAGAGGCCCGCGCCATATGCGCCGCCTGCCGCGAGCAGGGCGATCAGCGGGACGGTGACCCAGGCAAGAGCGCGACGCCGCATCGCGCCTAAGACGAGATAGTTCACCGGGCCCACCAGCAGCACGTAGATCAACACCAGCGCGCCGGTGAGTTGCAACGAGGGTAAATCGAGTCCGGGCAGGTTGCCCAGGACCGGCGTCAGCGCGCTGCTCCTGGAGGCGATCGACGGCTGGGAGCCGAAACCCATCGGGGCCGGCCCCATGACCGCGTAAGGCACGTTCTGTGTCGAGCCTCCCTGCGCGAAGAAGGCGCGCGACATGACCTGGCGGAGGATCGTCCGGCTGGCGCCTGCGACCGCGACCGGTTGCTGGTTCCAATCAAACGTCGACATCGTGACCACCCCGGCGCCATAGGGGCGCTCCAGGATCAGCGGCCGACCGGCATCGCTCAACCAGGCGGTCCCGTTGGTGACGGTACCGGTCGCGACATCGACTGCCGCCCCGCCGATAGCCGCCGTATCGATCACCGTTGTGCCGCTGATCTGCATCGGCAAGATCGCGGGCGGCAGGCCGGCGAGCGTCTTCCGCCAGGCGGCGCCGGTGCCGATCAGCAGGTCGCCGCCGGTCGCCACATAGTCGGCGATGGCGGCGCGCTGGCCCGACGTCAGACCATCGGTCGCGAAGTCGTCGATCGCCAGGATGTCGAAGGCCCGCAACGGAATCGCCGAATCCGCAATGTCCTCGGCATGAAGATGCACGACGCGGGCCGCGATCCCGCCCGGATGGACGGCGGCGAAGTCGTCGAGCGCGGCACTCTGATCCGAGAGGACGCCGATCAGCGCCGAGGTCGTGGCGCCGCCAGCGGAGTCCTGCGAAACGACGACCCGGCCCTGCTGCGTGATGCGGGCGGTAATGGTTGCCCCGGTGGTGTTCTCTACCAGGTAGAGGCGGACGCGCTTGCTGGCGCCGCTCGCCAGGCTGATCGGCTCCTGGTAGATGGTGAAGCCGCTGACGCCGGGTTGGGCATTCAGCGCTTCCTGGACCTCGAGCATGCCATCGACCCCGGCGCCGGTATTTCGGGCGTCGATCGTCACCGGCATCCAGGCGCCCGCCTTGACCACGTCCTGGTAGCCGGCGTGCACGGTCAGCGTTATTGGGTTGTTCGCCGCGTGACCCGGGACGGCGGCGATTGGAAGGGCAAGCGCGGCCAGCATGGCTGCGAGGCCAATACGCGCGGGCAGACGCAATCCCCGGAGACGCATCTCGCTCAATAAGACGCCCGGGGGACCGAAAAGTTCCGTTCGGGCATTATGCGGCGCCGAAATGGACCGAGAGTGGCGGGCCGAGCCCTAGAAGCGAACTGCCGGAGGAGGGACTCGAACCCACACGGACTTACGCCCAGGCGCTTTTGAGGCGCCCTCGTCTACCATTCCGACACTCCGGCTGAGAAACCCTGCGAGTATATCCGACGTTCCCGGATGGAACTTATTAGCAATGTTTGCGTCTAAAGGCAGGAATCGCTAATGGACGATCGCGACCTGGTGGGCCGGGCCCGCCGGGGCGATCCGGAGGCGTTTACCCAATTGATGATGCAATATCAGGTACCGGTCTACAACATGGCGCTGCGGATGGTCGGCCGGCCGGATGATGCCGCCGACATCGCGCAGGAGGCATTTACGCGCGCCTGGGTAAAGATCCGGACGTTGCGCGACGCGCCCTTCAAGTCCTGGCTCTTCCAGATTGCGGCGAATCTCTGCTACGACCATTTCCGGCGCGGTCGGCGATTCGGCGACATGCCCGACGAGGAAACCAACAAAGTCGTTGGTCTGGGCATCGCGACCCCGGATCCGCAGGAGCGTGCCGAGGCGAGCGAGCGCAACCGGCTGGTTCGCGAGAGCATCGAGGCCCTGGAACCCGACATGCGCCTGGCGATCGTTCTGCGTGACGTGAACGGCATGGCCTACGACGAGATCGCCGGCGTGCTGCGCGTCCCGCTGGGGACCGTTAAGTCCCGGATTGCCCGCGCGCGGGCGCAGGTCCAGGAACACCTTCAGCAATATCCGGATTTCTTTCCGTCGACTCGGGAGGACGCCCATGCCGAGTGAGCCACGCGTCCCCACTGAGCCGACGCTGGACGAGTTATCGGCGTACCTCGATCACGAGCTGGACAACGAGACCAGGGCCCGTGTTGCCGAGCACGTGGCCGGCTGCGCGGATTGCCAGGCGCGCCTCGATGGGCTGCGACAAACGGCCTATGCGATCCGCGCGCTGCCGATGGAGACCCCACCGCGGACCTTCGCCATCCCGGCCAAGCGGCGCGAGTCGTTTCGCTGGGCGCCGGCCGCCGGCTGGGTCGGGGGCGTCGCGGCGGCGATGCTGATCATCGTCGTCGGCGTCGAGCACCTGAATTTTGGCGGCACAACCAACGCCAGGTCGGCCAGCCCGGTTAGCGGCGGCCTGGCTCAGAACCCGAACACACTGAGCCAGAAAGGCGCCGCTGCTCCGTCACGCAGCCCAGCCAACGTAACCGCTGACAGCGCCAAGGCATATTCGCCTTACGGCACGGCGGTTACTGACCCTCGGAACAACGCGCGCCGTCTGAGCCTGATGATCAACGCCGCAGTCTTTGCGACGGACGGGTTCATGGTCGTGGACGGGACGATGATCGGCGACCCGTCGAGCAACGTCGAACAGATACGACTCGTGCTGCACCGCGGGAGTTACGGCGTGGAGCTTCCGACGCCCCAGCCAACGTTTACGAACGCGGACAGCCGCGGCTTTGAGGGCACGTACTCGATCGCCGCCTTGCGGCTACCCGACCCGCGCCCCGGGAAATACACACTCACCGCGAGCTGGACGGCGACCGACGGTTCGGGCGTGGTTGTCTTTGCGGAGCTGCCCGTGACGATCAAATAGCGGACGGCTAGGACTTCTCCGGCGGCGGGCCTTCGAGATCCGGCAGATCCATGCTGTTGATCAGCTCTTTGAAGATGGAGAGGCGGTCTTCTTCTTCCTCTTCCTTTTCGGGGAAGACGCCCGCCTTGTCGAGGACGTCCTGCGACACGAGGATCGGACACGTCATCCGGACCGCCAGCGCGATCGCATCGCTCGGCCGTGAGTCGATCTCGACTTCCTTGCCGTTCACAGCGAGAAATAATCGGGCGAAAAAGACCTCGTTCGTCAGCGACGTCACTTGGATTTTCTTCAGGCGCATCTCCGCGCTCTGAAGAATGGTGGCGAGGAGGTCGTGGGTGATCGGCCGCTCCGGCGTGATGCCCGTGATCTTCAACGCGATCGCATTGGCCTCGTAAATGCCAATCCAGATGGGCAAATAGCGGTCGGTCTCTTTTTCCTTCAGGATCACCACGTGCTGCCCGCTAGGCATGTGGACACGGATGGAGTCGACTTGCATTTCGACGAATTTGGCCATCCTGAATTCGAGCCTATCTTATCATCGGGTTTTTAAGAGAAAGACAACGGTTGCGGGATTCCGTCGCGCCTAAACTTTGATGGTGACAGCGCCACAGGACGCGCCAAAAGAGAGGCCTCGGCTCGTTCTCATCGATGGCCATTCCCTGGTCTACCGGGCCTTCTTTGCGCTGCCGTCGTTGACCGACCGAGAAGGCCGGGTCGTCAACGCTGCCTACGGTTTCACCTCCATGCTCTTGCTGGCCCTCCAGGAGCACCCCGACTACGTGCTGGCATCCTTCGACCTGGGTGGCCGGACGTTCCGCCACGAGGAGCTGGCGCAGTACAAGGCCACCCGGCGGCCCACCCCGCCGGAGCTCTCCCCGCAGTTTCCGCTGACGCGCGACATCGTTCGGGCGTTTGGGATCCCG
>Ga0209526_10003662_pt1 | contig 10460 bp, 4 predicted proteins | sample JacPinW_OM2H0_M1_FD_188566 | JGI IMG/M metagenome (GOLD analysis project Ga0209526, IMG submission 188566) | Forest soil microbial communities from Algoma, Ontario, Canada - Jack Pine, Ontario site 1_JW_OM2H0_M1 (SPAdes) (version 2) | ecosystem: Environmental > Terrestrial > Soil > Boreal... | reverse complement strand
TGGCCGCCGCCGCCGCGCGGGCGATGGTCATGCTGGGTTTCCCGGGTGCCATGCTGACGCCCGACAGCGCGGACTATGTCGGGGACGCGCTGCGGATGCAGCCGAGCCTGATCCGCCCCTCCGGCTACCCCGCCATGTTGTGGCTGCTCCAGCCGTTTCACAGCCTGGCCGCGGTGACGGGCGTCCAGCATGTTATGGGCCTGGGCATTGGTGTCGCGGGGTACGCGCTGCTGCGGCGGATCGGGCTGCCTGGCTGGGGCGCCACCCTCGCGATGGTTCCCGTGCTGCTGTCGGCCTACGCCGTCCAGATCGAGCATTTCCTGCTCAGTGACACGCTGTTCGCGTTCCTGGTCATGATCGCCGTCGCGGCCGCGATGTGGTGGCCAGATCCGCCAGTATGGGCCTGCGCCCTGGCCGGGCTGGTGCTGGCCGCGGCGACCCTGGTCCGGACTCAGGGCCTCCCGTTGCTGATCGTCTTCCTGACCTGCCTGCTCATCAGGTTCACCGGCTGGCGGACCATTGCGGGTGTCCTCGTCATGTGCGTGGCGTTCGCCATCCCGGTAGCTGGGTACGCGGCCTGGTTCAACAGTGCGCACGGCACGTTCCGGCTCACCGCCACCGACGGGGCCTTCCTCTACTCGCGGGTTACCACGTTCGCCGATTGCGCCAAGATCAAACCCCCGCCCGCCGAGCGGCGGCTGTGCCTGAACGTGCCGGTAGACAAGCGCCTCTTCTCGCCGATCTACGTCTGGACCAAGGACTCCCCGATCAACGCCATTCCCGGGGGCAAATTCGGGCGACTCGCGGGCAGGCTCGGCACCGGCTTCGCGCTGCGAGCGATCAGGGCCCAGCCGCTTGACTACCTGCGGGCGGTGTGGCTCTCCTTCTGGGAGAGCTTCCTGCCGCACCAGAACACCAAGGTGGGTACTCAACTTGAGAAGGAAGGCGCCCAGCTTCAGAAGGACTACATGTTCCCGGCAGCGTCGCCCGGCCCGCCGCCCGCTTACGCCGATCACTACTACGACGCCTACGACCCGGCTGGGGCAGACCTGCGGGCGGTCCAGCCCTACGCGGGCTGGACCCGCGCCTACCAGCACTTCGTCGTCGTCTACGGGCCGCTGCTGGGCGTGATCACACTCACCGGCCTGGCCGGCATCATCGTGGCCTGGCGCCGCATTGGCGGGCCTGCGCTGCTGCCGTGGCTCAGCGGTGTTGGCCTCCTCGTGGCGCCGGCCGCAGTCACGAACTACGATCCTCGCGTCGTCGTCTGCGCGATCGCGCCGCTGTGCGTGGCCGCCGCCATCGGCGCCCAGCTGATCGTCAGCGCTGCTCGGCGTCAGGTGCAGGCTGGTTCCGCGCGAAAAGCAGCGGCACCAGCATGATGCCGATGACGATCGGGCCCGCCATATAGCGGAAAAGCTGGTCCGGGACGTCGACGAGAACGCCCAGTTGCTGGCCGACGACAACCGCCCCCAGGGCCAGCAGCCCCCAGTTCCTGCGGCGCCGGGCATACAGCCATACGGCGAGATAAGACAGGTAACACCAGAACGGTGCCCGCCACAGCAGCCAGTCCAGCTGCGGCGTGTTGCTCAGCGATCGCAGGAAGAGGGCGGCCTTGTTCAGCGTGGCGGACAACGGCTGTGTCCGCATGGCGTTCCGGTACGGGTTGTCCCGCATGGCCGGGCGGTAGGCCAGGCCCCAGAGGCCCGGATCGATCGACGTCGGATCGGTGGTTGTATTCGCAGCCACGCTGGGCGGCCCGGCGAAGACGCTCCAGGCAATCGATCCGCGGCAGATACGAGCGCCCACAACCAGATCGGGCGACCGCTTCAGGATGCGCACCCAGAGCGCATTCAGCTGGCCGCTCAGCGGTTGCGAACGTGCGCTGGAGTCCAGAATCCTCGTCGTCCAGTCCGAGTCGTAGCAGTTCGCCGTGGCTTTCCAGGTGGCCAGCGGAGCGGCCTGGGCCATGGTCTGCAGGTCGGCGGTCGTGAAGCTGGCCGGCCGCTGGGCGTAGGCGACCGCGATATCGGCGTACTGGATCGAGTAGGCCTCCCAGGCGGGCGTTTTCTGGATTCCCGCCGCCGGGTATACGAAGAAGTTCAACAGGAAGGCGACGAAGGCTGCGGCCACGATGGCGGCCGTCAGCCGCAACCGGATGCCCGGCAGCACGATCAGCAGCACGACGGCTGCGACCCCGACGATCAGGAAACCGTTGAGCCGGAACAGCATGACACCCAGCACTTCCAGGCCCAGCGCTGCGATGAGCCGGCCTACCCGCCGGTCGTGGCGCCAGCCGGGCTGCTCACGCAGTGAGACGAGATGGGCGACAGTCGGCACCACCAGGTACAAGCAGATGACGAACGGGACGTCTTTCCAGATGAAGATGAAGAACGTTCCGGTTGGCGGAAGCGCCGCCGCGATCACCGCGACGATGGCGGTCCACCGCCCGGGGACGCCGATCCGCCGGAACGCGATCACGGTGTAGCCGAAGGACGCGGACATCGCGACGGTCTGGGCGAGTGCCAGCGCGGCCAGGCCGCCCGTGACGTGCAGGCTGAGCCAGACGAACACGTCATACAGCACGGAGTAGTTGTTCACCCACGGTCCGGCCGTCACCTGGAGCACGTAGGCAGCCGAGTCGTAGCTCATCAGCGCGGGAAAGAATGCGGCCCACCAGAACAGGAAGATTGCCTGGCAGGCCAGGAATGTCGCGAGCGGCAGCCGCCAGCGCGCCGGCACCCGCGCCAGCAGTCGGCCGGCCGACTGAATCAGCCGTTGGATCCCGTTGCCCTCGGCGGCCCGCGCCCTCTGCGCTGGACCCGGGTCCTGGGCCGGGGCTGCTTCCGGCTCGACGCTGGGGGTAACGTCGTGCACGGGCATGGATCTCCTCCCCGGTGTGCTGCCTAGTCGCTTGATGCTACGAGGACCATTAGTCTAGCTAGCCGGAATCACCTCCAGATCGGCCTGATCGCTGGGAACCGCCCAATCCTCGGCTACATTTGGCCGGAAATCGATCCCTGCCCTGAAGGAATCTCATGGCATCTCCAGCCGGTCTCCAGGTCCCCGGGCGCGCCCGGTGGGCCGGGCTTGCGCGCGGAGGAGACTCCGCGGCCGGGTTTGACCTGGCCGCGACGGTAGACGGGCTGACGGAATTCGCGGTTCTCGCCTTCGCCTCGTGGACGCTGATTTACGACATCGGGGCGGTGACGCATCTCGGCACGTCGTGGCTGCTGGTGCTGTGGGCGGCGGGCCTGATCGCGATCGCGGTTGGCCTCGTGCGGCTGGGCCGGCCAAGCGGGGCCGCTGGGACGGGCGCAGCCGGAGCAGCAGGGACGGGCGCAGCCGGGGCAGCAGGGACGGGCGCAGCCGGGGCAGCCGGGCCGGGCGCCGCGAGGGCAGGCGCAGCCGGGACGGTCCCGGGTCTGCGCTGGCTCAGCGGAGCCACACGCTGGCGGCGGCCGCTGGGATATGCCAGCGTGGTGCTGGGTATCGCGGCCGGCCTGGCCGTTGGCCTGCACCGGGTCGGCCTGCCCTGGGATTGGACCTGGGTCCTTGGTGCGCCGGCTGTCCTGGTCACGCTGATCTGGCTGCTCTTGCCGGATGAAGAAGCGTCGGCACCAGCCGGCCGGCCCGCCGAGGCCGTGCCTCACGCGCCGGCTCTTGCAGGCCCGGCAACGCGAGAAGGCTCGCTCCTGGCGCTGGGCACCGCGCTGGCCGCGGCTATCTTCTCGCTGTTCATCGTCCGCCCCGACGCCGACGACGAATACTTCCTGTCCCGTGCGGTGTGGACGGCCCAGCATGGCCGGATCCCGCTGAAGGACGTCATCTTCACCAACCAGGCCGTCAAGCAGATTCCCGCGGAATCGCCGGTCTCATCCATCGAGGTGCTGATCGGCGCGCTGGCCCGGCTGTTTGGCGTCCCGGCCGCATCGTTCACCTACTACATCGCGCTGCCGGTGTTCACCTTCGTCGCGGTGTGGGCGGTGTGGCTGCTGATCCGCCGCTGGGCACCGGGCCGTTATGTGCTGTGCTTCGCCGTGGCCATGGTGTACCTGGCCTGGAGCGGCACAAGCTCCGCGTCGTTCGGGTCGTTCCACCTGGTGCGGATGTGGCAGGGAAAGGCCGCGTTCGCATCGCTGATGGTGCCGCTGCTCTATGTCTACCTGACCCAGTGGGCCGAACACCGCTCACGCCGCAACCTGCTGATTGTCGTGGCCGCGGGCATTGCGGCCACCGGGCTGACCTCGTCCGCCGCGCTGGTGGTGCCGCTTATTGTCGCGGCCGTGGCGGTTCCGCTGCTGCTCGCACGGCAGATCGCCGGAGCGCTGGGCGCCCTGCTCGCCGCTGCCTACCCGGTGCTCGCCGGCCTGGTCGTGGCGGTGGTCTACCCGGTGCATCTGCCGCACGCGCCGTATCCCGCCTCGACGGTATGGGCGTGGGTGATGCTGAGCGGCGTGCTGGGCGGCCTCGGGGGAGTGGCGCTATGGACAGCGCCGCGGCTCGCCCGGCGCGGTGTGCCGGCCCTCATCACCTGCGGGGTGGCGGGGGTGGTAACCGTGCTGATGATTCCCGGTATGCTCACCCTGATCGGGCACGCCACCGGTGCCAATGCGGTGCTATGGCGGACCATGTGGGTCGTTCCTGGCCCGGTTATAGTCGGCCTGCTGGCCGCGGTTCCGCTGCCAGCGGCCGCCCGGCTGCGGCTCACTGCACCGGGCTCTACCCGGCCGCGCCCCACCGCACGGTGGATTGCAGCCATCCCGGCCGTCGCGGCATGTGCGGTGGTACTGGCGGCCGGCGTGCCGGTCTGGTCGCATCAGAACGTCGGCGCGACCGTGCGGCAGCACCCCTCGTGGAAGTATGACCCGCTCTCCCTGTCGCTGGCCAGCAAGGCGCTGCGGGCCGACCACCACGCCGGCTACCTGCTGTCAACCGTGCGGGTGATGGCTGCGGTACCGCTGCTCACCTCGCGGGTACTGGCGGTGGACGCACGGAGCTACTACCTCGGGTTGCTGCCAGTGAGCAGCCAGTTCATCAACGACCGGCTGCTGCTTACCCGACTGGCCGGCGAGCAGGCGCCGCTGCCATCGGAATCCGCTGTCCGGGCCGCCCTGAGCAGGGTCTCAGTCGGCTACGCATGCGTCTGGAGTCACAACACGGCCGGGATGCGACTGCTCGAGCAGGCCGGCTTCGCCCCGGCGAGCCATTTCGGCAAGTTCCAATGCCTGCAGCGATGACAGCCGCAGGCAGCGATGACAGCCGCAGGCGTGGCCGCGGCCGACTGCGATCAGCCGGCCTGACCCGGGTCAGGCCGACTGCGGGGCGGCCAGCAGGCGGTCCACCGCGCGGGCGGCTGCGCGGCCGTCGTCGAGCGCGCAGAACCTTGAGGTGAACGCGTCGTAGGCGACGCGGTTTGACTTAACGACCTGGTCGATCCCCCGGAGTGCCTCGATGACGTCGGCGGTTGCGGGGAGCAACGGACCTGGAGCGTCGGCTTCGAAGTCGAAGTAGAAGCCGCGCAACTGGTCTCGGTAGCGTTGCAGGTCGTAGGTAAAGAAGAGCATGGGGCGGCCGGTGACGGCGAAATCGAACATCGCCGAGGAGTAGTCGGTGATGAGCACGTCGCTGATCAGGTACAGGTCGGCGATGTCCGGGTAGCGCGTCACGTCTATCAGGCCAGCGTCCGCCGAGTTGTCAGAGAGCGGGTCCCGGACATTGAAGTGCATGCGCAGCAGGATCACGTGGTCGGCGCTGAGCGCCCGCGATACCGCGTCGAGATCAAGCTGCATCTCGAACCGGTAACGGCCGCCCTGCTGGAATGCGTCATCCCGCCACGTAGGTGCGTAAAGCACGACACGTTTTTCTGCGGGGATGCCGAGGCGCCGGCGGATCTCGGCCGCCCGCACCTCGCGCTCGGGGTGGCGCAGAACGTCGTTGCGCGGGTAGCCGGTTTCAGCGATCTCGCCGTCGAATGCGAAGGCGCTGCGGAAGATCGGCGTGCTGAACGCGTTGGGCGCCAGCAGCACATCCCACTTCGGGGTGTCCTCGTTCTGCCGTTCCAGATAGGCCACCGTGTTGGGAAGCCTGGGCGGCTCGATGTCGAGGCCGATCCGCTTGAGGGGTGTGCCATGCCAGGTCTGCAGGTAGAACTGGCCATCGCGCTTCCGGTACCAGCGGGGAAGCACGTCGTTGGTCACCACGTAACGTGCCTGGGCCAGGGCTTCGTAGTGCTCACGGGTGAGGGCGACAATCTGCTGGCTGCCAGGTGGCGCGGTGAACTGGCCGTCCTTGGTCACCCAGGCGCATTCCAGGCCGGGCGCACGGCGCCGGAGTTCCTCATAGATCGCGGCCGGGTTGCAGGAGTACTGCTGCCCGCCGTAGCTCTCGAAGACCGCAAGGTCACGCAGCGGGCGGGCCGCGGCGGCGGGGTAATCACGCTGCCTGAGCCGGTGCTGTGCGTAGAAGCCGCGCTCGTCCGTGGCAAAGCCGATCCGGACATTGAGCCGCAGCGCATCGGCCTGGTGGGCCTCGACAGCGACCTCGTGGATACCGGCGCGCTGGTAGCCGGGGAGGTCGTATCGCCGACTCGGATGCACTGCGACCGGGAACTCGCGGCCGTTGGCGCGGGCGAGCAGTTCCCAGTTACCGGATCCCAGCGGAAGCCTGCCCATCAGGGCTGGCATCGCCGCCGGGTTGAACTCAGCTCTGAAATGACCGTCTTCCCAGGTCAAGTCCACGACATGCTGATCATTGGAAGCGCTCCGGCGGAGTACGAGCTCGGCTGGCATGCCGTCGCTGACCGGCTGATCGCTGACCGGCTGGTCACCGGACAGCAGCAGGTGCCCGTCGGGTGTCCACTCCGCCCGCGAGACGAGGAGATGGCTGGTCCGCTCCATCACGGTGAGACTGCCGAACGGAGTGAGCGTGGTCGTGATCTCCCGTCCGTCGGAGCTGACCCGAATCCCGGTGGCCTCAGCGCTCGCGCCAAGACGCACCGCGCCGCTGCCCGGATCCAGGGAGAGATCCCAGGCGACCTGGTCCTGGCCGGGCACGGCCTGCTCGAGCGCGGTGGGCTTGTTGTGCGCTGCGGTCAGCGTGGCCAGCGGCAAGCGGGCCCGGAATCCGGTGCGGCCGTCCTCGCGGCTGCTGGTCTCGACGGGCAGCCGGATCCGCTGGCCGCTTTGCCGCCGGGCGGCCACCAGCGCGGCATTAGCGGCTATCTCGGCTGTGGCCCAGCCCGAAAACTCAAGCGCGCCGTCTGCGGCGCGACAGGCGGTCACGAACGCGCCGACCCGGCGGGCGCGGATATTGAACCGGCCGTCATCTTCGGGAGCGGGCTGCAGCCACACCCCTTCGGCGGACCAGCGGCCCTCCGGCCACTTCGCCGAGCCCGGCATCACGCCGGTAACGGGCCCCTCACGCCGGACGCGGCGTCCGCTCACCTGGACCCTCAGCTCCCACGCGGCCGCACGCCAGGACCCGAGGGTGGCGAGCCGTTTCGGGTCGAATTCGACGGCGAATCCCGACCAGTCGTGACAGGCCGCCGACTGGTTCGACCAGGCCGTGACATCCGGCCGGTAGACGCGCTCCACGGGCAGCCGGATGGTCCGGTGCAGCTTGTGGTTGCGGAGTCTGACCTGGATCCGGGTATCTCCCCTGGCGGGTGCGTCAAGTCGCCGGATGTAGGCGTGGCCGGTGATACGCAGCCGGCCATCGCGCCAGGTCACCTCGTCGAGGCGCGCGTTCAGCGTCATCTCGCCGGTGGCGTCGTAGATGTGATCGGGCACGCCCGCGCCACGATCGCCGAAGTACGGATACGCGGCGTACCATTTCGGCCGGAGCCACCCGCGCCGCACCATAGTCGGGGCGGCTCCCTCCTGCGCCGTGAACTGCATCACTTGCAGCAGTTCCGGGAGCATCCGGCGGCGGATCAGATGGTAGCGGAGCCTCTTGAGCGTATCGACCTGCTGCAAGACCGACTCGTCCACGGTAGCGAGGTAGTCGCTGGCCAGGTCAAGCAGCCGCTCACGGTCGGTATCGGCGACCAGCCGGAAAGCGCCGGCCAGTATGGCCAGGTCACCCTCCAGCACGCAGCGGTCGTACACCGGCTTGAGTTCCGGGGCGCGGGCCGTGAGGAAGGCGCCGACGGCGCGCACCGAGGCCATGCGCTGCTCGTTGTTGGACAGCTCCCGGATGCGCTGGCTGATGGAAAGCTCGCCGGATTGCCGGACCCGGTAGTAGTAGACGACATCCCGGAAGGCGTCGACGGAGGCCGCCATCACGTGGGCCGGGACCATCACCGGGAGATCCTCGTACAGGCCCGGCGGGAACTCCAGGCCGCAGGAATCCCAGAACGAACGTCGGATCACCTTGTTCCAGGCCGTCCAGTCGTGCATCAGCGCGTGGTAGCGAGAGACATGAGTGCGCAGCACCGTCGTTTGGAAAGGCGCGCGGTGCATCGGAGACTGGCCGATCCCGGCTGGGCTGAACCTCCGGACGCCGCCGGAGGCGATGTCCGAACCGGTCTTCTCGAGCGATCCGACGAGGATCTCGTAGGCGTGCGGGGGCAGTAGGTCGTCGCTGTCGAAGAAGGCCAGATAGGTCCCGGTAGCGTGCTTTGTTCCCGTGTTCCGCGCCGGTCCCAGTCCCTGATTTTCCTGCTGAACGAGCTGAAACCGTGCATCACGAGCGGCGAAGGACTTGGCGACGGCCGTGCTGCCGTCCGTGGAGCCGTCATCGACCATGACGACCTCCAGGTCACTCATGGTCTGGCCCGCGATCGACTCGAGTGCCGCGCCGAGGTAGGGCTCGACGTTAAAGAACGGCACCACGATGCTGAGCTTCGCCACCTGTGGACGCCTCCTTGGCATTCGCCGGGCTGCTGCTACCTGCAGCAAGCGGTCAATGGCGCGCGCCGCGGCATGGCCGTCATCGCGCGGACAGGCCGTCGCGGTGAATGCCGCCTGCGCATGCTGGCAGGACCCCATGACCTGGCCGATGTCGCGCACTGCCGCGATGAGCTCAGCACTGGTGGCAAGCAGCGGTCCGGGCGACGGACCGGGTCCACCTTATATCATCCTAAAAAGAATTGTTTACCTCCGTTTAGGTAAATGTAGGCGCAACAGGCCGCAAAGCTGCTGAGTCACATGCAGCGAAGCTGCTGAGTCAAAGGGCGGCGCTGCGGTCACCCGCGGCGGGCCGCATCAGCGCTCGAGCAGGGACTCCGCAACCTTGAGATCATCTGGATAGGTGATCTTGATATTACGCTCGCTGCCAGCCACCACGGCGACGGCCACCTCGGGCAGGTAGCGCAGCACAACGCCACAGTCGTCGGTGGAAGCCAGGTCGGCGAAGGCCGGATCGGCCTGGGCGAGCTCATAGGCCCGGCGGATCACATCAAGCCGGAATCCCTGTGGCGTCTGGCAGCGGCGTAGCCTGTCGCGGCGTGGCATGGCCGTCATGACGTCGCCGTCCACGATCACGATCGTGTCGGACGCTGGGACCGCGACGCCGACCGCCTCGTGCGTCCGCAGCGCGTGCACACAGTCCGCGATGATGCGCTGGTCGACCAGTGGCCGCGCGGCGTCGTGGAAGAGCACGTCGCATTCATCCGGGCCGGGTTCCTTGCGGCCCAGTTCCGTGATGGCCCGCCAGGTGGATTCGGGGCGGGTGGCGCCGCCCTCGATGACGCCCATCACCTTCTGGTAACTGCCGGCCGCGAGCAGTCCGGCCACCTGCCTGGCGTGGCCCGCGGCCATGACGACCAGGATGGCGGCCACGTCGGGGGCCTCCTCGAAGGCGGCGACGGAGTGCTCGATCAGCGTCCGGCCGGTGAGCGGAAGCAACTGCTTCGGCAGTCCGGAGCCGAACCGCTGGCCCGAGCCCCCGGCGAGCACGACCGCCACCGTTCGCATGAGCCGGACTCTACCTGCGCGAGCGGGCCGCGCCGCGCCGTCACGGGCCACGCCCGCGGTCATGGGGCACGCCCGCGCCGTCACGGGGCACGCCCGCGGTCACGGGGCACGCCCGCGCGGTCACGGGACACGCCAGCGCCTGCGGCGTCACGGGACTCGTCTGTGCCGGGGCGGTACGGTGCGTAGCGGAGTGGGTACGGGAATTGTGGATCGACGGATCACCACTCGCGTGGCGGACGGACCACCGGGAGGGGTGGGCATGACCGTGGCCGCGGCCGTCGGCGTGCTCCCTCGCCGGATGGCCGGCTGGGCCGCCCGCCAATCACTGGCCCCGAACGCCCTCACCGGGATCGCGCTGGCCTGCAGCATCTGCGCCGCCGCCTGGTTCAGCGCGGGGACCAGATCCTCCGCTGTCGCAGGAGGGCTGGCGTTGTCGGCCGGGTACCTGGCCCGGCGGGTCGGTGCCCAGGTCATGGCCGCCCGCGGGCCCGGGACCGCCGCCCAGGGCACTGTGACCCCCGTGCGGGCCGACCTGTCCACGCT
>Ga0209526_10003661_pt1 | contig 10461 bp, 11 predicted proteins | sample JacPinW_OM2H0_M1_FD_188566 | JGI IMG/M metagenome (GOLD analysis project Ga0209526, IMG submission 188566) | Forest soil microbial communities from Algoma, Ontario, Canada - Jack Pine, Ontario site 1_JW_OM2H0_M1 (SPAdes) (version 2) | ecosystem: Environmental > Terrestrial > Soil > Boreal... | reverse complement strand
CGCGATGATCGCGTCGAACAACCTGTCGCTGACCGACGACAGGTCGTCGGCGCTGAAGCCGGACCGCAACAAGTTGTTGGCGTAGTTCGGCAAGGCCAGATACGCACGCAGCCAATCGGTTCCGACGGCGCGGGCCTGCTCGGCGTCGTCGGTCAGCAGGACGGCCTGCTCGGGCAGCAGAAGCGGACCTTCGCCAAGCACCTCTCTGGCCTGGTGCGTGTGCTCGGGTGTGACGAGGTACGGGTGGGCACCACGCGCACGCGTCGCGGCCAGTTCCAACATCTTTGGGCCGAGCGCGGCGAGCACCCGGTTCTCGGTGGGGACCGGCTGTTCGGCGGCGTCCAGCGCGTCGAGGAACGACCGCGTGGCGGCCAAGGGCTTGCGGTAGCGGCCTGGCTCCTTGGCGTCGATGAGCGGGGCGTGGCTCACGCCGATGCCGAGCAGGAACCGGTCACCGTGCGTCTTCGTCAACGACGCGTAGGACGCGGCGACCTCAGATGGCTCATGCATCCAGAGGTTCAGGATGCCGGTGGCGATGACGGTGTGCTTGGTCGACGCCAGCAGATGGGCCACCGAGTCGAGAACCGGGCCGCCGACGTCGGGAATCCACAGGGCCGTATAACCCAGGTCCTCCAACTCGGCGGCGGCCTCGGCTGACTCCGCAGGGTTGCCGTACCGCAACTGCGAACTCCATATGCCGACGCCCGACAGATCCATGCGCTCATCCTTTCCACTCACCGACAGCCTCACGCTACCGTCGCCACATGGCATTCGATCCCGGCGCCGTGGGCCGCGCGTTCTCCCAGCATCGGTTCGATGATGCGCTGCCATACCTCGCCAAGGACGTGCGCTGGACGGTCGTGGGCTACATGGTTCTGGAGGGCGCCGACGCGGTCCGTCAGACCTGTGGCGAAACGCTGGAAAGCCTTCAGGACACCTCGACCACCTACGACCGCTGCGTGACGGCCGCACAGAACGACATCGTCGCCGTCGATACCGTCGCCCGCTACGCCGGACCCAATGGCCTCACCGCTGTCGCCAGTTGCGACATCTATGAGTTCACCGGCGAAGTGATCACCGCGATCACCTCGTACGCCGTTGAGGTCGACCCCGAGGATGCCGGATCACAACCGCCGCCTCGGGCGTAGATCGGTCGGCAGAAACCGTAAGACCGAGCGGGAGGGGACGCTCTATCGTCGCTGTGCGGTGGGATCTATCGCCGCTGTGCGGTGGGATTCGCCAGTTTCCTGATGCTCGCGAACTACAACGTGTGGGGGTACAAGTACGCGCCCGTGGGCCTCGTCAAGCGGGTGCCCGTGTATTCGATCCTGACATGGCAGGTCTTCAGCGCCTTCGTCCTGCTGACCCGCCCGGCCGTCCGTGACGGTTAGGTCTGCGGCGCGAACGCCATGTCCATGTCGAACACCCGCGCGTGCAGCACCGTCCGATTTCGCAACGCGGCCCGCACCGCGCGGTGCAACCCGTCCTCGAGGTAGACGATGCCCTTCCACCTGACCGCGTGCGGGAAGAGGTCGCCGTAGAAGGTGGAGTCCTCCGACAGCAACCGGTCCAGCGCCAGCACCGTCGTCGTGGTGACCAACTCGTCGAGGCGGATCTGCCGGGGCGGTATCTGCGCCCACTGCCGACGGGACAGGCCATGGTCGGGGTATGGCCTGCCGTCGCGGACTCCTTTGAAGATCATCGAGGTGATCGCTGAGGCGCCGGTATCACCCTGCAAAGGCTAGTCGCAAACAACCTGTCCGCCACGCCAACAACCGCTCGCGCGGTATCGGCCCTGTTTGTCACCGTAAAATGGACGCCAACCGAGTGGGAGGGGAAGGTGAACACATGGGCAGTGCCGACGACCGTCGTTTTGAGGTGCTGCGTGCCATCGTCGCCGACTTCGTTTCCTCCAAGGAGCCGATCGGTTCGAAGGCGCTCGTCGAGCGGCACAACCTCGGCGTCTCCAGCGCGACCGTGCGCAATGACATGGCGGTTCTGGAGGCCGAGGGTTACATCACCCAGCCGCACACCAGCTCGGGTCGGGTGCCAACGGAAAAGGGCTATCGCGAGTTCGTCGACCGGCTGGATGACATCAAGCCCCTGTCGTCCTCGGAGCGACGTGCGATCCTGTCGTTCCTCGAGTCCGGGGTCGACCTCGACGACGTGTTGCGCCGCGCTGTGCGACTGCTGGCGCAGCTGACCCGCCAGGTCGCCGTTGTCCAGTATCCGACACTGTCCACCTCGAGCGTGCGGCATCTAGAGGTGGTGGGGCTCACACCGGCCAGGCTGCTGCTCGTGGTGATCACCGACTCCGGGCGTGTCGACCAGCGCATCGTCGAACTCGGTGACGCCATCGACGAGCATCAGCTGGGCCAGCTGCGTGATCGGCTCGGCCAGGCGATGGAAGGCAAGCCGCTCGCGGCCGCGTCGGTCGCGGTCGCAGATCTGGCTGCTCATCTCGATGGGAGCGGCGGCTTGGGCGATGCCATCGGCCGGTCGGCTACCGTTCTGGTGGAGTCGCTGGTCGAGCACAGCGAGGAGCGCCTGCTGCTGGGTGGCACCGCGAACCTGACCCGCAACACCGCCGACTTCGGCGGTTCGCTGCGGTCGGTCCTAGAAGCGCTCGAGGAACAGGTGGTGGTGCTGCGGCTGCTGGCAGTGCAACAGGAGGCCGGTAAGGTCACCGTGCGCATCGGGCACGAGACCGAGGCCGAGCAAATGGCAGGCACCTCGGTGGTGAGCACCGCCTACGGCAGCTTGGGCAAGGTATACGGCGGCATGGGTGTGTTGGGACCCACCCGGATGGACTATCCGGGAACTATCGCTAATGTCGCTGCGGTTGCTCTTTATATCGGTGAAGTCTTGGGCAGCCGTTAGGGCTGGTTGAAAGGTCAGGCGTGGCACGCGACTATTACGGGCTGCTCGGAGTGAGCAGAGGTGCGAGTGATTCGGAGATCAAGCGCGCCTATCGGAAGCTGGCTCGTGAGCTGCACCCCGACGTCAACCCCGACGAAGCGGCGCAGGCTCGGTTCAAGGAGATCAGCGTCGCCTACGAGGTATTGAGCGACCCGGAGAAGCGCCGCATCGTCGACCTGGGCGGCGACCCACTCGAGAACGTCGCGGCGGCAGGCAACGGCTTCGGCGGCTTCGGCGGGCTTGGCGACGTGTTCGAGGCCTTCTTCGGCGGCGGGACGACATCCCGCGGCCCGATCGGCCGGGTCCGGCCGGGCTCCGACTCGTTGCTGCGCATGCGGCTTGACCTGGCTGAATGCGCCACCGGCGTGACAAAGCAGGTGACCGTCGACACCGCGGTGCTGTGCGACCTGTGCCAGGGCAAGGGCACCAACGGAAAGTCAACGCCGGTCGCCTGCGATACCTGCGGTGGGCGTGGCGAGATCCAGACCGTCCAGCGCTCGCTGCTCGGTCAGGTGATGACGTCGCGGCCATGCCCGGTGTGCGGCGGGGTCGGCGAGGTCATCCCCGACCCGTGCCACCGCTGCGGCGGCGACGGCCGAATCCGGGCGCGTCGGGATATCAGCGTCAAGATCCCGGCCGGCGTCGGCGACGGGATGCGTGTGCGGCTGGCCGCTCAAGGCGAGGTCGGCCCGGGTGGCGGACCGGCAGGTGACCTGTACGTCGAGGTCCACGAAAAGCAGCACGACGTGTTCGTCCGCGACAGCGATGATCTGCACTGCACGATCTCGGTGCCGATGGTCGACGCGGCGCTGGGCACCACGGTCACTGTCGACGCGATCATCGACGGACCGACCGAGCTCACCATCCCCGCAGGCACCCAGCCCGGTTCGGTGACCACGCTGCGCGGGCATGGCATGCCGCATCTGCGCTCAGGGGTGCGCGGCGACCTGCACGCCCACATCGATGTCGTGGTGCCGTCACGGCTCGACCACGACGACATCGAGCTGCTGCACAAGCTGAAGGAAAAGCGCATCCGCGACGTGGCCGAGGTTCGCTCAACGCAAAACGCGTCGGCGGGCAGCGGGTTCTTCAGCCGCTTGCGCGAAACCTTCACCGGCCGATGATCTTCGGTGAACCGCGCTGATCGTCATGGCGCGGTCCACCGCGCCGTCTTCTACGTCGATGCGCTGGCCGAGGTCGGTGAGCTCGCGGTCGTCGACGGTGACGAGGGCTTCCACGCGGCCAATGTCCGGCGCATCCGCCCCGGCGAGGAACTCGACCTGGGCGACGGCGACGGGGCGGTGGCGCACTGTGTCGTCGAGGACGTCGCCAAGGGCCGGTTGACGGCGCGGGTGCTGGACCGCTGGACCGTGCCGGAAGCCGTCCCCGCAGTCACCGTCGTTCAGGCGCTGCCCAAGTCCGACCGTTCTGAGCTGGCCATCGAGCTGGCCACCGAGGCGGGAGCTGACGCGTTCATCGCCTGGCAGGCCGCGCGATGCGTGGCCAGGTGGGAATCTTCGGCGAAGGTCGACAAGGGTCTACGCCGCTGGGGCGCGGTGGCCCGGTCGGCGGCCCGCCAATCGCGGCGCGCGTACATTCCGCCGGTCACGGGTGTGGTGTCGACGGCCGAGTTGGTGCAGCGGGTGCGTGACGAGCGCGCGACGGCGGTCGTGCTGCACGAGTCGGCCACTGTCAGGTTGACGGAACTGCCGATGGCGCAAGCGGATTCGCTGCTGCTCATTGTCGGGCCGGAGGGCGGGATCGCCGACGACGAGGTCGCCGCGCTGTTCGAGGCCGGGGCGACACCGGTGCGGTTGGGGCCGACGGTGCTACGGACGTCGACTGCCGCGGCGGTCGCTCTCAGCGCAGTGGGTGTGTTGACACCGCGGTGGGCCTGATCTGCGCTGCAGGCTTAACCATTGGGACGCGACGGTACCCGGCGTTAAACTGGGAATTCCAGAAACCACCTCCCAGGCAAAAGGCCCAGAAAGCAGGCAGAAAGCCCCACGTGACGCCCCGCGAGACGAACGCTGACTCGGACGCACCGGTTCGCAGCAGCATCAATGTTCCGCCCGACCACGTCGTGGGTCTGCTGGGTTCCGCCGACGAGAATCTGCGCACACTCGAGCGCATCCTGGCCGCCGATGTTCACGCGCGTGGTAACGCGCTCACCCTGTCCGGCGAGCCGGCTGACGTCGCGCTGGCCGAGCGAGTCGTTTCCGAACTGATCGCAATCGTGGCCAGCGGCCAGACATTGACACCCGATGCGGTCAAGCACAGCGTCGCGATGCTCACCGGCACCGGCAACGAGTCACCGGCCGAGGTGCTCACTCTCGACATCCTGTCGCGGCGCGGCAAGACGATTCGGCCGAAGACGCTGAACCAGAAGCGCTATGTCGACGCGATCGACGCCCACACCATTGTGTTCGCCATCGGGCCTGCAGGCACCGGCAAGACATACTTGGCAATGGCCAAGGCGGTCAACGCATTACAGACCAAGCAGGTCAACAGGATCATCCTCACCCGGCCGGCCGTGGAGGCCGGTGAGCGCCTTGGCTTCTTGCCAGGCACACTCAGCGAGAAGATCGATCCGTACCTGCGGCCGCTGTATGACGCGCTGCACGACATGATGGATCCCGAGCTGATCCCAAAGCTGATGAGCGCAGGGGTGATCGAGGTTGCGCCGCTGGGGTACATGCGGGGCCGGGCGCAGCCGTTGTTCACCAAGGTGTTGACGCCGACCGGTTTCCGGCCAATCGGTGAGCTTCAGATCGGCGATTTGGTGATCGGCTCGGATGGACATCCGACGGAAGTCCTTGGCGTTTATCCGCAGGGCTTCAAAGACATCTACCGGGTGTACACACAAGACGGGTCGTCGACACTCGCGTCCGGCGACCACCTCTGGCCGGTGTACACCCGCGCTGATCGGCATCGCGGCAAGCCGGCACGGGTGTTGCAGACAAAGGAAATGGTTGGCAACCTTCGCGCGGCTCATTACCATCGCTACGAGTTGCCGCTGCTCAGTGAGCCGGTGAGCTTCGAGTCCCGACCAGTGCCTCTCGATCCATATGCCCTCGGGTTGCTACTGGGTGACGGCTGTTTCTCGTGCCGGGCCACACCGGCATTCGCAACGGCCGATCCTGAGCTCGCTGAAGCCCTGGGACGCCTGATTCCGGGGATCGAACTCCGACGAAAAACCGACCTCGGCTACGTGCTGAATCGGATCACCACGCCCGGTGAGGTCATCACGATCGAGAACCCGGTTACCGGCGCCATGCGTCGACTGGGGCTTGCGGGTGCGACGTCGAACACCAAGTTTGTTCCCGACGATTACCTATTCAATTCGCCCGATGTGCGGCTCGCAGTTCTCCAGGGTCTGTTCGATTCCGACGGTCGTCCGGTGACACAGCAGGGGCGGACCTGCCGTGTTCAGTTCACAACCGTTTCCGATCGACTCCGGGACGCCGTCGTTTTCCTCGTCCAGTCGCTCGGCGGTGTCGTGTATTGCCGAACGAGGAAAGCAGAGGGGCGCAAACCTGGACGGGCGCGTGGGCGAGAGGTACTTGATCGGTCCGACGCACACATCCTCGACATCCGCCTGCCCGAGGGCTTTGCTCCATTTCGGCTGGCTCGCAAGGCCGCGAAGTACGAGGCCATAGGCGGCGGGCGTCCAATCCGTTTTATCGACCGCATCGAGTCCGCTGGAACCGAGGAAGCAGTGTGCATCCAAGTCGCGGCTGCTGACTCGCTGTATGTCACCGAGGATTTTCTGCTTACGCACAACACGTTAAATGATGCGTTCATCATTCTCGACGAGGCGCAGAACACCACCGGCGAGCAGATGAAGATGTTCTTGACCCGCTTGGGCTTTGGCTCGAAGGTCGTCGTCACCGGCGACATCACGCAGGTGGATCTGCCCGGTGGCGCAACGTCTGGCCTGCGTGCGGTGATGCAGATCCTCGACGGCATCGACGATATCCACTTCGCCGAACTCACCAGCGCCGACGTCGTGCGGCATCGGCTGGTTGCCGAAATCGTCGACGCTTACGAAAGGGCGGAAGCAGGCGATCCCTTGATGAATCGGGCGCAGCGGCGAGCTTCCGGTAGCCGTCCCCGGCGGTGACACCATGAGCATCGAGGTGTCCAACGAGTCGGGCATCGACGTTTCCGAAGAGGAACTAGTCAGCGTCGCCCGGTTCGTCATCCGCAAGATGAAAGTGCATCCGGCGGCCGAGCTTTCGATGGTGCTGCTCGACACCGCGGCGATGGCCGATCTGCACATGCGCTGGATGGACCTGCCCGGCCCGACGGATGTGATGAGCTTCCCGATGGACGAGCTCGAACCCGGCGGACGGCCGGACGCGCCGGAGCCTGGGCCGTCGATGCTCGGCGACATCGTGCTGTGCCCGGAATTCGCTTCCGAGCAGGCCGCCGCTGCCGGCCACACGCTGGGGCAGGAGCTCGCGCTGCTGACCGTGCACGGCGTGCTGCACCTGCTGGGCTATGACCACGCCGAGCCGGACGAGGAAAAAGAGATGTTCGCCCTGCAGCGTCAACTACTCGAGGAGTGGGTGGCCGACCAGGTCGAGGCCTATCGCCAGGACCGCCAGTCCGAGAAGGACCGGCGGCTGCTGGACAAGTCCCGATACTTCGACGAGTCGTGAACGGCTTAGCCCCGCTGCTGGGCGCGATCGCGCTCATCGGTCTCGGCGGGCTGTTCGCGGCGATCGACGCCGCCATCAGCACGGTGTCGATGGCGCGCGTCGAGGAACTCGTCCGCGACGAACGCCCAGGCGCGGTGCGGCTGGTGCGCGTGATGGCCGACCGTCCGCGCTACATCAATCTCGTTGTGTTGCTGCGGATCACCTGCGAGACCACGGCCACCGTACTGCTGGTTGCGTTTCTCTACGAGCACCTCGCCCTGAAATGGGCACTGGTTGCCGCGGCGGCCATCATGGTGGTGGTCAGCTTCGTGGCGATCGGTGTCGGCCCGCGAACCGTCGGCCGGCAGAACGCATACACCATCTCATTGCTGGCCGCGCTTCCGCTGCAGGCGATCTCGGTGCTGCTCACTCCGATCAGTCGGCTGCTGGTCCTGATCGGTAACGCGTTGACACCCGGTCGTGGGTTCCGCAACGGCCCGTTTGCCTCCGAGATCGAGCTGCGCGAGGTCGTCGACCTGGCCCAGCAGCGCGGTGTGGTGGCCGACGACGAGCGTCGGATGATCCAGTCGGTGTTCGAGTTGGGTGACACCCCTGCCCGCGAGGTGATGGTGCCGCGCACCGAGATGGTGTGGATCGAGGCCGACAAAACCGCAGGGCAGGCCACGTCGTTGGCCGTGCGCAGCGGCCATTCCCGGATCCCGGTGATCGGGGAGAACGTCGATGACGTCGTCGGCGTGGTTTACCTGAAAGACCTTGTGCAGAAGACCTACTACTCGACCAACGGCGGTCGGGACACCAAGGTGTCCGAGGTGATGCGCCCGGCGGTGTTCGTGCCGGACTCCAAACCGCTCGACGCGCTGCTACGCGAGATGCAGCGCGACCGCGTCCACATGGTGTTGCTGGTCGACGAATACGGCGCCATCGCCGGCCTGGTCACGATCGAGGACGTGCTGGAGGAGATCGTCGGCGAGATCGCCGACGAGTACGACACCGACGAGGTCGCGCCGGTGGAGGACCTGGGCGACAAGCATTTTCGGGTGTCGGCCCGGCTGCCCATCGAGGACCTGGGCGAGCTGTACGAGATCGAGTTCGACGAGGACCTCGACGTCGACACGGTCGGCGGCCTGCTGGCCCTGGAGCTGGGCCGCGTCCCGTTGCCAGGAGCCGAGGTGACCTGGGACGGGCTGCGGCTGCGCGCGGAGGGCGGTCCGGACGATCGCGGCCGGGTGCGAATCGGCACCGTGCTGGTCAGCCCGACCGAACCCGTAGGACAGGAGCGCGAATGACCCAGCTCGACGCCGAGGACGCGAAGCTGGTGGTGCTGGCCCGTGGTGCGATGGGGCGGGCCGAGGCGTCCAGCGGCGCGGCGGTGCGCGACCTCGACGGCCGCACCTACGCCGGCGCCCCGGTCGCGCTGGATGCCCTGCAGCTGACCGCGCTGCAGGCGGCCGTCGCTGCGGCGGTGTCCAGTGGCGCGACCGGTTTGGAGGCCGCCGTGCTGGTCGGTGGCGCGGCCGACGACGCGGGCCTGGCCGCGGTGCACGAGCTGTCGGCCGGCGCGACGATCGTCGTCACCGATCGGGCGGGCAAGGCGCAGTGACCGAGTTCCGTTCGGGCTTCGTCTGCTTCGTCGGCAGGCCGAACACCGGAAAGTCGACGCTGACCAACGGGCTGGTCGGCGCGAAGGTGGCGATCACGTCGGACCGCCCGCAGACCACCAGGCACACGATTCGCGGCATCGTGCACAGGGAGAACTTCCAGATCATCCTCGTCGACACCCCTGGCCTGCACCGGCCGCGCACGCTGCTGGGCCAGCGGCTCAATGATCGGGTGAAGGACACCTATTCGGAGGTCGACGTCATCGGGCTGTGCATCCCCGCCGACGAGAAGATCGGCCCGGGGGACCGGTGGATTTACCAGCAGATCCGCACGATTGCGCCGAACACCACGCTGGTGGTCGTCGTGACGAAGATCGACAAGGTGTCCAAGGACCGGGTCGCCGTGCAGCTGCTCGCGGTCAGCGAGCTCGTCGGGCCGGGCGCTGAGATCGTTCCGGCCTCGGCGACGACGGGTGAGAATCTCGACGTCTTGACCGACGTGCTGGCCGCACTGTTGCCGCCCGGCCCGGCGTTCTACCCCGACGGCGAGCTCACCGATGAGCCCGAGGAAGTACTGATGGCCGAGCTGATCCGCGAGGCCGCTCTGGAAGGCGTGCGCGACGAGCTGCCGCACTCGCTGGCCGTCGTCATCGAGGAGGTCAGCCCGCGCGAGGGTCGCGACGATCTCATCGACGTGCACGCCAACCTCTACGTCGAACGTGAGAGCCAGAAGGGCATCGTGATCGGCAAGGGCGGCGCCAGGCTGCGTGAGGTGGGCACCGCCGCGCGCACCCAAATCGAGAAGCTGCTCGGCACCAAGGTGTACCTCGACCTACGCGTCAAGATCGCGAAGAACTGGCAGCGCGACCCGAAACAGCTCGGCCGGCTGGGCTTTTAAGAACGCTATGCTCTCGCCGCTACTAGCGCCGAGATCAACACCACGGCTGTGGATTAGCCCCATCACCGCACATCAACAGCCCTGGTGTCGAAATGGTCGATGGCTTGTGTGCACGGCAGTCACCGCCTCCGCGGGCTTTGACAAGCGCCCTCCGCGGGCTTTGACAAGCGTTACGTGGGCTGGCCGTAAACCGCGACGACGACACTGCGGTCCAGGCTGTTCACCGACCACACCCCCATCCGCGAGTTTGCGCAGTTCGACATGATCGCCATGTAGTCCGGCCGGTAGTACCACTGGTTCATGATCTCCACGCCGCTGATCGCCAGCGCCGGGTTTATCGCGACCGTCTCGGCGACGGTGCCCTTGAAGCCCGCGGCGTTGG
>Ga0209526_10003659_pt1 | contig 10466 bp, 12 predicted proteins | sample JacPinW_OM2H0_M1_FD_188566 | JGI IMG/M metagenome (GOLD analysis project Ga0209526, IMG submission 188566) | Forest soil microbial communities from Algoma, Ontario, Canada - Jack Pine, Ontario site 1_JW_OM2H0_M1 (SPAdes) (version 2) | ecosystem: Environmental > Terrestrial > Soil > Boreal... | reverse complement strand
TCCTGAATCCCTGGGTAGCGTTGGGAATTTTCTTTCTGCTGGGATTCTTTGCCGCCTACATGACCGCCCTTTCCTGGGCTGACCTGACCTATGTCCTTCCGGCCACCTCGCTGGGATACGTCTTGCTGGCGCTTATGGCCAGGTTCTTGTTGCACGAACAGGTGACCACAACCCGCTGGTTGGGCATTTGTCTGATTTCAGCGGGCGTAGGATTCGTCACTCAAGGTCCAGCGTTGACCCGCCACCCGCCACATTCCGACCACGAGGAAATACCCGAACCCGTAGGATCGAGGATGGAGCCATGAGGCACGCCTACACCTGGGGAGCAATTCTCGCGGTCGTTCTCGCCTCCACCACCGGAGACGTATTGCTTTCAAGAGCTATGAAGCAGGTGGGTGACGTTGGAGAACTTTGGCGGCGCGCCGATCTACTCACAGTGGCCGGTCGCATCCTGCGCCGTCCCAGCTTTGTGCTGGGTATTTTCGTGATGGCATTGGCGTTCTACAGCTTGCTGTTCGCCCTGTCCTGGGCCGACGTAAGCCTGGTGGCGCCCGCTTCTGCTTCCCTTACCTTCGTGGCCAACGCAATTGCGGCGAAGATTTTCCTGCACGAGCGGGTCGACCACCGCCGCTGGATGGCGGCCTTGCTGGTGGCGGGCGGCGTGGCGCTGCTGGCGGCTTAGCTTTGCATGCTGCCGCGCGTACTTTGCCAAAAGGGTGGGGTGATGGTGAGGTTCCGCCCCGACACTCGCTGACTCCAATTCTTCAATTCTGCGAGGACAGAAATCGTCTGCAATGGATGGTATCGTCCCAACAAAACTGGGTCAGGCAAGAACTGCGACCGTTTGATCGTATCGCGAATTATACTGAGAGCATCGCCAATCATTGACGTTCACGTCTCCGACGTTCCGGAAACGCATAGCGCCGGATCACAGATGAGCTCAACCACCTGAAAAGCGTCTTCGGTCTAACAGCCTAGGGAGGAAAGGGCTCCGGGTAGAGCGATGATTTTCCTCTCCGACGACAACAGCATGGTTCTGGCGCGCTACGGGCCGCAAAAGGAACCGAGATGAACTATCCAACGGCCTTTCATATCGGTTTCATTCAGGCGAGGGAGGAGGAGCGGGTCAACGAGATCAACGAACGTCTGCTGAAGGATGGCTACGAGGTCGCAAAGCCGGCGCCTTTGCGGCTTGTGGACTTTCTATGGCAAAGGCGCCGGGGCGGGTTCATGATCGTAAGTTCAGAACTCCTGATCTCGACCCGTGATTTCCGCCGAGCGAAGCGAGGAAATCACATGGTGAATGATTTGCAGACTTGATGGAGATGGCGCGGTGGGAGAGACTGTGTCGTACCGCAACTACTTATGGGAGCAATGGAATGCTGACGGAATTCCTTGAGAAGGCAGCTGCGATCGGCTGCAACGAGATTGAGATTGAGTATAAGGATCGAAAGCAATGGATCACGGGGTTTCGAGGATGCGTGGGCTGAGGCATCAGGTGCCTGGATTCCGACAAGGCCAAACCCATATTTAAAGACATGGATGAGTTGAAAAGAAGGAAGGAAGTGACCATGGATGGCACCCGATACCAACTGGTCTTCTCCCGCTACGAGAGCTTTGGAGAATGGGTCTATCGGATTCAGATGAAAGAAAGGGAGCGAACCACCGCATCCAGCCAACGTCCCTACCCGCGCCGCGCCTGATTCGGATCCTGAGATCCGGCTGTTGCCCACAACCATCCGCCCGCCGACCATTGAAGCCTACGTTGAACTGGGCGCCTGGCAATTGTCGAGTCGCCGATACAACACCCGCACGGTCCGTCTGCATCATCTCACGCAAGCCGCCCACGACGAGGCACTGACCTACCTGTGTGACCAACTCAGCGCCACCGCGACCCTGTTTGCGGCAACTGACCTCAAGCTCGTGTACCGCGTCGGCTCATCTAACTAAAATTCCCCGAGATCAGGAGTTCTGAAGTTCTTTGCTAGCCCTCGGCCGGGTCACATGGATGCGCACGCTCGGGCCCGTTCGAGCAGCAGCTCGCGCTCGCGGGCGTTGCGCGTAAGCGCTGCCGCGCGCTCGAACTCTGGGCGGGCCTCGTCGAAGCGGCCGAGCTTGGCGAGCAAGTCGCCGCGTACGCTGGGCAAGAGGTGGTAGTTCTCGAGTGAGGGCTCTGAAGTCAACGCATCGACGAGATTGAGGCCTGCCGCTGGACCGAATGCCATTGCCAGCGCGACCGCACGATTCAGCTCCACGACGGGGGAGGGCGTGAGTTTTGCGAGCGCCTGGTAGAGCGCCACGATGCGCGTCCAGTCAGTTTCCTCCGGGGTAAGCGCTCGTGCGTGACAGGCGGCGATCGCTGCCTGGAGCGCGTACGGCCCCCCCGCGCCGCCGAGCTTTTCGGCACGCTCAAGCGCGGTGAGACCACGACGGATGAGGAGTTGATCCCAGTGCACGCGGTTTTGATCGAAGAGCAGGACGGGCTCTCCCGACGGGCCCACGCGCGCCCTTGAGCGTGATACTTGGATCTCCATCAGTGCGACCAGGCCGTGGACCTCCGGCTCATTGGCAGCGAGCTCGGCCAGGATACGCCCGAGACGCAGCGCATCCTCACAGAGCGCAGGCCGCATCCAGTCGTCACCAGCGGTCGCCGAGTAGCCCTCGTTGAAGACGAGGTAGATGACCTCGAGCACCGACGACAGACGGGCGCCAAGCTCGGCCCCGCGGGGGACCTCGAAGGCGACGCGCTTTTCGGCCAGGGTCCGCTTGGCCCGGACGATGCGCTGGGCGATGGTCGGCTCCGGGACGAGGAACGCACGCGCGATCTCCTCGGTCGTCAGACCTCCGAGTAAGCGGAGCGTGAGCGCCACCCGCGCCTCGGTCGAGAGAACCGGATGACAGGCGGTGAACATGAGGCGGAGAAGGTCGTCGCCGAACTCGTCGTCGAGGGCCGCGTCGAGATCCGGCACGGCCAACTCCTGCGCTTCGAGCTCGCGACCGAGCTTCTCGTGCTTGCGCTCGAGCCGCGTGTTTCGACGGAAGTGATCGATCGCACGATGTTTGGCGATGGCCATGAGCCAGGCACCCGGGTTGTTCGGGACGCCCGAGTCCGGCCACTGCTCGAGCGCGGCCACGAGAGCATCCTGTGCGAGGTCCTCGGCAAGACCGACATCGCGCACGATCCGCGCCAGACCGGCGATGAGCCTCGGCGACTCGATCCTCCAGACTGCCTCGATCGCGCGATGTGTACCGGTAGCCGTCACTGCTACCGATCAAACCATGTTCAATTCGTCAGTGCAAGCCGAGGCGCCCAGAAGGACAAGGCCGTGGAATCCCGCCCTTCAAGAAAAGCGAAGGGGGGGCACCCAGGCTACTGGTAGGTGAGCTTTTTCTGCAGCGGCTCGCGCCCTGCTTGTTCGCGCGCTGATCTCCGGAGAATAGGTTTCGGGAGAGAAATCCGAGGCCTCAAACACCTGGCGAATCTCGCTCTCACCATCGCCCGCCACTTTAAGGAATTGCTTGGTATGTTCGATCGCCTCTTCCGTCGATTTCACCTGGATCAGCGCGAAGCCGGCGACCAGTTCCTTCGATTCGGTGAAGGGCCCGTCGGTCACTGTAAACTTTCCTCCAGAGAGTCGGACGCGCGCGCCCTTCGCGCTCGGCAGGCACCCCTCGGTCGCGAGCAGCACGCCGGACTTCATCCCCTCCTCGATCAACTTCCCCATCTCGGCCATTTCCTGCTGGGTCGGGGGAGCGCCCTCCTGCTTACTGGGTCTGTACAAGCACAAGAATCGCGTCGTGATGTCTCCTTTTTTGGTTTTGGATTCGGAGCCGGACATGAAACCCGGCTCTATTGATACGTCGAATCAGGGACAGCGAAAACGACAAGCGGACAATCGCACCGCGACTACTTCTTCTTCGCGGCTGCCTGGACGCGCAGGCGCTCCTCTTGCTCTCTGAGTTCGGGAGTCAACTCGGCACCGAAGTCGTCCGCCTCGAACACCTGGCGAATCTCGATTTCTGCCCCGCCGTCGAAGGGACTGCGCTTGATCCACTCAATCGCCTCTTCCATTGACCTTACTTGCCACAGCCAGAAGCCGGCGATCAACTCCTTGGTTTCGGTGAAGGGACCGTCGATCACGGTCTGTTTCCCGCCAGAGAACTTGACACGCTTGCCCTTCGAACTGGGGTGAAGCCCCTCGGCCGCCAGCATCACGCCGGCCTTCACCAGCTTTTCGTTGAACTTCCCCATTTCCTCAAGGATTTTCTGGCTCGGCATAACGCCCGCCTCCGAGTCCTTATCGGCCTTGACCAGCACCATGAATCTCATCGGATTGCCTCCTTCTGGTTTCGGGTTTGGAGCTGGGTCCGGGACGGCCTCGACCAGCCGGATCCTAGCTCTCTACTTTGACGTCGAATGAGGGATAGCGAGATCGACAGGTTCAATATCTTTCTTGGCAGTATTTGTTAAGTGTCGATTTTACGCGTCTCGCGGTCGTGATGGTCCAGGGGACGATCGCCGTTCTGGTCAGGAGCTGCATGAATCCTTGTGTGGCCGGTGACGCCCACGCCCCTCGCCCTTGCATTTGACAGAGGGCTGGGGGAGGGGGCGGCTCCGGCTTAGAGGGCCGAGGAAGGTGCCGGCCGGTTGCGGGAAGGCACGTTTATGCACCGCTCGTTGGCGGAAGAACGCCGGTGGGCCGGGCTGCGTGGCGGCGATCCGGAGATCGTTCGGATGGTGCTCGAACGCGGGGACTGACCTGGCGACAGTCGAGAGTGGTTTGAAATGCTGTGGTCGACGCTCCCAGGGTATAAGCCGCGCTCGGAATCAGATCAGATCGCGTACCTCGCCTGCTTTCGCCTGGGGCTGGAGCGCTGCGACGCGAACGTCTGTCATCCGCGGCCGCCGCACGATTCTGCACGATGTCGCAGCATCGGACGAGGCGGTGTCAGCAGAGGAGGAGGAGGAGGAGGCGTTCACGACGCTGCTCCTGAATGCCGGGGCGAGAGTGGATTTGCGCGACGATCTGCTGAAGCGCACACCGCTCGGTTGGGCGTGCCGGTGCCGAGTGAGTTGGTAAAGCTGCCGCTGCTGCGCGGCGGCTCGATCGAACTGGTCGCCGAGTCCTGGGCGACGGCGAGAGCCGGGGCGGAGAAGATGGGGCACGACGCCGTGCTCGCGGTGCTGCAAGAATACAGCCACTGAGGCGCCGAATTTGACTGGATGTAGAGTCGGCTATTCGAAATGTAAATATGAGACCGGGTGGAAAACCTGGTCTTTCGCTCTGTCGTCGCCGGTCTGTTCAACTGAATAACCGCATGAATCCTGACGCTGGCAAATCTGGCACCAGGAACGCGGCATCGCGCCGGCCTGCGACTCGGGCCACGCATTGCGCGGCCGCATAGCCGCTGCGAACCGCGCCCTCCATCGTGGCTGGCCAGCCGGTCGCAGTCCAGTCTCCGGCCAGGAAGATGCGGGGCCACACCGTCTCCGGGCTGGGACGATGAATTTCGATCCCTGGTCGTGGCGAGTACGTCGCGTGGACTTCCTTGATCACCGTCGATTTCACCAGGTTCGCGGCGCGCGCCTCAGGAAAAAACTCGCGCAGCTCGGATAGGGCCAGATCAGTAATCTCGGCGCGAGATTTCTCAATAAGGGTCTTGGAAGAGCTCACAACCAGCTCAACATAGCTGCCGTTGCCCCCCGTAGCGCTAGCGTCCCGCCGGCTGTTGGGCCTCCCCGAGGGGGTCCCTTGCAGCAGCTTCGATTTGTGAAACATCCACTGTATCGTGCGGTCGAGCAATACGGCGTGCTCGAGGTCGGTAATCTGGCGATCAAACCAGAGGTGAATACCAGTAATTGGCGAGGTCTCGAACCGTCCCAGCGTTTGGCGCAGCGGCTCGGCTGCCGTGGTTTGTGGCAGCAGGCGCGACAAAACGTCAAAGGGCACAGCGAGGACGGCGAAATCAAAAGCCTCTTCGCTGCTGCCCGCGAGCAGTTTTACTTCAGCAAACTCAGTCCGGAACGACTCCACGCCGGACCGGAACCGCACTTCGCCGTCCCGGGCAGAAATATATTCCCCGGCGCGGCAATAGAGCTCGGTTAGAGGAACTGTGGGCACACCCATGCGCCCAGCGGTCGGAGACTTCAAAAACGACTCACGCATGACCTGGGCAGCGTAGGGTACTGATATCAGATCAATTTCCTCATTTAGCGCGCTAACCAACACGGTTTTCCAGAAACGCTCAATGGCGCGCCCTGTCTGTCCGTGGCGGCGCAACCACTGCAGGAAGGATTCGCCTGTATCGCGTGGCATAATCGGGGTCAGGGCCGCAAGACCAGCCGCAATCGCCATCTTGTCCGGCAGATTCAGGCAAGCTGCGCGCCAAAAAGCTGGCGCCGTATGCAGCGGAGCCGGTAGAGAAGAAGGTTCGATCACCGAGGCGCGGCCACCGGGCTCGAGAAAGGTCATGCGGTCGTACCAGCGAATTTTATCCTCGGTTCCAATTCGCTGGTAGAACTCGATCAGGTTTGTGCAGCAGCCAAGCAGCACGTGCTGACAGTTGTCTACCACTTCGCCCGTGCCCGGGTGCTCGTAGGATGACGCCCGGCCCCCAAGATAAGGGCGACGCTCGAAGAGGCGGACGCGGAAGCCGCTCTCAGCCAACGCGCAACCGGCGGCTAGTCCCGCCAAGCCGCCTCCTACCACCGCGACTTTGGGAGGTTGTGTCCAGCGCTCCGTCATCAAGCCAGACGCTTCAGCAAACCCTTTCCCAGGATGACCACCTTCTCTCGGACCGTCAGCTTGATCTTTTTGCTGAAGACGTCATACTTGCGGTCCGCGATTTTTTCCAGCAGCCGCCGGTAAATGCTCACCAAAACCCAGAGTGCGGGCTGGCTGTCCTCGTCGATTAGAAGCATTAAATCCCTAGCGGCGCCATAGTATTCGCGGGCTCGATCCGCCTCCGCCGCGAGGAGCCAACACAGTCGATCCGGAATCTTGGCCTGGCACAACGCCGAGGGAGCAATCTTGAAACGTTCAAGGTCTTCGGCAGGAAGATAAACCCGCCCCATAGCAGCATCTTCCTTGATGTCGCGGATGATGTTCGTAAGCTGAAATGCCAGGCCCAGACTCTCTGCCAGCGGTTCCGCCGCTTGATCCCGGTAACCGAATATCCGGATGCACACCAGTCCCACGACCGACGCGACCCGGTAGCAGTACACGCGCAAGTCCCCGAAGGTGCGGTAAAGAACGTGAAGTCCGCTCGGTTCGACCGGGTTCGTGTTGACACTCTCCTGGATGTCCATGCCCGTGCCATAGGCCACCTGGTCGAGCAGTTCCACCGGAACTTTGTACTGCCGCTGGGTATCGGTCAGAGCGAGCAGCACCGGATCGTCGGTCGGGTGGCCGGCTAGCGCGTGGTGAACGGCATCGATCCACGCCTCCAGCTTCTGCCGCCTTTCATAAGGCGATAGGATGACATCGTCGGCGATATCATCGCACTTCCGCATAAAGGCGTACACGGCGCAAAGCGCCTGCCGCTTGGCCGGGGGCAGAACCAGAAAGGCGTAGTAGAAATTCTTTGCTGCCGACCGCGTAATGCTGCGGCATACCGAGTAGGCCACCGCGATTTGCGAGGGGTTCGGCGAAAACGGGGAAGGCATCTGCTGCACGGCCGTGCTCATAGGAGCTTCCCCAGCACGGCACGGGCCACCAGCGCCAGCTTGCGCACTTTGGAGATCGCGGGACGTCGTCCCAATACGGCATGTCCCTGACGGGCAATTGCATTCAGGATCCCTTGTCCGCCGCGGCTGAATAACTCGATGTCGACCGCCAGTTCGCGGTCCACCTGTCCCGCCAGAGGCCAGCCCCGCTTAAACCAATCGCGTGCCCGCTCAACTTCGAATCGCATCATGTCGCAGAACACCGGCGTGTTCCGGGCGGCGGCGATATCCTCCTCATTCACTTTGTGGCGGCGCATGTCTTCGAGGGGCAAATAAATTCGCCCCTTAGAATAATCCACGCTGACGTCCTGCCAGAAGTTCGCCAATTGCAACGCGGTGCAGGTGAAATTCGAGAGCGCCTGACGTTCCGCATCACGGTAGCCGCAAAGATAGAGCACAAGATGGCCTACCGGATCAGCCGAGTAGCGACAATAGCCGAGCAGGTCCTCGAAGGTTTCATACCGGTTGACCGTCTGGTCCTGACGAAATGCCTTCAGCAGATCCGCAAACGGCTGCCTGGGAATATCAAACTTGCGGACGGTCTCGGCCAGTGCCACAAAAACCGGATGCCGCGGACTGCCGGCATAGCACGCATCGAGTTCCGCCTGCCATTCGTCCAGCAATTGCAGAGAGGCGTCGGGATCGCCGACTTCATCGGCCAGGTCGTCCGAGATGCGGCAATAGGCATAAATATTGAAAAAGTGCTGGCGCAGCCGTTCCGGTAAAAACCAGGTGGCGACGGAAAAATTCTCGTAGTGACTGCGGGCCAGCCGCCGGCAATACTCGCGGGCCTCAGCTTCGGACGGCGCCCCCTCGGGAATCGCATATTCGGCGGGGAGCCTGCTCCAGCCCAACGGGGCAGCAGAAAGCGGTGCGCTCCGGGAGTCGTTGCTGGCAATGGATGACATAGTCAGTTCCGCACCCCGGTGCTAACGGGAACCTCGCCTCAGTGACCCGGAATGATTGCCGTCTTGATATCGCCGTTGCGATTAAGCATGTGGCGGAGCACATGCTGCAGCCGCGAAAGCGGTGCTTCTCCGGTGATGTAGTCGGTGGACCGAATCTTCTTTTCCGCGATCAGCGCGAAAGCCTTTCGTACCGTCTCCGGTGTGTGGTGAAAGGTAGCCTTCAGCGTCACTTCTGAATAGTGCAGGCGGTTGGTGTCAAGCTGGACTTTCGTCCCGCTGGCACATCCGCCGAAGAAGTTGACCGTGCCACCCTTGCGCACCATGTCAATGGCCCACTCCCACGCTTCGGGTCGTCCTACCGCTTCAATCACGACGTCACTGCCACGCTTTTCCGGCGAAGTTAAACGCACCGCCTCGACCGCATCTTTCACTCTGGTGATTTGCACCACCTCGTGCGCGCCCATGCGTTTGGCAGCCGCTACTTGTGAATCGCGTTTCACTACTGAAATGACATTGCACCCCGTGGCCTTGGCGACCTGCACGAACATAAGGCCGATGGGCCCCCCGCCAATGACGGTCACTGTGTCGCCGATTTCAACCCCGGTTTCATGCAGGCCGCGCAGCACGCAAGCCAGGGGCTCCACCATCGCGGCTTCTTCATAGGTAACGTCGGCCGGAACCGCCAACATGTTAGTTTCCACGATCCGGCGCGGAATGCGAATGTACTCGGCGTACGCCCCGTTGTTGAACAACAGGTCTTCGCAGAGGTTCTCCTGGTGTTTGGAGCAATAGAAGCACATCTGACAGGGCGCCGAGTTCAGCGCCACTACCCGCATCCCCTTCTTGAAGCCGCGCACGCCGTGTCCGACTTCTTCGATTACGCCCGCCAGTTCGTGTCCAAACAGGGCCGGAGGGACGATCATGCGCGCGTGGTATCCACGCTGGTAGACCTTCAGGTCGGTACCGCAGGTCAGAGCGACCTGCACTTTTACCAGCACTTCCCCTTCACCTACATGGGGAATCGGTACTTTTTCAATCTTGATGTCCTCTTTGCCATAGAGGACAGCAGCTGTCATCTTACCGTTCACGCTCGGCTTCCTTCCCACGAGCTGCCCGGTTGAATCACTACTTTCATCGAATCGGGTTGGGGATGGGCAGCCAGGTTCAGAGCTTCCACGCTGCGGGACAAGGGGAATCGATGACTGATCAACCGGTCCAAATCCAGTTCACGGTGCAAAACAAACCGCACCGAATCCTCTTGCAAGCCGACGGAAGCGCTATATGATCCCAATAAAGTTTTCTCGTCTACGCAAACCGCCGCGGGATCAAACCTCGCCTCGCCACGCACGGTTTGCGCAAACAGCAAGACTCGACCTCCAGGACGCACCGCATCCATGGCGGTCCGAATCAGACCATTGCCACCGACCGCCAGGATGGAGGCATCCGCGCCCCTTCCTTCGGTCTGCTCGCGCACCGCCGCTATAACGTCGGTACGCGAAGCATCAATGCTATTCCCCAAGCCGAAACTTGTAGATATTGTAAGCCTCTGGGGATACAAATCGGAAGTGACAACCGTGGCCCCAGCCCGTTTCGCCAGTACACTCAACATGATACCGATTGGCCCCTGACCCACCACTAGAACCGTCTCGCCGGCTTGTAAGCCCAGCCGTTCGATTCCCTTCATGCACGTGTTGATCGGTTCCAGAAAACAGGCCTGCTCGAAGGAAACATTTTCAGGGACGCGGATAGTGCCCCGCCGCGCAATCCAATCCATCACTCGGACAAACTCGGCGAAGCCGCCACCTGACGGTTCGAACCCCGCCGTACAGCCC
>Ga0209526_10003658_pt1 | contig 10467 bp, 5 predicted proteins | sample JacPinW_OM2H0_M1_FD_188566 | JGI IMG/M metagenome (GOLD analysis project Ga0209526, IMG submission 188566) | Forest soil microbial communities from Algoma, Ontario, Canada - Jack Pine, Ontario site 1_JW_OM2H0_M1 (SPAdes) (version 2) | ecosystem: Environmental > Terrestrial > Soil > Boreal... | reverse complement strand
GGCGAGCGCCTGATCGAGGGCATGATGGCGTCTCTGCGCAACGTCCGCGAAAGCCCGGCGCTCGCATCGTGGTTTGCCACCACCCAGCGGCCGATCGGCGGCGAAATCGCCGAGCAGTCCGACGTGATCAAGGCGTTGACGGAGGCCTTCGTGGTCTCGCTGGCACCCGACAATCCGCCCGCGATGGTCGCACACCGGGCCCGTTGGCTGGTCAGGGTGATGACGTCGCTATTGATCTTCCCCGGCCACAACGAGGCCGACGAGCGGGCGATGCTCGAGGAATTCGTCGTGCCGATCGTGGTGCCCGCCGCGCGCGAGACGACGGGATAGCCCGTTATTGCCGCGACATTGCGATGTTGAGTTTGTCCTCCGCCGTCACCAGGTGATCGTGACTGTCCTCACCGATCTCGAGCCGCACCCAGTCGATGACGCCGGTGAACTTGTTGCCTGTCGGGCCGTAGTCGGGTGAGGCCGGTGAGCCGGTATCCGAGCCCACGTCGCAGGCTTCGTCGGCCGAAAATGCCATCGGCTCGGTCTGCTCCACTCTGCCTGTGCCGACCGCTTTTCCGTCGTAATAGAGCGTGACATCGCCGCCCTTGGCCATCCCGCCGCCGTCGTAGGTGAACTCCATCTTGAGCTCGTGGGAGCCCGCGGGAATTGGGTTATCTGCGGCGATGATGTAGTAGTTGATTCCGAAGAAGTTGTAGCAATACTTCAGCCGGCCCTCGTGGGCATAGAGTGACCACCCGCCAACGCCGCCACCCTGCGTGACAATCACTCCTGCCGCGCCGGATTCGGGCACCGTCACCTGTGCGGTCACCCTGTGCGACTTGTTCTTCACGTTCACCACACAGTTTTCACTCACCCGCATGCCCGAGAACAGGACCTGGCTGTTGCCCTCGATCAGCTTGGGCCGCCCGGCAACGTCGGCGTCGAACCGCTCGAACGAGCGGTCGTCGAGCGGTACCACGTTGTACTTGACGGCCTCGATGAGCCAGAGCCGTTGCAGCTCAGCCAATCTCTTGGGATTATCAGCGGCCAGGTTGTGTGCCTGGCTCCAGTCGTCTGGGCCATACAGCTCCCACACGTCGTCGTCCAGCGGCGGGTTGTCGACGAGCCACGGCGTGCGGTGCTTGGTGACCGCGGTCCAGCCGTTGTGGTAGATGCCGCGATTACCGAACATCTCGAAATACTGCACCTGATGGGTCTCCGGCGCGCTGCCGTCACGCAGCGTCGCCAGCATGCTGACGCCTTCCAGCGGCGCCTGCGCGATGCTGTTCACAATCACCGGCGCGGGAATACCGGCCGCCTCGAGAATCGTCGGAGCAACATCGATGACATGGTGGAACTGATTGCGGGTCTTGCCCTTGTCCGCCAAGCCATTCGGCCAGTGCACGATCGTGCCGTTGCGGGTGCCACCCCAGTGCGAGGCCACCTGCTTGGTCCATTGATACGGCGCGCACAAAGCGTGCGCCCAGCCGACCGCGTAATGGTTGTAGGCATCGGGCGTGCCGAATAGGTCGATCTTGGACAGCAGGAACTCCGTCGTTTCGATCCCGGCCATCCCGTTGAGAGTGCACATCTCGTTGAAGCAGCCATTCGGCGTGCCTTCCGCCGACGCCCCGTTGTCGCCGATGATGTAGTAGACCAACGTGTTCTCGAGCGCCCCCAGGTCGTCGATCGCGTCGACCAACCGCCCCACCTCGTGGTCGGTCTGCTCCAGGAAACCCGCGTAGATCTCCATCTGCCGGGCCAGTACCGGGTGCAGCTCCGCGGGCATGTCGTCCCATCCGGGAATCTCGTCGTGGCGCCTGGTCAGTTCCGCGTCCTGCGGCACCACGCCGAGCTCCTTCTGCTTGGCAAGTATCCGCTCGCGCAGCACATCCCAGCCCTCGTCGAACTTGCCCCGGTACTTGTCCGACCACTCCTTCGGCACGTGGTGCGGCGCGTGGGTGGCGCCCGGCGCGAAGTACATGAAGAAGGGCTTGTCGGGTGCGAGGGCCTTCTGCTGGCGCACCCACGTGATGGCACGGTCGGCGAGATCCTCGGTGAGCGTATAGCCCTCCTCGGGCGACTTCTCGGGCTCAACGGGCGTGGTCCCCTCATACAGACCCGGGTAGTACTGGTTGGCCTCCCCGCCGATGAACCCGTAGAAATGCTCGAAACCCGACCCCGTCGGCCACTGGCCGAAGGGCCCGACCGGGGACACCTCCCACACCGGGACCTCGTGGCACTTGCCGAACTGGCTCGTCGAATAGCCGTTGAGCCGCAACGTCTCCGCGATCGGCGCCTTGTCCTTGGGCCGGACGCTCGAGTACCCGGGTGCCGACGTCGCGATCTCGGTGATACCGCCCATTCCGACCGAGTGGTGGTTGCGGCCGGTGAGCAACGCCTGACGGGTCGGCGAGCAGAGTGCCGTGGTGTGGAATCGGGTGAGCTTCAGACCCTCCGCGGCCAGCCGTTCGGCCGTAGGCGTGCTGCACGGGCCGCCGAAGGCCGACGACGCGGCGAAGCCGACATCGTCGATCAGCACGATGAGCACGTTCGGTGCGGCCTCTGGCGGCCGGAGCATCGTGATCGGCGGGTATTTGGTGTTCGGGTCCTTGGCGTCGTAGGTCGTCAGGCCCACGTACTGCGGATCCGGAATGGGCAGAATGTCGCGACGCACCGCGGCCGACCCTGCATCTGACTGACCATTGTGCTGCGCTGACGAGCTAGCCATCATCGTCCTCTCGGGGATCTCGAACCACACTTCGTTGGTCCGAGACGGTCAGCCTATGCGGCCGCGTCGGCTCGGGGAGGAAATTTGACGGGCGCGGAAAACGTTCGCGATTCGTTGGCCGTCACGCCACCCAATAGGCTTGCGCACAGCTCGCAGTTTTCGATGATTTCGCGATCTCGCAGCAGTTTCGGCGGAGTACTAATGGGAGGGGACGCGGGTGAAGCGGTGCAGCAGCCAGGCCACCGGAACCGTCACCACGAACGTCACCACGAACACGATGCCGATCGAGCCGGTGTAGATCGGATAGTGGACGATCTCCACCATCACCAGTTCCAGGATCAACAGGTGGATCAGGAAGATCTCGTAGGAGATCTCGCCCAGGAAGACCATCGGCCGGCTGGCAAGGAATCTCGCGTACAGGCCGCGGTCGCCCAGCGCCAGCGGCGCGACCATCAGCGTGGCGATCACCGCGTAGAACGCCGCCTTGAACAGCGCCTCGCGCAGCTCGTTGGGCGACGTGGTTGGCGCACCGGCGATCGGCGTGGAGGCGATGAAAAAGCAGGCCACCGCCAATGGCACGGATGCCAGCGCGTACGCACGCACTCCCATCGACTGCAGAACCGCCAGCATCATGCCGCCGATGAACCACGAGAGGTACGTCGGCAGCCACAATCGTGCACCGTCGGGCAGGAAGTCGGTGGTGTGCACCAGGATCAGCCACGCCGGCGTGATCAATGCCAGCCCCGCCAGCCCGGTGAGCAACAGCCTTGGCCGCCACCGCCGTCGGCACAACACGCCCAGCAGCAGGTAGACCAGCAGCGGCAGCACCACGTAGAACGCGACCTCGACGGCCAGGCTCCACATCTGGGTAAGGCCTTGGTGCAGATATGAAAACAGGTAGTGGTCGGTGTAGATCTGCGTCAGCGACAGGTTGCGGAACAACCCCATCCACGTGTGACCGGGATTCGGCCCGGCCGTTCGGAAGTGGTACAGGAGATACGCCGCTAAAACGGTCAGTGCATAGGCCGGCATGATGCGTCGCACCCGGTGCCTTGCATAGCGGCGCACCGAGGGCGGCCCCCCGCCCGATACGGCGGCCCTCACCCAGGGCCCGAACAAGAGGAATCCCGAGAGCACAAAGAAGATCGGCACGCCGATCTCCATCCGCGAGTACACCAAACCGACATAGCCGTGCGTGTACTTGCCTGTCGTGTAGGCGACGTGCGTGAGCATGACCAGAAGCGCCGCCACCGCCCGGATTCCGGTCAGCGACGCAACGCGCTCGACCTTGCTGACCGACTCCAGGCCGCCCTGCGCTGCCACGTCCTTCGACAGGGTCATGTCGATTTGCGGTTGCTCTTCGCAGCTTTGTGTGGCGGCCGGTCGGGTTGCAGATTGATCAGGATTCCCTGAATGCGGGTCCGCTCCAACGCCTTCACGGTCTCGTGGGACAGCTTGGCGGGCAACTCCACCAACGAGTGATCGGGTCGGATGGAGATGTGTCCGAAATCGCTGCGATGCAGACCACCCTCATTCGCGATCGCGCCCACGATCGCACCCGGACTCACCTTGTGCCGCTTGCCCACCGCGATGCGATAGGTCGCGAAGCCCTGGCCCGGTTTGCCCGCGTGCCTCGCCGGCCGGTCGGGCCGCTCGGGCCGGTCGTCGCGGCGACGCTTCTCCGGCGGCGGTTCCGACATGAGGAACTGCTCGCCGTCGTGCGACTGCGCCGCCAGCGCCGCGGCGATGTCGACCATCGGGACATCGTTCTCCCGCTCGTAGTCCTCGATCATTCGCCGGAACAGTTCGAAGCCCGGAGCGCCGAGGGCGTCGGCGATCGAGTTGCGGAACTTCGCCACGCGCTGCGCGTTGACGTCGTCGACGCTGGGCAGTTCCGCCTCGGTGAGGGTCTGGCGGGTCGCCCTCTCGATCGACTTGAGCATGTGGCGCTCGCGTGGCGACACGAACAACAGGGCCTGTCCCGACCGTCCCGCCCGGCCGGTGCGCCCGATTCGGTGCACATAGGACTCGGTGTCGTGCGGGATGTCGTAGTTCAGCACGTGCGAAATGCGCTCGACGTCAAGGCCGCGAGCCGCGACATCGGTGGCGACCAGAATGTCGACGCTGCCTGCCTTGAGCGCGGCGATGGTGCGCTCGCGCTGTGCCTGTGGGATGTCGCCGTTGATGGCGGCCGCGGAGAAGCCCCGTGACCGCAGCCGCTCGGCGACTTCTTCGGTGGCCTGCTTGGTGCGGACGAACACGATCATCGCCTCGTACGGCTCCACCTCGAGCACCCTGGTCAGCGCGTCCATCTTGCGTGGCCCCGCCACCTGGATGTAGCGCTGCGTAATGTTGTCCGCCGTGGTGGTCTTCGCCGTGACGGCCACCTCAACGGCGTCGTGCAGATACTTCTTGGTGATCTTGCGGATGGCGGGCGGCATGGTGGCGGAGAACAACGCCACCTGCTTGTACTCGGGGGTATTTGAAAGGATCCGTTCGACGTCTTCGGCGAAGCCCATCTGCAGCATCTCGTCGGCCTCGTCGAGCACCAGGTAATCGAGCCGGGACAGGTCAAGGGTGCCGCGCTCGAGGTGGTCGATCACCCGGCCCGGCGTCCCGACCACCACCTGCGCGCCGCGCCTCAGCCCGGACAGCTGCACGCTGTAGGAGGACCCGCCGTAGATCGGCAGCACGTTGATCGCAGGCAAGTGCGCACCGTAGCGGCCGAACGCCTCAGCCACCTGTAGCGCCAACTCGCGGGTGGGCGCCAACACCAATGCCTGAGTGCCTTTGTTCGCCGGGTCGATCTTGGACAGGATCGGGATCGCGAACGCGGCGGTCTTTCCGGTGCCGGTCTGCGCGAGACCGACGACGTCAGAGCCTGCCATCATCGCGGGAATCGTCGCCGCCTGGATGGCAGACGGCGACTCGTATCCGACGTCGACGACGGCCTGCAGCACCGACGGGTGTATCTGCAGGTCAGCGAAGGTCAGCTCGGCGCTGGTCGGGTCCGGTTCGGAGGACGTCATCTCGAAGGGAGTCTAGTGGTTGGGACCGCATTCACCCGCCGCGCGCCTGTCTGACGATCTGTGGCGTTGGCGGTACGGTGCGAGCTTGTGAAATGGGCCGTCCTGATCGCGGCGGCGGGGCTTGCGGTCGCCGGATGCGGTTCGAGCGACTCGACGGTGTCCAAGACACCGGAGCCGACGGTCGCCTCGGCGCCGCCTGCGACCGCCCCCCCGTTGGCATCGCCCCCACCCGTCGCAACGCCGACCACGACCGCGGCTGCCGACCCGTGCGCGGTCAACCTGGCCGCGCCCGAGATCATCAAGGCCGTTTCCGAGTTACCGCGCGACCCGCGCAGCAATCAGGCCTGGAACCCCGAGCCGCTGGCGGGCAACTACAACGAATGCGCGCAATTGTCGGCGGTGATCGTCAAGGCCAACACCAACTCAGACAACCCGAACACCCGCGCCGTGCTGTTCCACCTCGGCAAGTTCATCCCCGCCGGCGTGCCGGACACCTACGGGTTCAACGGCATCGCAGACTCCACGACCGGCGACACCATCGCGCTGAAATACTCCAGCGGCGTCGAGGGCCTCGACAGTGTGGTGAGGTTCCGGTGGAACGGCAACGGTGTCGAGCTGATCGGCAACACGGGCTGAGCACCACGCCGAAACCGACATATGGCAGCAGAAGTGCCCGGGTGAACCTCTGGAAGACGTCGATTTCGGCGACTTCTCGAAGAGCCTTGCTGTCGGTCCGCTCACATACAGTTGCAGCGTGTTCGTCTCCGACGACCAAGTCATCTACAGCGCATCTGACCTCGCCGCGGCCTCCCGCTGCGAATACGCGCTGCTGCGCCGGTTCGACGCCAAGCTCGGTCGCGGACCGAAGCTTGAGGTCGAAGAGGACGACATGCTGGCGCGCACCGCGGAACTCGGTGACGAACACGAACGGCGCACGCTCGACGAGCTGACGGCCCGCCACGGCGACGGCGTTGTCCGCATCGGCCGGCCCTCCTACACGCTTGCCGCGTTCCGCGCCGCCGCCCGAGCCACCGCCGAGGCGTTTGAACGCCGGCCAGCGGTGGTGTACCAGGCCGCACTGTTAGACGGCCGGTTCGTCGGACTCGCGGACTTCGTCGTCCTCTCACACACCCAGGCCGGCGACCGATACCAGGTGCTCGACACCAAGCTGGCCCGGCACGCCAAGATCGAGGCGCTACTGCAGATCGCCGGGTACGCCGATGCGCTTCGCACCATCGGTGTGCCGGTGGCGCCGACGGCCGGACTGATCCTCGGCGACCAATCGGTGGTCGAGTATCCGGTCGACGACCTGATCCCGGTCTATCGCCAGCAGCGTGACCAGTTGCAGGCGCTGCTCGACCACCATCTGGGCTCGGGCGAGCCCGTCGCCTGGGCGGATCCGTCGGTGCGGGCGTGCATGCGGTGCGAGTTCTGCGTGCCCAACGTCGTCGACGATGACGATCTGCTGCTGGTCGCCGGTATGCGGATGACACAGCGAGGCACGCTGATGGCGGAAGACATCAGCACCGTTGCCGACCTCGCGGCGTCCACCGGAACGGTGGACGGCATGGCGGCCAGCACTATCGCCGGGCTGCGCACGCAGGCACGGCTGCAGGTGCTCGAACGTGACACGGGTGTGCCGCAGTTCGAGATCGCAGATGCGGAGGCGCTCGGGGCCTTGCCGGCGACAGACCCCGGTGACCTGTTCTTCGACTTCGAAGGCGACCCGCTCTGGACCGACGACGGGGTCATGTGGGGTTTGGAGTACATGTGGGGCGTACTGGAGACCGGCGGCAAGTTCCGGCCGATGTGGGCCGAGGACAGGCGCACTGAGCGGAATGCGTTCGTCGACTTTCTGGAGATGGTGCGTCGACGTCGCAACCGCTACCCCGGGATGCACATCTACCACTACGCGCCCTACGAGCGGTCCACACTGTTGCGCCTTGCCTCCCGCTACGGGGTCGGCGAGGACGAGGTCGACGATCTGCTGCGGGCCGACGTGCTTGTCGACCTGTTCCCCATCGTGCGCAGCAGCCTGCGGGTCGGTGCGCCTTCGTATTCGCTCAAGGCACTTGAGCCGCTGTACATGGGCTCCGAGTTGCGGTCCGGCGAGGTCACCAACGCGGCCGCGTCGATCACCCAGTACGAGCGCTACCGCACCCTGCGCGACGACGGCCGCGACGACGAAGCCGCCGGAGTCCTCAAGGAGATCAGGGATTACAACGAGTACGACTGCCGTTCGACGCGCAGGCTGCGGGACTGGCTACTGTTGCGGGCGTTCGAATGCGGCGTCACTCACCTGACCCGCCCCGCCGCAGCGGGAGAGGCGGTGCCGCCGCTCGATGAGACGGCACAGGCGCTGTGCGACTTCGCCGGGGATGGCCTGAGCTCGGACCGTACCCGCGAACAGAAGGCGGCCGCCCTGCTCAATGCGGCTCGCGGGTACTACCAGCGCGAGCGAAAGCCCTACTGGTGGGCGCACTTTCAGCGGCTGAACCATCCTGTCGACGAATGGGGTGATACGTCCGGGGTATTTCTGGTCGAAGGCGCTGTCGTCGAGGAGCCGTGGCACAAGCCGCCACGCAAGCAGAAACGCCGCCGCCACGTGCGCCTCGCCGGCGTCCTGCAGGGCGGCATGCTGGACGGCAGACCGCAGGCGCTGTACGACCGACCAGCTCCCCCGGGTCTCGATGACGAGCATCCGGATCGCCGGGCCGCACACGACGTCACGGTGCTCGAAACCACCGAGGTCGACGGGGTTCCATTCGAGGTACTCGTCGAGGAGTTGGAACCCGACGGTGGGCAATTCACCCAGCTTCCAATGGCATTGACCCCGGCGAAACCGATCCGCACCGCGAAACTGGAGGAGGCCATCGAGGAACTGGCCGCCGACGCCGCTTCGACCGTCCGCGACGGACGTCTGCCGCGCTGCGCGGTGACCGACATTCTCTGTCGCGCAACACCTACCACGCGCACGGGCGGCGATCTGCCGCGTCACGATGACGGCGTCACATCCATCACGGCCGCACTGCTCGATCTCGACCGGTCCTATGTCGCAGTGCACGGTCCGCCAGGCACCGGCAAGACCTACACCGCCGCACGCGTCATCAGGGCTCTGGTCAACGATCACGGCTGGTGTGTCGGTGTCGTGGCGCAGTCGCATTCGGTTGTCGCGCATCTGCTCAACAAGATCGTCGACGCAGGTGTGGACCCAACACTGGTGGCGAAGAAGCCCGGCCACGACGCGCAGGCCACCGATCGATTTCACGTGATCCGCGACGATGAGTACGCCGCGTTCCTGGACACCCACAGTGCGTGTGTCATCGGTGGCACCGCATGGGATTTCGCGAACGACGGCCGCGTCGCAACCTCCCGCCTCGACCTGCTGGCCATCGACGAGGCCGGACAGTTCTCGCTGGGCAACACCATCGCCGTCGCCCGCTCAGCGCGAAACATCTTGCTGCTGGGCGATCCTCAGCAGCTGGGTCAGGTGTCCACTGGTTCTCACCCGGAGCCGGTCGACCACTCGGCGCTTGGCTGGCTGATGGCGGGCCATGACGTCCTGCCCGCCGAATACGGCTACTTTCTCGAACAGACACACCGTATGCACCCGGACGTGTGCCGGGTGGTTTCGGCGCTGTCGTATGACAACCGGTTGGTAGCACACGCCAAGACCGCTGCCCGCACGTTGGCCGGCCACGCGCCCGGCGTGCGAACACTCAGCGTGGATCATCAGGGCCGGTCCACCGCGAGCGTGGAGGAAGCAACCGTCATCGTCGCCGAGATAGCGAACCTGATCGGCGGGGAGTGGTCCGACGAAAAGGGTTCCCGCAAGCTGCAGCAGAGCGATGTCCTTGTGGTGGCGCCGTACAACGCCCAGGTACTGCAACTTCGCGCCCAGCTCGGGGCGGCGCGTCTAAGCAACGTTCTGGTCGGTACCGTCGACAAGCTGCAGGGCCGCGAGGCGCCGGTGGTGTTCATATCAATGACGGCCTCTGCGATCGATGACATCCCCCGTGGAATGCCGTTCCTGCTGAACCGAAACCGGCTCAACGTCGCCATCAGCCGCGCGGCGTATCTCGCGGTGATCGTGCGCTCCCCATTGCTGACCGAGTATCTGCCGTCGACCCCGGCCGGTCTGGTTGACCTGGGCGCGTTCCTGTCGCTCGCACCCCGAGGCTGAGCAAGCGCGGCGCAGCCGGGCGCCAGCGAAGCCAGCGCGGCGCAGCCGGGCGCCAGCGAAGCCGACAATTAGGCCCTGTGATACACCGACTGGATGAGCCTGACCGACACGCTGGCCGGGATCGTTGGCGGCGCGCACGTCATCACCGATCCCGACGTGCTGGACGGTCGCAGCGTCGATCACACCGGGCGCTATCGCGGGCACGCCGGCGTGCTGGTGCGGCCGGGGTCAGCTGACGAGGTCGCCGCCGTGCTGCGCGCCTGCCGCGACGCCAGCACATACGTCACCGTGCAGGGCGGCCGGACATCTTTGGTCGCGGGCACCGTGCCCGAACACGACGATGTGCTGCTGTCTACCGAACGGCTGCGCGACGTCGGTGCGGTCGATGTTGTCGAGCGGCGCATCCACGTCGGTGCCGGCGCGACGCTTGCAGAAGTGCAGCGCGCAGCGTCGGCTGCCCGTCTGGTGTTCGGGGTCGACCTGGCCGCGCGCGATTCGGCGACGGTCGGCGGGATGGCATCGACGAACGCGGG